>Ga0180217_1000024_pt1 | contig 328318 bp, 318 predicted proteins | sample eDN3rd37CBELigOP_FD_128521 | JGI IMG/M metagenome (GOLD analysis project Ga0180217, IMG submission 128521) | Enriched Organic Plus compost microbial communities from Emeryville, California, USA - eDNA 3rd pass 37_C BE-Lig OP (version 2) (version 2) ...
CACGGCGGCGCCAACGAGGCCGTGATCCGGATGCTCACCCAGATCGGCTCGATCGAGAACGTGCCGGCCTACATCGAGCGGGTGAAGCAGGGCGACGTCCGCCTCCAGGGCTTCGGCCACCGCGTCTACAAGAGCTACGACCCCCGGGCGAAGATCATCAAGCGCACCGCGGACGAGGTCTTCGAGGTCACCGGCAAGAACCCGCTCCTCGACATCGCGCTCAAGCTCGAGGAGGTGGCGCTGTCCGACGACTACTTCATCTCGCGGCGCCTCTACCCGAACGTGGACTTCTACTCGGGGCTCATCTACCAGGCGATGGGCTTCCCGATCGCGATGTTCACGGTCCTCTTCGCCATCCCCCGCACCGCCGGGTGGCTGGCCCACTGGGTGGAGCTGCTCGAGCAGGACCAGAAGATCGTCCGCCCCCGCCAGCTCTACACCGGTCAGGACAAGCGGGACTACGTCCCGATGGACGCCCGCGGCTGACCCGGGCCGCCGCCCGTCGCCGTGTTCGCCGCCACCGTCGTCGACGGCTCGCTCCGCTGGGCTGAGCACCCGGACCCGGTGCCGGGCACGGGTGAGGTGCTCGTCGAGGTCCACGCCGCCGGGCTGAACGGCGCCGACCGGCTCCAGGTCATGGGGCGCTACCCCGCCCCGCCGGGGTCGCCGCCCGACATCCCCGGCCTCGAGCTGGCCGGCGTGGTGGTCGCCCTCGGCCCGGGGGCCACGCGCGTCGCCGTGGGCGACCGGGTCATGGCCGTGGTCGGCGGTGGCGGGCAGGCGGAGCTCGCCGTCGTCCACGAGCGCCACCTGATCCCCGTGCCCGACGGTGTGGACTGGGCGGCCGCCGGCGGCTTCCCCGAGGTCTTCACCACCGCGCACGACGCGCTCTTCACCCAGGCCGAGCTCCGGGTCGGTGAGCGGGTGCTCGTCCACGGGGCGGCCGGCGGCGTCGGCATCGCCGCGGTGCAGCTCGCGTCCGCGGCGGGCTGCGAGGTGCTCGCCACGGTCCGCCACGAGGCGCTGCGCCCGGAGGTGGAGGCCCTCGCCGTCGGCGCCGGGCGCGTCACCGCGGTGGCCCCTGACGCGTGGCAGGACCGCGGCCCCTTCGACGTCGTGCTCGAGCTCGTCGGCGCCCCCAACCTGGCCGACGACGTCGCGGCGCTCGCCACCGGCGGCCGGGTGTGCGTCATCGGCGTCGGCGCCGGCGCGAAGGCCGAGGTGAACCTCCTCGCCCTCATGGCGGCGCGGGGCCGGATCCACGGCTCGACGCTCCGGGCCCGCTCCCTCGAGGACAAGGCCGACGCCGCCCGCCGCGTCGAGCGGCAGGTCCTCCCCCTCCTCGCCGCCGGTGCGGTGCGGGTGCCGGTGCACGCCACGTTCCCGCTCGCCGAGGCACCCGCCGCCTACGAGGCGTTCGCCGCCGGCGGGAAGCTCGGCAAGATCGTCCTCACCCGGTAGCCCGCCGGCTCCGCCGGTTCCAGGCGCCGTGACGGGCGCCACTAGGTTCAGAGGCCGATGGACTTCGCCCTCACCCCAGAGCTGCAGGCACTCCGCGAGGAGGCCCTGGAGGTCGGCCGGGCGGCCGCCGCCGGGCAGGAGCGCACCGAGGACAGCTGGATCGCCGTCCCCGACCGGGCGTTCTCGCTCGAGCTGGCCAAGCGGGGCTGGCTCGGCATGACCTGGCCCACCGAGGTCGGCGGTGGCGGCCGCTCCCCGCTCGAGCGCTTCGTCGTCTACGAGGCGCTGCTCTCGACGGGGGCGCCGATGGCGACCTCCTGGTTCGCCGACCGCCAGATGGGCCCCACCCTCCTCCAGTTCGGCACCCCCGAGCAGATCCGCGAGCACATCCCGAAGATCCTCGACGGCACCTCGGCCTGGAGCATCGGCATGTCCGAGCCCGACGCCGGCTCCGACGTCGCCTCGATCCGCACCCGGGCGGAGCTCGACGGCGACCACTTCGTCGTCAACGGCCAGAAGATCTGGAACTCGGGGGCCGCCAACGCGGACTTCATCTACCTGATCTGCCGGACGGACCCCGACGCCCGACCCCACGAGGGCATGTCCGAGCTCATCGTCGACATGCACTCCCCGGGCATCACGATCGTGCCGATCAAGGACATGACCGGCAGCGACCACTTCTGCGAGGTGTGGTTCGAGGACGTGCGCGTCCCGAAGGAGAACCTCGTGGGCGAGCTGAACGGCAGCTTCCGCCAGGTGATGCGCCAGATGGAGCACGAGCGGGGCGGGCCCGACCGGCTGCTGTCGAACCGCAAGCTCTTCGAGGACTGCGTCGCCCGGGCCGACACGAGCGATCCGCTGGTCCGCCAGGAGATCGCCGCCATCGAGTCCGGGTACCGGATCGGCCGCCTGCTCGTGCTCCGCGAGGTGATGGGCCAGGCGCCGAAGCAGTTCTCCGCCGCCACCAAGACGTTCTGCACCGAGCTGGAGCAGCGCGTCGCGCAGTTCTGCGCCTCGGTGCTCGGCCCCCACGCCCTGCTCGCCGAGCCGGGGCTCCCGCGCCGCGTGTCGACGAACGTCTGCTACGCCCCCGCCTACACGATCATGGGCGGGACGACGCAGATCCTGCGCAACATCATCGGCGAGCGCATCCTCGGCCTCCCCCGCTGACGCGACCCGCCCGGGCGGTCAGTCGTCGCCCACCCGGCGCAGCGGCGGCAGCGGCGCCGCCTCCACCGGCGCCACCTCGACCTCGACATCGGTGAACGTGACGCCGTCGGCTCGGACGATGACCGGGTTGGCCCGCAGCGCGTGCACCTCGGGCGCGGCCTCCACGATCGCGCTGATGCGCATGATCACGTCCTCCAGGCGTCGACGGCCCTCCGGGTCGAGGAGCGCGCCGGAGGAGGAGGCAGCGACGAGGCGCTCGGCGTCGCGGTCGGTGACCGGCAGCACCCGCAGCTCGGCCGCAGCGTCCGCGGCGGCGGCCGCACCACCGGCCCGCAGCGAGAGGATGGGCCCGACCTCGGGGTGGTCGGACACGGCGATCGCCACGTCCACGCCGAGGGGCAGCATCGGCTGGACGTCCACGGGCAGCATCCGCTCGCCGAGCGCGAGCGCCATGCGACCCCACGCGGCCCGCACGGCCGCCTCGTCGACGAGGTCGAGCGCGATGCCCTCGCCGGTGGTGCGCGCCCGCGGGGTGCGGTTGTGCGACTTGAGGACGACCGGGTAGCCCACGGACGCCGCGCCGGCGAGGGCCTCGTCCACCGTCCGCGCCACCACGGTGGGCGCCACGGTCAGGCCGGCGTGGCCGAGGAGCGCCGCCGTCTGCGCCCGCTCGAGCGGCCGGGCGCCCTCGCGCTCGTCGGACAGGGCGTCGTGCACGAGAGCCCGCACGGCGTCGGCCGCCTCGTCGCCGAGCTCCAGCGGCGTGCCCTCCTCCTCGAGGCGCCAGGCCGCGTGCTCGGTGAGGCGTCCGAGGGCGCGGGCGGCGGCGTCCACGGCGTCGAAGACCGGCACCTGACCGGGTCCGGCGGGCGGGCCGCCGAGGTCCGGCCCGTAGAAGCAGGCCGCGACGGGCACGTCCGGGTTCGCGGCGTGGGCCGCGTCGAGCGCGGCGCGCACGTCGGCGGGGCCGTCGCCGAGCGACGGGGCGTAGAGGACGAGGACCTGGTCGACGGCGGGATCGGCGCCGAGGCGGCTGACGACGTCCTCGAAGTCCGAGGCCGTCGCCCGCAGGCCGAGGTCGAGCGGGTTCGCGATCCCCGAGGTGGCATCGGGGCGAGCCAGCTCGAGGCCGGCCCAGCCCGCGGCGTCGGCGGCGATGCGCAGCGACCCGCCGGCGTTGCCGACGATGGCGACCCGCCGCCCCTGCGGGAGGGGCTGCGTGGTGAGCAGGCGCGTCGTCTCGAGCATCGCCCGCAGCGTGGGGACCTGGATCACGCCGGTCTGGCGCAGCAGGGCCTCCGCGGTCGGGTCGGCCACGATCCCCGACTTCACGGCGACCACCGGCTTGGCCCGGCTGAGCCGGCGGGCCACCCGGCTGAAGTGCCGGGCGTTGCCGAAGGACTCGATGTACATGCACACGACCTGCGTGTGGTCGTCGTGCTCCCAGAAGCGCAGCATGTCGTTGCCGGACACGTCGGCCCGGTTGCCGAGGGCGACGAACGACGAGATGCCGATGCCCGCCGCCGCGGCCTGGGCGATGATCGCGGCGCCGACCATGCCCGACTCCGACAGCAGCGACACCGGGCCGGCGACCCGGGGCGTCCGGGCGAAGGTGGCGTTCAGGCGGACGGCGGGGTCGTTGTTGATGATGCCGAGGCAGTTCGGCCCCACCACCCGGATGCCCCACGATCGGGCGGCGGCCAGCACCTCCGCCTCCAGGGCGGCGCCCTCGGGCCCGGCCTCGGCGAACCCCGACGAGAGGACGACCACCCCGTACACCTGCTTGCGGCCGCACTCCTCGACCACCTCCGGCACCTTCTCCGCCGGCACCGCGATCACGGCGAGATCCACCTCGTCGGGGATGTCGAGGATGCTGTCGACGGCCGGGGTGGTGGCGACGTGATCGACGTTGGGGTTCACCGGCCACACGGGGCCCTGGAACCCGCTGCGGCTGAGGTTGAGGAAGAGCTGGTGGCCGATGGTCCCCGGCGCGTGGCTGGCGCCGATCACCGCCACGCTCCGTGGCGAGAGGAGGCGGCGCACGGCCTCGGCGGCGGCCCGCTCGGCCCGGGCGTCGATCGCCGCCTGCGCCTCCGCGGTGGGCGAGATCTCGAGGCGGACCTCCACGACCCCGTCGGCGAAGCGGGTGCTGGCCTCGAACCCGGCGGCGGTGAAGACGCCGATCATCTTGCGGTTCTCGGGGAGGACCGAGGCCGTGAAGCCGGTGATCCCCACCTCGCGAGCGCGCACCGCGAGGTGCTCGAGGAGCACGGTGGCGAGACCGCGCCCGTGGTTGGCGTCGTCGACGAAGAACGCCACCTCGGCCTCGGTCCGGTGGCGCCACCGGTCGTACCTGGCCACGCCGATCAGCTCGTCGCCCCGCAGCGCGACGAGGGCCATGCGGTCGACGTAGTCGACGTTCGTCAGCCGCTCGACGTCCTTGTCGGTGAGGCGGGGCCGCGGGCTGAAGTACCGGTAGTAGATGCTCTGCGGCGACTGCCGGGCGTGGAAGGCGAGGATGCGGTCCCCGTCCTCGGGGACGATCGGTCGGACCCGGGCCGTGGCCCCGTCCGCGAGCACGACGTCGACGTCGTAGGCCCGGGGGTACCCCTCGGGCACCGCGGTGGGCGGCGGTTCGGGGGCCATCGAGGGCAACCTACCCCCTGGGCGAGCGGCGGGACCGGCCTGACGGTGCGGTACCCGTCACACCGCGTGGTCGGCGCTACGTTGGCGCTCCCCGCCGCCGCTCCGGCGGCGCATCTGTCCCTGAAAGGTCCATGGCGTGCGAACCTTCCGACCCCTGCTCTTGCTCATCGCGCTTGCGCTCCTCGGCACTGCCTGCAGCTCGAAGGAGTCTGCGAGCAACCCGCTGGAGCGATCAGACGAGGGGGGCGGCTGGGTCGCCCGCAGCATCGAGGACCTCGACGAGGGGCTGGAGATCGATGAGCCCATCCAGCCGGGCACGGGCCTCGGCGACGACAGCACCGGCGGCGACCCCGGGCCTGACGACACCGTCCGCGCGGCGCTGAGCGACGTCGAGTCGTTCTGGGCCCGCACCTACGAGGACGTCTACGGCGAGGAGTGGGAGCCCATCTCCGGCGGCTACTGGGCGTACGGCCCCGACACGGAGATCCCCGAGTGCGGCGCCCCCCTCACCTACGAGGAGGTGGCCCAGAACGCGTTCTACTGCCCGATCGACGACCTCGTGGCGTGGGACGCGTACGGGCTCGTGCCGGACCTCTACGACGAGTTCGGCGGCTTCACCCTCGGCATCGTGTTCGCCCACGAGTTCGGCCACGCCGTCCAGGCGCGGGCCGGCGTCCTGAACGCCGGCTACCCGACGATCGTGACCGAGATGCAGGCCGACTGCTTCGCCGGCGCCTGGACGGCCGACGTCGAGGCCGGCAACGCCAAGCACTTCGAGCTGACCCTCGCGGACCTCGATCGCACGATGGGGGGCTTCCTCACGCTGCGCGACACGGTGGGCACCTCGGCCGACGACCCCTCCGCCCACGGCACGGGCTTCGACCGCATCGGCTCGTTCATCGAGGGCTACGAGCTCGGCCCGGAGTACTGCGCCGAGTACGTCGACCGGTTCGAGGACGACGAGCTCGTGATCGTGCAGGTGCCCTTCACCGACCCCGAGGACTTCGAGCGGGGCGGCAACCTCCCCCTCACCGACCTCCTCCCCCTCCTCGTCGAGGACCTCGAGAGCTTCTGGGCGAACGAGATGGCCGCCGTCGGCTTCGAGTGGACCCCGGTGGCGGACATCGTCCTCCTCGACCCCGACGTGGACGAGGCCACCTGCGGCGAGCAGAGCTTCGAGGGCGACATCCTCGTGGGCGCAGCGTTCTTCTGCGTGCCCTCGGACACGATCTTCGTGGACGCCGTCTACCTGCTCCCGCAGATGTCCGACGAGATCGGTGACTTCGCGGCTGCCGTCGAGATCATCCGCCAGTACGCGTACGCGGCGCAGGTCCGCATGGGGAACATGGACACGGACACGGCGGCCGACCTCCAGGCGGACTGCTACACCGGCGCGTACGCCCTGAGCGCGTTCGTCAACGACCGGGTGGACCAGAGCCTGATCCTGTCGCCCGGCGACCTCGACGAGGCCGTGATCGCGTTCCTCCAGCGCAGCGGCGCGACGGACCGCGAGGAGCCGACCGGCGACGTCGAGGCGGACCTGGCGACGGCGTTCGCCCGGTTCCAGGCCTTCCGCTCGGGCTTCCTCTACGGCATGCCCGAGTGCGGGATCGGCTGACCCGCCGACCGTCGCGCGACTAGGTGGCGTCGGCCCCCGTCGGGGGCCGACCCACCGCGTTGCGGGCCCGACGGTGCTCGCGCGTCCGGAGGTTGATGACGACCCCGACGGCGATCACCGAGACCACCATCAGGCCGAGCAGCCCGAGCTGGAGCGCCCCGCCCCGGTCACCGGCCTCCTCGGGGGCGTGACCCGAGTTCGGCTTCGGGACGATCTCCCCCGTCGGGACCTCGGGGCCGTCATCGGCCTCCTGGGCGGTCACCGGGCCGGCGAGGAGCACGCCGGCCAGGAGCACCGCCGCGAGCGCAGCGAGGAGGCGACGCGGGGCAGCAGACATGGGCCCATGCTCGCGCCCGCTCCCCTGCGGCGACCAAGCGGGCGGTCGCCGGAGGGTCAGCGACGGCGGGCGCGACGGCGGCCGCCGGTGGAGGCGGCGCTGGCCGCCTTGGCCTTCGCCTCGTCGGCGTCGATGGTGGTGGTCCCGTCGAGATCCCAGATCCAGCGGGCGCCGTCAGCCCGCAGACGGCCGAGCGGGACGCCCGGGATGGCGCGGGCGGTGAAGGCCACCACCTCGTAGCCCAGCCCCTTCGCCCGCTCGGCTGCCTGCTCGAGGAACCCGCCCGTGCCCGCGTACGCCCCGGCGGGAGTGCATACGACCGCCTTGGCGACGATGTCGCCCTCGAAGAGCGGCTGCTCCTCCGCCGACAGGTCCCACTTGAGGGACGGATCGCCGATGACGGCGACGTGCACCTCGGGGTGCTGGCGGTGCAGGTGGACGAGCGCCTGGTGGAGCTGGGCCAGCGACAGGTCAGCCCGGCGGTACCCGGCCACCATCCCGGCGTCCACGAGCACGAGGGTGCGAGCGGTCATGGGGCCCGAACGCTACTGCCGCCGGCCCCGCCGGCCGGGGATCGACCGGCGCGCGACGGCCGCCGGGTACGGTCGGGGCCCGTGAGCCCGACCGTCGTGATCCTCCTCGTCCTCCTGGCGAGCATCGCCATCTCTCTCGGACTCGCAGCCCTGATCGTCCGCCAGGGGCGGGCGAAGGCGGACCGGGCGCTGGCCGACCTCGGGGTCCGCCGGCTGACCGCCGTGGCGACCGCGCTCGGGACCGACGCCGACGCGGGGCCGTTCACGGCCACGGGGACCCTCGTCCTCACCGACGAGGAGCTGGCCTTCGCGCAGTGGCGGCCGGCCCGGGTGCTGCGGGTCCGGCGCTCGGACGTCATCACCGCCGCGCCGGTGCGCGAGCACCTCGGGCGCACGATGCGCAGCGACGTCCTCCAGGTGACCTGGCAGGGCCCGGAGGTCGAGCACGCGGTCGCGTTCTTCGTCCGCGACCTCGAGCCCTGGCTGCGCGACCTCGGCGCCCGGCGCCGCTGACGGGCGCGCCGCCGGCGCGCGCCCGTCCCGCCCTCAGGCCGGGCCGGGGTGCCAGCGCAGGATGGCGCCGATGCCGTCCGGGACCGGCCCGGCCGCTGGGACCACGCGCACGCCAGCTCCCGTGACGAGCGCGGCACGGACGAGCGCGTCGACGAGCCGCACCGGCGCGCCATCGGAGCCGTCCAGCTCGATCGACAGCGGGTCGTCCCCGACCCGGGCGGGTAGGTCGGTGTCGTGGACGAGGAGGAGGCCCACGGCGGACTGGGCGAGCGCGTCGATCGTGGGCTGCGGTCCGGCCACGGCTCGGTCCTCCTGCCCGTGCTCCTCGCGGAAGACCTCCAGCGCGGCGACGGTGTCCTCGGCCACCGCGGTCTGCACGAGGCGACGGACCTGCTCGCGCCGCGCCGCCTCAGACCCGTCGTCGGCCCGTCCGGGGTCGATCACGTGGGTGCGCTCGACCAGCTCGCCCGGCAGGTCGTCACGGATGAGCTGGACGGCTCGCACGTCGCCACCCAGGACGATCACCCGAGGCTGCAGGTCGCGGGCGAGGCGCACGAGCTCCTGGACGACCTCCCGGGCCTGGTGGGCCCAGTCGTCTTCGGCTCGCTGCTGGAAGCGGCGGTGGCTCCACCCGCCGCCGGCCACCTTCCGCTCGGGTTCGCCGTCCCCCGCGGTGAGGGTGGTGAGCCGTCCGCCCCGGGTCACCCCGAACACGTCCGCGCCACCCCGGTCGGCGAGGACCACGATGTGCGGGACGCGGTGCTGGCGCGCGGCGAGAACCGGCACGAGGTCCGGCACCGCACCCGCCGTCACCCGGTCGGCCGTCGGCGGCTCGTCGAGGCGCTCGGTGACGAGGGCGCCGGTGTGGTCGGCGAGCACCACCAGGCCGTCGGCGGCGAGGTGGGCGTCGGGGACGAGCGCGTCCACGGCCTCGAGGGCGGCGGCGGGCGCACCGGCGCCCTCGAGCTGCTGTCGCAGCGCCTGCCAGCGCCGCTCGACACCCTGGGCGGCGTTCTGGACCCGGCCCTCGGTGCCGAGCACCACGGACACGAAGGGCCCGGGCCGCTCGACGAGGCGGCGGAGGTCGTCGGCGGGCACGCCGACGTCGGGCACGGTTCCGGAGGACTGCATGGTGGGGTGGTGCTCCCGTCTCGCCCGCCGCTCGGTCGGCCAGTGGGAGGCGCCTTCCCCCTCCGGCCCCCGACGAGTCCCCGACCCGCCGCCGCCCCGGGCGCGACGAAGCCCCAGGCCGGTGACCTGGGGCTTCCGGGGTGGGCCGTGAGGGAGTCGAACCCCCGACCCCCTGCGCGTCATGCAGGTGCTCTAACCAACTGAGCTAACGGCCCTGGGAGGCCGAGACCTTACCAGGGCCGGCGCGGCACTCCGAATCGGGCGCGGACGGCCGCCGCCGCCCGGAGCGCTCAGACCTCGCCGCCGTCGGTGGGACCGCCCGGCTCGTCCATGCCGGTCTCGTCGCGCTCGGCCATGCGCTCGATCTCCTCGCCGGCAGCCTCGTCGGTCAGCTCGTCCAGCTCGTGCTGGACCTCCTCGCGCAGCTCCTCGGGCGAACGCCCGCCCTCGGGCCCGTCGGTGTCTCGTGGCTCGCTCATGGCGCAGGCGTTCCCGCTCCCCGTACTCTCGAAACCGCGCCGCGCCCGTCGCCGGCTGATCGATCTGCGCTGTGACGGTGGACACATCCCGGCCTTCGTGGGCCCCCTGCCGCGACGGGGAGGGCGAACCGTCCAGGATCGGCCCGATCTGCTAGACATCTCGCCCATGCTGCCCAGCGGGATCGACGCCCTGGACGCCCGCCTCATCCAAGCGATGTGCCAGACCCCGCGGGCCGGGGTGATGGAGCTGGCCCGACAGCTCGGCGTGGCCCGCGGGACGGTACAGGCCCGCCTCGACAAGCTGCAACGGCGGGGCGTCATCAGCGGCTTCGATCCCGAGCTCGACCTCCAGGCCATGGGCTACGAGGTGCTCGCGTTCGTCACCCTCGAGATCGCGCAGGGCCGCCTCGAGGACGTGATCGACCACCTCCGCACCATCCCGGAGGTGCTGGAGGCGCACGCCACGAGCGGCCCCGGGGACCTCCACTGCCGCATCGTCGCCCGCACGAACGCCCACCTCCAGGGCGTCCTCGGCCGAGTCCTCGAGGTGCCGGGCATCAACCGGACCACCACCCAGATCGCGCTCACCGAGCAGCTGCGCTACCGGGTGCTCCCCCTCGTGCAGCAGGTGCTCGACGAGGAGGCCGGCGCCGCGCCCCGCCGAGGCCGGTCGCGCACCAGCGGCTGAACCCGGCCAACCCGCTGGGGCCCGTCCGCCCGGTCCCCGTATCGTCGGCCGCATGGTCGAGCCCTCCCCCGGCGGCGGCTCGCTCGATGCGCCGCCGCCCTCGTCGGTCCCGCCCCTGCGCCAGCTGTGGCGGCACGCCCGCAACCACCGCCGCAAGGTCGTCCTGGCGGTCGTGCTGTCGGTCATCAACAAGATCTGCGACGTCGCGCCGGAGCTGCTCATCGGCGCCGCCGTCGACGTGGTCGCGAACAGCGAGCGCTCCTTCGTCGGTCGCCTCTTCGGCGTCGAGGACCGCTTCGACCAGCTGACGATCCTCGCCGTGGTGACGGTGCTCGTGTGGATGCTCGAGTCGCTGTCGGACTACCTCGCGGACCTGACCTGGCGGACCCTCGCCCAGTCGATCGAGCACGACACCCGCATGGAGGCCTACGCCCACGTGCAGGACCTCGAGGTGGCCTACTTCGAGGACCGCAGCTCAGGCGGGCTCATGGCGATCCTCAACGACGACGTCAACCAGCTCGAGCGCTTCCTCGACTTCGGCGCCAACGAGATCATCCTCACCGCGGCGAACGTCGTGCTGGTCGGCATCACGTTCTACGTGATCTCCCCCACCCTCACGCTGCTCGCGTTCCTGCCCATCCCCGTCATCGTCCTCGGGTCCCTGCGATACCAGAGGACGCTCGAGAAGCGCTACGACGAGGTGCGGGCGGCCGCCGGGCGCATCGCCGACACGCTCACCAACAACCTCGGCGGGATCGCCACGATCAAGGCCTTCACGGCCGAGGAGCGCGAGGTGCAGCGGGTCGCCGTCGACTCGAGGGCCTACAGCGAGGCCAACGGCGCGGCCATCCGCTACTCGGCGGCGTTCGTCCCGCTCATCCGCATGGCCATCCTCGCCGGCTTCACGATGACCCTCGTCGTCGGCGGGCGGGCGGCCCTGCGGGGCGACCTCGAGGTCGGCCTCTTCTCGACCCTCGTGTTCATGACCCAGCGGCTCCTGTGGCCGCTGACCCGCCTCGGTGAGGTGCTCGACCTCTACCAGCGGGCGATGGCGTCCTGCCGCCGCATCTTCGGCCTGCTGGAGGTCCAGCCGACGATCCGGCCCGGCGCCACGACCCTGCCCGAGCCGGTGCAGGGCGAGGTCCGCTTCGAGGGGGTGCGCTTCGCCTACGGGACCGGCGCGGAGGTGCTGAAGGGCATCGACATCACGATCCCGGCTGGGGAGACGCACGCCATCGTGGGGGCCACCGGCGCCGGGAAGAGCACGATCGTGAAGCTGCTCCTGCGCCTCTACGAGCCGACCGCCGGGCGGATCACCCTCGACGGGGTCCCGGTCGACCAGCTCACGTTCGCCTCGCTGCGGGGGTCGCTCGGCTTCGTGAGCCAGGACGTGTTCCTCTTCCAGGGCACCGTCCGGGAGAACCTCACCTACGGCCGTCCCGACGCCACCGACGAGGAGGTCGAGCGGGCCGCTCGCCTCGCCGAGGCCCACTCGTTCATCGAGGCGATGCCGGACGGGTACGACACGATCGTCGGCGAGCGGGGCCAGAAGCTCTCCGGCGGGCAGCGCCAGCGGCTCACGATCGCCCGGGCCATCCTGCGGGACCCCGCGGTCCTCCTGCTCGACGAGGCCACCTCGGCGGTCGACAACGAGACGGAGGCCGCCATCCAGCGCTCGCTCGAGCAGGTGTCGCGGGACCGCACGACGATCGTGATCGCCCACCGCCTGTCGACGGTCCGCCACGCCCACCGCATCCACGTGCTGGAGGCCGGCGAGGTGATCGAGTCGGGCACCCACGAGGAGCTCGTGGCGCTCGGCGGGCTGTACGCCGCGCTGTGGCGGGTGCAGACCGGCGAGGCCCGCAGCTCCGACATCACCGCCGTGGACTGAGCCGGCTCGCCCCCGGGCGGTCGACGACCCGTGACGCGGCTACCCGCCGTCGCCGGCCGTCGGCGCGAAGCCCTGGCGCAGGGTGTTCTCCGTGACGACCCGGGGATCCATGAGCTGCAGCAGGTAGTCCGGTCCGCCGGCCTTCGAGCCGATCCCGCTCATGCCGTAGCCGCCGAAGGGCTGGCGCCCGACGACGGCGCCGGTGATGTGGCGGTTGAGGTAGACGTTGCCGGCCCGCAGCTCCTCGGCCGCCCGCCGCAGGTGGGCCGGTGAGCGGGAGAAGCACCCGGCGGTGAGGGCGTCGTCCCCCATCGAGGCCAGCTCGAGGGCGTGGTCGAAGTCCCGGGCCCGGAGCACCGCGAGGACCGGGCCGATCTCGACCCCCGGGGTGGCGGCGTGGCCCAGGGCCATCTCCCGCGTGCAGCGGACGAGGCGGTCGACGGTGGCGTCGTAGACCCGGTCGTGGACGATGAGGCGAGAGGCGGCCGAGCACTTCTGCCCGGCGTACCCGAAGGAGGAGAGGGCGACCGCGGGCACGGCCTGGCCGAGATCGGCGTCGGCGTCGACGACGAGCGCGTTCTTGCCGCCGAGCTCGCAGATGACCCGCTTCAGGTGGCGCTGGCCGGGCCGGGTCACGGCGGCCTCGCGGAGGATCTCGAGCCCCACGGCCTTCGAGCCGGTGAAGACGACCGCCGCGACGTCGCGGTGCGCGACCAGCGCTGCGCCGACCTGCTCCCCGGCCCCGGGCAGGAGCTGGAAGACGTCCCTCGGCACCCCGGCGGCGGCGAGGGCCCGGGCCAGCTGCCAGGCCACCCCGGGGGTCTGCTCGGCCGGCTTCAGGATGACGGGGTTGCCGGCAGCGATGGCCGCCGCGGTCATCCCGGTGGGGATGGCGAGGGGGAAGTTCCACGGTGCGATCACCGCGGTGACGCCCTTGCCCTGGTAGGTCATGCGGTTGGCCTCGCCGGGCGGCGACTCGACGAGCGACGCCGCGGCGGCGTCGAGGCGCATGATCTCGCGCCCGTAGTACTCGCAGAAGTCGATGGCCTCGCAGACGTCGGCGTCCGCCTGGTCCCAGGGCTTGCCGGCCTCGAAGCACTCGAGCGCGGCGATCTCGTCCCGGTGCGCGCGGATCCAGGCCGCGGTGCGGAACAGCACCCCGGCCCGGGCGGCGTGCGGCGTGCGCCGCCACCGCTCCGCCGCGCCGACGGCAGCCGCGACGGCGGGGTCCACCTCGCTCGGCGTGCAGGCGACGGACTCGGCGACGCGGCGGTCGACGGCCCCGGGATCGACGGAGGTGATGGTCTGCCCGGTCGTCACCTCCTCCCCCGCGATCAGCGCCGGGACCCCGATCGGGTCCGCGTCCCACCAGCGGTCCACCGCCACCGCGAACGCGGCGCGGGCGCTCCCCCGCCACCACTCGCGCAGCGGCTCGGGCCGGTACGGGCGGGGTGCGACCTCGTCGGTCGGCTCGACGACCGGCGACTCGGTGGGCCCGGGGAGGCGGTCGACGCGCGGCGGCGCGAGGAGCTCGTCGAGGTCCCGGCCCTCAGCGAAGCGGTGGCGCACGAAGCTCTCGTTCGAGGTGTTCTCGAGGAGGCGGCGCACGAGGTACGCCATCCCCGGGACGAGCTCGCCCACCGGGCCGTACACGCGCAACCGCAGCCCGAGCCGGGCGACCGCCGCGTGGATCGGCTCGGCCATCCCGTAGAGCATCTGGAGCTCGTAGCCGCCGTCGGGGATCCCGAGGTGGCGGGCGTAGGCGATGGCGTGGGCCAGGGAGCGCAGGTTGTGGGAGGCGAAGGCGGCCCGCACCGTGCCGTGGTGGTCGTGCAGCAGCCGGACGCAGCGCTCGTAGCTGGCGTCGGTCTCCTCCTTGGCCTGGAAGACCGGTGACGTCCACCCGTTGGCCTGGGCGGTGATCGTCTCCTGGTCCCAGTAGGCGCCCTTCACCAGGCGCACCGTGATCGGCGGCCCCTCGTGGGCTTGATGCTCACGTTCACCCGTGGGAGCGGGCCGAGGTCGTCGCGCTCCAGCCGCTCGTGCGGTCCCCACCCCGGCGCCGCGTCGCACAGGGCGTCCCGCCCGAGGTCGGCGATGCGCCGGGCGAGCTCCTGGGTGTCGCGTTCGACGGCGCGGGCGTCCATCGGGCCGGACGCCTACCCGCTCACCCTCGGCCGGAGACGGGGGCGCGGGCCGCGCTGCGCCCCGGGCGCGAGCGGGCGCTCGCGTCCGGGGCCGCAGGTGGCTGCCGGAGCAGCCGCAGGATCAGGCGACGGCGTCCTTGAAGGACTTGCCGACCTTGACCTTCGGGACCTTCGCGGCCGCGATCTGGATCTCCTCGCCGGTGGCGGGGTTGCGGCCGGTGCGGGCGGCCCGCTCGCTGCGCTCGAAGGTGAGGAACCCGGTGAGGGCGACCTTCCCCCCGCTCGCGACCTCGCTCGTCACGACGGACTCGAACGCGTCGAGCACGGCGGAGACCGCGGCGTTGGTCTGCCCCGACTTCTCGGCGACGGCGCTGATGAGCTCTGCCTTGTTCATGGGCCCTCCTTGGGCGGTGGTCAGGCGGGTTCACCGTAACGACGCCACGCCGATCTGCGGTGGATCCCCGTCCGTCCTACCGACGGGCGGGGCCCCGTCCCGGTGGGCGCGTGGCGAGGAGGACGTCGCGCTCGATGGCCTGGTCGACCCGGTGGACGAACGCATCGTCGCCCTCTGGGCGGGCGAGCGCGAAGCCCGCCGCCTGCACGATCTCCTCGAGCTCCTCGCGGCGCATCGTCTTGCGGTTCCAGGCCAGCGCCACGCCGGCCCCGGGGCGCAGCAGCTCGAACCACACCGGCGCCGCCCGCTGCAGCAGCCGCCCCGGCCCCCGGGAGGGCTTCGGCCCGTCGCCGTGCGCACCGTGCTGGACGCCGTAGGGCAGGTCGCACGCGAGCAGGTCGATCGACCGGGCCTTCAGGTGGGTGGCCGCCTCGCGCATGTCGTCGTGGATCGCGTCGATCACCCGGTGGGTGCGGCGGTCCTTGTCTCGCCCGTAGGTGACGGTGACCCGGTGGGCGGGCCGCTCCCGTCCCTTGCGCAGCTTCGCCTGCTCGAGCTTGTGCTTGAACCGGTGGTCCTTCAGGTACGTGAGGAGGAAGACCACGTACGCCTCGACGTCGCGCTGGTCGAGCTCCACCCCGTGGGCGTCGATCCCGTAGACCGCGGCCCGGTTGAGCGTGGTGCCTCGGCCGGCCGCCGGGTCGAGCAGCGCCAGCCGCTCGCCGGCGAGGAGGCGCCCCCACCCGCCGCCGACGGACAGCGCGAGGTTGACGAGCAGGTGCGTGAAGGCCTCGTTCGTCTTGCCCTGGTAGCGCTGGATCGTCGTGATGTCCTCGTCGACGAGCTGGCGGGGCGCCACCGTGAGCGGGCGCAGCAGGCCGCCCTCGACGGCGAAGGCGGCGTGCAGGGACGAGAGGTTCGACAGGACGGCGAGGGCGTCGTCGCTGAGCGGCTCGTCGTGGGCGGCGACGAGGTAGTCGACGCCGCCGATCGTCGCGCGCTCGACGGTGAGGTCGGCGTGGAGGTGCGCGGCGTCGAGGACCGCCAGCTCGGCGGCACCGAGCGCGAACGCCGCCTCGCCGTAGACGCGGTTGGCGTTGGCCTTCAGGAGGAGCGCGGTCCGGGGCACCCCTGGGTTCTACCGCGCGCCCCGGCGCGGACCCTCAGCGGGCGGCGAGGCGGCGCAGCGGGGGCTCGGTGCGGGGCGGCTGCTGGCGGGGCGGGAGCTCGGCGAGCAGCTCGGTCGTCGCTGCGGTCACGAGCTGCACGGCTCGCTCGAAGGCGGCCTCGGTGCGCTCGCTCACCTTCTGCACGCCGCTCACCTTGCGGACGTACTGGCGGGCGGCCGCCTCGATCTCCTCCGCGGTGGCGGGCGGCTCGAGGCCCCGGAGGGTCGTGATGTTCCGGCACATGGGGCCGAGAGTACGACCGGAGGCGCCCTGTGACACGCGCCACGTGGCACGATGCCGCCCATGACGACGACCCGGCCCGAGGACGTCGGCCTCTCGAGCGAGCGGCTGGCGCGCATCACCGACGTGACCCATGCGTACGTGGACAAGGGCAAGCTGCCCAACGTCCAGACGCTCGTGAGCCGCCGCGGCCAGCTCGTCTACGAGGACGTGTACGGCTGGAGCGACGTCGAGGCGCAGACCTCCGCGGACTTCGACACGCTGTACCGCATCTACTCGATGACCAAGCCGATCACGAGCGTCGGCCTGATGATGCTGTACGAGGAGGGGGCCTTCCTCCTCGAGAACCCGGTGCGCCGCTACCTGCCCGAGTTCGAGGACCCGCAGGTGTGGGACGGTGGGACGGCGGAGGACCCGAAGGTCCGGCCGGCGGCCCGGGACATCACCGTCCACGACGTCCTGACCCACATGTCCGGCCTCACCTACGGCTTCCACTTCCAGCACCCGCTCGACGAGCTGTACCGGCAGCACAACCTCGGGAACTTCAGCGCGGAGCCGGACTACGACCTCGCCGAGGGCATCGCCCGCATGGCCGAGCTGCCGCTCCTGTTCGACCCCGGCACCCGGTGGAACTACTCGATGTCGACCGACGTGTGCGGCCGGCTCATCGAGGTGCTGAGCGGGCAGCCGCTCGACGTGTTCTTCCAGGAGCGGATCCTCGGGCCGCTCGGGATGGCCGACACCGCCTTCCACGCCCCGGAGGAGGAGCTCGACCGCTGCTCGCCTCTCTACATCCGGGGCCTCGACGGCCGGCTCCAGGCGATGGCCTCGGCCCGGCAGATGACGCGGCCCCCGCGCTTCCTCTCGGGCGGCGGCGGGCTGGTCGGCACGGGTCGGGACTACCTGCGCTTCTGCCACATGCTCCTGAACGGCGGCGAGCTCGACGGGGTGCGGCTCCTGTCGCCCCGCACGGTCGCGTACATGGCCCGCAACCACCTGCCCGGTGGCCGCACCCTCAACGAGATGGGCCAGTCCACCTTCGCCGAGGTGGCGATGGAGGGCACCGGCTTCGGCCTCGGGTTCGGCACCGTCGAGGACGCCGCCGCGCAGCAGAACCTGGCCAACGAGGGCGAGTACTCGTGGGGCGGCGCGGCCAGCACCGCCTTCTGGGTCGACCCGAAGGACGAGATCTGCGTGGTGTTCATGACCCAGCTGCTGCCGAGCAGCACCTACCCGATCCGCCGGCAGCTGCGGGCCGCCGTGCTCCAGTCGGTCATCGAGTAGGCGGGGCCGCCCCGGCAGCCGCGGCGCGGTCGCTCAGCGGCGCAGCGGCTCGCTGTGGGCCCAGTCCGCGAGGAGGGCCCGGATGGCGGTGAGCAGCACGAGGGGCTGGTCGAGCATCGGGTGGTGCCCGGCGTCGGGCAGCTCGACGACGGGCGTCACCCGGCCCATCGCCTCGTACATCGTCTCCTTGATGTCCGTGGTGATGAGCCCGTGCTGGCAGCGCAGCAGCGCGAGGCGGCTGCGCACCTGCCCGAGGTACGGGAGGGCGATGCCGCGCATGCCGCTCGCGAACTGCTCGAAGATCCGCCGGTCGAACTTCCACTGGTACCCGCCGTCGACCGGGCGCAGGGAGCGGCGGGCGACGTGGTCCATCACGTAGTCCAGGTAGTGGTCCTGCGGCGGGACCGTGCGGAACCGGGCCACGGCCTCCTCGACCGTGGCGTAGGTCTTGATGTGCCCGAACTCCTGGCGCAGGTGCCCGGCCCGCACCTCGTGGTCGGGCTCGGCCACGGGTGAGTCGATCACGATGGCGCCGGCGAGGTCGTCGGCGTGGAGCGCCGCGGTGAGGATCGTGATGAAGCCGCCCATCGAGTGACCCACCACGACGGGCTTGCCGGCGATCCCCGAGGCGCCGGCGACGGCCATGACCTCAGCCGCCCACACCTCGGGCTCGTACTCGTCGCGCCGGTCGCTGTCGCCGTGGCCGGAGAGGTCGATGGCGACGACCCGCAGCTCCCGGTGGAACCGGGCGGCCACGTGCGTCCACCAGTGCGCGTGGGCGCCGCCGCCGTGGACGAGCACCATGCCCGGCCGGTCTGGCTCTCCCCACGCGAGGTAGTGGACCCGCGCCCCGCGGACCTCCACCCACCCATCCTCGAACGGGACGGCGAGGGCCCGGCGGAACCAGTCCGGGGCGTTCGGGTGGAGCGGCAGCTCGGTCACGGTTCGAGGAACGCCTCCACCGGCGGCGCCACGTACCACGCGCTGGCCGTGGCCCGGCTGAACTCGGTGAGGCGATCGGTGACGCCGTCCCCGAGGCCGCACATGCGCTCGAGCATGCGGTGGAGGCGGGCTCGGTCGGCGGAGAAGGCGAGGAACTGCAGGCCGTGCTCGAGGACCCCGCCGAAGGCGGTGGAGCGGCGGAAGACCTCCAGCTCCTCGCCCTCGTCGTCCTCGATCACGACGCGGCTGATGTGGGCCCGCTCGGAGCGCACGTCGTCGGGCAGCTCCTCGCTGGTGGCCTTGTCCCGGCCGAAGACCTGGCACTGCTCGTCCTCGTCCAGCTGCTCGAAGCCGTCGAGGTCGTGGACCCAGCGCTGGAGCAGGACCACGCTGCTGCCCGCGCCCGGCGCCCCGTCGGGGACGACCGCAGCGTCGTGGGCCTCGTCGAGGGGCGGGTTCTCGGTGCCGTCCTCGAAGCCCGTGAGGTCGCGGCTGGACAGGTAGGTGAAGCTCGGCTGCTCGCGGACCACCTCGGCGAGGCCGGCCAGGCGCCCGGCGGCGGCGCGGGCGGCGTCGAAGACGGCGTCCGGCGCGGCGCTGTGGAACCAGAGCCACAGGTCGTGCTGGTCGGCGGGCATCACGACCTCGGGCGCGGCCGGATCGGGGCCGCGGACCTCCTCGAAGGCGGAGACGTCCGCCGGGAGCGCGTGGGGCAGGAGGCGGCGGCACAGGTCCGGCCCGAGGCCGACGACCAGGTTCACGCCCTGGACCGTGGTGGTCCGCTCGCGCACCGCGCGCAGGGCGGCGAGGAGCTCCTCCGGGCCCGCGTCCGCGGCCGCGTCGAGCTCGAGGTGGTGGTGGGCGCGGGTGCCGAGGGCGAAGATGCCGTGCTGAGGGGTGGCCACGGCAGAAACCTAGCCAGCGCCGGTCACGCCCCGGGCGTCGGGATCGGTAGACATCCCGAAGCTGTAGCGTTAGGTTCCCCTATCGTGCGATCCCGGCTCACCCCTCTCCTCGTGCTCAGCGCCCTCCTGCTCGCCGCGTGCGGCGGTGACGACGACGGCGCCGCCCCCGGCTCCACCGACGCCAAGGGGGGTGTGACGATCGAGCACGCCTTCGGGACGACCACCCTGGACGAGGTGCCCGAGGTGATCGTGTCCCTCGACGCCCAGTGGACCGACGCCCTCCTCGCCCTCGGCGAGGCCCCGGACGCCTACGCGAGCGACCCCAACCTGGAGGGCGGCGTGCGCCCGTGGCAGCAGCTGCCCGAGGACGCGGAGGCGATCCCCTTCCAGAGCACGCTGCCCCTCGAGGCGATCGCCTCGTTCGAGCCGGACCTGATCCTCGTGTCGTGGCAGGCCCCGGACGAGGAGTCCTATGAGGCGCTCGCCGCCATCGCCCCCACCATCCCCCTCCTCGGAGAGCGCCAGGTCGACCACTGGCAGGACCAGGTGGTCGCCCTGGGGCAGGCGCTGCGGAAGGAGGACGAGGCGCAGGCCTTCGTCGAGCAGGTCCAGGCCGAGGTCGACGCGCTCGCCGCCGAGCTGCCCGGCCTCCAGGGCAAGACCTACGCCATGATCAACTACGTCCCCGGCGACTCCATCAACGTGGTCGCCGACCCCGAGGACGGCGCCAACCTCTTCTTCGAGGACCTCGGGCTCGGCATCGACCCAGACATCCTCGAGGTCGCCGACGGCGTGTCCGGCCGGGCCCAGCTCAGCCTCGAGCAGGCCGGGATGCTCGACGCCGACCTCCTCATCGCCTTCTCGCAGGGCGGCGACCTGACCGAGCTCGTCGGCTGGGACCGGCTCCCCGCGGTGCGCTCCGGTGCCCTGGCCGTGCTCGACTACGGCCCGGTGACCGCGCTCAACACCCCGTCGGGCCTGTCGCTGCGCTACATCATGGACGAGATCCGACCCGCCCTCGAGGCGGCGGCCCGATGACCGACGCGACGGACGAGCAGACCGCGGACGTCGACGAGGAGGCCCTGGAGCAGGCCGACACCGCGGCGTTCCAGGAGACCCAGGCCCCGCAGCTCGCGGCGGCCGCCACCCGCGTCACCGAGGTGGCCGCCGTCCGAGACGTCGTGCCCGGGCTGCGCGAGGTGACGTTCCGGGGCGGCGACCTCGCCACGTTCACCCCGCTCTCGGCCGACACGTTCCTCTACCTGCTGCTGCCCCCGCCGGCGCGGCCCGATCTCGTGGTGGACGCGTCGTTCACCTGGGAGAGGGCCTTCGCCATGCCGGAGGAGGAGCGGCCGGTCGGCGCCTACTACACGGTCCGGCGCTGGCGCCCCGAGGTCGCCGAGATGGACGTGTGGATGGTGCTCCACGGGGACGACGGACCGGCGTCGGCGTGGGCCGCCCGCGCGCAGGTCGGCGACCGCGTCGCCCTCTGGGGGCCGCGGAGCGCGTTCGTGCCGCCGGCCGGCACGGACCGCCTGCTGCTCGTCGCCGACGAGACCGGGCTCCCCGCGGTGGCGGCCATCCTCGAGCAGCGGCCGGCCGGCCAGCCCGCGCACGTGATCGCCGAGGTGGAGGACGAGGCCCACCAGCCGCCCCTGCCCCTCGACGACGCCGTCACCGTCGAGTGGGTGCACCGGCGCGGCGCCGCCCCGGGCACGACCACCCTGCTCCTCGACGCGGTCGTCGCCCTCCCGCCGCTCCAGGGCACGCCGTACGTGTGGGGCGGGGCCGAGAGCCGCACCCTGACGAAGGTGCGAAAGGAGATCCGGGTGAACCGGGGCCTCCCCCGCGAGCAGGTGTCGCTCGTCGGCTACTGGCGTCGCTGACCGATCCGCGACGGCCCTCAGCCGGACGCGCCGTCGCGCACCTGCGAGGACCAGACGGTGAGGCCGGCCAGCGGCGCGAGGACGGCGGCGGCGTCGACGCCCTCGGGCACCGCGAGCACGAGCCGCCGCGCCGCGTGGTCGGTGCGCGTCCGCTGCCCCCGGTAGCGGATCTCGGCCGTCCAGACCTCGGGATCGTCGCTGCGCAGGCGACCGACGTCGGCCAGGCGCCGGAGCGCCTCACCCGCCTCGGCCACCGGGACGACGAGGGTCAGGAGCCGCTCCGACGGCGCGGCGAGGTCGGCGAGCAGCCCGAGGGGCGGCTGGGAGCCGTCGGAGCGGAGCTCGATCTCGCTCGTGGCGCGCAGCATGAGCCGAGGGCGGACGACCGCCGTGATCGCCGCACCGGTCGTGAGGGGCATGCCGTGCAGATCGGTGCGCGCGCCGGGCGGGTTGAGCCACGGCTCGGTCAACGCTCCCTGACCGCTGGCTGACCGATCCGCCCGGGCGCGCCGATCGCGCGGGTGCCGAGGCCCCCATCGTGGTACGCGAGGGGCATGGCCGCCCGCTCCGGCTCCGGGGAGTCCCGCCACGGCGTCGACCTCACCAACCTCGACGATCCGCTCTTCGACGGTGCCGACGCGACGAAGCGGGACCTCGTCGACTACCTGGACGCCGTCGCCGACCGCATCCTCCCCGAGCTCGCCGGCCGCCCGCTGTCGGTGATCCGGGTGCACCGCGGTCAGGAGGCGTTCATGCAGAAGAACGTCCCCACGCACGCGCCCGACTTCGTGCGGACCGTCCGCTTCTGGGCCGAGACGTCGAAGCGCAACGTCGACTATGCCCTCTGCGACGACGTCCGGACGCTCATCTGGTTCGGCAACCAGCGAGCCGTCGAGTACCACCCGGCGCTCGTGCTCGCCGAGCGCCCGGACCGGGCGACGCACCTGGTCCTCGACCTCGACCCGCCCGAGGGCACCGACGCCTTCCGCGAGGCGGCGCGCGCCGCGCGCCTCGTGCGGGAGGTCCTCGACGCGGCGGGCCTCCCCGGCATGGTGAAGACGAGCGGCGCGAAGGGGGTGCACGTCTTCGTCCCGGTCGACCCGGCCACCTCGCTCGAGGACGCGGCGGCCGCCACCCGCGCGATCGCCGAGCGGGCGGCGCAGCTCGACCCGGCCCTCGCCACCACGGCGTTCATGAAGGAGGACCGGGAGGGCAGGGTCTTCGTCGACGCCACCCGGGTGGGCGGGGCGACGGTGGTGGCCGCGTACAGCCCCCGGATCCGACCGGGCGCCACGGTCTCCTTCCCGGTCCCGTGGGACGCGCTGGAGGACTGCGCGCCCCGGGACTTCACGATCCGCTCGGTGCTCGACCGCCTGGACGACGCCGGGCCGTGGGTCGACTGGGCGGCCGGCGGGCCGGCCCTGCCCGACGACCTGCTCGAGGAGGGCCGCCAGATCGCGCCCGGCCGGGTCCAGGCCATGCACGAGGGCAAGCGCCGCAAGCGGGCGGCCCGGTCGGCGGACTGAGCGCCGGCGACCGCGCCGGGGTCAGGGCGTGCCGGGCTCGGGTCAGGGCATGAAGCCGAGGCTGGCCACGACCGCCTGGCCGAGCGCAGCGTCGCCGTCGACGGCGATGTCCTGCGGCGCGTCGGTGCGGCCGCCGACGTGCGCGGCGAACGTCGGCGCGGACATGCGCAGGGTGACGGTCGGGGTGCCGTCGATGGCCTGGAGCGCGGCGCGGCCGCCGGTGACGACCACGTCGATGCCGGCCCGGTCGCCGACCTCGAAGCGCACCCCCGCCCCCTCGGGGGCCTTGGCCCGCTTGCCCACGACGTAGGGCAGGTAGGTCGTCCAGTAGCGGACCGCCTCGTCGACGGCGGGGCTCTCGGCGTGGCCCGGCCGGTCGAGGGCGCGGCGGATGTCCTGCTCGTGGCTCCAGGTGTCCATGACCCGGAGGGTGAGCATGTCGGCCAGGGTGCCGGGCCCGGCTGGCGTGTCCATGGGCGCAGCCAGGTCCTCGGGGGCGAGGGCCCGGAGCTGGGCCGAGCGGGCGACGGTGACCTCGCGCAGCTCCTCGAGGACCGCGGCGCCGGGCAGCGGGCGGCGGGCCTCGACGCCCACCTCGTTGGCCTCGCCGAGCGGGTTCTTCAGGTGGGCGCGGTCGGCCGGCAGGTCCGCCTCGGGGCGGGGTCGGCCGAGGAGGGTGGCCTCGAAGTCGATGAGGTGGGCGATCTGGTCCTGGACCGTCCAGCCCGGACATCCCGTCGCGGTCTTCCACTGCGCCTCGGTGAGGTCGGCGCACAGCTCGAGGACCGACGCCCAGGTCAGCTCGAGGTTCGAGATCGACGGCGTCACCGGTGCATCACCCATGCTCCGACGGTCTACCACCGCGCCCTGCCACAGCGGTTCGGGGCGACGCGCATCGTCACAGGTTGGTCGACGCACCGACGCGGGTAGACCAGGCGGCCATGGCCCCCTCGACCCTGCACGTGGAGACCTTCGGCGGCGACGGCGCGCCCATCCTCGCCCTCCACGGGATCAGCGGCTTCGGCGCCCGGTACGCGCGCCTCGCCGAGCACCTCCACGACCGGCGATGGATCTGCCCCGACCTGCGCGGGCACGGGGCGTCGCCGGCGACCGCCCCGTGGGCGACGGCGGACCACGTCGCCGACCTCCTCGAGGTGCTCGACCGCCACGACGCCGATCAGGTCGCCCTGATCGGCCACTCCTTCGGCGGGCACCTCGCCCTCCACCTGCTCGGCGCAGCACCCGAGCGCGTCGGCCGCGTCGTCCTGCTCGACCCGGCTTCGCTCCTCGACGGCGACGCGGTCGCGGCCGGCGCCCTGGCCTACGCCCGAGACCCCGGCTGGGACACCCGCGACGCGGCGGTGACCGAGATCGGCACGTGGTTCACCGACGAGTCCCGGCCCGACTTCGACCTCGAGGTCGAGCGCAACCTCGTGCAGGACGACGAGGGCCGGTGGCGCATGCGCTTCTCTCCCGCCGTCATCGGCACCGGCTACGGCGAGATGGCCCGTCCCCTCCCCTCGCTGCCCGCAGACCGGGACGTCCTGCTGCTCGAAGCCGACCCCGCGCAGACCACGGTCAACGACCGGCTACGAGCTGCCCTCCAGACCGCGTTCGGCGATCGCCTCCGGCGCGAGGTCGTCCCCGGCGCCGGCCACGTGATCTTCCGCACCAGCCTGCGCGAGACGGCGGACGCCATCACCCGCTTCCTCGCCTAGGACGCGGGACGGACGGGCGCCGCGCCCGGCACCCCTAGGCTCGGTGCCGTGAGCGACTGGGAGCCCTACGAGGGGAGCGCCCGCCAGCGACGGCGGCGCCGCAAGCTGCAGCTCGTCGCGCTGATCGCCGCGCTGGCGCTCGTGCTGCCGATCCTCTGGAGCTCCATCGACGCCATCCGAGGCTGAGCGACCGCGGTCAGATGCGCCGCGGCGCCGCGAAGGTGCGCCGCACCAGGGGCTCGAAGTGCTCGAGCGGCAGCGAGTCGTAGTCGGGGTCGAACGAGGTCTGGTCCCACTCGTCGGCGAAGCGCTCGGCGAGCGCGTACGCGGGATGGCTGCGGTGCTGGTCGCGCAGGTCGGGCGGCTTGCCGAGGTGCTCGTAGTAGTGCCGGCCCTGGAAGTCCTGGTGCACCGCCACGATCCACGCGACCTCCTCCCGGACGAAGGGCGCGAGGAGGGCGGCCGCCGTCGCCGGGTGGTTGGGCTCGCTGATGGCCTTGCCGATGTCGTGGCACAGCGCGGCCACCACGATCTCCTCGTCCGCGCCGGCCCGCTCGGCCCTGGTGGCCGTCTGCACGGCGTGCTCGAGCTGGTCGACGGCGAACCCGCAGCGGACCTCGGCGAGCGAGCGGAGCATGGCGAGGATCCGGTCCGGGACCAGCGCCCACGCTCGCACGGACTCGTGGGCGATGCGGTCCCACTCCTCGGCCGTCGATCGGTCCATCCGGGTGAAGGTCATCGCACGTCTCCTCGTCGGGTCGGCCCCCGGTCATGGGACGACGATCCGGGGCCCCGATCGGCTGGTCAACGGGGGTCGTGCACCGGATCCCGAGGGGCGACGGCACACATGATCCGCGCACTGTACGCTTGTGCAGTGCCCGTTCAGCCCGAGGACCTCACAGCCAAGGCGCGGATCCGCGAGGCCGCGCTGGAGCTCTTCGCCGCCAACGGGGTGGCGGGCACCTCGATGCGGAGCGTGGCGGCGCGCGCCGGCGTCTCGCCGTCGCTGGTGGTGCACCACTTCCGCTCCAAGGCGCAGCTGCGCGCCGCTGTGGACGACGCCGTCGTACGGGCGTTCACCACCGCGTTCGACCAGGTCGACCTCGCGGGGTCCGCGCTCGAGGTCAGCGACGGCCTGAACGCCGCCGTCACGTCGGTCATCGGCGGCCAACCCGCGGTGCGCGAGTACCTGGGCCGCGCCCTCGTCGAAGGGTCAGAGGCCGGGCAACGACTCTTCGACGCGCTGTCCGAGACCCTGACCGACGGGCTGCTGGCCCTCGAACGACGAGGGCTCGTCCGCCCTGGCACCGACCCGACGTGGCGGGCCTGCAGCGTGCTCTTCCTCATGCTCGGCCCGGTGCTGCTCAGCCGGCAGCTCGAGCTCCGGCTCGGCATCGACCCCTTCGACCCCGAGGTGGTGGCGGCGAGGAGCGCGACCCACATCGACCTGCTCCAGCGAGGGCTGTTCCGCACCGCACGCTGAGCACCCGGCCGCCCGGAGGCAGCGCGGTGGAACTATTTGCGTGCGCAAGTATACTCGTTGGCAGGTGCCGCAGCGGCGCCGACGAGGAGGATCGATCACCGTGACCACGATGCCCACCTACTTCCTGAGCCACGGCGGCGGTCCGTGGCCATGGCTGGACGGGCCGATGCGCGACGCGATGGCCCACCTCGAGCGCTCGCTGCAGGAGCTGCCCACCGAGCTCCCGGCGCCGCCCACGGCCATCCTCATGGTCTCGGGTCACTGGGAGGCCCCGGCCTTCACCGTGCAGACCAACCCGAACCCGCCGATGGTCTACGACTACGGCGGCTTCCCCGAGCACACCTACCGGATCCAGTACCCGGCCCCGGGCTCCCCCGCCCTGGCCGCCCGCGTGCGCGAGCTGCTGACCGGCGCGGGCATCCCCGTCCAGGAGGACCCGCACCGGGGCTTCGACCACGGCGTGTACGCGCCGCTCTACCCGGCCTGGCCGCAGGCCGACGTGCCGGTCGTGCAGCTGTCGATCCGCCACGGCTACGACGTCGACGAGCACCTCGCGGTCGGCCGGGCGCTGGCCCCGCTGCGCGACGAGGGGATCCTGATCCTCGGCAGCGGCCTCAGCTACCACAACCTGCGGCTGATGGGCCCGGAGGGCGCCCGCCCGTCGCGAGAGTTCGACGACTGGCTGACCGAGACGATGCTCGGCCACGGCCCGGACGAGCGGGCCGAGCGCCTGCGCCGCTGGTCCGAGGCACCGAGCGCCCGAATCGCCCACCCGATGGAGGACCACCTGATCCCGCTCATGGTGGTGACCGGCGCCGGCGGCGCCGACCCCGTCGTCCGCAGCTACCACGAGGACGACTTCTTCGGGTTCCTCGCCGTCTCGAGCTACCGCCTCGGAGCCGCCGCCTGACGTCCGACGGCCGTACCCGGTGACGCAGCGTCAGGCGAGGAGGGCGGCGATCTCGTCGCTTTGGGCGACCCGCTCCCCCGCGTCGTAGGCAGCCGCGTTGGCCGCGATGCGCTCCGGGTCGTAGCGGTAGCTGACCATCACGCCCCAGGAGTCGGTCAGGCCGTAGTCGTGGGTGTTGGCCCGCCACCGCAGGGCGTCGACGAGCGCCCCGTTGCTGAGGTGGAAGTTGGCCACGGGGTCCCGGACCCGGCCGCCGTCGAGGGTGGTCAGGTACCGGGCGGTGGCCCGCAGGAGCGGCTCGCGCACCGCGGTGTCGTCACCGTCCACCCATGCGCCCGCGTCGAGCTCGGCCCGCACCTCGGCCGGCAGGTCGAGCTCGGCCTTCCGCAGCGATGGGATCGGCGACAGCGTGACGAAGCGCTGCAGGTTCGGGAGCTCGCTGCGCAGCTCGGCCACCACCTTCTTCAGCAGCTCGTTGCCGAGGTTGATGCCGGCCAGGCCCGGCTGGCACGAGGTGATCGAGTAGAAGACCGCGGTGTCGGCCTCCTCGGGGCGCGTGTCCGGGCCGGCCCGCTCCAGCAGCTCGGCCATGTTCGTCGGCGTGCCCGTGGTGAGGGCGATCTCGACGAACACGACGGGCTCGCCGGGCATGGCCGGGTGGAGGAAGGCGAAGCAGCGCCGGTCGGCGGCGAGGCGGCTGCGCAGGTCGTCCCACCCCTGGATCTCGTGGACGGCCTCGTACTCGATCAGCTTCTCGAGCAGGTCGGCCGGGGAGCTCCAGGTGATCTGCTCGAGCTGGAGGAGCCCGACGTCGAAGACGGCGGCGAGGTGCTCCTCGAGCTCCAGCTCGGCCATCGGGAGCTCGCCCCGGAGGAGCTGGCGCAGGTCGGCCCGCAGGTCGACGAGGAGCTTCACGCCGCGGGGCAGGCCCGTCAGGAGGTGGAGCAGGTCAGCGAAGCGGGGCGACAGCGCCCGCCGCATCGCGACCTGCGCCTCCGGGTCAGCGGGGTCGTGCAGGAGCCGCTCGGCCGCCGCTCGGGCCGCCGCGGGGTCGACGCCGAGCTCTGCCGCCGCCCGGCGGAGGAAGGCGGCCCGCCCCTCGTCGTCGAGGTGGCGGTAGACCCGGGCCAGCGGGGCGAGCGCCTGGCGCTGGGTGGAGGTGTCGCGCACCGGAAGGACCCCGAGGATCCCGGTGTACAGCTCCCGCCAGTCGTCCTCGCTCAGCACCCCGGGCATGGGGCGATCGTAGGCTGACCCCCGGTCCGCCCCCGACGGGTGGCGGGCCCGGTCGGAGGGAAAGGACGGCGCATGACGCAGCTGCCCTGGGGTCGACGGTTCCTCATGTGCCCGCCGGAGCACTTCGGCGTGCTCTACGAGATCAACCCGTGGATGCGGGGCCAGGTAGCCGTCGACGTGGACCTCGCCCGCACGCAGTGGGAGGGGCTGCGGGCCGCCATCGAGGCCGCGGGCGCCGAGGTGCTGACGATGGAGCCGCACCCGGAGGTGCCGGACCTGGTGTTCACCGCCAACGCCGGGATCGTGAGCGGCGAGCGGTTCGTGCCCAGCCACTTCCGGTTCCCGGAGCGCAAGCCGGAGACACCGCTCTACGCCGCGTGGTTCGAGGCCCAGGGCTACGACGTGCGCTGGCTCCCCGAGACGACCGATCACGAGGGCGCCGGGGATGCGGTCGCCGTGCCGTCCCCCGACGGCTCGCCGGTCCTGGTGTGCGCCCACTCGTTCCGCAGCGATGAGGCGGCGGCGCCGATGCTGGCCGATCTCCTCGGCTGCGAGGTCGTCCCGATCCGCCTCGTGGACGAGCGGCTGTACCACCTCGATCTCACGCTCTGCCCCCTCGACGACCGCCGCGCGCTGTGCGCGCCCTGCGGCTGGGACGACGCCGGCGCCAAGGCCATCGCGGCGCTCGTCCCCGAGCCGCTGTGGCTGGAGGAGGACGAGGCCATGACCTTCTGCGTGAACTCGGTCGTCGTCGGCGACACCGTCCTCATGCCGAACGTGCCCGTCCGGGTCGGCCGTCAGCTCGAGGCCTGGGGCTTGACGCCCGTGCAGGTCGAGGTGGGCGAGTTCCTGAAGGCCGGCGGCGGCTGCCGCTGCCTGACCCTCGCCCTCGACGTCGACCTCACCCGCACGCCGGACCGCTGACCGAGCGGCCCGCGCGCGGACTCGGGACTTGGAGGTGGCGGGGGGAATCGAACCCCCGTACAGGGCTTTGCAGGCCCTTGCCTAAGCCACTCGGCCACGCCACCGGGGTCGCTCACCCTAGCGGAGCGCTCGGGTCCCACCCCAAGGCTGATGGTCGTTCGGGCCGGCGCGGCTGACGCGCGGCTGTCGAACCCACGAGCCGGGACGGGAACAGGCTCGGTACCCTCGCGGTTGTTCGGTACTGCACGGCGGGCCAGGGGGATCACCCCGCTGACGGGAGGGACCATGTCCATCACCGACCGCACCCGATCAGACCTGACGCCGGGACCGGCGGCGCCTGCACCGCGCGCCGCACCGTCGCCAGCCGCGTCGCCCGGCCGACCGGCCGCGGGGTCGCTGGCCGACCTGCTCCGGCCGCTCCTCACCACGCTCCTCGGACCGTCGCCCGGGGTGCGGGTGGAGCTGTGGGACGGCAGCGCCATCGGCCCCACCGACGGGCCGGGCACGATCCACGTGCGCTCCGTCGACGCGCTGCGCCGGCTGTTCTGGGCCCCGGGCGAGCTCGGCCTCGGCCGGGCCTACGTGGCCGGCGACCTCGACGTCGAGGGCGACATCCTCGCCATGCTCGCCGTGCTGCGGGACACCCCGGCCCGGGACCCCGACCTGAAGACCGCGGCGCGGACCCTGACCCACGTGCTGCGCGCCGCCAAGGAGCTCGACGCCATCGGCAAGCCGCCGCCCCCGCCGCCCGAGGAGGCGAAGCCCCGGGGCTGGCGGCACTCGAAGCACCGAGACGCGCAGGCGATCAGCCACCACTACGACGTCGGCAACGACTTCTACGACATCGTCCTCGGCCCGGCGATGACCTACTCGTGCGCCCGCTTCGCCCGCCCCGACATGAGCCTGGAGGAGGCGCAGGCGAGCAAGCACGAGCTGATCTGCCGCAAGCTCGGCCTCCACGAGCGGCCCGGCATGCGGCTCCTCGACGTGGGCTGCGGGTGGGGCTCGCTCGCCATGCACGCGGCGACGCACCACGGGGCCGAGGTCGTCGGCATCACGATCTCGAAGGAGCAGGTGGCCCGGGCCCGGGAGCGCGTGACGCGGGCCGGGCTCGGTGGCAAGGTCGAGATCCGCCTGCAGGACTACCGGGATGTGCGGGGCGAGCGCTTCGACGCGATCAGCTCGGTCGGCATGTTCGAGCACGTCGGCAAGGAGCGCACCGCCGAGTACTTCGGGGTCCTGCGGGACCTGCTCGACGACGGCGGCCGCCTCCTCAACCACGCCATCTCCAGCGTCCGCGGCTCGCGCCTGAAGAAGACCTCGTTCGCCTACCGGTACGTGTTCCCCGACGGTGAGCTGCTCGACGTGGCCGACACCTGCGCGGCGATGGAGGCGGCCGGCTTCGAGGTGCGCGACGTCGAGTCGCTGCGGGAGCACTACGCGGAGACGCTGCGCCACTGGGTCCGCAACCTCGAGGCGCAGTGGGACGAGGCGGTGCGCCTGGTCGGCGAGGGGCGGGCCCGGGTGTGGCGCCTCTACATGGCGGCCTCCGCCCTCGGCTTCGAGGACGGCGGGCTCGGGCTCCACCAGGTCCTCGGCGTCGTGCCGGGCGCTGACGGGTCGAGCGGCATGCCCCGCACTCGCGACGCCTGGGCCACCGGCGACGCCTGAGCGACGCAGGAGCGCACAGGCCGTCCACAGGGGATCCACCGGAGATCCCGAGGGTTGTCCTCTTCCTCCGCACAGGGGGCCGGTCGTACGGTCCTCGCATGGCCGATCTCGTGCGCTACGAAGTGACCGTGACCGACGGGACCGTCGTCGTCGACGGGGCCGACGCGTACGCCCCGGACGGGGCGATGACCACGTTCTACCGGTGCCGCGACGGGCGGGAGACGATCGATGCGTGGGCCACGCGCATCGCCAGCTTCCGCACGAGCGAGATCCGGCGGATCGTGCGCCTCGAGGGCGCGGACACCGTCGCCTCCCCCGCGCCCCTCGCCGTCCGGGTGGCCTGAGCCAGCCCGGAACTGCGATCCTGGCAGACCCCTCCGCCCCCGACGACGAGGACGTGCGATGAGCAAGCTGAAGGTGTGGATCGACCAGGACCTGTGCACCGGCGACGGGATCTGCGTGGAGCTGCAGCCCGGCATCTTCGGCCTGCACGAGGACGGGCTGGCCTACGTGAAGGAGACGTCCTGGCCGGACATCTACAACGGCCAGGGCGGCGAGCCCGCCTACAAGTCCGCCACCGGCGTGGCCGACGTCCCGAAGTCGCACTCGGACGCCACGATCGAGGCCGCCGAGGAGTGCCCCGGCGAGTGCATCTTCCTGGAGATCGTCGAGGGCTGAGCGCCTCGCCCCGACCGCAGACCGCACGAGGCCCCCGCCGCCGCGGGGGCCTCGTCGCGTCCGGGGACCGGTGCGGACCTAGCGGCGGGGCACGTCGACCACGTCGTCCGCCGGCGCCTGGTAGCGGGCGATCTCGGCCCGACCGACGACCATGTGGTGCACCTCGTCGGGACCGTCGGCGATCCGGATGGTCCGCTGCTGGATGTACATGTCGGCCAACGGGGTCCACTGCGACACGCCGGTGGCGCCGTGCATCTGGATGGCCTGGTCGATGATCTGGCACACCCGCTCGGGCACCATCGCCTTCACGGCGCTGACCCACACGCGGGCGTCGGCGTTGCCCATCACATCCATCGCCTTGGCCGCCTTCAGGACCATGAGGCGCATGGCCTCGATCTCGATGCGGGCCCGGGCGATGAGCTCGGTGTTCTTGCCGAGGGTGACGATCTTCTTGCCGAAGGCCTCGCGGGAGAGGCCCCGCTGCACCATGAGCTCGAGGGCCTTCTCGGCTGCGCCCACGGCCCGCATGCAGTGGTGGATGCGGCCCGGGCCGAGGCGGAGCTGGCTGATCTCGAAGCCGCGGCCCTCGCCGAGGAGCACGTTCTCCTTCGGCACCCGCACGTCGGTGAAGCGGATGTGCATGTGACCGTGCGGGGCGTCGTCCTTGCCGAAGACGGTCATCGGCCCGAGGATCTCGACGCCCGGGTGCGGCAGCGGCACGAGGATCTGCGACTGCTGGAGGTGCGGGGCGGCGTCCGGGTTGGTCTTGACCATGACGATCATGACCTTGCAGCGGGGGTCGCCGGCGCCGGAGATGTAGTACTTCTCGCCGTTGATGACCCACTCGTCGCCGTCGAGCACGGCGGAGCACGAGATGTTGCGGGCGTCGGAGGACGCGAGGTCCGGCTCGGTCATCGCGAAGGCGGAGCGGATCTCGCCCCGCAGGAGCGGCTCGAGCCACTGCTTCTTCTGCTCGGGGGTGCCGACGCGCTCGAGCACCTCCATGTTCCCGGTGTCGGGGGCGGAGCAGTTCAGGCACTCCGAGGCCAGCGGGTACTTCCCGAGCTCGGCGGCGATGTACGCGTAGTCGAGGTTGGACAGGCCCTCGCCGGTCTCGGCGTTCGGGAGGAAGAAGTTCCAGAGCCCCTGGGCCTTCGCCTTGTCCTTGGCCTCCTCGAGCAGCTCGAGCTGGCCGGGGGCGTAGCTGAAGCGCTCGGTCCGCTGCTCACCGAGGCGGAAGAACTCCTCGGACATCGGCGCGACGACCTCTTCGCAGAACGCCTTCACCTTGTCGAGGAGCGGGCGGGCCTGCTCCGACATGGAGAGGTCGTAGAGCGCACCCCCGAAGTCGTCGGTGTTCAGCGGATTGGCGGGCATTGCGGTCCCCCTCGGTTCGGCGTCCTGGTGCAGGACCGTTCTAGTGGCCCGCCGACCCCCCGGCTGCACCGGCCCGACCGGCCCGCCGACCCGTGCTCAGCGGGGCCCGCGACGCCCGAGGCGGTAGCGGCGCTCGGGCACCGAGCGGTCCGGGTGCTCGAGCGCGATGTGGGCCTTCAGCTCGTTGAGCGACGTGAACCGCAGCTCGCAGAACGGGCACTGGCGGACCTCGGCCATGCCCTCGATGATCGCGCCGACCGGCTCCTCGTGGGTCGTCGGGGGCGAGTTGGGAGCACCCGCGGGTCGGTGATATCTTCTCTGTCCCACGCGGACGTGGCTCAGTTGGTAGAGCATCACCTTGCCAAGGTGAGGGTCGCGGGTTCGAATCCCGTCGTCCGCTCCAGAAGACGCAGGACGGGCTCCCGGAAGGGAGCCCGCTGCGCGTCCGGGGATCGGTCCGCGATGGGTCGGATCAGACGGCCCGGAGGCCGGCCTCGGGCCGGGTGGCGCGGCGGATGCGGTCGTCGGTGGCCTCGTCGGCGGCCAGCCACACGACGAGGCGCTGGGCGTCGAGCGAGCCGTCCTGGGTCAGCGTCTCGACGTCGAGGCGCAGCTCCCCCACCGCAGGGTGGACGATGCGCGTCGGGGTGCTGCGCCGCTCGGCCACGACGTGGGCCGACCAGCGGGCGGCGAAGGCCGGCATCGTCAGCAGCTCGTCGACGAGGCCGGTGAAGCCCGGTTGGTCGGCGAGGACGACCGACACGGCCCGCAGCGCGGCCACCTGCTCGTCCGCCACCGCCTCCCAGTCGGGGTGCACGGTGCGGGCCCGGGGCTCGTCGAGGAACGTGAACCGGGCGAGGTTCGGGCGCTGCTCGTCGTCGAGGAGCCCGAGCGGCCGCACGAGGCGCTCCCAGGTGGCGTTCCAGGCCAGCAGGTCCCTGGCCGGGCCGAGGACGAACGCCGGCGCGGGCTCGACCTGCTCGAGGACCGCCCGCAGCCCCCGCGACACCTCACCGATCGGCGGCGTCGAGGCCGGGCAGCTCTCCGGGCTCGCCTCGACCTTGGCGAGGAGCAGGAGGTGGTGGCGCTCGTCCGGCGTCAGCTGGAGCGCGTCGGCGAGGGCCCGCAGCACGGCCGCCGACGGGTTGGTGTCGCGTCCCTGCTCGAGCCGGATCAGGTAGTCGATGCTCACGCCGGCGAGGGCGGCGACCTCCTCCCGGCGCAGCCCGGGGGTGCGCCGCCGGCCGGTGTCGGGCAGGCCCACGTCGGCCGGGCGGACCTGCTCGCGGCGGGCCCGCAGGTACGAGCCGAGGGTGGGGCGCTCGGTGCTCACCCCACCAGCATGCCGAGACGACGGCCCGGTTGCCTGGCCCTCGCAGTACCAGGATCCCTGCGGCCTTCATCGACCAGCCGGGGCGGCGCACGGTGGCCCCCATGACCTCCACCGACACCACCTCCACCCTCCCCCTCCGCCCCGGCACCTGGGCCCTCGACCCCGCGCACTCGAGCGTCGGGTTCACGATCCGCCACCTCGGCGTGGCCAAGGTCCGGGGCGCCTTCCGCCGCTTCGAGGCCGACGTCGTCATCGGCGACGACCTGGCCTCGACCTCCGTCCAGGCCGAGGTGCACGTGGACTCGGTCGACACCGGCAACGCCGAGCGCGACGCCCACGTCCTGGCCGAGGACATGCTCGACGTCCGCCGCCGCCCCACGCTCGCCTTCCGCTCCACGTCCATCGAGCCCCGAGCGGAGGACTGGGCCCTCCACGGTGAGCTCACGATCGGCGAGGTGACCCGCCCGGTCGTGCTCGCCCTCGAGCTGGGCGGCCTCGAGACCTTCCCCGGCGACGAGCGGCGGCGGGCCGGCTTCGAGGCCCGCGGCGAGATCACCCGTCGGGACTTCGGGCTCATGCCGGGCGTCCCGGCCGCGGTGCTCGGCGACGTCGTGAAGATCGAGCTCGTCGAGCCGGCCTGAGCGACGCCGGATCTCCCGGGCGCCTGGGACGCCGGTCCCATGCGCCCGGGACACCGGGCGGCTGATCCTGCGCGGCAGACCTCGCGCGCCCCCGCGCGCCTCGGAGCCGAGCAGGAGGAGCCCCCACGCATGCGGAGATCGGCGCGAGCCCTGTACGCCGTCCTGGCCCTGGCCCTCGTCGGTCAGCTGCTCGTGTGGTCCCCGTGGAGCGGCGCCGATCCGGTGGCCATCGCCGCCGCGGCCCGCCACCAGATGAGCTCCGGCCGCGCCGGCGCGACGGCCCAGGACATCGCCGCCGTCGGCTCGACCGTGCACGTCGTCTGGCAGGACCACGGGATGCTCCCCGGCGGCCGCGGCGCCATCGCCCTCCGCAGCAGCTTCGACGGCGGCAGGACCTTCACGTCGCCCAAGGTCCTGAGCGCGTCGTGGAACGAGGGTCGGCGCCCCGCGATCGCCGCCTCCGGCTCGCACGTCTACGTCGCCTGGGTGGAGGCCACCGCGCCGAGCGGTCCCGACCAGGGCGACTGGGCGGTGATGCTCGTCAGCTCGCGCGACGGGGGGCGCTCGTTCTCGGCGCCGATGCGGGTGGACGCGGTCGGGCGAGGCGACTCGTCGCTGGTCGACGTCGCGGCCGACGGCCCCTGGGCCACCGTGGCGTGGAACGACCTGTCCGGCAGCCCGCACGCCGTCACGACCGCCGACGGCGGGTTCAGCTTCTCGCGCCTCCCCGCGCTCGACGGACCGGGGGCGGACGTCGAGATCGCCGTCGCCCGCCACGGCGACGTCGTGGCCGCCACCTGGGTGGCCGGAGACCAGGTCGTGGTGGCCAGCAGCACCGACCGGGGCCTCACCTTCGGGGCGCCGGTCGCCGTGAGCGAGCCCGGCCGCCCCAGCGCGCTCCCGGGCGTCGTCGCCTCGCCGCACGGCATCGACGTCGTCTGGAGCTCCCGCAGCGACCGCCCGCTGGGGGGCGGTCGCTACGAGACCGACGTCCACGCCGCCCGCTCCACCGACCGCGGGACCACGTTCTCCGCGCCCGAGCGCCTCGGCGTGACCGGGGACCTCCACCCCGCCGGCGCCGCGTCGATCGCCGTGACCGGCGACGTCGTGGCCGCGTCCTGGCCCGATGTGTCCGGGGACGGCGCCATGGTCGCCACCCGGGCCGGCGCCGGCGGGTGGGGACCGGCCCAGATGGTGACCGGCCCCATCGAGAGCCACACCTCGCTCACCGGGCCGTCCCGCCCGGCCCGCATGGCGGACGGCACGGCGGCGACGTTCACGTGGTCGGTCCCCGACCGCTTCGGCGCCGACGCCGACGGCGACGGCCTCGTCGACTACGACCAGTCCGTCTCGTACCTGAACCCGGACCACTTCGAGGTCCACCTCGACGGGTGCGCCTCGGTGGCCGGCGACGGCAGCGCGCTCACCTACCAGTGGTCGGTCGACGGAACCGTGCTGGCCGACGACGCCTGCCAGGTGACCGCCCTCGTCCCCGACGAGGGCGTGTACGAGGTCGCCCTCACGGTGACCGCCGCCGACGGCGGCACCAACACCCGCACCCGCACGATCGAGGTCCAGGACCTGCTCGTGGTGTCGGTGGGCGACTCGGTCGCCTCCGGTGAGGGCAACCCGGACGTGCCGGGCGACGGCTGGTGGCCCTGGTCCACCAGCGCCCGGTGGCAGGACCGCCAGTGCAACCGCTCCGCGCTGAGCGGCCCGGCGCAGGCGGCCATCCAGCTCGAGGGGGTGAGCCCGCGGTCGTCGGTGACCTTCCTCCACCTCGCCTGCTCCGGCGCGTCGATCGAGGGGCCGGACGTCTCGACCGGCGGCCTCCTCACCCCCTACACCGGCATCAACCCGGACGAGGGCAGCGTGCTCGACCCGCAGCTGTCCCGCCTCGAGAGCCTCGTCCTCGAGCGGGAGGTGGACGCCCTGTTCATCTCGATCGGCGCCAACGACCTCCACTTCTCCGAGGTCGTGGCCGGCTGCATCGTCCACACGGACTGCCACGACCCGACCGGGCCCATCGCCACCGCGTTCGCCGAGCGCCTGGCCGCGCTGCCCGAGCGCTACGCCCGCCTGGCCCAGGAGATCGAGCGCCTCGGCATCCCGCCCGAGCGCGTGCACATCAGCGAGTACTTCGACCCGACGACCGACGAGCGGGGCGAGGTCGACCTGCGCTGCGTCGCCGACCTGGGCGGCGAGCTCGCCGGCATCAGCCTCGAGGAGGCCGCGTGGGCGCGGGCGAACGTGGTGGCGCCGCTCAACGAGGCCGTCCGCAACGCGGCCGAGGCCCACGGCTGGAGCTACGTCGGCGGCATCGCGGACGCGTTCACCGGCCACGGGTACTGCAGCACCGACAGCTGGGTCGTCACCCTCGGCGACTCCTTCCGGCACCAGGCCGACGAGAACGGCTCGTTCCACCCCAACGGCCCCGGGCACCAGCACTACGCCGGCCGTCTGGCGGCGAGCGTCGGCCTGCGCGACCTGCCGGAGCCACAGGACCCGGCCGACCCCTCGGACCCGCCGGCCGAGGACCACCGGGGAGACCTCTACCTGGGCTGGGTGAGCGCGCGCTCGGCCACCGGCCGGCCGCAGGCGCACGTGACCACCCTCTCGGTGGCCGACGGGGTGGCGACGCCGCGAGCGGTCGTGCGGGTGAGCGACGCACCCGCGCAGCTCGGCGCCGACGTCCCCACCGTCGCGGCGACCGGCAAGGGCGCGTGGGCGGCGTGGACGCAGCTGATGCACGACGGCGGCACCACCGACGCCTTCCAGGTCTTCGCCGCCCCCGCCGTCATCGGGCCGCCAGACCTCACGGCGCACGGCGCCTGGCTGGTCCAGGCGGCCGACGACGCCACCTGGCTCGTCGCCGGCAAGCCGACCGCGATCCTCGTCGACGCCGAGAGCACGGCCACCGTCCCCCGCCCGGTGTTCATCGGCTACGAGGTGACCGACGAGACGGGCGCGGTGGTGGAGCGCGGGACGCGCCTCGTGGACGTCGCCCCCGGTCGCCAGCCCCTCGCGCTGCCCCTCGACGAGCCCACGCTCGGCGCCCACGTCGACCGCGAGCTCAGGGTCACGATCACCCTCGACGCCGCTGAGGTGATCCCGGAGCCGGATGAGAGCGACAACGTCGCGACCTCCGAGGCGCTGGCCGTCACGACCTCGCGCGGCGCATCCGTCCTCGTCGTCCGGGCCGGCAGCACCTGCCACACCGCCACGACCGTCGACAACGCCGCCGCGCCCTACGTCCGGGCGACCTTCCCGGTCGTCCCCGAGACGTGGGCGCACCAGGTGAGCTGCGTGGCCACCCCGTGGAAGGCGCCGACGACCCGGGCCGAGGCGAACGCGCTCCTCCACCAGGTCGAACGCTACGCCGCCCACTCGGGGCACGACCACGTGGTCGCCGTCACCCCCTCGGGCGCGATGCCGTCGTTCAACGTGGCCGGGCTCGCCTACCTGGGCAGCAGCGACGACGACGGTGAGATCACCCGCGGCGTCCTGCTCGACGCCGGCGCGGCGCCCTCGGTGATGGCCCACGAGCTCGGCCACAACCACGGCCTGGACCACGTCGACGACCAGCGCGCCGTCGGCTACTGGGTCGAGCGGGGGCTCCACCAGTCCGGGTCGGACTTCATGGCCCCGTCCTCCCGTCCCCAGGAGTGGATCTCCGGGGGCAGCTTCGACCAGCTCCTCATGCGGCTGCGCTCGACCACCGGGGCGGGCCAGCCGGCCGGCCTCGCGGCCGGCGGCTCGATCCTCGTGTCCGGCACGGTGGACGACGACGGGATCCACCTCGACCCCTGGTACCGGGATGCGGTGCCGGCGGACGCCGAGGCCACCGGCGGCGACGTGGCGGTGGTCGAGCAGCGCGATGCGAGCGGCGCGCTGCTCCGCCGCTCGACGGTGCCGCTCGTCGCGACCGCGCACGGGACCGGCGGGCGCGGCTTCGCCGCCCGGGTGCCGGACGCGGGCGCGGCGGTGGCCGAGATCGCCGTGTCCGTGGACGGGCACCGCCGGGTCGAGCGCGCCGTCCCCGCCCGCCCGCCCGCGGTCACGGCCGCCGTCGAGCAGCGCGACGCGGCCCTCCACCTCGGGGAGGACGTCGAGGTGCGCTGGACGGCCGAGACGGCCGACAGCGACGACGTCGCCGAGGTCATCGTCGAGGTCCGGACCGTCGACGGCCGGTGGCAGCCGGTCGCGGTCACCGCCGGCGAGACGTCAGCCGTCTTCACGCTGACCCACGACCTGGCCGGCCAGGCGATCGAGGTGCGCGTCACCGTCACCGACGGTGTGAACAGCGCGGCGACCGTCGTCGGCCCCCTGCCGACGACGACCGACCCGGCCCCGCCCGCGGAGCGGATGGTGTACCTGTTCGGCGAGCCGCGCAGCGGGGCCCTCGACGCCATCGGCACCGCCTGGGCCGACGGCACCGGGCACCGGCCGCTCGTCGATCAGCGGACCGGCGCGCGGATCCGCGGTGAGGATCCCACCTGGTCCCCCGACGGCAGCCGGATCCTGTTCCACGCCGGGCCGCGCCTGGACCCCGACGCCACCTACGAGGAGCACGAGCTCTCGACGTGGTACTCGGTGGCCCCCGACGGCAGCGACCTCCGACGGGTCACCCACGGCCAGCTGCTGACGGGCCCCGAGCTCACCCGGTGCGCCCGGTGGATGCCCGACGGCCGGCACCTGGTCGCCGTGACGAACCCGTCCCGGGACGGCTACGAGATCGTCCGGATCGCCGTCGAGACCGGCGCGCGGGAGGTCCTCGCCCGGATCCCCGTCGACCTCAACTGCCCGGCCGTCTCGCCCGACGGCCAGCACCTCGCCTTCCGGAGCGACGACGGGCTCCAGGTCCTCGACGTGGCGGCCGGCGAGGTCCGCACGATCCACCGGCGGGCCCACATCTCGAACCCGTCGTGGACCGCCGACGGGCGGATCCTCTACTACGACTACGGGATCTTCGACGACTGGGCGAACCGCCTCGCAGGGCCCTTCGTCCAGGCCGTCCGCCCCGACGGCACCGGGGTCGAGACGGTGACCGAGTTCGTCGGCTGGAGCGTCGGCCCGGACCCGCAGCGGGGCTACCAGGTCTTCTCGGTGGAGCTCTCGGCGGACGGGGAGCACCTCCACTTCGGGACGGACCGCACCAACGACCACCACGGCTTCCGATACGGCTCGCTGGCGCCGACTTTCGACGAGCCGGACCTGCGCGACGTCTCGCTCGAGCCCTTCGAGCTGCGGCTGGCCTGCCGCTCGGCCCTCGACGGCTCAGACCGCCGGTGCCTGCGGGACCCGGAGCCCGTCTGGCGCGGCACCCTGCAGGCCTGGGAGGGCGGCATCGAGCACCCGGACTGGTCCGGCACACCCGTGCCGCCCCCGCCCCTCGAGCCGCCGCCCGCCTCGGCGCCGGTCCCCGAGGTCACGGTCGGCGGACCGTACGAGACCACCGAGGGGCGGGCGCTGGAGCTGCGCGGCGGTGGGTCCGCGGCGGCGCGCCCCGGGGTGCGGGCGGCGTGGGACCTCGACGACGACGGCGACTTCGACGACGCCCACGGCCTCAACCCCACCGTCCGCCTCGGCCGCGGCACCTGGCCCATCGCCCTGCGCCTCGAGGACGAGGACGGCCGGGTCTGGGTGGACCACGGCGAGGCCTCCGTGCTCGCCGTCGCGGCGACGATCCTCCCGCCCGACGGGTTGACCGCGGTGGCCGGGGAGCCGTTCCGCCTCGAGGTCCCCTTCACCGACCCCGGCACCGACCCCCACGTCGCCGAGGTCACGACGCGCCACGGGCGCACCGAGCCCGAGCTCCACGAGGGACCCGGCGGCGGCTACCTCAGCGCCCCGCTCACCTTCCCCGAGCCCGGGCGCGAGGAGGTCACGGTCCGGGTCTGCGACGCCTACCCCGACGGGGGCTACGGGCACTGCGCTTACGCCGACCTCGAGGTGGAGGTCCTGCCGCCAGACGCCACGACCACCACGACGGAGGCCACCACCACGACCACCGAGGACCCCACGACGAGCACCACGGACGCCACGACGTCCACGACCGCGGGTCCGGCGCCCACGGTCGGCACGGTGCCGCCGCCGGGCGGGCCCTCCTCGACCGTCCCGGGCGGGAGCGGACCGCCAGCGAGCGAGCCCGAGCCCCAGGTGGCCGGCGACGGCCAGCGCCGCCGTCCGGCCGACCCCGGCGGACCGCCGGCCGATGCCCCGGGGCGACGCCGGCCGGACGGGCCGCTCCCCCGCACCGGCGCCGCCGGGGCCGGGACGGGGCTCCTCGGCCTCGTGCTCCTGCTCACCGGCGCCACGATCCTCGGCGCCCGGCACCGCTGGATCCACCGCGCCCGCTGACCCCAGATCGCCGGGCCCGTCCCGCCCACCTCCTGCGGGACGGGCCCGGTCGCGCCGGTCAGGAGGGAACTGGGACCTCCCCTGTCGAATGTTCGGAGCGGCACGTGGCCGATGTCACGCCGGGCGGGCTGGTTCCGATACCGTCGGTAGCGCAAATGGCGTGAACGGCGCGATCGGGCCGTTACCGACACCTCACGTCGCACCAGGGGGAGCAGGGAGCAATGTTCAGGACGCCGGGCTACCGCAGGACCCGCCGCACGGCCGCGGCCGTCGGCGCCGCCCTCGCGCTGACCTTCGTGGCCACGGACCCCGGCGCCGCCGCCCCCCAGGTCCCCGAGTCCCCCACCCAGGCGGCCTTCAACAACGGGACCGGCACCGCGATCGCGATCGGCTACAAGGTCAACCCGGTCCTCGGGAACCTGAGCTTCGGCATCACCGCCGGCGAGTCCGTGGCCGGCCACCAGAACACCGGCGCCACCGGCCAGGCCCGGGCCATCAACCTCGGCGTGATCGGCGTGACGCTCGCCGGCGAGGGCTGCGACGGCGGCTCCCCCACCCTGCCGGAGTCGCAGCAGCCCCAGCCCGTGATCGTGAGCAACAGCGACGAGGGCTCCGAGCGAGGCGTCACGGAGAAGGAGCTCGAGCTCATCACCAAGCACGCCCGGGCCACGGACGACCCCCTCGCCGAGGCCATCACCGAGATCGCCCCCACCGGCGACCGGGCGCTGCTGTACATCTCCGGCGGCCGGACCATCGCCCGCTCCGGGGTCATCGACGGGTCCATCCGCGAGGCCAGCGCCCGCACCGAGATCGCCGAGATCACGCTGCTCGGCGGGCTCGTGAAGCTGCAGGGCCTCACCTGGGAGGCCATCCACCGCAGCGGTGCCGAGGAGCTCACGCAGGGCACCTTCCAGCTGGGTGCGCTCGTGATCGGCGGCGTGCCGATCGACCTCCCCGACGACCTCTTCGACCAGGCGGAGGCCCTCAACTCCCTGCTCACCCCGCTCGGCATCCAGATCCGGGCCCCGAAGGTGCACGTCGAGCAGGGCATCGTCTACGTCGACCCGCTGGCCATCGCCATCATCCCCTCGGAGGTCCGGGACACCCTCGTCGGGGCGCTGCTCGACGCCCTCGCGTCCACCCGCGACACCCTGACCCAGCTGCTCCTCGAGACCAGCTGCAGCACGGCCACCGCGATCACGATCGCCGACCTCGCCGTCGGCACGCTCTCCGGCGCCGGGCAGCTGTCCATCGAGCTGGGCGGCGTGCAGGCGACGACCGCGGAGTTCACGGCGTTCGAGTTCGCGCCGCTGCCCGAGCTGCCGCCGGTGGCGCCCCCGGCCGCGCCGCCGGCCCCGAGCACGGGCGGGGCGTCGCTCCCGGCCAGCCCGACCCCGGCCTTCACCCCGCCGGCGCCCACGCCGCAGCCCACGCTGGACAAGCCCGCGACCCCCGAGGCGGTCACGACCACCGCCACCACGCCGATCGCCGACCTCACCGGCACGCGCGGCGGCTGGATGGCCGTGATCGCGGGAGGCGGGCTCGCCGCCCTCCTCGCGACCGCCGAAGGCGACCGCCGCAAGATGCGCCGCGCCCTGCGCGAGATCCCCCTGGAGGCCTGAACATGTCCCGCTCGCAGCCCCCGGCCGCCTTCACCGTCGGCCAGCGCCTCATGCGCGGCTACGGACCGCTCGCGGTCTTGGCACTCATGCTGCTGCTGATGTCGCTGCTCGTCCCCTCGAAGGTGCCGGCGCGGACCACCACCGCCGCCGGTCCGCTCACCGAGGGCGGGACGCTGCAGCCGGGCGCGAGCTCGGGCAGCGTCGACGACGGCCCCACCACGATCGACACCACCCCGGGCGCCACCGCCGGCTCGACGGGCGGTGGCGGGGGCGACGCGGCCGCCGGCGGCGACCCCGGTGCGGGCCCCGCCACCCCGGGTGCCGCGGGCGGCTGCCCCGACCGGGCCGAGCAGGTCCCCGGCGACCCGTACTCCCCGCCGTGCATCGCGTTCGCCGGTGACAACGGCGGCGCCACGGCCAAGGGCGTCACCGCCGACACCATCCGGGTGTCGTTCCGGGTGCTGAACGAGAAGGGCTTCCAGCAGACGCTGGCCCAGCTGGCCGGCGCCTCGCTGTCGGACTCCCCCGACGCCGTCGTCCGCACCGTCCAGGCGCTGGCGGACTACTTCAACCAGCGCTTCCAGTTCTACGGCCGCAAGATCGAGATCGTCACCTACAACGGCAAGGGCTCGAACACCAACGAGCTGCTCGGCAAGGGGCGCGAGCAGGCCGTGGCCGACGCCATCGTGGCCGCCGAGGAGCTGAACGTCTTCGCCGACCTGTCTGCCACCAGCGAGCCCTACGCCGGGGCGCTCGCCGAGCGCGGCGTCATCGGCTTCGGCACCCCGTACCTGTCCCGCAAGTGGCACGAGGACCGGGCGCCGTTCGCCTGGAGCCTCTCCACCGACGGCTCCATCGTCTCGGAGTTCGCGGCCGAGTACGCGGCCAAGAAGCTGTGGGGCGGCAACGCCGACCACGCGGGTGGGATCCTGAAGGGCAAGCCCCGCAAGTTCGCCGTCCTCGCCCCGGAGAACTCCTGGTACCAGGAGTCGGTCGACAACGCCGAGCAGACGCTCGCCGCCGAGGGCAAGCAGGCGGACTACCGCCGAGCCTACGTGCTCGACCTCAGCACGATGTCCGACCAGGCCACCCGGATCATCGCCGACTTCAAGTCGAAGGGGATCACGACGATCCTCTGCGGCTGCGACCCGATCCTGCCGGTGTTCCTCTCCGGCGTGGCCAGCCGGGAGAAGTACTACCCGGAGTTCATCATCACGGGCACGGCCCTCACCGACGCCGACATCGTGGGCCAGCTCTGGAAGCAGGACTTCGCCGCCCACGCCTTCGGCGTCAGCCCCCTCGACGGGTTCACCCCGCCGACCGAGACGATCGCCTACGCCGCCTACAAGTCGGTCCGCCAGGACGAGCCGGCGATCACGGTCGACCTGATCTACTACCAGATGTACATGCTCGCCATCGGGATCCAGATGGCCGGGCCGAACCTGACCCCGCAGACCTTCGAGCAGGGCATGTTCGCCTACCCACCGAAGTCCGGGCCCTTCGGCCTCTGGGCCTTCGGACCGGGTGACCGCACCGCGGCGAACGACGTCCGCGAGGTCTACTGGGACCCCAACGCCATCTCGGCCTACAACGGCCAGCGCGGCGCCTACGTGGGGGCCAACGGCAACGCCCGGTACCAGAAGGGCCAGATCCCCGGCGGGCCTCCCGGCCGCCCGGCGGACCTGGCGGGCGGATGAGGGCCCTCGACGCCGTCCGGGGCCGCTGGTCCGACCTCCCCCGCGCGGGGCAGGCCGTGACCGCGGCAGCGACCCTGGCCGTCGCCCTCCTCGTCGCCTACAACGCCCCGGGCCTCGGCCCCTACCTCGACGAGAACGCCCCGATCGGCATCGTCGTCTCGGGCGTCATCGTCGGCACGGTGACCGCGCTGCTCGCGATGGGGCTCATCCTCATCTACAAGACGAGCCGGTTCATCAACTTCGCCTACGCCTCGATGGGCAGCCTGGCCGGCGTCACCGCCATCGGCCTGCATCTCGAGAAGGGCGTGCCGTTCTTCGCGTCGCTGCCCATCGGCGTGCTGATCGGTGTCATCACCGGTGCCCTGGTGGAGCTGATCGTCCGCCGCTTCCGCAACACCTCGCGGCTCATCCTCACGGTCGCCTCGATCGGCATCGCCCAGATCCTCTCGGTGATCGAGGCCGCCATCGCCGTGCGGGGTCTCGGGTTCGTGTCCCTGACCGGCGGCTTCGACATCCCGCTGAACCTGTCGCTCGACATGGGCGTGAAGACGCTCTTCGGCGACGAGATCCTGATCATGCTCGTGATCCCGCCGGTCCTCCTCGGCCTGGCGTGGTTCCTGCTCCGCACCGACGTGGGCATCGGCGTGCGGGCCGCGGCGGAGAACGAGGACCGAGCGCTGCTGCTCGGCATCCCGATCCGCCGCCTCACCACGATCGTGTGGATGGTGGCCGGCGGTCTCGCCGCCCTCACCTACGTGCTCAAGGCCCCGTTCTCCGGTGTCACCCCGGGCCTCACCTCGGCCGGTCCCCTGCTCCTCCTGCCCGCCCTCGCCGCCGCGGTGATCGCCCGCATGGAGTCGCTGCCCACGGCGTTCCTGGCCGGTGTCGGGATCGGGATCATGGAGGCGCTCATCGACTGGAACGCGCCGAACACGCCGACGCTGCGCTACCTCGCCTTCCTCGTCGTCATCCTCGCCGCCCTGCTCCTCCAGTCGGGGAAGCTGTCCCGGGCGCAGGAGAGCGGCGCCTCGACCTGGTCGTCGCTCGGCGTGCTCAAGCCCACGCCCCTCGAGCTGCGCAACCTCCCCGAGGTGGCCTGGCCGCGGCGGGCCCTGCTCGTGCTCGTCGCGCTCGCCATGATCTTCGTGCCGCTCAGCTGGTCGCCGTCGAACCTCTACCTGGCGACCGTGGCGATCATCTGGGGCATGGCCGCGGTGGCCCTCGTGATCCTCACCGGGTGGGGCGGCCACATCAGCCTCGGGCAGTTCGCCATCGTCGGCGTGGGCGCCATGGTGGCCGGCAACCTGATCCAGCGCTGGAACGTCGACCTGTTCCTCGTGCTCGTCGTCGCCGGCGCCGCCGGGGCGGTCATCTCGCTGGTGGTCGGCCTGCCGGCGCTGCGCATCCGCGGCCTCTTCCTCGCCGTGACGACGCTGGCCCTGGCCGTCGCCCTCGACCAGTACGTCCTCAACTTCAACAACTTCCCGGACCTGATCCCCACCGAGGTGCGCCGCCCGCTGCTCTTCGAGCGCTTCGACCTCGCCGACGGAGAGGCCATGTACCTGCTGTGCCTCGTCTTCCTCGGCCTGTCCGTGCTCGCCGCCCACGGCGTCCGCAAGGCCCGGCCGGGCCGGGTGATGATCGCCACCCGCGACAACCAGCGGGCGGCCGACGCGGCCGGCGTCCCGACCACCGGGGTGAAGCTCGGCGCCTTCCTCGTGGCCGGCGTGATCTCCGGCATCGCCGGCGGCCTCCACGTCGTGGTCGTCGCCTCCCTCAACCCGGGCACCTATCCCCCCTCGGACTCGCTGACCATGTTCGCCACCGCGGTGATCGGCGGCCTCGGGTCCCTGTCGGGCGCGATCGTCGGCGTGCTGACGTTCCGGTTCATCGAGACGCTCACGTTCCTGAGCGACGTGCCCGGCCTCGGCAACATCCGCCCGCTGCTCACCGGCGGCATGCTCCTCGTCGTGCTGCTCGCCCTCCCGGGCGGCTTCGGTCAGCTGCTGTTCAACCTGCGCGACCGCTACCTGCGCTGGGTGGCCGAGCGGCGCGGCATCCTCGTGCCGAGCCTCGTGGCCGACAAGCGCGACGGCGAGGGCGGCGACGACGTGGGGCTGCTCCAGGGCGCCCTCGCCGACGACGCGCCCGCGGCGGACACCGCCGGTGACGGCGAGGGCGGCGCCGAGGACGGCGCCGACGAGCACCCGACCGACGAGCCCACCCCCGAGCCCGTGGGAGCCCGCTGATGTCCCTCGACACGACGCCCACCGACGGGCCGCGGCCCCGCCGCCGCGCCCCGCTCACCGCACCGGCGGTGGCGGAGGACCCGACCATCGAGATCCCGGTCCCGAACGGCACCGACGCGCTGCCCGCCCTCGACCGCGAGCCGGCGTGGCGCGCCGAGGCCGAGCCCACGGGCGAGCCGCTCCTGCGCTGCGAGGGCATCGACATCGCGTACGGGCCCGTGCAGATCCTCTTCGGCGTCGACTTCGAGGTGCACCAGGGCGAGATCGTCGCCCTCCTCGGCACGAACGGCGCCGGCAAGTCCACCCTCCTGAAGGGCATCTGCGGGCTCGTGCGCCCGAAGCGGGGCACGGTCACGTTCAAGGGCGAGGACATCACGAGCCTGCCCGCCGACGTCACCACGCACCGCGGGGTGTCGCTCATGCCCGGCGGCAAGGGCGTGTTCCCCACGCTCACCGTGGCGGAGAACCTGCGCCTCGCGGCGTGGCTCATCAAGGACGACCCCACCCGCGTGGCGGAGGCGAAGGCCGAGGTGGAGGAGCTGTTCCCCATCCTGCGGGAGCGCTCGAACCAGATGGCCGGCAACCTCTCGGGCGGCGAGCAGCAGATGCTCGCCCTCGGCGGAGCGCTCATGACCCGTCCCGAGGTGCTCATGATCGACGAGCTGTCGCTCGGTCTCGCGCCGACGATCGTCGGCCAGCTCCTCGAGGTCGTCCGCGAGATCCACCGGCGGGGCACGACGATCGTGATCGTCGAGCAGTCGGTGAACATCGCGCTGAACCTGGCCGAGCGGGCGGTGTTCATGGAGAAGGGCGAGGTGCGCTTCACCGGCCCCACCGCCGACCTGCTGGACCGGCCCGACATCCTGCGCTCGGTGTTCATCGCCGGTGCCTCGGCGGCCGAGGAGCCGGCGGAGCCCGCGGCGTCCGGCACCGTCCCCGCCACGGCCGCGGCGCCGGCCCGTGCGGCCATCCCCGAGGACGCGCCCGTCGTGCTCGAGTGCGACGGCGTGGTCAAGCGCTTCGGCGGCATCACTGCCGTGAACCAGGTCGACCTGCAGCTGCGCCAGGGCCAGATCCTCGGCCTCATCGGCCACAACGGCGCCGGCAAGACGACGCTCATGGACTGCATCTCCGGGTTCCTGCCGATCGATGCGGGCCGCATCCGCCTCCGGGGCCACGACATCACCGACTGGGCCCCGCACGAGAAGGCCAAGGGCGGGCTCGGCCGCTCCTTCCAGGACGCCCTGCTCTACCCGAGCCTCACCGTGGCGGAGACGATCGCCGTGGCCCGGGAGCGGCACATCGCCAACCGGGACATGCTGGCCGCGGCCCTCCAGCTGCCGGCGTCCTACGAGAGCGAGATGGCCGTCGCCGCCAAGGTCGACGAGCTCATCGACCTGATGGGCCTCGGCGCCTTCGCCCAGAAGCTGACGGGCGAGCTCTCGACCGGCAGCCGGCGCATCGTCGACCTGGCCTGCATCCTCGCCCAGGAGCCCAAGGTGCTCATGCTCGACGAGCCCTCCGGGGGCGTGGCCCAGAAGGAGACCGAGGCCCTCGGTCCCCTCCTCCTGCGCATCGTGGAGCGGACCAGCTGCTCGGTGCTCGTCATCGAGCACGACATGCCGCTGCTGCGCTCGATCTGCGACCAGATGGTGGCCCTCGAGCTCGGCGGCGTCATCGCCACCGGCACGCCCGACGAGGTCCTCGAGCACCCCGCGGTGATCGAGTCCTACCTCGGCACCGACGACACCGCCATCAACCGCTCCGGAGCCGTCGCCTGACAACGTCTGTGTGCGATTCCGAGCCGCTGCGGCTCGAGAACGCACACAGACCTAGTCGAGGTACGCGGTGGCGAGGGTGCGGGCTCGGGGGGACATCTTGGCGAGGGTCTTGCGGACCACCTCGGCGCCCTTCTCGGGGCTGAGGCGCGCCGCGGTCTCGGCCAGCTGCGTCTCGAAGAAGACGAGGCACAGCGCGTCCTCGTGGGTCTGGACCTGCGGGTCCGAGCCCAGCCCCCGCTTCTCGACGATGGCCCGCACCCGCTCGATCGTCGCGTCGTCGTAGCCGACGTCGCGCAGGATGGCCGCCACCTCCTCGCCGTGGCGGCGCTTCTGCGCCGTGCGCCACCGCAGGTACCCGGCCCGACCCTCGGGGTAGTCGCTCCGGGGCACGACCCAGCGGCGCAGGTGATGGGCCCGCGCCGCGAGCAGCTGCGCCTCGTCGGCGTCGGGGTCGAGGCGCCGCACCCACTCGGTCATCAGCTCGGCGTGGGCCAGCTCCTTCGGGCGCTCCTCGCCGCGCACGACGATCCGGTTGGGGTCGTCGGCGTTCGCCGCGTCGATGGCCGCGACGGCCCGGGCGAAGCGGTCGTCCTCGTCCACCCGTCGAGACCTCGGCTCAGGACGACGGGCGGAGGTCGATGCGCAGCGTGAGGACGCCGTCCTCGAGGCTGGCCTCGGCGTCGCCGATGATGGCGAAGTCCATGAAGTCCACCTGGGCCTGCTCGATGAACTTGGTCCGCTCCTCCCCCGCCACCGGCGGCAGCGGCCGGTTCTTGACCGCCTGGGCGCGGTCGCGGAAGCGCTGGATCATGGCGTCGACGTCGAGGGACTCACCCATGGTCCCGACCCTACCGGGACGGCGCGATCAGACCGTCTGCAGCTCGGCGTCGTCGGGCCCGTACGGCCGGGTGGCCACCCAGTAGCGCCAGGTCAGGATCCCCACGACGAGCGCGATGAGCACGAGCCCGGTGACCACGATGGCGATGAGCGTCCCGTCGCTCGGCCCGTCGTCGCCCGAGGACACGAGCTCCACCTGGGTGGTCGTGGTGGACTCGGCGCCCTCGGTCCCGTCGCCGGGGACGAGCAGGTCCACCGAGGTGGGCGGCACCGTCGAGGTGGTCGTGGTCTCCACGATCTCCACGACCGTGGTCGGCACCTGCCGGTAGGTCGTCGTGGTCTGCCGCACCACCGTGGTCGTCGTCGTCTCGATGACCGACGTGGTCGTGGTCGGCGGGTCAGGCGGCGGGGGCGGCTCTACGTCGGGCGGCGGATCAGGCGGCGGGTCACCAGGATCAGTCGGATCCGTCGGGGGGTCCTCCAGCGGGGCGCCGAGGCCGGCGTCAGCCCGGCCCAGCGGGAGGAGCCAGGCCAGCGACCCGACGAGGAGCGCGACGGCGAGCAGGACGGCCCGCTGTGCTCGTGTTCTGCTCGACGCCAAGGGTCCGCGGCCTCCACACCGGTCCGGGAAGGGGATCAGGCTACCCACGGGGCCACCCCCCACCCAGTCACCCTCCCGCCGGTCAGCGCTGGTGGACCGGGCAGGAGTAGGTGGTGCGCCCGCCGATCGTGCGCCGCAGGAGGGGCGCTCCGTCGCGCGGGCACGCCGCGCCCCGGACGCGGGCCACGTGCAGGTCCCCCGTGTGGCTGCCGCCCCGCCGCGACATCGTGCGGATGGCCTGGCGGAGGTGGCGGTGGAGGAGCCGGCTCTCCTCCTCGTCGAGGGAGTCGGCCCGGCGGGCCGGGTCGAGCCCCGCCCGCCAGAGCGTCTCGTCGGCGATGAGGTTCCCGACCCCCGCGATGCGCTGCTGGTCGAGCAGGAAGGCCTTGAGCGGCGCCCGGCTGGCGGCGAGCCGGGCCCGGAGCTCGCGCAGGCTCACGGCCAGGGCGTCGGGGCCGAGGCGGGACGTGTCGGGGTCGAGCTCGACGCCGCCGAGGCGCCGGGGGTCCACGATCACGAGGTCGCCGAGGTCCTCGAAGCCGAGGGCGAAGCGGATCCACTGCGGTTCGATCCGCTGGCTCGAGTACTCGAGCTTCTCGATCGGCACGTGCCCGTCGACGAGGAGCCGCCCGGTCATCCCGAAGCGCAGCCCCAGGGTCGCGGCGGTGGTGTCGAGGAGCAGCAGCTTGCCGATGCGCCGGGTCCCCGTGACGTGCCCGCCCACGAGGATCTCGAGGGCCTCGGCGGTCGTCCCGCCCTTCAGGAACCAGGCGTCGGGCGCGTGGACGGCGGCGATCCGGTGGCCGACGGTGCGATCCGCGGCCTCGCGGTACGCCTCGACCTCGATCAGCTCCGGCACGGCGTCAGCCGAGCGAGTCCAGGGCCTGGAGGAGGTCGGCCGCGAGGTCGTCGGGGTGCTCGAGGCCCACGGACATGCGGATGAGCCCGTCGGTGATGCCGATCTCGGCCCGCTCCGAGGGGAGCAGCCGGGCGGCGAAGGTGGCCGGGTGGGTGAGCAGGGTCTCCGGGCCGCCCAGCGAGAGCGCGATGCGCCCGAGGCGGGACCGCTCGCTCAGGGCCATCGCCCCGGCCGCTCCGCCGGCGACCTCGAAGGCCACCACCGTGCCGCCGTTGTCCATCTGGCGGCGGGCCAGGTCGTGCTGCGGGTGGCTGGGCAGGAACGGGTAGGAGACGGACTCCACGGCGTCGTGGCCCTCGAGCAGCTCGGCCAGGCGCAGGGCCGTCTCGGCCTGGCGGGCCACCCGCACCGGGAGCGTGCGGATCCCCCGCAGCGCGTTCCAGGCGTCGAAGGGCGAGGCCTGGGCCCCCATCGCGCCGTGCCACGCCCAGATCGCGTCGATCAGGTCGGTGCTGCCGGCGACCACGCCGATGAGGGCGTCGTTGTGCCCGGCGATCCCCTTGGTGGCCGAGTGGAGGACGAGGTCGACGCCGTGCTCGAGGGGGCGCTGGCCGACTGGCGTGGCGAAGGTGTTGTCGACGACCTTGACGGGGCCCTTGATGGCGGCCAGGGCCTCGAGGTCCACGAGGGACAGGGCCGGGTTGGCAGGCGTCTCGACGAGGATCAGCTGGGTGCGGCCCGGCTTCACCGCAGCCGCGATGGCCTCGGCGTCGGTGCCGTCGACGAGGCTGATGTCGATCCCGAAGCGGGGCAGGTGCATGGCCAGGACCGCGTAGGTGACCGAGAAGATCTGCCGGGAGGCGACGACGTGGTCGCCGGCCGAGCACAGGCCGAACACGAGCGAGGTGATGGCGGCCATGCCCGAGGCCGACGCCAGGGCCGCCTCGGCGCCCTCGAGGTCGGCGACGGCGGCCTCGAAGTCCCGCACCGTCGGGCTGCCGAAGCGGCTGTAGAGCGTGTCGGGGCGGGCGGTGGCGCCGAGCGCCGCCTGGTCGGCCACGGTCGGCACCTCGTAGGCGGTCGACACCTGGAGGGGCGGGGCGAGGGCCGACCCGCCGCGGTCGCGGCCGCTCGTGACGGCCCGGGTCTCGAGGTGGTCGGTCGGCTGGTCAGCCATGGGTCTGGAGCTCCACGTCGTCGAGGAAGGCGCTGAGGGGCAGGCCGAGCTGCTCGTGCTCGATGAGGAAGGCGTCGTGGCCGTGGGGGCTGTCGAGCTCCACGATCCGGGCCGGGACGCCGTTGGCCCGGGCCGCCGCCACGATCTCCTGGGACTGGTACAGGGGGTACAGGATGTCGCTCTCCACCCCCACGGCGAGCACCGGGCAGCGGAGCCGCTTCATCGCCTCGGCGATGCCGTTGCGGCCCCGGCCCACGTCGTGGAGGTCCATGGCCTTCGTGAGGAGCAGGTAGGAGTTGGCGTCGAAGCGGCGGACGAGCTTGGCGCCGTGGTACTCGAGGTAGCGCTCGACCTCGAAGCGCTGCCAGAGCTCGAACCCGTCGAGCGGCTCGACGACCTCGCGGCCGAAGCGGCGGGTGAACACGTCGTCGCTGCGGAAGGTGATCTGGCTCACCATGCGGGCGAGGCTGAGCCCCTCCGCGGGGCCCGGGCTGCCGGGCTCGTAGTAGTCGCCCCCGTTCCAGTTCGGGTCCATCCGGATGATGCGGCGCCCGGTCGACCACCACGCGATCTGCTGGGCGCTGGCCGCCATCGCGGTGGCGATGGGCACGATCGAGCGGACCCGCTCCGGGAACATGAGCGCCCACTCGAGGACCATCATCCCGCCCATCGAGCCGCCGATGACGCTGTGCCAGGTGTGCACGCCGAGGTGGGTGCCGACCATGGCCTGGAGGCGGACCCAGTCCCGCACGGTGACCACGGGAAAGCGGCTGCCGTAGGGCTTGCCGTCGACCGGGTGGGGGCTGGCGGGGCCGGTCGACCCCTGGCAGCCGCCGAGGACGTTCACGCACACGACGAACCAGCGGTCGGTGTCGATGGCCTTGCCGGGCCCGATGAGGGTGTCCCACCAGCCCGGGGTGGGGTGGCCCGGGGCCAACGGGCCCGCGGCGTGGCTGTCGCCGGTCAGGGCGTGGCAGACGAGGATCGCGTTGCTCGCGTCCTCGTTGAGGGTGCCCCACGTCTCGTAGGCCAGGACCACGTCCTGGAGCACCGCCCCGCCCTCGAGGGCGACGACGCGGTCGAGCTGCAGGAGCTGACGGAACCCGATGGGATCACCCGGGAGCCACGCGCCCGTCGGCCGCTCGCCGTCCGGCTCTGCTGCCACCTCGCCTCCTGCCTCGTCGGCTGGGAGCGGACACCCTCGGTTGGGGTTGCTCGAACACTTCGTTGCACCGGCCGAGACCGGGCCACATCCCCCCGCCGGAGCGGAGGCGAGCACCTTGGGTGTCCGTCCCAGGTTGCTGGACCCGTCGCCGGGCCACTCCTGATGTCGGGGCGCACCCTACCCGGGCGGCGCGCAGCAGGCCAGGCGATCTCGGCGGAGGCGGAGGCGAGAGGAGCCAGCCGGCGCCCGACGTCAGCCCGACTCGCCGGCGTAGGTGCCGAAGCTCCAGATGTTCCCCTCGGGGTCCCGGATCCCGAAGGAGAGGCCGCCCGGGTCGTGGTCGGGCTCGTAGGGCTCCCGCACGACCTCGGACCCGGCCGCCGTCGCCCGCTGCCAGACCGCCTCGGGGTCGGCGGTGACGACGTAGAGGGCCTGGCCGCCGGGGGGCTGGTGGTACTCGTTGTCGGGGTCGTAGGTGCCCGGGGAGACGTTGCCGCCCTCGGGCCAGCGCAGCTCGCTGTACCGGACGACCCCGGACCCGGGCGGGTGCTCGACGACGAGCACCTCCTCGAAGCCGAGGACGTCGACGAGGTAGCGGATGCCGGCCGCGGCGTCCCGGTAGTACACGCCGGGCCAGATGCCGCCGGGGCCGCGGCGGGGGGCGACGACCTCGTAGCCGCTGCCGCTGGCTCGGGCCGCGTACTCCTCGACCGCCACCTCCTCGACCTGCTGGGAGAGCATCCACCGGTGGCCGAAGGGGTCGAGCAGGGTCCCGTGGCGGGCGCCGTGGGGCTGGTCGGCCGGCTCGCGCAGCGCGGTCGCGCCGGTGGCCACGGCTCGGGCGTAGACCGCGTCGACGTCGTCGACCTCGAGGTGGATGGCGACGCTCGTGCCGCCGAGGGTGCGGGGGCTGACGACCCCGAGGGCGGGGTGCTCGTCGGAGAGCATGACGCGGGCGGACCCGACGGTGATCTCGGCGTGACCGAGGACCCCGTCGTCGCCGACGACGCGGAGCTGCTCCTCGCCGCCGAAGGCGTGGACGTACCAGTCGATGGCGGCGGCGCCGTCGTGCACGGTCAGGTAGGGGGTGGCCACGGTGGCCTGGGTGGTGGGGGTGGTGGTGGGCATGGGACGCCTCCGGGGGAGGTCGACGGTGGGGACGGCGGTGTGCGGGTCCAGGCCGAGCTCCTCGACCAGGCGGGCCCGGAGCCGGCGGGCGAACGCCGGGCGGGGCTGCTGGGGGGTGATCGGCATGGCGAGGTCCTCGAACGGGTCGGTCATCGTGCTGCCCTCCCTCGCTCGTAGCGGTCTCGGAAGGCCGCTCGGGCCCGCACGAGGAGCACCTCGGTGGCGCCCTCCGTGCGGCCGAGGTGCTCGGCCACCTGGCGGACGGGGAGGCCGTCCAGGTACCGCAGCGTGAGGGCGCTGCGGTGGTGGGGGCCGAGCTCGGCCAGGGTCTCGTGCGCCAGCATCCGGTCGAGGCGCACGTCCCAGTCGTCCTCGACGACCGTCGCCGCGGGTGACGCGGCCTCCTCGGCCAGGCGGGCCTCGCGGCCCTGTCGCCGCCAGTGGTCCACCAGCTTGTGGCGTGCCACGCCGATCAGCCAGGCCACGGTCAGCTCGGGGACCGCGCCGCGGCGCACGGCGTCGACGGCGGCGAGGAACGTCTCCGAGGTGAGGTCCTCGGCGACGGAGGCGGAGCCGCAGCGCGACGCCAGGTACCCGTACACCTCGGGGAGGGCACGGTCGTACAGCGCCACGAGGGCCGGGCCCTGATCGGGGCTCGAGGTCGGTTCGCTCACCGCTCCCCCATCGTCCGAGCGGCCCGGTTCCCTACACCCGTCCCCTCGGCCCGGGGGAGCCACCACCCGAGGACCCGCTCGGCCTCGCGGTCCGGCAGGCGGTAGCCCGCCGTGGCGGCCTCGCCGAAGGCGCGCAGGTCGCCCGCTCGCAGGGCGGCCACGGCCGCCCCGAGGTGGCGGTCGTCGGCGGGGAGGGGCAGCGCCCCGACGAGGGCCGCCGGGACCCGCAGCGCGTCCGAGGTCAGACCGCTGCCGGCCATGCGAGCGGCCAGCCACGCCGTGGCCGGTGGGGCGCAGACGGCGACGAGGAGGGCGTCGAGGGCAGCGGGGTCGTGCGGGAGGACGCTCACCGTCGGCGTGGTGGGCACGAGGTCCCCGAGGGGGTCCGGGGCCGCCTCGAGCACCCGGGTCTGCGTGGCGACGACGAGCTTCGGCCGCAGCACCTGGGGCAGCCACGTGCGCAGGCGCCGGTGGGAGGCGGCCGCGGCGGCCACGTCGACGACCGGGCGCTCCCAGCGCCGCTTGTCGAAGCGGACGGGGGCCCTGCCCCAGCGGTGCCCGCCGAGGTCGATGAGCCCGGACGTGAGGAGCGGGTGCGGGGCACGACCGTCGTCGGGGGCCTCGGTGACGTGCGGGGCCAGCGCGTAGTGGTGCTCCCGGAAGCTGGCGACGACCGACGCCCGGTCGGCGACCGTGCCGACGTCCGGGAGCGCGACCGGCGGCACCCCGCTGGCGGCGGCGAGGCGGGCGCTCCAGCCGGGGTCGGGGTCGAGGCGGCCGACCTCGAGGACCGGGACGCACACGTGGACCCGGGCGGCGAACACCCGCCCGGGCGGGGCCCACAGGTCGACGAGGGCCGCTCGCCCGGCCAGCGCCTCGCGCACCGCGCCCGCGTCGCGGGCGGCGGCGGTCGACTGCGGCTGGACCATCGCCACCCGCGCGCCGGGCGCAGCCAGGTCGACACCGACGAGGAGGAAGAGCGCCGCGGTGTCCACGTAGGGCCCGAGAGCGGCGTCGAAGCGGGCGCGGAGCGCCTCGGTCTCCGCGACGGCGCGGGCGGTGGCCCGGGCCAGCTGCCCCTGGAAGGGCGGGTTGCCGACGACGGCCGCGAAGCCCTCGGTCGGCGCGTCCGGCCAGACCCCCGCCCCGTGGCGGAGGGGGTCGCCGACGACGAGGTGCCCGGCCGCAGGGGCGGTGCCCCCGGACCAGAGGGCGATCGCGGCCTCGGCGACGGCGACGGCCACGGGATCGATGTCCGCGCCCCACAGCTGGGCCCGGGCGACGGCCGCCCGGTCCTCCCCCGCCGCGACGAGACGGCGGCCGGCGGCGAGGAGGAGAGCCCCCGCGCCGCAGGCCGGGTCGACGACCCGGGCTCCCCGGGGGACCGTCGGCAGCGCGCGGGCGGCGACCCCGTCGGCGAGGTCCGCCGGGGTGTAGTGCGCGCCGCGCCGCCGGGCCGCGTCGTCGAGGCGGCGCTCCATCTCGGCCACCAGCGCCCCAGCCGCCTCGTCCGGGGTCCGGCGCCGGCCCCCGGCCTGCGCCCGCGGCGGCGCGAGCCCGGGCCAGCGCAGCAGGGCGAGGTCGGCGGGCAGCTCGACGCCCGCTTCCCGCGCCAGCGCGACCGCGACGTCGGCCAGCGCCGCGACCTGCGCCGCCCGCGCCCGCTCCGGCGCCGGCCCGAGGGCCGGCGCGGCCGCGTCTACGGCCGCACCTCGTAGAACGCGTTGACCGGGTGGTCCACCTCGAGCTGGCGGAAGCGGGTGAAGCCGGCGTCCCGGGCCATCGCCTCGGCTCGGTCGGCGGAGAGGCCCAGCGTCCCGAGGCCGGCCCCGCCCGGCTCGGACAGCGAGCTCGACAGGCAGGTCAGCACGCTGATGCCGTACATCATCGACGCCATCGGGTTGCGCTCGCGGTTCGCCGCGAAGGTCGGGTGGGCCTTGATGTCGACGAGCAGCCAGGTGCCGTCGTCGGCCAGGGCCCGGCGGATGCCGGCCACGACCGCGGCCGGGTCCGTCATGTCGTGGAGGCAGTCGAGGGTCAGCACGAGGTCGAGGGAGCCGTCCTCGGGCAGCGGCCGCTCGCGCGGGTCGAGGTAGGTGACGTTGGTGAGCCCGAGCCGGGCCCGCTCGGCCTCGGCCTGCTCGAGCGCGAGGCGGCTGATGTCCCAGCCGGTGACGTGGCTGGACGGGAAGGCCTGGGCGATGAGGTGCACAGCCCCGCCGGCGCCGCAGCCGACGTCGCCCACCCGGGCGCCCGCCTCGAGCTTCGCCACCACCCCCTCGAGGGCGGGGAGCACGGTGGGCACGAGGTGGTTGCGGTTCCAGGGCTCGAACCCGCGGGCCACGCCCTCCGCGCACCCGGGGCCGTAGGCGTCGTAGTCGAGGCCCACCCCGGTGCGGAAGCTCTCGGCGATGGCCGGCAGGGCGCCGATGGTCTCGGGCAGGTGGTGGAACGAGCCCATGCCGAACGACGGGTGCTCGGAGTCGGCGAGGACGGCGACGGCGCCATCAGGCAGCGACAGCTGCTCCTCGTCGTCCACGAGCACGATCCCGGCGGCGCCCTGGTTGTACGCCCACTCCCGCACCCACCGCTCCGCCAGGCCGAGCTGGTCGGCCAGCTCGGCTGTCGTGCGGGGCCCGTCGGCCTCGGCCAGCGCCCGGTACAGGCCGAGCCGGTCGCCGAGGTGGATCATCGCCGCCGTCACCGCCCCCTGGAGGTTGGTGAACACCTGGTAGGCGAAGGCGCCCACGTCCTCGGGTCGGGCCGAGCGCGAGCGTGCGGTGATGTCATCCCCCATGGGCGCGACGCTACGCCGACCGGCCGCCCCCGACGCGGGTGCTCAGCCCTCGGCGGTGGGGTCCCACGCGGCCAGGTCGGCCAGGCGGGGGTCGTTCGAGAACATCTCGGTGATCGGCTGCACGACGCCGATGCGCTTCATGAGGCGCTTGATGTGCAGCTCCTCGTTCCACAGCGACAGGCTCACGGCGAGGCCGGTGGAGCCGGCGCGGGCGGTGCGGCCCGAGCGGTGCAGGTACGTCTTGTGGTCCGGCGCCGGGTCGTAGTGGATCACGACGTCGACGTCGTCGATGTGCAGGCCGCGAGCGGCCACGTCGGTGGCGACGAGCACCTTGAGCTTGCCCTCGCCGAATCGCTTCAGCGCCTGCTCGCGCTGGCCCTGGCGGAGGTCGCCGTGGATGGCGGCCGCGCTCACGCCCTCGTCGCCGAGGGAGCGGGCGAGGCGGTCGGCGGCCCGCTTGGTGTTCGTGAACGCGAGGACGCGCCCGCTGTTGCGGGCGATCGAGGCGGCCACCCGCACCTTGTCCATCTCGTGGACGGCGAGGAAGCGGTGGACCATCTTGTCGACGGTCACCGTGGGCGACGCGACCTCCCGGTACACGGGGTCGTGCTGGTAGCGCTGCACGAGGCCCTCGACGACACCGTCGAGCGTGGCCGAGAACAGCAGCGTCTGGTGCTGGGTGTCGACGTGGCGGAGCAGCCACTCGACCTGGGGCAGGAAGCCCATGTCGGCCATGCGGTCGGCCTCGTCGACGACGACGAGCTCGAGCCCGCCGAGCTCGACCTCCTTGCGCTCCACGAGGTCGATGAGGCGCCCGGGCGTGGCGATGATCGTCTCGACGCCGCCGGCCAGCTTCTTGATCTGGGCGTTCATGTCGGCGCCGCCGTAGACGGCGACGACGCGCACGCCGATGGCCTCGCCCAGCGGGCGGAGGACGTCGTGCACCTGGAGCGCCAGCTCGCGGGTGGGGACGAGGACGAGGCCGCGCGGGCGGCGGGGCTCCGCCTTCTCGATCCGCTGGAGGAGCGGGATGCCGAAGGCGAGCGTCTTGCCGGAGCCGGTCTTGGCCTTGCCGCAGACGTCGCGGCCCTCGAGCGCGTCGGCGATGGTGAGGCGCTGGATGGCGAAGGGGGCCTCGATGCCCTGTTCGCGGAGCGCAGCGATGAGGTCGGGGGCGACGCCGAGGGCTTCGAAGGTCGTGGGGGCGTCGTCGAGCGAGGTGGGGTTCTGGTCAGCCTGGTTCATGTTCGCCAGCCAGGCTACCGGCGGGGGTCGGCCGGCCTGGCATCCTGCCGGCCGCCCCGCCGGGTCCGGATCACTGCGGGAGGACGGCCTCCAGGGCCTCGATCACGGCCGGGTCCTCCGGCTCGACCTGCGGGCGGAACCGGGTGATCGACGTCCCACCGGGGGCCACGAGGAACTTCTCGAAGTTCCAGGCGACGTCGCCGGCCTTGCCCTCGGCGTCGGGCACCTGGGTCAGCTCGGCGTAGAGCGGGTGCTGGCCCTCGCCGTTCACGTCGACCTTCTCGGCCATCGGGAAGGTGACGCCGTAGGTCGTGGAGCAGAACGTCTTGATCTCCTCGGCCGAGCCCGGCTCCTGGCCCATGAACTGGTTGCAGGGCACGCCGAGGACCGTGAAGCCGCGGTCGGCGTAGCGCTTCTGGAGCGCCTCCAGCCCCTCGTACTGCGGCGTCAGCCCGCACTTCGAGGCCACGTTCACGATGAGGACGGCCTTGTCCTGGAGGGACTGCAGGTCGAGCGGCTCACCGTCGAGGCTGCGGATCTGGTGGTCGTAGATCGCCATGGGCGCGAACGCTACCGGGGTACGGTCGCCGCCATGCGGCGAACGCGGACGAGCCCGGAGGACCAGCGCTGAGCACGGCAGACGACACGGGCCTCGCCAGCGTCGAGCGCTGGCCCGGCCAGGTCCGGGCCGCCGGCTGGGTGACCCGCGACGGGCGCCAGGCGACGGCCGGGGACGCGACGGCGGTCCTGCGCCTCGCGTCGGTCACGAAGGTCCTCACCGCGCTGGCCGTGCTCGTGGCCGTCGAGGAGGAGGTCGTGGCGCTCGACGAGCCGGCCGGCCCGCCCGGGGCGACGGTCCGCCTCCTGCTCGCCCACGCGTCGGGGCTCCCCTTCGACGGGCGGACCCCGATCGCGCAGCCCGCCCAGCGCCGCATCTACGGCAACGCCGCCTACGAGGTGCTCGGCGAGCTCCTCGAGGCCCGCACCGGCCTCCCGGCGGGGCGCTACATCCACGAGGCGGTCTGCCAGCCGCTCGGCATGGCCGACACGACCGTGCCCGGCTCCCCCGCGGCCAGCGGCCGAGGGACGGTCGCCGACCTGCTCCGCCTCGGCGCCGAGCTGCTCGCCCCGACCCGGCTGCTCGCGCCGGAGACCCTGGCCGAGGCCACGACCGTCCAGCACCCAGGCCTCGACGGCGTGCTCCCCGGCTTCGGTCGCCAGCGCCCCAACGACTGGGGCCTCGGCCTCGAGATCCGCGGGACGAAGTCCCCGCACTGGATGCCCGCCGAGGTCTCGCCCGCCACCTTCGGCCACTTCGGGCAGTCGGGCAGCTTCCTGTGGGTCGACCCCGAGGCGGGTGTGGCCTGCGCCGGGCTCAGCGACACCCCCTTCGGGGACTGGGCCCGCGCCGCCTGGCCGGTGCTCGGCCGCGAGGTCCTCGCGGCGGCGCAAAGGGGCCGATCGGCCTAGAGCGGCGGGCCGGATCGGCCGGTAGGTTGCCCGCGGGTGGCGGTCACGCCGACGCCGACTGCCCGCACCACCGTGACGATCACTGGCCACCAGGGCAACGCCCTCGCCGAGCTGCGAGCCCGGACCGCGCTGCGGGCCGCCGGGCTCGACCCTCGGGTACCCCTCACCCGGGCGTCGAGCGTCACGAACGAGGTGTGGCTCACGCCCACCCACGTGGTCCGGGTCAACCGGGGGCGGGACCGGCGCCTGGCCCGCGAGGCGCGCGTCGCCGAGGTGCTCCCGGCGTCCGTGGGCTACCCGCGGGTCCACGCCCTCGGGGGCCGGCCCGGTGAGGACTGGCTGGTCCTCGAGCGGGTGCCCGGCGCGCCCCTCGCCCGGGTGTGGCCCCGGCTGGGGCGCCGCGAGCGCCAGCGCGCCATCGTCGAGGTCGCCCACCGGCTCCGCGCCCTGCACGACACCCCGGCCCCGGAGGACCTCCCCCCGGTGGCCGGCGCCCCGCAGCTGCTCGAGGCGGGGACCGGCGACGCGACCGCGCCGCTGCGGGCCGCGCTCCTCGACCTCGCGCACCGCCCCCACGTCGAGCCGCTCCTCGTGCAGGAGGCCCTCGAGCTCGTCGCCGCGTCGGCCGACGCGCTCGAGCCGTTCGACTCCCCCACCCTCGTGCACGGGGACCTGACCTTCGAGAACGTGCTGTGGCACGAGGGGGAGGTCACGGCGATCCTCGACGTCGAGTGGTCCCGCCCCAGCCCGCTGGACGTGGACCTCGACATCATCCTGCGCTGCTGCGCCCACCCCCAGCTGCACGTCGCACCGGACCTGGAGGCGGTCACCCGCCCCGAGGACTACGCCGAGGTGCCGACCTGGCTGGCCGACGCGTACCCGCGCCTGTTCAGCAGCCCGCGCGCCCTCGAGCGGCTGCGCCTGTTCGCGCTCGCCTACGAGGTCCGGTCACTGGTCGCCGACCCGCCGCGGCTCCCGGTGGACCGGCTCGACCCGCTGCACGCGTACCACCGGTTCGCCCGCCTCGTGCGCGGCGAGTCCTACCTCGACCCCTGACCGCTCAGAAGGTCATCGCCGCGAGGTCGCGGTTCGTGGCGGTGACCATCGGGACGAGGCCGCGGGTCTGCGGCAGGATCTGCTCGCAGTAGAAGCGGGCGCTCACGAGCTTCGCCTCGTAGTAGGCGCGGTCGGCCTCGCTCGGGCTGCCGGCCAGCGCCTCCGCGGCGGCCAGGGCCTGGCGGGCCATCATCCAGCCGCCGGTGGTCACCGCGAAGAGGCGCAGGTACGGGGTGGCACCGGCGAGGGCGTCGAGCGGGTCGGACAGGCCGTTCTCGAGGAGCCACGTGGTCGCCGTCCGCAGGTCGTCGAGGGCCGACGCGAGGTGGCCCCGGATGGAGCCGAGCGCCTCGCCGCCCTCCGCGAGCGCGGCGTCCACGGCCGCCATCCGGGCGATGAAGTCGCCGACGGCGGCGCCGCCGCGCATCGGCAGCTTGCGGCCCACGAGGTCCATGGCCTGGATCCCGTTCGTGCCCTCGTAGATCGGGGCGATGCGGGCGTCGCGGAAGTGCTGCGCGACGCCGCTCTCCTCGATGTAGCCCATGCCGCCGTACACCTGGATGGCGAGGCTCGTGATCTCCACGCCGAGGTCCGTGCCCCACGCCTTGGAGAGCGGGGTGAGGATGTCGGCCAGCTCCTGGCCGGCGGCCCGGTCCTCCTCGGTGGCGCCGCGGTTCACGTGGTCGATGGCGGCGGCGTTGAGGTAGATCACGCCGCGGAGCGCCTCGATCTGGCTGCGCATCGTGAGCAGCATGCGCCGCACGTCGGGGTGCTCGATGATCGGGCTCTGCGCACCCGCCGGGGCGCCGGGGGCCCGGCCCTGCAGGCGATCCTTCGCGTACTGGACGGCCATCTGGTACGCCCGCTCCGCGAGGGACAGGCCCTCGAGGCCCACCGACAGGCGGGCGTTGTTCATCATCTTGAACATGTACCGCATGCCGGCGTTCTCCTCGCCGATGAGGTAGCCGACCGCCCCCTCGCCCTTGTCCCCGTAGGCGAGCACGCAGGTGGGGCTGGCCTTGATCCCCATCTTGTGCTCGATGGACACGCAGGTGACGTCGTTGCGCTCGCCGAGGGAGCCGTCGTCGTTCACGAGGTGCTTGGGGACGATGAAGCAGCTGATGCCCTTCGTCCCGGGAGGCGCGTCCGGGGTGCGGGCCAGCACGAGGTGGATGATGTTCTCCGCCATGTCGTGCTCGCCGAAGGAGATGAAGATCTTCGTGCCGGTGATCCGGTAGGTCCCGTCGGGCTGCGGCACCGCCTTCGTGGTCAGCGCGCCGACGTCGGAGCCGGCCTGCGGCTCGGTGAGGTTCATGGTCCCGGACCACTCGCCGGTGACCATCTTCGGGAGGTAGGTCTCCTTCTGCTCCTCGGACGCGTAGTGGAGGAGCATGTCGATGGCGCCCTGGCTGAGGAGCGGCAGCATCGAGAAGGCCATGTTCGCCGAGGTCAGGATCTCCTGGAGGGCGATGCCGATGAGCCACGGGAAGCCGCCGCCCCCGTACTGCTCGGGGAGGGCGACGCCGCCCCAGCCGGCGTCGACGTAGGCCTGGTAGGCCTCCCGGAACCCGTCGGGCGTCGTGACGGTGCCGTCCTCGTTCCACACGCTGCCCTGCTGGTCGCCCACCCGGTTCAGGGGCGCGACCTTGTCCTCCATGAAGCGGGCGCTCTCTTCGAGGAGCGCGAGCACCGAGTCGCGGTCGACGTGGTCGAATCCGTCCAGCGCGGCCACCGCGGCGAGGTCCGCCTGGTGATCGAGCGCGAAGGTCATGTCCCGCAGGGGCGCCGAGTACTCAGCCATGCCGCGAGGCTACGCCCCGACGGCTCCGATGACCCGGGTCGCTCAGGCCGGGCGCGGCCCGCCGGCGAGCGTCAGCGCGAAGTCCCCCGCGGCGTCGGTCATCTGCTCGGCCGGCGCGAACCCGGCGGCGACGAGCTCGGCGGCCACGCCCTCGAGGGTGAGCTTGGCGCTGATCTCGGTGTGGATCCGCTCCCCCGCCGCGACGCCCACCTCGAGGTCGATGGCTCGCAGGTGGACGCGCTGCGGGCGCCGCGCCTCGAGGTGCATCTCGATCCGGGAGCGCTCGTCGTCCCACAGGGCGACGTGGGCGTACTCGTCGGGGGCGAAGTCGCCGTCGAGCTCCCGGTTCACGACGTGGAGCACGTTGCGGTTGAAGGCCGCGGTCACGCCGCGCCCGCCTCGAGGGCCAGCGGCGCGACGTCGTAGCCGGAGCGGGCGCCGACGACGACGCTGCGGTCGGGCAGCTGCACCCACGCGGGGTCGTCGTCGAGCGGCTCGGACGACAGGAGGAGGCCGCCCTCGGCCAGCCCGGTGCCGTGGAGCGCGAAGAGGGTGTTGCCGCCCGTGCTGGCGACGACGCGGTGCCCGTCGCACAGGAGGAGGTTCAGCTCCCCGGTGGAGCCGGCCAGCACCTCGGAGGCCACGGCGTCCACGGCCTCGGCCGGGCTGGCTCCGGCGTCGATGGCGTCGAGGACGAGCCCGAAGAGCACCTCGGAGTCCGTCGTCCCCTGGAGCCACGCGCTGCGGGCCGGACTGAGGCGGCGGCGGAGCCGGTCGGCCGCCTCGCCCGGGAAGTCGCTGACGTACCCGTTGAGCGAGAACAGCCACGGCCCGGCCCGGAAGGGCGCGGCGCCCGTCTCCACGACCGGCGAGCCGGGGGTGGCGGCCCGCACCGCGGCGATGACGGCCTCGGCGTGCACGAGGTCGGCCACCGGCCGGAACGAGCTGTCGGTCCACATCGGCCGCTCCGTCCGATAGCGGGCCGGGATCTCACTGCGACCGTGGTCCCACCAGCCGACGCCCCACCCGTCGGCGTTCATCGTGACCCAGCGCTGCATCGTCGAGTGGTGGCTCTGGCGCTCGAGGGAGTGGGGCGGCTCGTGGAGGAGCGACGCGAGGGAGCGCTCGGGGCCGAGGTAGGCGAGGTGGCGGCACATCAGCGGAGGTTCACCTTCGGGGTCAGCGGTCGTCGCGGGCGCAGCGGAACCCGGCGAAGATCTGCCGCCGGATCGGGAGATCCCAGTTGCGGAACGTGGCCCGGCAGGCGGCCGGGTGGGTGGCCCAGGAGCCGCCCCGCAGGACCTTGTGCTCGGCGCCGAAGAACACGGCGGAGTACTCGTCGTACGGGAAGGCCCGGAACCCCGGGTAGGGCGCGAGGTCGCTGGCCGTCCACTCCCACACGTCGCCGATCATCTGCTCGCAGCCCATGGGGCTCGCACCGAGGGGGTAGGCGCCGATCGGCGCCGGGCGGAGCAGCCCCTGGCCGAGGTTGGCGTGGGCGGTCGTCGGCTCGGTCTCGCCCCACGGCCAGGTGCGGACGGCGCCCGACAGGAGATCCCAGCGGGCGGCCCGCTCCCACTCCGCCTCGGTGGGGAGGCGCTTGCCGGCCCAGCGGGCGTAGGCGTCGGCCTCGTACCAGCACACGTGCTGCACCGGCTCGTCGGGCGGGACCTCCTCGATGTTCCCGAACCGGGCCCGCAGCCACGTCTCCCCCGCCCGGCGCCAGAACTGCGGGGCCACGAGCCCGGCCTCGACGCGCCACGCCCAGCCGGCCTCGGTCCAGAGGCGGGGGTCGTCGTAGCCGCCGTCCTCGATGAAGCGCTGGTAGTCGGCGTTCTTCACCGGTGCCGTGTCGATCCAGTAGGGCGCGAGCTCGACCTCGTGGGCCGGCCGCTCGTTGTCGTAGGCCCACGGGTGGTCCGTGCCCATCGGGGCGACGCCGCCGGGCACCCGCACCTCCGTGGAGGTCAGCGGCCGACCGGCCGGCGGGGCGATGGCCCCGAAGCGGTGCCGCTCCTCCACGGGCAGGAGCTGGATGGCGGCCAGCATCGTCTCCGCGTGCTGCGCCTCGTGCTGCACGACCATCTGGTGGACGAAGCCGTGGGCGAGCAGCGGGTCGGGGTTGTCCGGGCTGAGGTCGGCGTCGGCCAGCAGCTCGAGCGCCCGCTCGCGGACCGCGACGCCGTAGGCGCGCGCCTCACGGGCACCGAGCAGGGGCAGGCGCTCGCGGAGCCGGCGCGGGTTGCGGAAGGCGTCGTAGAGCTCGTCGGCGGCCTCCGCGCCGCTCGGGGTGGGCGCGGCACCGAGCGCGCGGACGAGCCACAGGTCCTCGTAGTTGGCCACGTGGGCGAGGTCCCACACGAGGGGCGACATCAAGGGGTCGTGCTGGCGGCGGAGGACGGCGTCGTCGAAGGGGGCGACGAGGCCGAGCGTCCGGTGCCGGGCCTCCGAGAGCATCGCGGCGAGGCGGTCACGCAGCGCGCTCACGGGTGGACCTCCTCGGCCGGGTCGGCGAGGGCAGCCGCATCGGCCCCGGCGGCGAGACGGGCCTCGAGGTCGTCGGCCGGGCAGCGCCCGCGCGCCGGCCACCGCTCGGCGGCCTCGGCGACCGCACCGGCCCAGCGAGCGGGCGCCCCGGCGCGGTCGAGCGCGCCCGCCGCCTCCTCGAGCGCGACGGTGGCGGCCGCGGCGAGCCGCGGGTGGGCCGGTCCGAGGGCGGCCGCGGTCCGCCAGGCGCCCTGGTCGTCGAGCCCGGCGCACGCCTCCTCGGCGACGAGACCGGCCTCGTCGTCGACGACGAGCGCCGTGACGGCGGCGGAGGCCACCTCGGCCACGCCGGCGGGCAGGGCGTCGAGCCAGCGGAGCTCGAACCAGCCCCGGGGGCGGACGGGCGGGAACAGCGTGGTGCAGTGGTAGTCGAGGTCGGCCGCGGTGGGGGCCCGTCCCGCCAGCGGCTCGTCGAGCCACGACGCGAAGGTGCGGTGCCCGTCGACCAGACGGCAGGACCCGTCGGCCTCGTGGACGAGCATCACCCGGGCGGCGAGGACGTACGTCGACCAGTCCCGCAGCACGTCCCCGCTGGCGTGCACCGGGCTGGTGCGGCAGGGGTCGACGGCGTGCCAGTTGGCCAGCCGCTCGCTGCGGCTCACCGGGTCCGGCGAGCACGCGAAGGCGGCGGCGAGCGCCGGCCCGACCCGGTGGGCGACCCGCCACCGCCGGGCCTGGGTGCGGGCGTCGCCGCAGTCCACGTTCAGCTGGATGGCGGCGCAGCTCGACATCATGCGGCGGCCGTGGGGGCCGTCGCGGTCGAAGTAGGCCTGCATCGCGTCGTAGCGGGGCTGGGTCAGCGTGCGGGCCGGCTCCCGGAAGGGGTCGACGCCCGCGGCGACGGTGGCGATGCCGACGGCCCGCAGCCGGTCTCGCAGCGCGGCGCCGTCGACCCGGAGCACGTCCAGCGCGTCCCACCACGGGTCGCACGGCGGGGTCGCCAGCTCGACCTGCCCGCCCGGTTCGACGGTGACGGCGCTCCCCCGGGGCAGCGGGCCGGGGGCCAGCGCGGCGGCGAGCACCTCGGCGGGCTCGAGGTGCCGGGCCGGGTCGGTGAGGCAGTAGGTGTGCCACTCCTGCTCGATGCCCAGGCGGGGCGACGCGACGCCGTCGGGGGCGCAGGCGGTGGCCCGCAGGTGGGCCACCGCCGCGGCTCGGTCGAGCGGTGCGACAGCCCGCTCGGTCATCCCGTCCGCGTCTCCCGGCGCGTCGCGCTGGGCGGTGCCTCGTCCCCCGCTGTGCTGTGCCGCGTCCCCATCCCCCTCGTCGGGCCCGCCGGCCCCAAGCCTACGGCCGGGGCGGCGCGGGGCGGCGGTCAGCCGACGGCCGTCGGCTCCTCGCGGGTGCCGTCGGGGCGGCGGGCGAAGCGCCGCGGCTCGCGGCCGTGGACCGGGTCGGGTGAGGGCCACGGCCAGCCCCCGAAGCCCGTCTCGCGGTAGTCGGCGAAGGCCGCTTCGATCTCGGCCTCGGTGTTCATCACGAACGGGCCGTAGCGGGCCTGCGGCTCGCCGATCGGGCGTCCCTGGAGGAGGAGGACCTCGCCGCCCTCGGGGCTCGACAGCTCGAGGTCCCGATCGGGAGCCACGAGGCTGCCGGTGCTGGCGCCCACCTCGTGGCCGTCGATGACCAGGCCACCGCCTTCGAAGCAGTAGAGCGTGCGGACGGTCTCGGGACCCGCGGCGGCCGGCATCGTCCAGCGGGCCCCCGGCTCGAGCACGAGGTGCCAGATGGCGAGGTCGGTCTCGGGACGGGACGCCCACGACGCGGGCGGGGGCGCCGGCGGCGCGACGTCGCCGAGGCGGCCGGCGATGACGGTGATCTCGGTGACCCGCCCCTCGTCGTCGGTGTGGCGCACCGTGGGGGTGTCCTCGCTCCAGAGCATGGCGAAGTGGGGCTCGGCCATCTTGTCGTCGGCGGGCAGGTTCACCCAGATCTGGAACAGCTCGAGCGTGTTCGGCCCGTCCTCGGCGAGCAGCGGGAACATCTCGGCGTGGACGATGCCGCGGCCGGCGGTGAGCCACTGGGTGTCGCCCCGGCCGAAGCGGGCGGCCGCGCCGAGGGAGTCGCTGTGGTCGATGAGGCCCTGGCGGACGTAGGTGACCGTCTCGAAGCCGCGGTGCGGGTGGCTCGGGAACCCCGGCACGGTGCGCCCGTGGTACATCCGCCAGCCGTCCTTGCCGGCGAAGTCCTGGCCGAGGTCTCGGCCCTCGAGGGAGGCGCGCGGGCCGAAGCGACCGTCCCCCTCGGGGTAGTGGTCGAGGTGGTGCACGCAGAACAGGAACGGATCGATCGTCGGCCACTGGAACCCCAGCGGCACGGTCTGGCGCACCGAGTCGGACATGGATGCGAGGGTACCGGCGGGCCCGGTCAGCCCGGCGGGGACGGCGCGCTCGCCCCGTCGTCGCCGGCGGCGCCGGCCAGCACCTCGAGGATCTCGTCGCCGTAGGTGTCGAGCTTCGCCGGCCCGATGCCGGGGCAGGCCCGCAGCTCGGTGAGGGAGGTGGGCATCCGGGCGGCGATCCCGGCGAGGTGCTTGTCCGACAGGACGACGTAGGCCGGGACGCCGTCGGCCTTCGCCCGCTGGGCGCGCCAGGCCCGCAGCGCCGCCTCCGCCGCGGCGGCGTGGGGCGACGGCGGGCGGCCGAGCGTGCGCGGGCTGCCGTCGACGGTGATCCGCTCGCCGTAGGGCACGAAGAACGAGCCCCCGCCGTCGAGGGCGAGGCGCACGCCGGTCTCCCCCACCTCCGCGACGGTGCCCTCGTACCCGCCGAGCACGCGCAGGGCGAGGCCCTTGGCGGCCGGGACCGAGTCGTCGGGGGCCGGTCGCCGCTTCGGCGCCGGTGCGGGCGCGCCGGCCGGCGCGGCCGCTCGCGCGACGGCCTTCAGGTGGCCCTTCTCGGCGCTGCCGTCGAGCTCGCCGAGGAAGGGGGAGCGGCGGGTGCGGTCGCCCAGCACGAGCACCTGCCGGCGCCCCCGGGTGATGCCGACGTGGAGCACCCGCCGCTCCTCCTCGACGTCCTCGGCGAGGCGGTGCGGCACGATCCCCTCGGTCACGCCGAACACGACGACGTGGTCCCACTCCTGGCCCTTCACCCGGTGCACGGTCGACAGGGTCACCCCGCCCTCGGCCCGCTCCCGGTGGAACGAGCGGCGCAGCCACGCCTCGAACGAGGCGGCGTCGGGGTGGAGGTCGGCCACCTGCAGGAGCGCCTCGAGGTCGTCGAGGTGGGAGCCGGACGCGCCGCCGCTGCTGTCGAGGAGCGTCATGGCGGACCCGAGCCCGATGTCGTCGCGGATCGCGGTGAGCAGGTCCCGGGTGGTGGCGCCCCGGCCGGCCAGGCGGGCCAGGCGGTCGAGGTCCGTGGCGAGGTCGTCGAGCTTGGCGCCGACCTTCGCGTCGTCGATCCGGGCGGCGGCGCGGCGCACGTCCTCGACGGACCGGCAGCGGTCGAGCCACTTCGTGGCCCACTGCGGCAGGCCCCGGCTCGGGCGGCGGTGCACCTCGGCGAGGTCCACCCCGGCCACGTGCTCCGGGTCGACGGCGATGCGGAGGTAGGCCAGGGCGGCGCGCACGCCGAGGCGGTTCAGCACGCCCTCGTCGAGGATCGAGTCGACGGGGACCCCGGCCTCGGCGAGGACGACGTGCGGGGCGAGGAGCAGCGACTGCACCCGGGCCAGCACCGCGATGTCCGACGGGTCCACGCCGGCGCCCCGCCACGCCTCGATGGCGTCGACGAGGGCGCGGGCCCCGGTGTCGGCGGCGTGGGTGCGGACCTCGAAGGCGTGGGGCTCGGCCGGCGCGCTCGGGCCGGGGCGGATCTCCTTCGGCACCCGGACCTCGTTGTAGGCGAGGAGGGTCCGGGCGGCCTCGGTGACCCGCACCGGGCAGCGGTAGTTCACCTCGAGGGCGTGGTGCTGCGCGCCAGGGAAGTGCTCGGCGAAGTCGATGAGGAACCGGGGGTCGGCCCCGGCGTGTCCGTAGATGGTCTGGTCGTCGTCCCCCACCCCGAAGACGTCCGCCGAGGGGCCGGCGGCGAGGCGCACGAGGAGCACGTGCGCGGGCGTGAGGTCCTGGAGCTCGTCGACGAGGAGGTGGCGGTGGTCGGCCTGCACGGCCCGGCGCAGGTCGCCGTCGCGCAGGAGCGCCTCGGCCGCGCCGAAGACCTGCTCGTCGAAGTCGATCACGCCGCGCTGGGCCAGCTCGGCCCGGTACGGCTCGTAGGCGGCGGCCAGCCCGGGCACGTCGTCGAGGGCCTCCTCGACGGCCTCCGGGTGCCGGAGCCCGAGGCGGATGAGCGACAGCCCCTCGAGGTACGGCCCGATCGGGTCCGTGTTGACCCGGCGCTGGCGGGCGGGGACGAGCCGCTCCACGATCTGGCGCTGCGTGCGCTCGTCGATCACCTGCGGCCGGCGGCCCCAGGCCCGGGCGAGGATCCCGTACCCCCAGGCGTTGATCGTCTGGATGCGGGCGCCGAGGCCGGGCAGCCGGGCCGCCATCTCCTCCTGGGCCCGCTTGTTGTAGGCGAGCGCCACGATCGCCTCCCGCTCGTAGCCCCGGTCGACGAGGAGGTGGCGGTAGCGCTCGGTGAGCACGCGGGTCTTGCCGGAGCCGGCCGGGGCGATGATCCGCGCCGGGCCCGCACCGTGGGCCACCGCCTCGAGCTGGTCCGGCGCCAGCTCGGCCGACGGCGGGACGGGCGCGGGCTGCGGGCGCAGCGCGCCGAGCTCCACCGACTCGCGGTGCACGACCGCCGCGCCGTCGAGCGGCACGGGCAGCGGCGCGCGGGGACCGCCGTCGATCCAGGCCGGGGTGCCGTCGGGCAGGACGACGTCGGCCGCCCCGCCCTCGCTGGCCCCGAGCCGGGCCGCCTTGCGGGCCCACCACCAGACCGGCTCGCCGGTGCGGGCGTCGTAGGTGTTGGCCCACACGAGGAAGTGCAGCCGGTCGTGCCAGTCCTGGAAGCCGGGGCCGAGCGCCCACAGCGGGACGTCGAAGCTGCGGGGCGGGCGGAAGCGAGCGGGGTCCACGGCGAGCTCGATCACGACCGGGGTGCGCTCGGCCCAGGCGGCGTGCAGGGCCCGCACGAGCTCGGCCGGCTCCTCCAGCGCCGCGTCGTCGACCAGGTGGCGGGGCGCGCCGGCCCAGGGCCCCGGTGCCGCGGCACCCGGGCCGACCACGACGCTGCGCCCGAGCGCGGGGGGTCCGGGGACGGCCACGGGGCGCCACCCTAGGGGAGCCCTGCGACAGCGCTCTCGGGGGGGGCGCCGCCCTCGTGGCGCGGCCGGCGCCCGGGGCGATCCCGCCGGCGTCGCCGTAGCCTGGTGCGCATGTGGCTGCGCGGCGACAAGACGACGATGGTGGCGCCGGAGGAGGCCCTCCCGGGCCGGGACGAGCCGATGCCGATCAGCGGCGTCCACCTCGTCAACGGCTCCTCGATGGTCCCGCCGTTCCCCGAGGGCACCGAGCAGATCATCCTCGGGATGGGCTGCTTCTGGGGTGCCGAGGAGATCTACTGGCAGCTCGACGGCGTGGTCACCACGGCGGTCGGCTACGCCGGGGGCTTCACGCCGAACCCCACCTACGAGGAGGTGTGCACCGGCCGCACCGGGCACACCGAGGCCGTGCTCGTGGTGTTCGACCCGGCGCGCCTGCCGCTGTCCGAGGTGCTGGCCACGTTCTGGGAGCACCACGACCCCACGCAGGGCATGCGCCAGGGCAACGACCTCGGCAGCCAGTACCGCTCGGCCATCTACGCCACCACGCCCGAGCAGCTGGCCGCCGCCGAGGCCAGCCGGGATGCCTACCAGCGGGTGCTCACCGCCGCCGGCTTCGGTGAGATCACCACGGAGATCCGCGACGCCGCGGAGACGCCGTTCTTCTACGCCGAGGAGCACCACCAGCAGTACCTGGCGAAGGTGCCGCACGGGTACCGCTGCCACGCCCGGACCGGCGTGGCCTTCCCGACCCCGGCCTGAGGCCGCGAGATAGAGTCACACCGCGTGCCAATACCCGGGCGCGCCCGACGACCAGGGGGATCGATGGAGACGCTGCGTACACCTGACGAGCGGTTCGAGGGCCTGCCCGACTTCCCGTTCGAGCCGCACTACGTCGAGATCCCCGACGGCGACGGCGGCACCCTGCGCGTCGCCCACCTCGACGAGGGCCCGGCCGACGGCCCCGTCGTCCTGCTGATGCACGGCGAGCCGAGCTGGAGCTTCCTCTACCGGCACATGATCCCGTCGCTCGTGGCGGCCGGGATGCGCTGCATCGCCCCGGACCTCGTCGGCTTCGGCCGCTCCGACAAGCCGGCCGACCGCCGGGACTACACCTACGCCCGCCACGTGGCCTGGGCGAAGGCCCACCTCTTCGACGAGCTCGACCTCCGCGGCATCACCCTCGTGTGCCAGGACTGGGGCGGCCTCATCGGCCTGCGCCTCCTCGCCGCCGACCCCGACCGCTTCGCCGGCGCCGTGGCGGCCAACACGTACCTGCCCACGGGCGACGGCACGCCGAGCGAGGCGTTCCTCAGCTGGCAGCGCTTCAGCCAGGAGGTCCCCGAGATGCCGATCGGGGCGATCGTGAACGGCGGCTGCACGACCGACCTCGCGCCCGAGGTCATCGCGGGGTACGACGCTCCCTTCCCGGACGAGTCCTACAAGGAGGGCGCGCGGCAGTTCCCCTCCCTCGTGCCGACCTCGCCGGACGACCCCGAGGCGCCCGCCAACCGGGCCGCGTGGGAGGTCCTCGCCGAGTTCGACCGCCCCTTCCTCTGTGCCTTCGGCGACTCGGACCCGATCACCAAGGGCAACGAGCGCCACCTGATCAAGCGCATCAAGGGCGCGGCCGACCAGCCCCACACGACGATCGAGGGCGGCGGCCACTTCCTCCAGGAGGACCGCGGGCCCGAGCTCGCCCAGGTCGTCATCGACCACATCCGTCGCTACTGAGCCCTGCCGCCCGCTGACCCACGTCGGCGCGGCGCAGCCCGAGACAGCGGCGACGTCCTTCGCGGGTTGCCTTTCGTTGCGTATACAAGTATTGTGGCCGCAACGTCCCCCACAGGAGAGAAGAGATCTGACATGAGCGAGCTCACCGGCACCTACGTCGTCGACCCGTCCCACTCCCGCTTCGGCTTCGTCGCCCGCCACGCGATGGTCACCAAGGTCCGCGGCGCCTTCAACGAGGTCGAGGGCAGCGGCTACTTCGATGCCGACGACCCCGAGAGCTCCAAGCTCGAGGTCACGATCCAGGCGACGAGCATCGACACCCGCAACGCCGACCGCGACGCCCACCTGCGCGGCAACGACTTCTTCGACATGGACACCTACCCGACGATCACCTTCGTCTCGACGGGCGTCCAGAAGAAGGGCGACGACGAGTACACCGTCACCGGCGACCTGACGATCAAGGGCATCACCAAGGAGATCTCCTTCGACGTCGAGCTCTCCGGCCCGGCCCGCGACCCGTTCGGCAACGACCGCATCGGCCTCGAGGGCTCGACCGTGGTCAACCGCAAGGACTTCGGCCTCACCTGGAACGCCCCGCTCGAGACCGGCGGCGTGCTCGTGGGCGAGAAGGTCACCCTCGAGTTCGAGGTGTCGGCCATCAAGAAGACCGAGGGCTGAGCCCCGCCGGGCGACCGGCACCAGCGCGGACCACCGACGGGCGCACCTCCCCCCGGGTGCGCCCGTCGCCGCGCCCGACCTCGGATCGGTCGCCGACCGGGCAGGCTGGGGCGATGCGAGACCTCGCCATCGTCGACATCGACGGCGTCCTGGCCGACACCCGGCACCGCCTCCACCACCTCCAGCGCCGGCCCAAGGACTGGAAGGGCTTCTTCGCCGCCGCCGTCGACGACCAGCCCCACCCCGAGGGCCTCGCCGTCGTGGAGCGCCTCGCCCAGGACCACGACATCGTCTTCCTCACCGGGCGCCCGGCGGCCGAAGAGGGAAACACCCGGGCGTGGCTCGAGCGCCACGGCCTCGGCGGGCACCGCCTCGTGATGCGCCCGCCGCGCGACTTCCGCCCCGCGGCTCAGGTGAAGGTCGAGCTCCTGGCCCGCCTCGCCGAGGGACGTCGCGTCGCCATCGTGATCGACGACGACCCCCGGGTGATCGACGCCATGGCCGCCGCCGGCCACCCCACGCTGCTCGCCGACTGGGAGCCGCGCGCGCCCGAGGACGACACCACCCTCCAGCGGGCCCAGGAGGAGGAGGGCCGCACCTGACCCGGCGATGGGACCGAGCCGGCCGGCCGTAGGCTCGGGTCGAGCACCGTCGAGGAGGCCGCCATGACCCGCACCGAGCGCCGAGCCCTGCTGATCGTGGACGTGACGCCGACCTTCTGCGAGGGCGGCGGGCTGCCCGTCGAGGGCGGCCACGCGGTGGCCGCCGCGGTGGCCGAGCACGTCGCGGCCCACCACGACCGCTACGCCCGCCTCGTGGCCAGCGAGGACTGGCACATCGACCCGGGCGAGCACTGGGCCCCCGAGGGCGCCGACCCGGACTTCGCCGTCTCGTGGCCGGTCCACGGCCAGGCCGGGACCGACGAGGCCCGGCTCCACCCCGACGTGCGCGCCGCCTTCGAGCGGATCGGCCAGCAGCCCGTCCTCGTCCGCAAGGGCATGCACGCGGCGGCCTACAGCGCCTTCGAGGGCGTCGTCGTGCACGACCCCGACGAGCTCGACCCCACCGGCCCCGGCCTCGCCGACTGGCTGCGGGACGAGGGCATCACCGCGCTCGACGTGGTCGGCATCGCCACCGACCACTGTGTGCGGGCCAGCGCCCTCGACGCGGTCGCCGCCGGCTTCGACGTCACGGTCCTGGCCGACCTCACGGCCGGCGTCGCCCCCGACACCACGGCCGCGGCGATCGCCGAGATGTCCGAGGCCGGCGCCACGGTGGTCGGCGCCGTGCCCGCCGAGCGCTGACGCCGGCACCCCGACCAGGCCGCTGACCAGGGCGTTCGCCCGCTTCAGCGCGCCCGCGTTGACAAAAGCCGACCTAACCGATCAGGATTGGCGGTCGATAATTCCTATCGGATTAGTAGAGAAGAGGATCACCGATGACGCAGGTCGAGCCGAGGCTGGAGCTGGCGGGACTGCAGGCGACGGCCCTGACCGGGACGGTGGGCGCGGTGGTGGAGGGCATCGACCTCGCCGGCGAGCTCAGCGAGGACGACGCCGCCGCCATCCGCGGGCTGCTCGTCCGCTACGGCGTGCTGTTCTTCCGGGCGCAGCACCTGACCCCCGACACGCAGATCGCCTTCGCCAGCCGGCTCGGGCCCCTCACCAAGGGCCACCCGAACACGTCCCCCTCCCCCGGCTTCGACGAGCGGATCCTGAACCTCCAGGCCGTGAAGGCGAACCACTGGCACAGCGACGTGTCCTTCGTGGACCGCCCGCCGCAGGCGTCGGTCCTCTCCGCGGTGACCGTCCCCGAGGTCGGCGGTGACACCGCCTTCGCCTCCGCCGTGGCCGCCTACCGCTCGCTCCCCGAGCCGCTCCAGCGCCTCGCCGACAACCTCGACGTCGTCCACTCGAACACGTTCGACTACGGCACGCTGGCCCGCACCGCCGAGGACCGGGCCCGGCTGGACGAGGCCTTCAAGAACCACAAGTTCGAGACCCTCCACCCCCTCGTGCAGGTGATCCCCGAGACCGGGGAGCGAGCGCTGTTCCTCGGCGGCTTCGCCAGCCGGGTCGACGGGCTCGACGGCACGCAGTCGCGCGCCGTGCTCGACCTGTTCCAGAGCCACATCACCCGGATCGAGCACACCGTCCGGTGGCACTGGTCCGCCGGTGACGTCGCCATCTGGGACAACCGGGTCGTCCAGCACACCCTCGTGGACGACCTCCCGACCTACGAGGGCCGGCACCACCACCGGGTGACCGTGGCCGGTCGCCGAGCCGTCGGCATCGACGGCCGCGAGTCGGTGACCCTCGTCGGCGACTCCACCGACTACGCCCCCTCCGTCTGAGGCGCCCCCCGGGTCCCCCGGACCCACTCCCGGCCGTCCCATCCCGGCGGCTGACCCTCCCCTGACCACCCCTGACCACGAGCCCACGCGCTCGAAGGAGCCCCCTGTGCCCACGTCCACCCCCTCCCCCCGCGCCGCGCGCCGGTCCCCCCTCGGGCTGATCGCCGCCCTCCTCGCGCTCCTCGCCCTCGTCGCCGCCGCCTGCGGCGGGGACGACTCCGGCGACGACGCCTCGGACCCCACCCCCACCAGCGAGACCGGCGCAGCCGGCGGCGGCGCCAGCGAGCCCGACCTGAGCGGCGTCACCATCCGCGTCGGCGACCAGGCCGACGAGCACCTCCGCCAGATCCTCGAGCTGTCCGGCGACCTCGACGAGCTGCCCTACGAGATCGAGTGGAGCAGCTTCCAGAACGGCCCGGCGCTCATCGCCGCGGCCACCGGCGGCTCCGTGGACATCGGCAAGCTGTCCGAGACCCCGGTCGTCTTCGCCCAGGCGGCGGGCAGCCCGGTGAAGGTCGTCTACGTGGGCGCGCCGGCCGACCCGAGCACCTCGAGCCTCGGCATCGTCGTGGCGAAGGACTCCGACATCGAGTCGGTCGAGGACCTCGCCGGCCGCAAGGTGGCCTACGCCCCGGGCACGGTCCTCGAGTACCTGCTCGCCAACGCCCTCGACCAGGCCGGCCTCAGCCTCGACGACGTCACCCTCGTGACCATCCAGCCCGGCATCGACCTCCTCGCCTCCGGGGACGCCGACGCCATGGTCACCGGCGACCCGAGCATCTCGACCGGCCTCGCCGGCGGCGCCCAGCGGCTCCTGGTCTCCGGCGCCGACTACACCCCCGGCTACTACTACCTGATCGCCCGCGACGGCCTCTTCGACGACCCGCTGAAGGAGGCCGCCGTGGCCGACCTGCTCGAGCGGATCGCCGCCGCCGAGGAGCGGTGGAACGCCGACGTCGACGCTGCGGCCGAGATCCTGGCCGAGAAGAGCGGCCTGCCGGTCGAGATCGCCAAGGCGGTCATCGAGCGCTCCCCCGTCCGCTACGCGGCCCCGACGCAGGAGAACATCGACGCCCACCAGGACGAGATCGACTTCTTCGTCCGCTCCGGTGTCATCGAGGGCGACCTCGACGCCAGCGCCGTGTTCGACCTCCGCTTCGCGGGCTGATCGCCGTGGCCGTGGTCATCGACGCCGGCGCCGACGCCCTCCAGCCGGCGGCCGCGCCCAGCTCCCACCCCGAGGGCCTTGTGCGGCCCCGGCTGGTGGGCCACGTCCGGCGCGACCTCCCGAACGTGCTCCGCGTCGTGGTCCCGGCCACCCTGCTCCTCGCCTGGTGGTGGGGGTCGCGCGCCGGCTGGCTGGAGCCCAGCGTGCTCGCACCGCCAGGCAAGGTGTGGGACGCCTTCCGCGACCTCGCCGAGGGCAACCTCGTCGAGCACCTCCGCACCTCGCTCGGCCGGTCGCTGCGGGGCGCGGCGATCGGCGTGAGCGTCGGGCTCGCGCTCGGGCTCCTGTCCGGGCTGTCCCGGCTCGGCGAGCAGCTCGTCGACGCGACGCTCCAGATGCTGCGGACCATCCCGTTCCTCGCCCTCGTGCCGCTGTTCATCGTGTGGCTCGGCATCGGCGAGACCCCGAAGGTCCTGCTCATCGCGCTGGCGACGCTGTTCCCGATGTACATCAACACGGCGAACGGCGTGCTGAACGTGGACCGCAAGGTCGTGGAGGCGATGCGCACCTACGGGCTGTCCGGGGTGCGGCTGGCCCGGGAGGTCATCCTCCCGCTGGCCCTGCCGTCGATCCTGACCGGCCTGCGGTTCTCGCTCGGCGTGTCCGTGCTCGCCCTCCTCGCGGCGGAGCAGATCAACGCCTCGACCGGTCTCGGGGCGCTGCTCTACCAGGCGCAGACGTACCAGCGGGTCGACGTCCTCATGGTCATCGTCGTCATCTACGCCCTCCTCGGGCTCCTGGCCGACGGGATCGTCCGGGTCCTCGAGCGGGTGACGATGCCGTGGCGCCGGGGGGTGGCGCAGCGATGAGCGTCGTCGCCCCCTCCCCCGCCCGGGCTGCCGCGGGCCCGCTGGCCGTCTCCGTCGAGCGGGTCGACAAGCGCTTCGGGGACACCACCGTCCTCGACGGGATCGACCTCCAGCTCCGGCGAGGCGAGTTCGTCGCCCTCCTCGGGGCGTCCGGCTCCGGCAAGACGACGCTGCTGCGCCTCCTCGCCGGCCTCGACACGCCGACGGCGGGTGACGTGTGGGTCCCCCAGGTCCGCACGGTCGTGTTCCAGGAGCACCGCCTCGTCCCCTCGAAGCGGGTGTGGCAGAACGTCGTCGTCGGCATGCGGCGCGGCGCCGAGACCAAGGCCGCCGCGCTGGCGGCGCTGGCTGAGGTGGGACTCGCCGACAAGGCCGACGCGTGGCCGGCCACGCTCTCCGGTGGGCAGTCGCAGCGCGTCGCGCTCGCCCGAGCGCTGGCCCGCGAGCCGGAGCTCCTGCTGCTCGACGAGCCCTTCGCCGCCCTCGACGCGCTGACCCGCATCAAGATGCACGACCTCGTCCGGGCCCTCTGCGCCCGCCACGAGCCGGCCGTGCTGCTCGTGACCCACGACGTCGACGAGGCGCTGGCCCTCGCCGAGCGCGTCGTGGTCCTCGTCGACGGCCGCATCGGCCTCGACCTCCCCATTGGCCGAGGCGCCGACTGGGAGCCGGGCGGCGCCTCGCTCGTCGCCGCCCGCGCCCGCCTGCTCGAGGAGCTGGGCGTGCACCGCGGCGACCACGAGCCGCTGGGGAGCTGACGGGCCGGCCTGCTGCGTCGGGACAGCGGGCCGGCCCTCATCAGCCGGAGCGGTCGCCGCGGTCTCCCTGCCCAGGTGTCGTGTCGTGCTCGGCGTCCCGCTTCTGGTCGGCGGCGTGGGAGCGCCCCACGTTCACCTGGTCCTCGGTGAACTGGCCCTCGTCGTCCCGGCGCACGTAGCGCGCCGAGTCACCGGAGCCGATCTTCTCTCGCTTGCCGGTCATGTCGACCGCCTACCCAGGGCCCGGCTTCCTACGCCTCGATGCCGCCGCAGCGCGGCGAGCGCCTCCGCGAGGACGCGCGGGCGCGCGTCCTCGCCTCCGTGTGGCCCGATGCCCGCTGCGGTGGTGGCTCGCCCGGTGGGCCGACCGGGCAGCCGCGGGGCTACCCGGTCCGGGGTCTCGATGTCCGGACCCTGCCGTCCGGTGCGGTCACCTCGACGACGCCGGAAGGCAGGAGCTTCAGCTCCCAGCCCGTCGCGTGGGCTCGGTGGTGGTGCCTCGAGCACAGGAGGGCGGTGTTCGTCAGGTCGGTGCGGCCGCCGTGCTGCCAGGGCACCACGTGGTGGGCCTCGCACCAGTCCGCCGGCCGGTCGCACCCGGGCCAGCGGCACCCGAGGTCCCGGATCACCAGGCTCGTGTAGAGCGGGGGCGGGATCGTGCGGGTGGTGCGCCCGTAGTCGAGGATCGAGCTCCGACCGTCCGTGATGACCCGGTGGATCCCGGCGTCGCAGGCCAGCGTGCGGAGGGCGGCGGCGTCGAGCGTGATGCCGTCCACCGTGTGGGCGTGACCGCCGCCGAGCAGGTCCTCGAGCGTGACGATCACGTTCAGGTGCGGCCGGTGGCGAGCGCCCGTCCTCTCGTCCTGGTGGTCGAGGAACCAGCGGAAGATGTCCGTCAGGGCGTCGGCCCGGACCTCGGCCGGCGACTTGGCCTCGTCACCGAAGGCCAGCTTCCCGGCGGCCAGGCGGAGCGCCGTGCGGGCGAGGGCGTAGGCCTCAGGGTCGAGAGCGGCGTCGAGCTGCCCGCAGCCGTCCAGCGTGGGCGACAGGTGCAGCGAGCGCTTCGGCTCCTCCGGCGGCGGAGCGTCGTCCTGGGAGTCCAGCCACGCCTCGGCGTGCGCCTGCCACTCCCGCAGGTGGCGCAGCACCTCGTGCATCGGCCGACCCGCGATCTCCGAGAGCATCGTGCGCTCGCAGCGGGCGAAGAGGTCCAGGGTGCGCTCGGTGACGATGCCGACGATCGCGTCCACCACCCCGCCGGAGATCGACCCGGACGCGAAGGCCTCGGCGACCCCGGGCAGCGCGCGGAGGCGGCGGGCCGTGGTGGCGGTGCGCTGCGCGTCCCGCTGGGTGCGGCCGGCGTTCGCCCGCAGCCAGGCCGCCATGGAGACCGAGCCGTCCTCGTCCCACAGCTCAGCGCGGTCGAAGGCGGCGACGGCCTCGGCGATCTTGGCGTCCAGGCGATCCCGCAGGGCGAACGCGGTGGCGATCTCGACCGGGTCGACCCCGATCGACACCTCGTCGATCACCCCAGCGAGATCCCCCAATCCCATGCCCCGATCCTCCCACCGGGGTGTGACAGACAGGACGCCGATCGGATGCCGGGCCTTGTCCGTTTTGCACCTTCTGGTACCGTGCGGGCTCCGCGCCGCGACGAGGGGGTCCCACGATGCGAGCACGACGTGCGACGGCGGTGACCGTCGCGGTCCTCCTGGTCACGGCGCTTGTCGCAGTCCTGAGCAGCCCGGTCGCCGGCGCGAAGCCACCGGACCACCGGTACGTCGAGGTCGTCACCTGGGCGCCGACGGCGGAGTGCCGCGCCGACGCGGTCGCGCACACCGCCCTCGGCAGCGTCTACGTCGTCACCGGCGCGTGGTACCAGGACGCGAGCCCGGTGATCTCGGCCACGGTGACCTGCCTGGTGAACGGCGCGGCAGTCACCGCCCCGCTGCCGTTCCTGGGATCGCTGCTCTCCTTCCTCCCGATCGCCGGGCGGTCGGTCCTCGCCCCCGGGATCGCCGTCGGCACGACGGTGGTCCGCGGCGATCAGCTCACCCTCTGCGCCCAGATCTCCTGGAGCGCCGACGGCAGCACCTTCACCGACAGCACCTGCACCTCGTGATCCGAGGAGGAGGTCTGAGCACGGTGGACGCAATTGAGCAGTGCGGGAACAGACGACCTCGGGTTCAGAAGCTCGTTTCCGCATGGAATCAAGGGATTCACGACCATGCCGACGCCGAGGACGAGACGGATGATGCGCTGATCGCCGCGTCTGCGGAACCAAGTAAACGACCTCGAACGCGGCTCACGGACAGCGAAGTGGACGCTATGCGAACAGCCCGCGAGCACGGCATCAGCGTGAAGGAAATCGCGAAGCAGTTTGAGATTCACCGGGCGACGGTGTGGGCGAAGACAAAGTGAGGAAACCTGGGTGTGACAGGTCTGAGCCGTGACGACCATCTCTGCTCGTCGTTCGGCCGCACGCTCGATGCGCATCGGCCAGGTCATCATCGTCTCGGTGCGCTGTGGAACCGGTCAGAAACAATGCGGCGCAGGTCGCAGCAGGGGCATCTCAGGATGCGTGCGCGCCCCGAGATCTCCCCACGTCTGGAGCGCCTAGCTGTGGCGTCGGCGTCGTTGGTTGGTGATGGTGAGTGCTGCGCCGAGCGCGAGGAGCAGCCCGGCTGAAAGCGGCAGGCCCCAGTGGAGGTTCGCGCCCGTGGTGGGAAGCCCACCCGTCGCGGCCGGGGTGACGTCGACCGTGTGCGTGGCCGTCAGTGCGCCCAGGGTGATGGTGAGGGTGTGGGGGCTGGCGGTCGGGAACGACACCTCCGCCCCATCGACCACGTCAGTGGACACATCGGAGGTGATCACCGCGTACGCGGTCGCGTCCCCGAGCGATCCGGTGGCTCCGGTGGCGGTGACGTGGACGGTGATCGTGTCGCCCTCCGCTGCGGTCGCAGGCGCGGTGACCGTGATGCCGGTGATCGCGGAGACCACCTGCACATCCAGGGTGCCCGTAACGGACGGGTCAGTGTCCAACGTTGCGGTCAGAGTCCGGGTCGTGGTCTGTCCGGCCGCCGAGAAATCAACCGGGAAAGCCAAGCCCGTGCCGGTGGTGTCGGCGCCGGTGAATGTCACGTGGCCGGTGACGTCGCCCAGGGAGATCCCGTGCGCGTCGAACGCTTCGACCGTGAACGAGTTCGTGTCCAGTTCTGTGACCGTGGTCGGGCCCGTGATCACCAGGGTCGCGGCCGGGTTCGCCTCCCAGGTGGCGGTGAAGGCCCGGTCGCCGGTGGTCCCGGTGGGGATCGTCACCGACACGGTGGGTTCGGTCAGGCCGGTGCCCGTCCAACCCGCGAACGTGAACCCATCCCGCGTGGGAGGAGTCAACGTGATAGGTGCGGACTCAACCGTGTAGGTCACCGGGTTCGCCGGAGTACCCGCGATGCCACCGGCCAGATCGTAGGAGATCACGTACTCGACCGCGTCCCACTGCGCATACAACGTCGCATCCGCAGTGAACGCATAGTTCGCACCATCCGCATAAGAGGTGCCGGTCCCATCCGCAGCAGTGTTCCACCCGGTGAACGTGTACCCCTCACGCGTGAACGCGTTCAACACCAGCGGTGTCGACGTGTTCGCCGTCTGCGGTGACATCACCCCCGTGCCGCCGTTAGGAGCGAACGTCACGGTATAGGTCGAGGGGACCTCCCGCAACACCGACACCGTGTCATCCACGGAGTTGGCGGTATAGACCGTGGTCCCGTCCGGAGACACCGCCACTGACCTTGAGCCGCCGCCGACCGTGACCGTGTCGATCACGGTCATCGTGCTCGTGTCGATCACCGACAGCGTGCCATCGAAGGTGTTGGCGACATAGACGGTGGTCCCGTCCGGGGACACCGCCACCGACCTTGGGCCGTCGCCGACCGTGACCGTGCCGATCACGGTCATCGTGCTCGTGTCGATCACCGACACCGTGTCATCCACGGAGTTGGCGGTATAGACCGTGGTCCCGTCCGGGGACACCGCCACCGAGACCGGGTCGTCGCCGACCGTGACCGTGTCGATCACGGTCATCGTGCTCGTGTCGATCACCGACAGCGTGTCATCCAAAGAGTTGGCGACATAGACGGTGGTCCCGTCCGGGGACACCGCCACCGACCTTGGGCCGTCGCCGACCGTGACCGTGCCGATCACGGTCTTCGTGGCCGCATCGATTACCGACAGCGTGTCATCCGAGAAGTTGGCGGTATAGACGGTGGTCCCGTCCGGGGACACCGCCACCGAGTCCGGGTCGTCGCCGACCGTGACCGTGGCGATCACGGTGTTCGTGCTCGTGTCGATTACCGACAGCGTGTCATCCAAGGAGTTGGCGGTATAGACGGTGGTCCCGTCCGGGGACACCGCCACCGAGTCCGGGCGGTGTCCGACCGTGACCGTGTCGATCACGGTGTTCGTGCTCGTGTCGATTACCGACAGCGTGTCATCCAAAATGCGGGTGACATAGACGGTGGTCCCGTCCGGGGACACCGCCACCGAGGCCGGGAAGTCACCGACGGGAATGGTGGTCTCCGGGGTGAGGGCCGCGTGCGCGGTGCTCCGCACGGTCACGACCAGCGCCGCTGCGGCAAGCAACGCAGTGAGAATCCCGGCCGCCCATCGCTGCGCTATCGACCTATCCCGTGTCATCGCGAGGTTCATCACCGTTCGCACCTTGGATACCCCGCCCGCTGGCGCATCTCAACCACTCAGCCGAGAGAGAGCATATCGGTAAAGGATGGTGGAGGTTTCGAGAGTACGTTCCAACCCTGCCCCCGGTGGCAAAATCCCTGGTCAGCGGGCTACCCGCAGAAGTCTCGGTGGTCGAGCAGGGGCCGCGATCTGTCGCATCCGGGCCAGTTCCGGGGGCCGTTCCCCGCGAAGTGGTGGAAGTAGGTCTGTGATCCTTGGCTTCGCCAGCTGACGTTACGCGGCTGGCAGCGCGGCGGTGTTCGTGGTGGTGATCTCCTCGGGGTCGTGGTCGATGGCGGCCATGGATTCCTCGGACAGGTAGCGGCGCTCGGCGATGGGCCAGTCGTCGTGCTGGTCGAGCAGGACGGCGCCGACGAGGCGGATGACGGAGTCGTCGTCGGGGAAGATCCCGACCACGTTGGAGCGGCGCTTGATCTCTTTGTTGATCCGCTCGAGGGGGTTCGTCGACGCGATCTTCCGCCAGTGCGCCCGGGGGAACGCGGTGTGTGCGAGCACATCGACCTCGGCGTTCTCGAGGATGGCAGCGGCCTTGGGGAACTGGGGCTCGAGGATGCAGACGACCTCGTGCAGCTGGCTCCGGCACGCCGCTGCGGAGGGCTGAGCGAAGATCGTGCGGACGGTGGCCGCGACCATGTCCTTCGACGCCGAGGGCGCGGTGCCGAGGATGTTGCGCATCAGGTGGACCTTGCAGACTCCCACTGTCAACCTCGGGTAGCACGCGAGGGATCGACGCCTTCAGTCCGGCGTGCGCGTCGGAGATCACCAGGCGCACGCCGCCCAGTCCCCGGTCCTTGAGGCCGCGGAGGAACGCAGTCCAGAACACCTCGTCCTCGCTGTCGCCGACGTCGACGCCGAGCACCTCGCGGTCGCCGTTGGCGGTCACGCCGGTGGCCACGACCACGGCGTGGGAGATGATCCGGTGGTTGATGCGGGCCTTGATGTAGGTGGCGTCGAGGTAGACGTAGGGGAAGGCGATGTGGTCGAGGCGCCGGGTGCGGAACACGGCGACCTCTTCGTCGATCCCGGCGCAGATCCTCGACACCGTCGACTTCGACACCCCCGATTCACAGCCCAGCGCCCGGACCAAGTCGTCGACCTTCCTCGTCGAGGTGCCGGTCGTGTAGGCGGTCATGATCACGCCCCACAAGGCCTTGTCGACCCGCCGGCGCGGCTCCAGCAGCGACGGGAAGAACGACCCGACCCGCACCTTCGGGATCCGCAGCTCGACATCGCCCGCCGGCGTCGACAGCAACCGGCTGCGGCTGCCGTTGCGCTGGTTCGACCGGGCATCGGTGCGCTCGTGCGGGCGGCGCCGATCACCGCGGTCAACTCGGCGTCGATCAGCTCCTGCATGCCCGCCTCGAGCAGCCGGCGCAACAGCTCCTTTCTGTCGCCGTCGCCCAGTCGCGCGAGCAGGTCAGCAACTCGGGCATCATCGTCATGGGTCATCGCGTGGGTTCCTTCCAGTGAGTGCTTTCGCAGGTCTCACCAAGGATCACGCGATGGCCCACCCATCACGGGGACCGTCTCGCTACTTCCACCACCTCACGGGACGCCAACGGGCGCCAGGACGCTCACGATCCCTCAACCCCTCGCCGAGGTGCTCGCCGTGCACTTCCTTGCACTGGGTGTAACCGCTGCGGACAAAGACGCCCTTCTGTTCCCAGATTCGAAGGGCGGGCTGCTTCGTTCCCCCAACTTCCCCCGGGGCGTCTGGTACCCAGCAGCCGTGAAGGCGGGCGTCGGAGCCTTCGACGCAGACGGCAAGTACCGAGGCCCGTCGTTCCATGATCTTCGGCGCACGAGTGCTACGGGGCTCGTTGTGGCAGGGGTGGACGTGAAGACTGCTCAGAGTCGCCTGGGACACTCCCGCGTCTCTCTGACCTTGGAGCTCTACGCGCAGGCCGTCACCGAGGCTGATCGGCTTGCGTCCGACGCTCTTGCGTCCACTCTCATCATCGGCTCGCGCCATGGAAGTGCCATGGCCAGGAGAGCCGGCGGGTCGACGGCCAGCGCTTAGCCGTCTGACCTGGGGCTTTGTGGTGGGCGCGGAGGGACTCGAACCCCCGACATCTGCCTTGTAAGGGCAGCGCTCTAGCCAGCTGAGCTACGCGCCCCGGAAGGGGTAGAGGGTAAGCGACGCGGTCCTCGGACGACGATTGGCGGCCGCCGCCCGAGACCCGGACGCGCTGGTGGCCGGGGCGGACCCCCGGCCACCAGGCAGCACCGAGGAGCGGCGTGCGCCTAGGCGATGGCCTCGCGGGCGCGGGCCTGGGCCACCAGGCTCTCGAGCAGGGTGATCAGCGCGCCCTTCACCGAGCTGCGGACCCGGGCGTCGCACTCCACGAGCGGGATGTGCGACCCGATCCCGAGGGCGTCGCGGACCTCGCCCAGCGGGTAGCGGGGCGCCCCCTCGAAGTTGTTCACCCCGACCACGAACGGGATGCGCTTCGCCTCGAAGTAGTCGATGGCCGGGAAGCACTGGTCGATGCGCCGGGTGTCGACGAGGACGACCGCGCCGATGGCGCCGTTGCAGATGTCGTCCCACATGAACCCGAACCGCTCCTGGCCCGGCGTGCCGAACAGGTACATGACGAGGGTGTCGTCGACGGTGATGCGGCCGAAGTCCATGGCCACCGTGGTCGTCGTCTTCGTGCCGGTGTGGGTGCGGTCGTCGACGCCGGTGGACACCGAGGTCATGGCGGCCTCGGTGCGCAGCGGCTCGATCTCGGAGATGGAGCCGACGAAGGTCGTCTTGCCGACCCCGAAGCCGCCGGCCACGACGAACTTGACCGGGATGACGCGGCCCGTGGCCGCGGATGCCGAAGCGTGCACGTGTGGTTCCTCCTCCGGGCTCAGATGGCGCGCACGCGCTCGAGCATGCGGGTCAGCATGTCCAGCTCGATCTCGACGGGATCGGTCTGGTGGACGGTGAGCAGGTCCTCGGCGATGAGGTCGCCGGCGATGACGGTGACCACGCCGATGACGAGGCCGAGCTGGGCGGCGAGCTCCGCCACCGAGAGCGGCTCCCCGGCGCAGGCTCGGAGGACGTCCAGCTGCTCGGACGGGAGGTTGGCCGGTGGCTCGTCCACCTTCGACTGCAGCATCGTCTCGACCCGCAGGTCGCGCCGAGCGGCTCGGGTGCGGCCCCCCGTCATGATGAACGGGCGGACGAGGTCGTGTCCGGATCCGCTGCTCACGAGACGAGCATCTCCTGCTTCAGCTCGGCGACGAGCTCGGGCGTGAGGACGCTGCCGGCCCGCTCCACGAGGAGCGTCGTCTGGTAGCCGACGAGGCCGATGTCGCAGCTCCGCTCGGCGACGATGCCGAGGCAGGAGCCGTCGGAGATCGCGGACACGAACAGGAAGCCCCGCCGCATCGAGACGATCACCTGCTCCAGGCCGTCGAAGCCGAAGCACTGGGAGGCCCCGTTGCCGAGGCTCACGATGCCCGAGATGATCGCGGCGAGCTGCTCGGCCGCCGGGCGGTCGAGGCTGCTCGACATGGCCATGAGGAGCCCGTCGGACGACACGGCGACGGCGTCGCTGACGCCGCTCGTGCTCTCGACGAACCCGTTCAGCAGCCAGTTGAAGCTGCGAGCGCTGTCGCTCAGGGTGCTCATCGGTCCTCCTCCGTGGAATCGAGCTCGGCACGACCGCGGCTGACCCCGGACTGGAAGCTGGAGAGGAACGCGTAGACGTCCTCGGGGGTCGAGCGGTCGTCGGGGACGGCGTCGTCGGCCTCGGGGCGGGCGCCGCCGATCGGCACGTCGGGGCGCTGGGCGCCGGGGACCCGGCGGGTCAGGCCGGCCGGGTTGACCGGCTCGCCGCGGCGGGCCGCCTCAGCGGCCACCGAGAACATGGACGGGCCGACGGGCCGGGGGACGAGGCCGCCCAGGCCGGGGACCGCAGGGCCGTCCTCGCTCGGCGCGGGCGGCGGAGGCGGGGGAACCTCCGCCGCCGGAGCCGGCTCGTCGACGGCGGGCGCCGACGGAGGCTCGGACGGGACCGACCAGTCGAACTGCGCCCGCTCCTCAAGCGGCGCCACCGACGGCGCGGGCGCAGCCGGCGGGGCGGGGGGCTCGGGCGGCGCCGCGACCACCGGCGGGAGCGGGTCGTGGTCGAGGGCGCTCCACGCCGGCTCGGGCGCCGGCGAGATCTCCTCCTCCACCGGGGCGCCGCCCCGGCGGGGCAGGCCGCTCTCGGTGAACGACGTGGGCGCCGGTGCGCTGGTCGGACCCTGGCCCATCGGCTCGGCGGACGGCTCGACGACCGGAGCGTCAGGAGCGAGCGCGGCGGGCGCCGGCGCCTCGTCGAAGCCGTCACCCGCGAGGAGCTCGCCCGGGATGTCGATGCGGGCGGTCACGCCGCCGGCGGGGCTGTCGTGGAGCTCGACCCGCACGCCGATGCGCTTGGCCAGGTGCCCGGCCACGTAGTGACCGAGGTACCGCGACGGGGCGACGGTGAAGGACTCGTCGCCGGCCAGTCGCCGGTTGGCCCGGTCGAGCTCGGCCTCGCTCATGCCCATGCCGTTGTCGCTGATGGCCAGGGTGTAGCCGTGGAGCGTGACGCGGCCACGGACCTCGACCGGCTCGTCGGGCGGCGAGAACGACAGGGCGTTCTCGGTGAGCTCGGCGATGATGTGGGCGAGGTCGGAGGCCACGGACCCGGCGACCGAGGCGGCCTCCATGTTGCGGATGGCCACCCGCTGGTAGTCCTCGACCTCACCGAGGGCGCCGCGCACGATGTCGCCGACGGCGACCGGCGCGCTCCACTGCCGCGGCGGCTCGATGCCGGCGAGCACGAGGAGCGACTCGGCGTTGCGGCGCATGCGGGTCGCGAGGTGGTCGAGGCGGAACAGGCCCTCGAGCGTGTCGGGGTCGGACTCGTTGCGCTCCAGCTCGGTGATGAAGTCCAGCTGCCGGGACAGGAGGTTCTGGTTGCGTCGGCCGAGGTTCACGTACGAGTCGGAGATGTTGCGACGCAGGATGGCCTGCTCGACGGCGAGGTCGAGGGCGCTGCGCTGCACCGTGCCGATGGCCTTCGCGACGTCGGCGACCTCGTCGCGGCTCTTCACAACGACGGGCTCGACCGCGGGGATCATCACATCCTCCCCCGGCGGCGTCTCGAGGATGCGGTGCACGGCGGCCGGGAGGCTCGTCTCCGCCATGTGCTCCGCCTGCTCCTTGAGCGAGACGAGAGGCCGGGTGATCGACCGGCTGGCCAGCCACGTGATCACGACGGCGAGCACCAGGCCGACGGCGGCGATGAGGACGAAGAGCCGCTGGCGGGCGGTGGCGTCGTCCTCGAGCCCCTTGGCGACGTCCTCCAGGGTCTCGGCGGCGCGGGCCCGCAGGGCGGTGAAGCCCTTCTCCGGGTCGTTCACGACCGAGCCGAGCATGACGTCCACATCCACGCCCTGCCCGGCGACGAAGCGGGCGAGCTGCTCGTTGAAGACGAGGTAGGTGTCCTCCTCGAAGGTGGTGTCCGCGATGCCGGCGAAGGCGCCGACCGCGTTCTGCCGGACGAGCTCGTCGTAGCGGAGCATGGCGTCCTCGATGGCGGCGGCGTCGGCGATGGCGGCCGGGTCGTCGGCCGTGTCGGTGAGGAGGGCGAGCAGGATCGTCCGCACGGCGTGGGCGCGGAGGTCACCGGAGCGGGCGGAGGCGTCGATGATCTCCACGCCGTTGCGGAGCTCGGCGTGGTCGACCGACCGGGCGATGGCGGAGCTCGACTCGAACAGCGCCTCGATGGCCGTCGTGTAGCGGCTGTACACCTCGTTGGCGAAGGTGACGTTCGTGAGGTCCGTGGGCCCGTCCCAGGCGTCGATGTCGCGGCGCAGGTCCTCGAGCTCGGCGAGGCCGTCGAACGAGGCGGCGTAGGCGGCCTGCACCTCCTCCCCGGCCCCGGCGACGAGCCGCTGGAGCTCGGCGAGGGACTCGTCGGTGAGCGCGCGGGCCTCCTCGTTGGTGGCGGTCGGGAGGTCGACGGCGTCGCCCATGCCGATCAGGTCGATCGACGCCCGGTTGCGCTCCTCCTGGAGGTTCAGGATGAGCGAGCCGGGGCCCACGGAGGCGGTGGCGAGGCGGCTCTCGGCCCGGGCCTCGTCCACCCCCCTGGTGGCCGACGCCACCTCGTAGCCGGCCACCCCGACGAGGGCGAGCAGCGGCACGGCGAGCGCCGCGGCCAGCTTGGTGCGGATCCGGATGCTCTTGAACACGGGGGCTCCTGGGTTCAGCGACGACCGGCCCAGCGAGGGGCGGCGGCCGGGGGTTCGGCGGACGGGTTCGGGGCGCGCATGTCGACGAGCTGCGGGGAGGCCTCGTCGGCGGCGACCGTGAGGCTGGCCAGCGGCACGACGCGGGCGACCTCCGAGGGGAGCTCGATGGCCCAGCCGAGGAGGCTCGGGTCCTCGGTGAGGAGCACGAGCGGTCGGCGGGCGGCGGCCTCCTGCAGGGCGGCGAGGAGCTCGGCCTCGGCGACGCGGGTGCGCTCGTCGAGCGGCTCGACCAAGACGAGAAGGCCCTCACCGGCGAGGGCCTCGCCGATCACCTCGGCCCAGTCCTCGGGCTGCGGGCCCTCCAGGGCGCGCCCCGCGGCGGCCAGGGTCGCGGTGGCGACCTCGTGGCGGAAGCGGGCGTCGTCCCTGGCGGCCTCGGCCCCGGCGATCGCATCGTCGTCGGTGGCGGCCACCGCGCGCACCGCGGCGGCCAGCGCGTCGAGGTCCGCCAGCGGATCGCCGTCGGGCCGCAGGTCCTCGGGGACCGCGGCGGTGAGGTCGCGCACCCGCCGCTGGAGGTCGCCGAGCGCGTCCGCGGCCTGCTCCATGGCGGTCTCGGCCTCGGCCAGGGCGGACGTGGCGGCCTCGAGCTCGTCGCGGGCCTCGCGCTCGGCCTGGGTCAGGGTGCGGGTGAGGGCCTCCACCTGGGCCCGCAGCTGCTCGGCGGCCGCGAAGCGGCGCAGGCGGCGCGTGTCCTCGTCGACCCGCACGGTGAGCTCGGTCTCGACGGCGGTCACCGACCGGGCGCCGAGCTCGATGGCCTCCGCGGCCGCGGCCTCCGCCCGCTCGGCCTCCTCGACCTCGGTGCTGAGGCGCAGGATGCGATCCCCGAGGGCCTCGGCGCGGGCCCGGAGCTCGGCCAGCTCGGCCCGGCGGGCCTCGAGCTCCTCGAGGCGCTCCGACTGGTCGGCCAGCCAGGCCGCGGCGGCCACGTCGAGGGCCACGCCCACCGGCGCCACCCCGACGGCGGCCAGCGCGTCGCGGAGCTCGTGCACGGCGGCGGCCGGGACGTCCGGGTGGGCCTCGAGCATCCCGATGACGTCCGGCCCGGGGTCGACGCCGAGCAGGTCGACGACCAGGCCGTGCAGGCGGGTCCGCTCTCGCTGGAGGTAGAGCAGCTCGGGCCGGCTCTCGAGGCGGGCCCGGAGGCGGTCCCGGTGCGTGACGGCCTCGTGGTAGGCCGCGGTGGCGGCCTCGAGCTCGGGGTCGCGCCGGCGGACCTTGCCGCCGGACAGCGTCAGCTCGAGGTGGGAGCGGAACCCGTGACGGGCGAGGAGCTCGTCCTCGCGGGCCTGGGCCTGCTCGAGCTCGCGGCGGGCGGCGCCGGCGCCGATGCGCCGGCTGAGCTTGGCCTCGGCCGCGACGACCGCCTGGTGCGCGGCATCGATCTCGGCCCGCTCCTCCGGGGTGAGCTGGTTCCCGCCGGTGCGCCCCTCGATGCCGGCCAGACGGGCGGCGGTGGTGCGCACCGCGGCCTCGGCCGCCTCGAGGTCGTGCTCGTCGGGGAGCGGGCCCGCGGCCCCCACCGACTCGAGGTCGGCGGTGAGGTCCCTCCACGCCTGGACCATCGCGGGCCCGTCGGGGTGGTGGCGGCCGGCGGTGGCTCGCCGCCAGTCCCGCAGGGCGGCGTCGACGCGGTCGACGGCGTCCGGCGACGGTGCGCCGTCCTCCCCCGCGTCGGCGGTCTCGGCGGTCAGCGCCGCGTGCTCCTCGACGGCGGCGGCGAGCTCCTCGCGGAGCGCCCGGAGGTGGGCGACGGCCCGGGCGTGCGCCTCGTGGGCGTCGCGGATGGCCTGGCCGGAGGCCTCGAGCTCGCGCCGCAGGGCGGACTCGTCCATCTCGACCACGCCGAGCGACTCGAGCTCGGCCTCGGCCTCGGCCATGGCGGCGTTGGCGGTGGCCCGCTGCTCGAGCACGCGATCGAGCGCGGCGAGCGCGGACCGCTGCTCGGCCTGCCGGGCGGCCAGCACGGCCTCGGCCTCGGCGACCGCGGTGCGCGCAGCGGCGATCTCGGCACCGGCCCGCTCGAGCCAGTCCGCCTCGGCCCGGAGCTCACCGGGACGGGCGGCGACGGCGGCCAGGTGCGCCTCGGCGGCGGCGAGCTCGTCGGATGCGGCGGCGGCCGCCTCCGCCGCCGCGTTCCGGGCCTTGATGCGCTCCGACGCCCGGTGCGCAGCCGTCGTGCGGGCCCGCTCAGCGAGCGCCGTCGCGTCGACGACCGGCGCGGTGACCCGCTCGAGGAAGGCCTCGCGCTCGGCCTGCGACGCGCGCGCGACGGTCAGCCGAGGCTCCACCGCTCGCCCTTCCCGCACCCACGCTCGACCACGTCGCCTGCCCTCGTCCGATCTGGTCCAGGGCCACCCACCGACCCTGGACAACCGGCAGCATCGGCATCCTGCGCAGGGACCTTGAGCCCTTGCCGGGCCGGACGGCACCCCGACCATCCGCGTCGACCCTGGTCAGCACCGCTACGTTCGCCCGGAGGGCCTCGGCGGAGGCACGCCCATCGGAGGTCGCGAGGGTGGCACGGGACAACCGGCGGATCGACGGGGACACCACGGTCGATCTCACCAGGCGCTACCTGAACGAGCTCGGGGCCTACCCGCTCCTGACGGCCGAGCAGGAGGTGGAGCTGGCCCAGGCCATCGAGCGGGGTCGGCAGGCCGAAGCCCGTCTCGAGCAGGGCGGGTGCACCCCGACCGAGCGCCGTCGGCTCCAGGCCGACGTGCGCGCGGCCGCCGCCGCTCGTCGCACGTTCATCCAGTCGAACCTGCGCCTCGTCGTGTCGATCGCGAAGCGCTACCAGGGCTCCGGGATGACCCTCCTCGACCTGATCCAGGAGGGGAACCTCGGCCTCATGCGGGCGGTCGAGAAGTTCGACCACCGCAAGGGGTTCAAGTTCTCCACCTACGCCACGTGGTGGATCCGCCAGGCCATCGGCCGGGGCCTGGCCGACAAGGGCCGGACGATCCGCCTGCCCTCCCACCTCGTCGACACCATCTCCGTCCTCTCGAAGACGTCGGCCACGATGCTGAAGACCCTCGGCCGCGAGCCCACGATGGAGGAGCTGGCCGACGAGACCGGCATCCCCGTGGACCGGGTCCGCTCGGCCCTCGAAGCCGCCCCGGACCTCGTGTCGCTCCAGGCCGGGGTGGGTGAGGACGACACCGAGCTCGGTGACCTCCTCGCCGACGAGCAGGCCGACGCTCCCTTCGACGTGGCCGCGCAGACCCTGGCCAAGGAGGACCTGCGGCGGCTCCTCGAGCACCTGAACGACCGGGAGCGGGAGATCTTGGCGCTGCGCTTCGGCCTCGACGGGGACCGCCCGCGCACCCTCGACGAGGTGGGCAAGCAGTTCAACGTGACGCGGGAGCGGATCCGTCAGATCGAGGCCAAGGCGCTGACGAAGCTGCGTCACCCGTGCTCGGCGCACCACCGCCGGCTCGTCGCCTCGCTCAGCGGCTGACCGCTGGCGAGCGGTCGGCGCGCTAGTCGGTGCGCCGCTCGAGGTGGGCCGGGAGCGGGACGGCCTGGGGCGAACGGGACGAACGGGCCAGGGCGACCAGCGCACCGCTCGTCTCGTGCTGGAGCTCGGGCAGGTCGTCGGGGGAGAACCAGCGGACCTCGAGGATCTCGGGCGAGCCCGGCGCCGCGGCCGCGGGATCCTGCCCCGGCGCGAGGCGGGCCCGGAAGATGACGTCGACGCGACGGGCCTCGGCGTCGACCACGACGGCGGGCTCCCCCACCGTCTGCACGGCGAGCCCCGTCTCCTCCCGCACCTCGCGCACGAGCGCGTCGGCGGGGGCCTCGCCCCGCTCCAGCAGCCCGCCGGGCACGCCCCAGCGGCGGCGGTAGGAGAGGCGCGCGAGCAGCAGCCAGCCGTCGTCGCGCTCGACGAAGCCCATCGCGCCCACGGTGAACGACGGCGCGATGGTGCGCACGACGCGGCGGCGGGCCCACACCGGCAGGCGCCGGTAGACGCTGAGCGCGAGGCGGTGCAGGCGGGCGATCACGGCTCGAGCTCTCGCAGCAGATCGTCCTCATCCGCCCAGAGCGGGTGCTCCGAGAAGCGGCGGCGCTCCTCGCGGATGCGATCGAGCAGCTCGGGGGTGGCGGCGGCGATCGGGGTGCGACGGGCCGAGTGGTCGAGGGTCACGAGCGGCCGACCGAGGGCGTCCTCGACCAGGGCGCCGGCCTCCTCGCACACGAGCATCCCGGCCAGGTAGTCCCAGGACCCGTGGGCGCTCACGCTGCAGTCGATGTAGCCGTCGAGCTGCCCCGACGCCACCGCGCACAGGTCGAGCGCGACCGCGCCCAGGGCGCGGTACTGCTTCCACCCGAGGTAGCGGGGCGGGTAGCCGGACAGCCCCACGATCGAGGCGCCCAGGTCGGTCGCTCCGCTGGGGGCCAGCGGGCGGCCGTCGAGGCGGGCCCCGCCGCCTCGGAGGGCCTCGAAGCGCCGGCCGCTGGCCTGGTCGACCACGAGGGCGGCCCGGGCCCCGTCCCGGTCGACGGCGCAGAGGCTCGTGGCGAACCAGGGCAGGCCCCGGCTCGCGTTGGTGCTCCCGTCGACGGGGTCGGCCACCACGACGATCTCGCGGTCCCCGTGGTGGAGGCCGGTCTCCTCGCTCATGATCCCGAGACCGGCCCGCTCGAGGACGTCGAGGGCGGCGGCGTCGGCGGCGATGTCCGAGTGGTACTGCCCGGCCCGTGTGCCGGCCTCCCCCCAGTCGGGGAGCGCGTCGAGCGCGGCGCGCACCGCGCTGGCCGCCTCGTGGAGCGCCTCGAGCAGCAGGTCGTCTCGCATGGGGAACGCCGACGCTAGCGCCGGTTCGCGCAATGTCGGGTGGTCTGCAGCGCGTGGCAGGCTGGGCCCGTGGCCGCCATCGACATCGCCGGGTTCGTCGCCGACCTGAAGGACCACGCCGTGGACCACGGGTTCCACGTGCACGACGAGCGCCACTTCGTCGAGACCTACTCGCTGCGCCAGGCCTGGGAGGTCGACCTCCACCCCGAGGAGGCCTGCGGCGGACCGCTCGACCTGCACCTGTCGCTCGAGGTCGACCCCCGGATCCTGCTCTCCTTCGAGGACCTGGTCATCGGCCTGCCGGAGGACGAGGACCCGCCGGACAGCTTCTGGTTCCCGCTCCTGTTCACCTGGTCGCTGCCGCCCCTCCCCCACGGTCCGGACCTGCTGCTGCTGGCCACGGAGCTCGCGGGGGTGGGCGGCTCCGAGCTGCCGCTCGAGGTGTCGGCCATCGACTCGTACCCGTCGGCCACGGACCCGGTGGAGCGGAGCCTGACGATCGTGGCCCGCGTCGAGGTGAGCCTGGCCCGCCTGTTCACCGGCCAGGAGCAGCTCTGCGACGTGCTCGACCGGTGCGCCGACGTGAGCCGGCACCTGCTCGAGCGGGCGCCCACCTGGCTCGGCGAGGACCTCTAGCGCCGCCCGCCCTCTGCTCAGCCGCTCCCGGCCACGTCCTGCAGGGCGGGCTGGAGCTCCTCGGTCCAGAACCGCAGGAAGCGGTCCTGATCGGGACCGATCTGATGGAAGCAGAGGTGGTCGTACCCGGCGTCGAGGAACGCGCGCACGGAGTCCAGGATCGGCTCGACGTCGGCGCCGCACGGCACCGACGCGGTGGCGTCCTCCTCGGTGACCATCTCGGCTGCCTGGTCGAAGTGGGTGAACGTGGGCAGGTCCTGGCTGAGCTGCCCAGCCACCCCGCCGTTCGGCCAGATCTCGTGGACGGTGCGGCGGGCGGCCGCGGGGTCGTCCGCCACGCACACGTTGAGCTGCGCGTAGCGGGGCCCGGACCCGCCGGCCCGCTCGAAGGCCGCGATGAGGTCGGCCTCCGGCGAGTGCCCCCAGTACCCGTCGCCGATCTGCCCGGCGAGCTGGGCCGCCTTCGGGCCGAACCCGGACACCACGATGCGCGGGGCCGGGTCAGGCGGGTCGAACAGGCGGGCGTTCTCGACCTCGTAGAAGTCGCCGAGGTGGTCGACGGTCTCCCCGGTCCACAGCTCCCGGATGATCTCGACCGCCTCCTCGAGCATGGCGAGGCGGAGCTCGGGGCGGGGCCAGCGATCCCCGAGGACGTGCTCGTTAAGCGCCTCGCCGGTGCCGACGCCGAAGGTGAACCGGCCCTCGAGGAGGAGCGACGCCGTGGCGCTCGCCTGGGCGAGGATCGCCGGGTGGATGCGGATGATCGGGCAGGTGACCCCGACCGCGACCTCGATCCGCTCGGTGGCCGTGGCGATCGCCCCGAGGACGCCCCACACGAAGGGGCTGTGCCCCTGGGCGGTGACCCACGGGTGGAAGTGGTCGGAGATCGACACGAAGTCGAACCCGGCCTCCTCGGCCTTGCGGGCGTTCGCCACGAGCTCGAGCGGTGGGTGCTCCTCGCTCGAGAGGGTCACGCCGAAGGCGACCATCTCAGGTGTGACCCGGCGTGGTCGGCGCGACGGTGGCGGCCAGCTCCTCCTGGTCCATCGTCGACCGACCGGGGATCTGCTGCTCCTTGGCCAGCTCGCTCAGCTCGGACTTCGTGAGGTCGATCTTGTCCTCCATCGTGGGGGCGCCGAGCTCGGCCTTGCGGGCCTCCAGCTCGGCCGCCAGGGGCTCGAGGACCTCCGCGCCGCACGTGCTGCGCAGCGGCGGGAACATCTCGGTCTCCTCCTCCTCGGCGTGGTGCTCCACGGCCTCGATGAGGACGGTCATCTTCGCCACCCACTGGTCGGAGCCGGCCTCGAGCTCAGCCATCTCCTCCATGAGGACCCTGGCGACGTGGTGCTCCTCGACCCCCTCGTCGACGAGCTCGGCGATCTCCTCGTTCGCCTCCTTGATGCGGGGGTAGAAGATCTCCTCCTCGATCCGGGTGTGGACGTCGAGCTCGGTGAAGATCTCCTGGGCGAGGGTGAGCATCTGCTCCTGGTCCTCGGCCTCGTGGGCCTCCTGCCAGCGGGCGAAGAGGCCGCGGACGCGGTTGTGGTCGGCGGTCAGCAGGGCGGGGGCATCCATCATCGGGGTTCGTCTCCTGGTCGGGATCAGGCGGGGGCCTACAGGGGTGGTGGGTCAGGGCGGGCGGCGCCGGCGCGTCGCGGGGTCTGGGGTCAGCCGTCCTCGAGGTGGAGGGCGGCCTCCTCGGCCGGGGCCGGGGCCCGGTCGGCGTCGGGGTCGCGGGCGTCGATCTCCGCCTCGGCCACCGCGTCCTTCTCGGTGTCCTCGAGGTCCTGATCCGGGCCCTGATAGGGCTGGATCACGGGCTCGTCGGCGGCGACGGTCTCGGACTCGTAGCGGGCGTCCCGCTCGGCGAAGGACTCATCCGTGCGCTCCCCGCAAGGTGTCACCTCGTCCTCGTCCACGCCGAGCGGCTCCTCGGGCGGGAAGTCCACGTCGCCGACCTTGTCGGTGTCGAGCGCTTCGGCCATGTCCTGGGGGTCGCTCATGGCCGCGCCTCTACCCCGAGGGTCGACGGCCGAACCCCGCCGCGTCACGCCGGTCAGCGCGTCTCGGCCGGGCACCGACCGGGCAGTCGGTGCGGATGGCCCGCACCCCGCGCCCCACGGGCGTCGCCACCCGGCCCGGCTCGACGAGATGCTCGCCGCGGCGCCCGCCGACATCCGGTGGGCCGTCACGGACGCCACCTGGCTGCGGGACCGCCTCGCCCGGCTGGTGCCTCGGGCCGCGGCCTGAGGGTCAGCGGGCGACGGCCGACGCGTCGACGACCGCCTCCGCCGCGGCGTCCGGCGAGGTGACCGCGGCGCCGGCGCGCGGCACGGGCAGCACGATCGGGGTGCCGGTGAGGGGGTCGGGGATGATCTCCGCGTCGAGGTCGAAGACCTCCTTCACGATCTCCTTGGTGATGACCTCATCGGGCGGGCCCTCGGCCACGATCCGACCCCGGGTCATGGCGATGAGGTGGTCGGCGTAGCGGCAGGCGAGGTTGAGGTCGTGGAGGACGGCGACGATCGTGCGCCCCTCGGAGGTGTTGAGGTCGCGCAGCAGGTCGAGCACCTCCACCTGGTGCGCGAGGTCGAGGAACGTCGTCGGCTCGTCGAGCAGCAGCAGGGGCGTCCCCTGGGCCAGCGCCAGCGCGATCCAGACCCGCTGCCGCTGGCCGCCGGAGAGCTCGTCGACGCTGCGGTCGGCGAGCTCCAGCGTGCCCGTCAGGGTCAGCGCCTGGCTGACGGCGGCCTCGTCGGCGGGCGAGAACTGGCGGAGGAAGCGCTGGTGGGGGTGCCGGCCGCGCGCCACGAGGTCGGCCACCGTGATGCCCTCCGGAGCCACCGGTGCCTGGGGCAGCAGGCCGAGCTTGGTGGCCACCTGCCTCGTGGGCTGGCGGTGGATGTCCTCACCGTCGAGGAGGACCGAGCCGCCCTTGGGCTTCAGCAGGCGGGCGAGGCCGCGCAGCAGCGTGGACTTGCCGCAGGCGTTGGCCCCGACGATCACCGTCACCGCGCCGGCGGGGATCTGCACGGACAGGTCCTCGACGACGAGGCGGTCGTCGTAGGCGAGCGAGAGGTGCTCGGCGCTGAGGGTGTGGCGTTCGGTCATCCGCCCCTTCCGATCCGGTTGGCACGGGCGAGCAGGTACAGCAGGTAGGGGGCCCCGAGCACCGAGGTCACCACGCCCACGGGCAGCTCGGTGGGGGCCAGGAGACGGCGGCCGATGAGGTCCGACGCCACGACGAGGGCGGCACCGACGGCGGCGGCGGGCACCAGGGCCACGACGCGGCCCCCGACGAGCCGTCGGGCGATCTGCGGCGCCACGAGGGCGACGAAGCCGATCGGGCCGGTGGAGGCGGTGGCGATGGCCGTCAGGACGACGCCGACGGCGAAGAGGCCGCCCCGCGCCGCGTCGACCCGGGCGCCGAGAGCGCGAGCGGTGTCGTCGCCCAGCTCGAGCACCCGGATCTGGCGGGCGAGGCCGAGGGCCAGGGGGACCAGCACCGCGAGGGCCCAGGCCACCGGGCGGACGTGGTCCCAGCTGCGGGCGTTCAGGCTGCCGGTGAGCCACACGAGCGCCTGCTGCGCCTCGGTGATGCGCGCCCGCGACATGAGGTACTGGGTGGCGGCCGTGAGGACGGCGTGCACGCCGATCCCGACGAGGACCAGGCGGTACCCGGCCACCCCGCGGGTGTAGGCGAGGAGGAACATCGCCGTCGCCGCGAGGGCGGCACCCACGAGCGCCGCCGCGGTGACCGCGGTGCCGGCGAGGTCGAGGACGATGATGGCGAACGCGGCGGCGGCCGACGCTCCGGCGTTGATCCCGATGATGTCGGGGCTGGCCAGCGGGTTGTGGGCGAGGCGCTGGAAGATGGCGCCGGCCAGGCCGAAGGCCGCACCGACGAGGAGCGCGGTCAGTCCCCGGGGCAGGCGCAGCTCGCGCACGACGTAGGCCGGCCCGCCCTCGCCCCGGCCGAGCAGGATCCGGACCACGTCGCGCAGGGCGATCGAGTAGTCCCCGACGGTGAGCGACCAGGCGAACACGCCGAGCGCCACCGCGACCAGGACGATCGTGACGAGCACGGCTCGCCGGTCGACGCGCGCCGACCAGCCGACGCGCGGCACCCGCACGACGAGCATGCCGGCCCGGGCGGCGTCGCGGGCGGCGGGCTCGAGGACCGTGCTCACAGGCCCACCAGCTTCCGGCGGCGGACGAGGGCGATGAAGAACGGCGCGCCGATCAGGGCGGTCAGGATGCCGACCTGCAGCTCGCCGGGGCGGACGACGAGCCGGCCGACGACGTCCGCACCCAGCAGGAGGATCGGGCCCAGGACGGCCGACCACGGCAGCAGCCACCGGTGGTCCGGCCCGGTGATCGCTCGCGCCACGTGCGGGATGGTGAGGCCGATGAAGCCGATCGGCCCCGCCGCCGCGGTGGCCGCGCCGGCCAGGATCATCGCCGACAGCCCCGCCCCGGCTCGGGCCAGGCCGACCCGCTGGCCGAGCGACCGTGCGACGTCGTCGCCGAGCGCCAGCGTGTTGAGCGAGCGCGCGGAGGCGAGGGCGAGGAGCGCGCCCAGGAGGAGGAACGGGGCCAGGCCCCGCACGATGTCCGCGTCGCGGCCGGCCAGCGAGCCGACGATCCAGAAGCGGAACTGCTCCAGGGTGGTCACGTCGGTGAGGAGGATGGAGGTGGTGAGCGAGCCGAGGAGCGCGCTGAGCGCGGCGCCCGCCAAGGCCAGCTTCACCGGGGTCGCGCCGCCGCGACCGAGCGAGCCGAGCAGGTACACGATGCCGCCGGCCGCTGCGGCGCCGGCGAAGGCCAGCCACACGTAGCCGCCGAAGGTCGACACGCCGAGGACGTAGATGCCCACGCAGACGGCGAGGGCGGCGCCGGCCTCGATGCCGAGGATCCCAGGGTCGGCGAGCGGGTTCCGGGTGACGCCCTGCATGACGCCCCCGGCGACGCCCAGCGCGGCTCCGACGAGCAGGCCCAGGAGCGTGCGGGGGATCCGCAGGGAGTGGACGATCCGGTGCTCCTCGATCGAGAGGTCCTTGTCCCAGAGGGCGTCCCACACCGTCGAGAGGGCCATCGGCTTCGCGCCGTAGGCGATCGACGCCATGGCGATCAGGACGAGCACGGCGATCGCGACGAGGAGCCCGGTCGACCGGGTCCAGCCGGAGTGCAGGAGCGCCCGGCGCGGCTCACGGGCTGGCCGGACCTCCGGCTGCGGCGCGACGTCGCCGCCGCGGGCGAGCCCCTCGGCACGCCCGGTCGCCGTGAGAGCCAGCGCCATGTCAAGTGACCCTAACGGTCTGCTGGAGGAACCCTCAAGGTGACACGGGGCACGGTCCGCCCGGCGCCCCGCCGGCCGGGCCATGATGCTGGCCATCGAACCGATGCCCCCGTCCTTCAGCGACGCCCCGCCGCCGTTCACCGAGGAGTCGGCCGACCTGCCCCCGTTCGCGGCCTTCGGCCCGTACTCGCGGCTGCACCGCCCGGTGACGTCGATCGTGAACCCCCCGGGCATCGCCGTGGGCTCCTGGGTGTCGATCGGCTCGGGCGCGGTGATCGAGGCCCTCGTGCCCGAGCGGGGCGTCACCGTCACGATCGCCGACGGCGCGTACATCGGCCACGGGCTGCGCCTCACGGCGGTGGGCGGGGTCGAGATCGGCGAGGAGGCGATGCTCGCCGACGGCTGCTACGTGTCCGACACGAACCACGTGTACGAGGACGTCACCGAGCCCATCAAGCGGCAGGGGCTGCGGGACGGCCGCAAGGTGGTCATCGGCCGCGGGGCCTGGCTCGGGATCGGCGCCGTGGTGTGCGGCAACGTCCGCATCGGGGAGAACGCCGTCGTCGGGGCCCGCTCGGTGGTCACGAGCGACGTGCCGGACCGGTGCGTGGTGGCCGGCAACCCGGCCCGGATCGTCCGCCGCTGGGAGGGCGACCGCTGGGAGTGGCTGCCGAACGGGGGCGAGCCGCTGCGGTGAGCCGCCTGCTGTTCGTCGGCGACTCCGTGACCGACTGCGGACGGACCTTCACCTCCCCCGACCGCGTGGCGCCAGGGGCCCTGGGCGACGGCTGGGTGCGGATCGTCGCCGCGCTCCTGGGGCACCGCCGCCCCGGGGCCTACGAGGTGCTGAACGCCGGGGTGTCCGGGGACCGTGTCGGGGACCTGCTCCCCCGCTGGGACCGCGACGTCGCCGGGTTCGCGCCGGAGGTGCTGACCGTCCTGGTCGGCGTCAACGACGTGCTCCTCGCCCCCCGCACGCCGCTCGACCGGCTCGCCGAGCAGTGGGCCGCCGTCGTCGACGCCGTGCCGCCCTCGGTCGAGCGGCTCGTGATCGCCGAGCCCTTCGTGCTCCCCGTCGACGCCGAGCGGGCGGAGCTGGCCGACGCGCTGCGCCCGGTCCTGGAGGTCATCCGGGACGGGGCGGCCCGCCGGCCCGGCGCGCAGGTGCTCCCGTTCGGGGAGCGCTTCGCGGCCGCGTGTGCGGCGGTCGAGCCGGCGTGGTGGGCCGAGGACGGCGTCCACCCGAGCGCCGCGGGCCACGGCCTCATCGCCGAGGCCTGGCTCGAGGCCGTGGGCCTCCCCTGACCTCGGGCAGGGCATCGCCAGTGGGCCCGGTGGGGATCGAACCCACGACCCAGGGATTATGAGTCCCCTGCTCTGACCACTGAGCTACAGGCCCGGCGGGACTGTACCGGCCCGGTCGACGAGCCCCGGACGCGACGATGGCGCCACCGCTGGGTGACGCCATCTCGGTGCTCCGGGGGGGAGGCTCGAACTCCCGACCCGCTGATTAACAGTCAGCTGCTCTGCCAGCTGAGCTACCCCGGAAGGTTGTGGTCCCCGCCGCAGCGGGAGGGGTCAGGATAGCAGGGGCCCTGCCGCGGCCCGCCAGCCGGAACGGGCGGCGCTACTCGCCGTCGAGGTAGTCGCGGAGCTTCTGGCTGCGGTGGGGGTGGCGGAGCTTGGCGAGCGTCTTCGACTCGATCTGGCGGATCCGCTCCCGGGTCACGCCGAACTCACGCCCCACCTCCTCGAGGGTGCGGGCCTGCCCGTCCTCGAGGCCGAAGCGCAGGCGGACGACCGCCTTCTCCCGGTCGCTCAGCTCGTCGAGGGCGTCGATGACCGCGCGGTTGAGCATGCGTCGGGCCGCCACCTCGGCCGGGGCCTCGGCCGCCTGGTCCTCGATGAAGTCCCCGAGGTTGGAGTCGTCCTCCTCCCCCACGGGCGCGTCGAGCGAGAGCAGGTCCAGGCTGATCCGCTGGATCTCCCGGATGCGCTCCTCGGGGAGGCCGACGGCCTCGGAGAGCTCCTCCACCGTGGGCTCGCGCTCGAGCTCCTGCATCATCTGGCGCTGCACCCGGTGGACCTTGTTGATCGACTCCACCATGTGCACCGGGATGCGGATCGTGCGGGCCTGGTCGGCGATGGCCCGGGTGATGGCCTGGCGGATCCACCACGTGGCGTACGTGGAGAACTTGAAGCCCTTCGTGTAGTCGAACTTCTCGACGGCCCGCATCAGGCCGAGGTTCCCCTCCTGGATCAGGTCCAGGAACTGCATGCCTCGACCGACGTAGCGCTTGGCGATCGAGACGACGAGGCGCAGGTTCGCCTCGATGATCACCTCGCGGGCGTCGTCGCCGCGGCGGACGCTGCGCTGGAGGGCCCGGCGCTCCTCGAAGGAGAGCTGGTCGAGCTTCCCCTCGGCGGAGAGGTCGGCGAGGCGCTGCGCGGCGAGGTTCCCGGTCTCGATGCGACGGGAGTACTCGACCTCCTCGGCCGCGGTGAGGAGCGGCACCCGGCCGATCTCCTTCAGGTACATCCGCACCGGGTCCGACGAGCTGCCCCGCTCGGCCGGGGCGGACGCGGCCCGCAGCGCCCGCCGGCGGGCCGCCGCCGAGCGGGTGGGCCGGACGCGCCCGAGCTCGGGACCGTCCTCGTCGAAGTCGCCGGCCATGTAGGCGGCCTCGTCGGCCTCGTGGAGCTCGGCCTCGACCGACTCCGGCACGGCGGGGCGGCCGTCGGCGTGGCTGGCGAGGACCGGCGCGGGCTCCTCGTCGAGGTCGTCGGAGGGGACGGACTCGTCGAGCGCGATGCCCTTCGCGGCCAGCTTCACGCGGAGGGTGTCGAGGAGGTCGGTGGTCAGCTCGACGCGGCGGAGGACGGGCAGGACGTCGTCCATCGTGAGCAGGCCGGTCCGGCGGCCGCGCGAGACGAGGAGATCCATCACCTCATCGGTCAGCCCGTAGGCCGAGATCGCCGGCGTCGCCTCGCTCATGCCCTTTCCTCACCCTCGGACCCGAGCCACGCTACCAACTGGTCCGCGGCACCGTCCGCGGTCGCCGGGTCTCGGAGGTGGTCCACGATCGTGGTCAACCACTGCATGATGCGCAGCTGTTCCAGGTCGTCTGGATCGGCGGCCAGCGCGGCCCGGCGCTCGGCCAGCTGCCGGCGGGCGACCTCGGTCAGGAGGCGCACCACGGCGTCGAAAGGCTCCGCCTGCGTCTCCTCGGTGGCGAGGCGGGTGATGAGCTCGGCCACGTCCGGGTCGGCGGCCGCGATGGCCTCCGGGACCGTCGGGTGCGCCATGAGCGTGAGGAACGTCCGGGCGTGGAGCTCCTGGGGGAACACCTCCGGGTAGCGGACCCAGGGCTCGACGCCCTCCCAGGCGTGGACGACGTGGCGGAGCACCTCGAGGGCCGGGCTGTCGCGCTCCTCCTCGTAGCGCGGCGCGGGCAGCGGCGCCCGCCCGCCCTCGTCGGCCGGCGCGGTCTCCGGCCGGCCGGGGCGGTCCCGGCGCTCGGACCGCCCCCCGTCGGCGGGGCGCTCGGCGCGGCGGGGCTGGCGCAGCGCCCGGTCGAGGGCCTGGCGGAGCACGTCCGGCTCGAGGCGGCAGCGGCTGGCCACCTCCATGAGGTACTGGTCGCGGGTGAACGGGCTCGGGTGCTCCCGGATGACCTCGAGGGCCGCCTCCGCCGCCCGCCCCCGCCCCTCGGCCGTGGTCAGGTCGGCGGCGCCGAGCACCCGGTCGACCCGGAAGCGCAGGAACGGGACGGCGTGCTCCACAGCCCGGGCGAGGGCCTCGGGGTCGGTCGTCGCGAGGTCGGCCGGGTCGACGCCCCGGGGCAGGTCGGCCACGGTGACCTCGAGCTCGTGGTCCCGCTCCCACTGGTAGAAGCGCTCCGCGGCGGCCTGGCCGGCGGCGTCGGCGTCGAAGGCGAGGACGAGCTTGCGGGCGTAGCGGCGGAGGAGGCGCACGTGCTCCTCGGTCAGGGCGGTGCCGCAGGTGGCGACGGCGGCGGGCAGACCGGCCCGGGCGAAGCCGATCACGTCGGTGTAGCCCTCGCAGATGATCGCCCGGTCGTCCTGGACGATCCGGGCCTTCGACCAGTTCAGCGCGTAGAGCAGCTTCGACTTCTGGTAGAGCGCCGTCTCGGGCGTGTTCTTGTACTTGGGTCCGTCACCGCCTGGCATGACCCGGCCGCCGAAGCCCACCGCATCGCCGTTGGCGTCGAAGATCGGGAAGAGGATGCGCCCGCGGAAGGCGTCGGTCTGGCGCCCGTTTCGGTTCAGGTAGCCGAGCCCCGTGTCGCGGACGATGTCGTCGGGGAGGCGGAGCGCCTTCACGAGCTCGTCCCAGGCCTCCGGGGCCCAGCCGATCTTGAAGGCCCGCACGTCGTCGCCGGTGAGGCCCCGCTCCCGCAGGTACCGCCGGGCCGGCGCGGCGTCGGGGGCGGACAGGAGCCGCTCGTGGTACCAGTCGACAGCCTTCGCGACCGCGTCGACGAGCACGGCCCGGCGCTTGCGGCCCGCGCCCTCGTCCCGGTCCGTGTACCGCAGGGTGATCCCGGCCCAGCTGGCGAGGAGCTCCACGGCGGCCACGAAGTCGAGGTGCTCGACCTCCCGGACGAAGGTGATCGCGTCGCCGCGGACCTGGCAGCCCCAGCACCGGTAGAGGCCGAGCTCCTGGTTGACGTTGAACGACGGGGTCTTCTCGGCGTGGAACGGGCAGAGGCCGACCCACCGGGACCCGGACCGGCGGAGCTGGGTGTACTTCGAGATGACGGCGACGATGTCCGTTGCAGCGCGAACTGCCTGGATGTCGTCGTCTACGATGCCCACGCCGCTGACGGTAGCGGCGCCAAGGGCGGCCCAGCTGGGGGGTCGTTCGCCGAGCTCGCCCTCCGGGGCGCACCCGGCGCTCCGGGACCGCTCCCCGGGCCGCCCCGAGGAGTCCGAATGATCCCGTTTGCCGCACGGGCGAGGCGCCGCACCGCCGTCGCCGCTGCCGCTGCCGCCGCGTCGCTCCTCGCCCCGGTGGCGAGCGCGGGCGCGCAGGACGGCTCGGCCCCGGACGGGGCCGGCCCGGCCGCCGTCATCGCTCCCGACTGGAAGACGCCGGTCGTCGACAAGGTCAACATCAGCATGAGCTCGCCGGTCGTCGTGCCGCTCGACCCGCCGTTCGTGGTCGTGGGCGACGAGGGCGGCAACCTGCGGGCCTTCCACCTCCACGACGGCAGCCCCGTCCCCGGCTGGTCCGGCCGCAAGGTGAGCTACGCCGTGCGGGCCCCCCTGTCGACCGACGGGCACCACGTGTTCGTGCCGGTCGCCCAGGACGGCAAGGACCGCTACCCGTCGTTCGTGAAGCTGAAGCCCACCGGCGCGCTGGTCTGGAACTCGAACCCGGGCATCAACCACTCGCAGTCGCAGTTCCTCCTCGCCGGCATCTCGCTCGTGCTCGACGGCGGCAGATGGAACGCCTTCGGCGCCTCGTCGGGCCACTGGTACTACGGCATCAACGCCCAGACGGGTGCGCAGCGCTGGGGCTTCCGCAACGCGGACTCGACGATGGCCACCCCGGCCATCGCCGACGTGTTCGGCCTCGGTCAGCCGCAGATCATCACGAGCAACGACAAGTCGCCGGAGACGCCGCAGGACAAGGCGGGCGGCCACCTGCGCATCACGTCGTTCAACGGCCGGCAGATCTGCAGCGCCGACCAGCTCGCCAACGGGCTGACCTACGCGGCGTCGGGCTACAACAACTCCTCGCCGGCCATCGCCGAGATCGACGGGCAGCCGCTCATCGTGTTCGGCTCCACCGGCCCGCAGCAGACGGGGCCCGGCGGCAACCAGATCGTCGCCTACGACGCCACCTGCAAGCTGCGGTGGGCCAGCCCGCCCTTCTCGGGGCGGGCCGAGCCCTCGCCCACCTTCGCCGACGTGATGGGCGACGCGACCCCCGAGGTGCTCATGCTCGTCGACATCGTCGACGGGAGCACCCACTACCCGCGGGTGTACGTGCTCGACGCGAAGACCGGCCAGGTCCTCCGCAACAGCGGCACCTCCCTGAAGCCCTACGGCGCGGGGCACGTCCGCTACACGCAGGCCAGCTCGATCGTCACCGCCGACGTGAACGGCGACGGCGCCCAGGACCTCTTCGTCCCGGCGAACAACCTGCTCGTGCTGGACGGCAAGACCGGCGACCTGCTCCACCAGCTCGACATGCAGGGCGCCACGATCCAGAACACGCCGGTCATCACCGCCGAGCCGGGCGGGGTCCGGGTGACGATCGCCGGCTACGCGGGCAACAACGGCAACGGCGTGTCGGGCGGCGTGCTGCGCTCCTGGGAGCTGGACGGCGCCCAGCTCGGCTCGAACGGCTGGCCCCGCTTCGGGCACGACTCGCAGCTGACCGGCCTGTACGGCGCCCTCGACGGCCCGTACGACCAGCTCGTCGAGGGCCAGAGCCTGCTGCCCGGCCGCCAGCTGGTGAACAAGGCGGGCAACCGGCTCGTGATGCAGAACGACGGCAACCTCGTCCTGCTCCGCCCCAACAACACCGCCGCCTGGTCGTCCCAGACCAACGGCAACCCCGGCGCCCGCCTCACCCTCGACGGCGACGGCAACGCCAAGGTGATCAGCAGCTCGGGCAAGGTGCTCTGGCAGTCCTTCGCCCGCGGCGTGGGCGTGGAGCGCCTCGTCCTCGGGGCCGACGGTCACGTGCGGATCTACCAGGGCACCTGGAAGGGCTCCGAGCGCACGAACGCCGACCGCCTCCTGTTCTCCACGGCCAAGGCGGACGTCATCTACCAGGACCGCCTCTACGCCGGTCAGAACCTGAAGGCCGGTGAGCGCCTGCGGTCACCGAACGGCCAGTACGAGCTGCGGATGCAGACCGACGGCAACCTCGTCATCTACCGCCTCGGCGCGCCCAGCTGGTTCACCGGCACGAAGGGCAACGGCGGCCGCCTGGCCCTCCAGACCGACGGCAACCTCGTGCTCTACAACGGCAGCAACGGCGTGATGCGGAACTTCGCCCTCAACGGCAAGGGCGGCATCATCCTCGAGCTGACCAACCAGGGCCTCCTGCAGGTCCTCAACAAGAACGGCGGCGTGGTCTGGCAGGTGTCGGGCGCCTAGGCGCCTGACGCCAGCTCGCCGAGCTCCGGGGTCCACGGCTCCCGGGGCAGCCGCGCCGGGTCGAACCGGGTCACGAGGTCGTCCGCCGAGACGGCCTCGCCCGGCTCGGCCAGGCCGAGGCTGACGGCGAGGCGGCCCCGCACCTCGTCCGGTCCGATTCCGGCGGCGGCCAGCTCCGCGAGGGTCACGGCCCCGTGGCGCTTCGCCAGCCTGGCCCCGTCGGGGCCGAGGACGAGGGGGACGTGAGCCCAGCTCGGGCGGGGCAGCCCGAGCAGGTCGCAGAGGTGGGCCTGGGTCGGGGTGACCTCGAGGAGGTCGTCGCCCCGCACCACCTCCTCCACCCCCTGCGCGGCGTCGTCGACCACCACGGCGAGGTTGTAGGCGGGCACCCCGTCGTTGCGCCGGAGGACGACGTCGTCCACCCGGCGCCGCACCGGGCCCCGGATCCGGTCGACCACCTCCACCTCGGTCCCGTCGGCCCGGAGGCGCAGCGCCACGGGCCGGCCGCTGGCCGCCCGCTCGGTCCGCTCGGCCTCGCTGAGGTCCCGACAGGTGCCGGGGTAGACCCCGGGGATGGCGTGGGGCGCGGCGGCGGCCTCGCGGATCTCGCGTCGGCTGCACCAGCAGGGGTAGGTGCGGCCCTCGGCGACGAGGCGGTCGAGGGCCGCCTCGTGGGCCGCCCGCCGCTCGGACTGGCGGACGACGGGCCCGTCCCAGTCGAGGCCGAGGGCGGCGAGGTCCGCGAGCTGGGCCGCCTCCTTGTCCCGGGTGGCGGTCACCGGGTCGAGGTCCTCGACGCGGAGCAGGAAGCGGCCGCCGCTCGAGCGGGCGAAGAGCCACGCGACGAGGGCGGTGCGCAGGTTGCCGAGGTGCAGCGGCCCGGTGGGGCTCGGGGCGAAGCGTCCGGTCGGCACGCCCCGCATCATGCCAAGCGGACGCCTCTGGCAGGATCCGTGGGCATCTCGGCATTGCAGACACGGTCGGATCGGGGGAGGCTGGGCCCATGGCGACGGAACCGGCCGAGATCGTCTACGTCGTGTTCCCCGGGCTCCAGGTCCTCGACCTGACCGGCCCGCACGACGTGTTCGCCCGGGCCAACCTCATCGCGGGTGCGCCCGTCTACCGCTCCACCGTCGCGGCCCGCACGGCCGGCCCGGTCACCGCGAGCAGCGGGCTGACGATCGTCGCCGAGGAGGCCCTCGCCGACATCGACCGGGACATCGACACGCTCATGGTCGTGGGCGGCCACGGCACGCCCGAGGCCCTCGGGGACCGCACCCTCGTCGACGACGTTCGCCGCCTCGCCGCCCGGGCCAGACGGGTCACGGCCGTCTGCTCCGGCGCCTTCCTCCTCGCCGAGGCCGGCCTCCTCGACGGGCGGCGAGCCACCACCCACTGGCAGGTCTGGGAGCACCTGGCCGCCATGTACCCCGCCATCGACGTGGACCCCGACCCGATCCACGTGAAGGACGGCAACGTCTACACGTCGGCCGGCGTCACCGCCGGCATGGACCTCGCCCTCGCCCTTGTCGAGGAGGACCACGGCCGCGAGCTGGCCCTCGCCATCGCCCGCGCCCTCGTCCTCTTCCTCAAGCGCCCGGCCAACCAGTCGCAGTTCAGCGCCCACCTGGCCGCCCAGACGGCCGAGCGGGACGTCCTGCGCGAGGTGCAGACGTTCATCACCGAGCACCCCGAGGCGGACCTCAGCGTGCCCGCCCTCGCCCGCCGGGCGGCCATGAGCGAGCGCCACTTCGCCCGCTGCTTCACCGCCGAGGTCGGCCTCACCCCGGCCCGCTACGTCGAGCGGGTCCGGGTGGAGACGGCCCGCCGCCTCCTCGAGGAGACCTCCGACGGCGTCGAGTCCATCGCCCTGCGCTGCGGCTTCGGCACGCCCGAGACGATGCGGCGCACCTTCCTGCGCCTCCTGCGCACCTCCCCCACCGAGTACCGGCGCCGCTTCCGCGCCGCCTGACGGCCGGCCGCACCGGCCGCCCGCGCTCCCCTACCGAAGGAGACCACCGTGCACGTCGCCATCGTGCTCTTCGACAACGTCACCCTGCTGGACGCCGTGGGCCCCCACGAGGTCCTCCACAACCACCCCGACCTCGAGGTCACCTTCGTGGCCACCACGCCGGGCGTGAAGCGCACCGAGGGCGGCCTGCCCGTCGTCGCCGAGGCCTCGCTCGACGAGGTCCCGAGCCCGGACATCGTGCTGGTGCCCGGCGGGCCCGGCCAGGCCCAGGCTGAGGAGGACGAGGAGCTCCTCGCGTGGCTCCGGGCCGCGGACGCCACGACGACGTGGACGACCTCCGTCTGCACGGGCGCCCTCGTCCTCGGCGCCGCCGGCCTCCTCCGGGGCAAGCGGGCCACGACCTACTGGATGGACCTCGACGAGCTCGAGCGCCACGGCGCCACCCCCGTGAAGGCCCGCTACGTCTTCGACGGGAAGTACGCCACCGCGGCGGGCGTCTCGGCCGGCATCGACATGGCCCTCGCCCTCGTCGAGCGGATCTCCGGCGACTTCGTCGCCCAGGCCATCCAGCTCGGCATCGAGTACGACCCACACCCGCCGTTCACGGCCGGCTCGCCGGACCGCGCTCCCGCCGAGGTGGTCGACGTCCTCCGGGCGCGCGCCCGAGCCGCCGACCGGGCCTGAGCGGCCGCCCTGCCACGCAGCGCGCGCGGCGCGGCGTCCGAGGCCCGGACGCGCAACGACCGCCGGGTCCGGGAGGACGCTCAGCGGCCGTTGCTGGCGAGGGCTGGGCGGGCGGGAACAGCCCTCGCGTGCCGTCACTCTTGCACACGAACTCGTGCAGATCAAAGGCCCTCTTCGACTGGTCAGATCGACCAGTCAGACCTCGTTCAGGTGGGCGATCAGCCCAGTCGAGCCCGCACCTCGTCGAGGAGCGCGTCGATCGGGACCCGGACCTGCGCCATCGTGTCGCGGTCGCGCACCGTCACCGCGCGATCCTCGAGGGTGTCGAAGTCGACGGTCACGCAGAGTGGCGTGCCCACCTCGTCCTGGCGCCGGTAGCGCCGGCCGATGGCCTGCGTCTCGTCGTAGTCGGTCATCACGTGGGGGGCGAGGAGGTCGAAGACCTCGCGGGCCACGGGCGTGAGCGTGTCCTTCTTGGAGAGGGGCAGCACGGCCACCTTGTACGGGGCGAGGCGGGGGTGCAGGCGCAGGACCGTGCGGGTCTCGCCGTTGACCTCCTCCTCGTCGTAGGCGGCCATGAGGAAGGCCATCATCGTGCGGGTGGCGCCGGCCGCCGGCTCGATCACGTGGGGCACGTAGTGCTCGCCGGTGGCCTGGTCGAAGTACTCGAGCCGCTCCCCCGAGTGCTGGGCGTGCTGGGTGAGGTCGTAGTCGCCGCGGTTGGCGATGCCCTCGAGCTCGTCCCAGCCCCACGGGAAGAGGAACTCCACGTCCGAGGTGCCCGAGGAGTAGTGGGACAGCTCGTCGGCGTCGTGGGGGCGCAGGCGCAGCTTCTCGGCCGGCATGCCGTGCTCGACGTACCAGTCGAACCGGGCCTGGCACCAGTACTCGTACCACTGGTCGGCCTCGGCCGGCGGGACGAAGAACTCGAGCTCCATCTGCTCGAACTCCCGGGTCCGGAACACGAAGTTGCCCGGGGTGATCTCGTTGCGGAACGACTTGCCCACCTGGGCGATGCCGAACGGCGGCTTCTTCCGCGACGTCTCGAGGACGTTCTTGAAGTTGAGGAACATGCCCTGGGCCGTCTCGGGGCGCAGGAAGACCTCGTGGCCGGCCCCCTCGACCGGACCGGCGTGCGTCTTGAACATGAGGTTGAACTGCCGGGCCTCGGTGAAGCTCCCCTTGGCGCCGCAGCTCGGGCAGGTGTCCGGATCCTCGAGCTTGTCGAGGCGGTGCCGCTCCTTGCACTCCTTGCAGTCCACGAGCGGGTCGGTGAAGTTCGCCAGGTGGCCGGAGGCCTCCCACACGGCGGGCGGGCTCAGGATCGACGCGTCGATGCCGACGACGTCGCTGCGCATCTGCACCATCGAGCGCCACCACGCGTCCTTGACGTTGCGGAGCATGAGGACGCCGAGGGGGCCGTAGTCGTAGGTCGACCGGAAGCCGCCGTAGATCTCGGCGGAGGGGAACACGAAGCCACGCCGCTTGCAGAGGTTGACGATCTTGTCGAACAGCGAGGGGTCTGGCGTGGGGGACATGGCCGGACAGGCTACCGGGGACCGCCCGGGGCCCGGCCAAGCCGGGACCGCCGCCACCGCCGGTGGTAGAACCCTCGCCATGGCCGCTCCGTACTCCGTGCCCGGCGCCGTCCCGCCCGCCCCCGGGGGTGAGGACCCGACGAAGGTCATGTGGCGACGGGTCTTCGCCTTCCTGGTCGACTTCCTGATCCTCGTCGTGCCGTTCTCGCTCATCGTCACGAACGGCCTCGAGTACCTCGACACCGATGACCTCTCGATGCCGGCGGGCGACTTCTGCGACGCGTTCCTCGAGCGGTTCGACGGGGTGTGCGTCCAGGTCGGCGACCAGGTGTACTTCGACGAGGGCCTCGACGCGGTGCTCGTGCCGTGGGCCGTCACCCTGCTCGCCGGCTTCCTCATCCACGCGGTGCTCCAGGGCGTCACCGGCATGACCGTCGGCAAGGCGATCTTCGGGCTGCGGACGGTGAAGGAGGACGGGACGCCTCCCGGTGTCGCCCGCGCCCTCGGCCGCTGGGCCCTGCTCGTCGTGGACGGCTTCTTCTTCGGCATCGTCGGCCTGATCTGCGCCGGGACCACGCCCGGCCACCGCCGCGTCGGCGACATGGCGGTCAAGACGCTCGTGGTCCGCCGGGAGGCAGCCGGCCAGCCGGTCGTCGTGCCCGGGCTGACCACGGCGTTCACCAGCCCCTACGGCCAGACGTGGGGGCAGGCCGCCCCGCCCCCCGGTGGCGGCTGGGGCACCGACCCGCAGGCCGGGTGGGGCGCGCCCCAGGCCGATGCCGGCTGGGGCACCCCGCCCCAGGACGGCGGGTGGGGCGCCGCGTCCGCCCAGTCCGCCCCGAGCGCGGACGGTCCCCAGTGGGACGAGGCGCGCGGGACCTACATCCAGTGGGACAAGGACCAGCAGCGCTGGCTGCAGTGGGATGACACCGCCAAGCGCTGGGACGTCATCCCGGGCCAGTGAGCCACCCCGGGTCGGTGAGCGAGGTCGGACCTGAGGGCGGCCCGCCGCCCAAGCCGGGCGTCGGCCCCGGCGCGTTCGCCGCCATCGACATGCGGGTCGGCCGCATCGTCGAGGTCGAGGCCTTCCCCGAGGCCCGCCGTCCGGCGTGGAAGCTCACGGTCGATCTCGGGCCCGTGCTCGGCGTGCGGCGCACGAGCGCGCAGGTCACGAACTACCCGCGCGAGGCGCTGCTCGACCGGCTCGTCGTCGCCGCCGTGAACCTGGGCACGAAGCGCATCGCCGGGTTCCCGAGCGAGATCCTCGTCCTCGGCTCCCTCGACCCCGACGGCACCGTCCGCCTCCTCCAGCCCGACCCCGACGCCCCCCTCGGCTCCCCCATCGCCTGACCCCCGGCGCCGACCCGCCCGGCCCCCACAACGCGAACTCGTCGACGAAGAGCAGCAGGAACGCCGCCCTTCGTCGACCGGTTCGCGAGGAGTGCAGCTCCCCGCGCGAACTCGTCGACGAAAAGCAGCAGGAACGCCGCCGTTCGTCGACGAGTTCGCGCTGGGGCGGGTGCGGACCGGCGGGCGGGGCGGTGGGGGGCCGCGGGTCAGGCGTGGTCGAGGAGGGAGATCGAGCGGAGGCGGCGCTCGAGGTGGTGCTCGAGGGCGCGGGTGGCGAGCACGTCGACCTCGTGGGTGGCGGGCGACGGGGGCTCGTTGAGCGCGGCGCCGAGGCGGCCGCCGAGGATGTCCTGCACGAGGCGCAGGGCCTCCGGCGAGATGGCCGTCCCGACCCGGTGAGCCCGGCAGCGGGCGCCGCCGCTGTCGAGGTCCATGGCGACGAGGTCCTCGGTGGCGCCGCACTCGACGCACTCGTCGACCATCGGGCGGAAGCCCTCGAGGGCCAGCACCTTCAGGAAGAAGCCGGGGACGACGAGGGGCCCGCTGCTCCCGGCCAGGGCCCGGAGGGCGCCGAGGAGCATCTGGTAGAGCGGCGCGTTCGGCTCGCCCTCGAGGGCCAGCTGGTCCGCCGCCTCGAGCATCGACACGGCCCGGGTGAGGCGGTCGAGGTCGTCGCGCAGGATGCGGAAGTGGTCGATCGTCTCGGCCTGGGTGACGATGTCGAGGTCGCCGCGGCCCTCGTAGAAGAGGAGCTGCAGGTGGGTGGGCGGCTCGAGGCGGGCCCCGAAGCGGCTCTTCGTCTTCCGCACGCCCTTGGCGACGGCCCGCACCTTGCCGTGCCCGCGGGTGAGCACGCTGACGATGCGGTCGGCCTCCCCGAGCTTGTGGGTCCGCAGCACGATCCCCTCGTCGCGGTACAGGCCCATGCGGCGAGGCTATTCGTCCACGCCGCCGAAGCGGCGCTCCCTCCGCTGGTACTCGCGCACGGCCTCGAAGAGGTGCTCGCGCCGGAAGTCCGGCCAGAGCGTCTCGGTGAAGATCAGCTCGCTGTAGGCCAGCTCCCAGAGCAGGAAGTTCGAGATCCGGTGCTCCCCCGACGTGCGCACGACGAGGTCCGGCTCCGGCATGTCGGGGGCGTAGAGGTGCTGGGCGATCGTCTTCTCGGTGATCTTGTCGGCCGGCACCCCGGCGTCGACGATCCGCCGCACGGCGTCGACGATCTCGGCCCGACCGCCGTAGTTGAACGCGAAGGTGAGGGTCATCCGGCGGTTGCCGGCCGTCATCGCCTCGGTCTCGTCGATGTGGCGCTGCACCCGCTTGGGCACCCGCCAGCCGCGCCGGCCGATGAACCGCACCCGGACGCCCTTGCCGTGCAGCTCGTCGCGGCGGGTGAGCAGGAGGCGCTCGTTGAAGCCCATGAGGAAGCGGACCTCGTCGACCGGGCGCTTCCAGTTCTCGGTGGAGAAGGCGTAGACGGTCAGCCACCGCACGCCGAGCTCGAGGGCGCCCTCGACGGTGTCGAAGAGGGCCTCCTCCCCCGCCGCGTGGCCCTCGGTGCGCTTCAGCCCGCGGCGGGTGGCCCATCGACCGTTGCCGTCCATCACGCACGCGACGTGGGCGGGGATGCGGGAGGGGTCGACGCCAGCGGGCAGCACGGTTCGCCAACCTAGACCTCACGGGCGGGTGCGGCGCAGCACGGACCCTCACGGCTCCCGGGCGGCCCGGGTGGGTACCGTTCGGCCGTGCCGTTCATCGACCGCTGGCGGGCGCGGTTCCGCTGGCTGGACTGGATCCTCACCGTCAACGAGCGGTTCGGCGCCGTCGGCGGCGGGGCGCTCGCGGCGTCGATCGCCCTCGCCGGGTTCCTGTCCCTGTTCCCGCTGCTGCTCGTCGCCATCGCCGTCGTGGGCTTCCTGTCGGCGGGCGACACGACCTTCACCGAGGACCTGGTCGACAGCCTCAACCTCGAGGGCCAGGCCGCCGAGGTGGTGCGCGACGCGCTGTCGACGGCGTCCGAGTCCCGGCAGGCGGCCACGGTCGTCGGCGTGCTGGGCCTGCTCTGGAGCGGGCTCGGGCTCATCGGCGCGCTGCAGCAGGCGTGCAACGCGGCGTGGCAGACGACCGGGCGGGGCATCCTCGACAAGGCGGTGTCGCTGGCCTGGCTGGCCGGTGCCGGCACCCTCTTCCTCGCCACGGCGGCCCTCGGACCGCTCCTCGGCCAGGTGCCTGTCGGCGTCGGGGTGCTCGTCGTCCTCGTCGGCGCCGCGCTCAACGTCGCCCTGTTCACCTGGACGTACTCGTTCCTCGGCAACCAGCACGTGCCGGCCCGGGCCCACGTGCCCGGCGCGGTACTCATGGCGATCGGCCTCGAGGTCCTGAAGGTCGTGGGCGGGGTGTACGTGCCGCGGATGGTGTCGTCATCGTCGGCCCTCTACGGCTCGCTGGGGGTGGTGTTCGCCATCCTCGCCTGGCTGCTCATCTACGCCCGGCTCATGGTCTACGGCGCCGTCCTCAACGTGCTGCGCTGGGAGGCGGCCGAGGGCACGGTCACCGTGGAGATCGAGGTCCCCCGGGTGGAGGGCGAGGTGCCGGTCGCCGCCAACCGCGGCGGCGCGGTGACCGAGCACGCCGAGCCCCCCGAGGAGGAGCCGGTCAGCTGAGCTTGCGCTTGCGGCGGTGCGAGGAGCCGAGGACCTCCCCGCCCCGCATCACGGTCACGGGGCCGTCCTCGCTCACCACGATCACGGTGGCCGACGGGTCGTCGTGGCTGTAGCGGAGGCTGGACGTGTGGCGCATCCCGCGCAGCCCGGGCACGCTGCGCTCGGCCTCAGCGGTGGGCACGAGGCGGACCCCCAGCTGGCGCAGGGTCCCGTCCCGGTCGAACACGGCGGCACCGTCGACCTGGGCCAGCGCGTGGCGCAGCGGCGCGAGCGCGAGCGGCCGGGTGATCTCGATGGCCGGCGGCTGCGGCAGGCGGACCTCGACGGCGGGCGCCGGGTCGGCGCTCAGCCGGTGGACGAGGATGGCGCCGATCCCGGACGAGCCGAGGTCGTGGACGGCGAACTCGAGCATCGCCCGGAGCACCTCGGTGGACTGCGGGTCGGGGCTCGTGCCGATGACGTCGAGCCACGTGTCAACGTGGGGCTCGTGGTGCCAGTCGAAGCGCTCCCACCGCCAGATGCCCTGGTGGTTGGCGATGCGCACGGTGCCGGTGGGGTGCCGCTGCACGACCGGGCCGCCGAAGGCCTCGGCGAGCACGCCGAGGTCCCGCTCGGAGCCGGCCGGCCGGTCGAAGATGGCCCAGGAGCTCTGCCCGTCCGGGCGGCGCAGCAGCCACGAGGAGAGGCCGTCGGCGAACCGGCGGGCCCAGTCGAGCGGCTGGGTGCCGATGCGGCGCTCGAACACCTCGAGGTCGCTGACCGCCTCCCACGCGATCGCGTCCCGGACCGGGTTGATGATCGCCCCCATGCTGGCCACCCGCTTCTCGTGGATGGGCGGGTGGAGGGCGTGGCGCACCTCGTCGAGGAGGAGCTCGGTCACGGCCTTGTCCTCGTCGAGGGCGAAGCCGGCGTCGACCAGGTCCTCGGCCAGCCGCTTGAGGCGTCGCCCTCGGCGCGAGTCCTCTCCCATGCCGCCCGAGGCTACGGGCCCGGGGGCGGGGTCGGCGCCGCATCTGCGGGATGGCGCGCCAGGTAGCGACACAGGACGTGCCAACATCTCTGCGGACCACGGGAGGGGCACACATGGCCGATCTGCTGGAGCTGAGCGCGCGCATCATCGACTCGGGGGTGGCTGACCAGGCCGTCAACCGCGTCACCCAGGAGCTCTCCGAGGTCCGGGACGACATCGCGGTCATCGAGTCCTTCTCCCACGTGGTGCTCGTCCGGACCGACGCCGGGCTCGTCGCGTTCGACACGAGCGGCGCGCACACCGGGGCCGCCTGCGTCGAGAGCCTGCGCGGGTGGAGCAGCGAGCCGGTCTCCCACCTCGTGTACACGCACGGTCACGTCGACCACGTCGGGGGCAGCGGCGCGTTCGTGGCCGACGCCGAGCGCCGCGGCGCCCCCGCGCCGCAGGTCGTGGCCCACGAGGCCGTCGCCGATCGCTTCGCGCGCTACCGCCGGACCGACGGCTGGAACCTCGCCATCAACGCCCGGCAGTTCGGTGGGGTCCCCGCCCAGCTGAACCTCGGCATCGGCGGCCAGCAGCGCTTCCTCCCCGACGACGTGGCCGAGCCCGAGCTGACCTACCGGGACGAGCTGCGCCTCGACGTCGGCGGGCTGCCCATCGAGCTGCGCCACGCCCGCGGGGAGACCGACGACCACACGTGGGCCTGGCTGCCCGAGCAGCGGGCCATCTGCTCCGGCGACTTCCTCATCTGGCACTTCCCGAACGCCGGGAACCCGCAGAAGGTGCAGCGCTTCCCCGAGGAGTGGGCCGTCGCCCTGCGGGAGATGGCGGCCCTGCACCCCGAGCTGATCCTCCCTGCCCACGGGCTGCCGATCGCGGGCGAGGACCGCATCGCGATGGTGCTCGACGAGGTCGCCTCCGCCCTCGAGCACCTCGTGGCGTCGGTGCTCGAGCTGATGAACCAGGGGGCGCGCCTCGACGAGGTCATCCACACCGTGAAGGTGCCAGACGACGTGCTGGCCCGCCCGTTCCTGCGGCCCTTCTACGACGAGCCCGAGTTCGTGGTCCGCAACGTGTGGCGCCGCTACGGCGGCTGGTGGGACGGCGACCCGGCGAACCTGAAGCCGGCGCCCCACGCCGAGCTGTCCGCCGAGCTGGCGCGCCTGGCCGGTGGGGCCGAGGCGCTCGCCCGCCGGGCCGAGGAGCTCGTGGCCGCCGGTGACCTGCGCCTGGCCTGCCACCTGGCCGAGCTGGCCGGGGCGGCGGCGCCCGACGACCGGACGGTGCACGAGATCCGCGCTGCGGTGTTCCGCGCCCGGCGCGACGCCGAGCTGTCGCTCATGTCGAAGGGCATCTACGCGTCCGCGGTGCGCGAGAGCGAGATCGTCCTCGGCGACGAGGGCTGAGCCCCACCGTCGTCGGTCCGGCGTCCCTCAGGCCGCCGCGTGGGCCTGCCGGAGCGCCGCGATGGCCCGCTGCTCGTGGGCCCGGGCCTCGGGCAGGAGGCGGGTGAAGGCGAACGACGGGTGCACGAGCCCCTCGAGGTGCTCGTGCTGGACGGGCACCCCGGCGGCGCGCAGCACGTCGGCGTAGACCCGCCCGTCGTCGCGCAGCGGGTCGAGCTCCACGGTGGTGATGAGCGCGGGCGGGAGCCCGCGGTGGTCGGCGGCGAACAGCGGTGAGGCGAGCGGGTCGCGCGGGTCGTGGCCCTGGAGGTAGGCGGCGACGTAGGCGTCCATGTCGGCCTTGGTGAGCCCCGGGCCCTCGGCCAGCTCTGAGACCGAGGGCTGCGACATCGTGAGGTCCACCGCGGGCACGTCGAGCCACTGGAAGGCGAGCGACGGCCCCGAGCGGTCGCGGGCGAGGAGGGCCACGACGGCGGCCAGGTTGGCGCCCGCCGACTCGCCGCTCACGCTCACGCGGGCGGCGTCGACGCCGAGCTCGTCGGCGTGCTCGACCAGCCAGCACAGCGCCGCGTAAGCGTCCTCGACCGGGGTCGGGAACGCGTTCTCCGGTGCGAGGCGGTAGTCGACGGAGGCCACCGTGCAGCCGGCCTCCCCGGCGATCGTGCGGCAGCGCGGGTCGCGCTGGTCGAGGTCGCCCAGGCACCAGCCGCCACCGTGGAGGAAGACGTGGAGCGGACGGCCCGGCCGGGCGTCGGTCGGCTCGTAGAGGCGCACCCGGATCTGGCCGCCGGCCACCGGGACCATGACGTCGCGGGCCGGGACCTTGGGGCCGCGGTGCATGAGCACCCGCCCGAAGCGGCGGGCCTGGAGCCACCCCAGGTACCGGCGCGCCGCGTAGGTCGCCGGCTCGCCGGCGGCGAGGCGGTCCTGGGCGGCGACGATCGGGCGCAGGCGGGGGTGCAGGGCCATCGGGGAAGCGTGGCACAGCACGCCGCGGCGCCCGGGCACTCCTTGACCCGCGGGTCAATGTGGGCTTGGCTTCCCCCATGGGGGGAACCATCGACATCGACGCGCTCAAGCGGAAGTACGCGGAGGAGCGGGAGAAGCGGCTGCGGCCGGACGGCAACGCGCAGTACCTGCGCCTCGAGGGCACGCTGGCCCAGTACCTCGACGACCCGTACACCCCGGTGACCCCGCGGGAGCCGGTCCGGGACCACGTGACCTTCACGTTCATCGGCGCCGGCTTCGCCGGGCTCATCACGAGCGCCCGCCTGAAGGAGGCCGGGGTGACGCAGGTGCGCCTCCTGGACAAGGGCGGCGACGTGGGCGGCACCTGGTACTGGAACCGCTACCCCGGCGCGCAGTGCGACACGGCGGCCATGGTCTACCTCCCCCTCCTCGAGGAGACCGGGCACATGCCGAGCGAGAAGTACGTGCACGCGCCCGAGATCCTCGAGCACTGCCAGCGCATCGCGAAGCAGTACGGCCTCTACGACGACGCCCTCTTCCACACGCAGGTGCGCGAGCTCGTGTGGGACGACGAGGGCAGCCGCTGGATCGTGCGCACCGACCGGGGCGACGAGTTCACCTCGCAGTTCGTGGCGATGGGCCTCGGCCCGCTCCACGTCCCGAAGCTCCCCGGCATCCCCGGCATCACCGAGTTCCGCGGCCACTCGTTCCACACGAGCCGCTGGGACTACGCGTACACCGGCGGTGACCCGACGGGCGCGCCGATGGAGGGGCTGCGGGACAAGCGCGTGGCGATCATCGGCACGGGCGCCACGGCCGTGCAGTGCATCCCGCACCTCGCCCGCCACGCGGGGCACCTGTACGTCTTCCAGCGCACGCCCTCGTCGGTGGACGTGCGAAACAACCACCCGATCGACCCGGCCTGGTTCGCCGAGGTGACGAGGGAGCCCGGCTGGCAGCGGCGCTGGCTCGAGAACTTCACGATGAACCAGACGGGGATGCTGGTCGACGAGGACCTCGTGCAGGACGGCTGGACCGAGATCGCCCGTCGGGTGCGCAGCCGCATCCTGAGCCTCCCCCCGGAGCAGATGACCCCGGAGGGGATGCAGGCCGCCTTCGAGGAGTCCGACTTCGAGAAGATGGAGCAGATCCGGGCCCGGTGCGACGAGGTGGTCGAGGACCCCGAGACGGCCCAGAGGCTGAAGGCCTGGTACCGCCAGCTCTGCAAGCGCCCGTGCTTCCACGACGAGTACCTGCAGTCGTTCAACCGCCCGAACGTCACGCTCGTCGACACCGACGGGAAGGGCGTCGAGCGCATCACCGAGCGGGGCGTGGTCGTCGCCGGCGTCGAGCACGAGGTCGACTGCATCATCTACGCGTCGGGGTTCGAGGTCGGCACCGACCACACCGCACGGGCTGGGTTCGACGTCGTGGGCCGGAACGGCGAGCGGCTCTCGGACCACTGGCGCGAGGGGATGCGGAGCCTGCACGGCACCTACGTGCACGGGTTCCCGAACGCCTTCCTCGTCCAGCTGAACCAGGGGGCGAACCTCATCTCCAACGTCCCGCACAACTTCGTGGAGACGGGCCGGACGATCGCCATGCTCGTGGCCGACGTGCTCGCCCGCGGCGCCCGCGAGGTGGAGGTCACGAAGGAGGCCGAGGACAGCTGGATGGAGCTGCTGCTGAGCGCGCCGCCGCTCGGCGTCATCGGCTCCGCCGACTGCACCCCCGGCTACTACAACAACGAGGGCCAGCCGGAGCTGCGCAACCGGGGCGAGGGCTTCCTCGGCTACCCGGGCGGCGCGATGGCGTTCTTCCAGCTGCAGGACCGGTGGCGCTCGACGGGCGCCTGGGAGGGCCTCGAGCTGCGCTGAGCGCGCCGCGGCTGCCGCTGGGCCGTCAGGCGGGCGGGGTCAGCTCCTTGGTGAACCAGACCTCAGCGTAGGGGTTGTCGTTGTACCGGTCGCGCCGGCGGTAGCCGGCCGACTCGTACATCGCGATCGCCGGGGTCAGCACGCCGTTCGTGTCGAGCACGACGGTCGTGCGGCCGAGCGCGCGGGCCTCCTCCTCGAGGCGGGTGAGCAGGCGACGGCCGAGCCCCGACCCGCGGGCCGCGGCCGACACCCACATGCGCTTCACCTCCGCGGTGACCTCGTCGAGCAGGGTGACGCCGCCGCACCCGACCACGACCCCGGACCGCCGCGCCACCAGGAAGCGGCCGTGCGGCGGGTTGAGGTGCGTGCGGGCGTCGTCGAGCCCGGCCTGGGCGTCCGACGCCGCGAACCCGGCAGGGAGGCGGGCGTCGAGCTCCGCGAAGTACTGGGCCATGGCCCACTGGGCGTCGGGTGATCCCGCGTCCTCCATCTCCAGCGACACGTCCTCCACGCCCCGATCCTGCCGCGCGCCGGGCCCGGTGCGCGGCAGGATCGGGGCCGGAGCTCAGCCGGGCTCCTGCGGCTCGGGCGGGTTCGGATCGTCCTCGTCGAGCACGCCCTCGGCGGGGGCGTCCGGCGGCACGGCCGACCCGCCCTCCTCTCCGGCATCGTCCTCGGGCGCGGGTCGGTTCGGGTCGGGCATGCCGCGCGCCCTACCACGGATGCACGGCGTCGAAACCGGGCAGGCTGGTGGCAGTCCCCGAGACGAAGGTGGTCCTGATGCCCACGCCGATCCCCGATCCGGAACGCCCCGTCGAGCCCGATGACCTGGCGCCCGAGGAGCCGGCGCTGCCCGACGACGAGCGCCCCGTCGACCCGGTCGAGGACGAGGCGGAGGTGCTCCCCGACGAGGAGCGCCCGGTGCCGCCCGAGGTGGACGAGCTCCTCGACTGACCCGCTCAGGCGACGCGGGCCATCCGCTCCCCCACCCGCTGCAGGACCTTGCGGACCGTGGCGGGCGCGAGGTCGTGCGCGGCGCCGACGGTGACGGCCGGGGCCCGGTTGCCCCCGCCCCGCTCGATGGCGGCGGCCACCCAGATCCGGGCGTCCCGCTCGCTCGCCGCGGCGCGGAGGCGCTCCCGCAGCGCCCGCGCCGCCGGGTGCCGGCGGGCGGCGGCGTCGAGCACGTCCAGCGGGTCCTCCACCGGAGCCGGCGGGGGCCCGGGGGCCTCGGCCGCCTCGGCCGCCTCCAGCGGGTCGACGAACCAGCCGACCTCGCGGTGGACGAGGCTGCGGATGCGCTGGTGGGCCCACACCCAGGGCAGCGCCCCGTCCGGGCGCCACGCCCCGGCGAGGTCGCCGAGCTCGAGCGCGGCGTCGAGCACGAGCCCCGCCACCTCACCGCCGGAGAGGTGCAGGTCGAGGCGCCGGCACTCGGCCCGGATGAGCCGCTCGAGGTGCGGCCTGGCCACCTCGTGCAGCGCCCACACCGCGCCCTCGTCGCCCTCGCGCAGCCGCGCCATGGCCGCCACCACGGCGGCCCGCAGCGTCTCGTCCTCGCCCGCCGCCACCGGCGCGGCCCTGTCTCCTGCCCGCATCGAACCCATGGCCGGCGACCGTACGGAGGGGGTGTGACAGCGCCTCCGGAGGTCGCGGCGGGCCGGGCCGGCTCGGCGTCGGGCTAGAGGGCGAAGTCGGCGATCGTGGCGGCGAGCTCGAGGGGCATGTCGCCCTGGATGCTGTGGCCGGCCTCCGCGAAGTGCACGACCGTGGCCGTGGGCTGGCGGCGGAGGAGCTCGGCCTCGTCCTCGTCGCCGAGCACCGAGGACGACCGCATGCCGCGAGCCAGGAGGATCGGCACCCGGATGTCGCCGAGCACGGCGAGCAGGTCGTCGAAGACCGGCGTCTCCGGCGCGTCGAACACTCCGGACGGCGCCCCTGCGGGGTCCTCGAGGCGCCAGCGGGCGTGGCGCCACACCCAGCGGCCGTCCTCGAGCTGCATCGCGTTGTGGAGGATGCCGCGCCGCAGCGACGACTCGCTGCGGGTGGGGTTGAACTCGATGGTGCGGGCCAGGAGCTCCTCGAAGCTGTCGAAGGTCACCGGGCCGTTCACGAAGGCCTTGATGTGCTCCGCCCGCTCCGCCTTCAGCCCTGGCATCACGTCGACGAGCACGAGGCGGCGCACGAGCTCGGGGGCCAGCCCGGCGAGCGCCACCGACGTGAGCCCCCCGAACGACATGCCGACGACCGCCTTGGCCGACGGGGCGAGCGCCCGGATCGCCTCGGCCACGTCCGCCGCGGCGGCGACGGGGTCGGGGGTGCCCGAGCGGGGCGCGTCGGAGTGCCCGTGGCCGGGCAGGTCGATGGCCACCAGCGGGTGCGGGCGCAGCGCCAGGGCGACCGTGTCCCAGGTGTGCGCGTTCTGGGCGCCGCCGTGGAGCAGCACGAGCTCCGGCTCCCCCTGGCCCCACACGAGCGCGCTCAGCCGCCGGCCGGGCGTGACCTCCACCTCGGTGCGGCGCACGGCGGGCGGGCCGTCGTAGGGCAGCCCGAACTCGGCGGCGTTCTCGTGGAACAGCCCGAACTCGTCGTAGGGCACCAGCTCGACCATGCCGGGACCGTACAACGGGGTCGGTCAGGGACGGGTCACCACCGCGCCCACCACCGCCCACCGTCCCGAGCGCCAGCGCACCGACAGGATCCCCGCCCGCGACACCATGAGCAGGGCGATGGCACCCCACAGCCACCCGATGCCGAGCCCGAGGGCGAGCACGAGACCGGCCGCGGTCACCGCCACGAGCGCGGCGCCGACCATCGACCGGGCGAGGAAGGCCATGTCCCCGGCGCCGATGAGCAGGCCGTCGAGCACGAAGGCCACCGCGTTCACGGGCTGGAGGACCGCGACGTGCACCAGCAGGAAGCCGGCCAGGGCGACCACCGCGGGATCGGTGCTGAACACGTCCGGCAGCACCGGGCGCAGCGCGAGCACGACGACGGTCGCCAGCAGCCCGCCCACCACGCCCAGCTCGAGCATGCGGCGGCCCACGGAGCGGGCCCGGTCGACGTCACCCGCGCCGAGGTGCCGGCCGACCATCGCCTGCCCGGCGATGGCGAGCGCGTCGAGCCCGAGCGCGAGGAGCGACCACACGGCGAACGCGATCTCGTGGGCGCCGACGTCGACGGTGCCGATGCGAGCCGCCACCGCGGTGAGCACCGTGAGCGCGCCCCGCAGCGCGACGGTGCGCACGAGCAGGTCCCAGCCGGCGCGGCCCAGCCGCCGGATGGCGGGCGGGTCCGGGCGCACCCCGGCGCCGAGGCGGGCGGTGGCCCGCAGGATCAGCCAGAGGAACACCCCCGCGGCGCCCACCTGGGCGACGACCGTCGACGCGGCCGACGCGCCGATCCCGAACCCGAGCCCGGGGATCAGCACCAGCTCCAGCACCAGGTTGGCGAGCGCCGCGGCGACGGCGACCACGAGCGGGGTGCGGGTGTCCTGCAGCCCCCGCAGGTAGCCGGTGCCGGCGAAGGTCAGCAGCTGCGGGACGATGCCCAGCGCCGACACGCGCAGGTACACCTCCGCGTGGTCGCGCACCGCCCCGTCGGCGCCGAGCGCGCCCACGATCGGCCCCCCGAGGGCGAGGACGGCGACGGTGACCACGGCACCGATCGCGGCGGCGAGCCAGAGCCCCTGGACGGCCTGGTGGGCCGCCTCCCGGTCCGCTCCCGCGCCGAGCAGGCGGGACACGGCCGCCGTCGTGCCGTAGGCCAGGAAGATGAAGATCGAGTAGCCGGCCAGGAGGGCCGACGACGCCACCGCCAGGCCCGCCAGCTCCTCGGTGCCGAGGCGCCCGACGACCGCCGTGTCGGCCAGCACGTAGAGCGGCTCGGCCACCAGCGCACCGAGGGCGGGGACGGCGAGCCGGGCGATCTCGCGGTCGTGGGGAGAGCGCAGCCCGGGCACGCCGGCGATCCTCGCGCGCGCCCTCTCCCCGCCCCGATCCGGCGGCCACCGCGCGCGGGCCGTCCGGCGGGGGTGGTTTGCACCCGCTCGCTCAGGTGGTAGGCAGGGAGGCGCCGTGTCCTTCGCGACCTCCAGCGCCCAGATCCCGCTCGCCTGCCGGCCCGCCCGGCGGGAGGACGGCCCGGCGCTCTGGTCCCTCGCACGGGCTGCCGGACTCGACGAGAACTCGCCCTACGCCTACCTGCTGTGGGGCGAGTACTTCGGGGACACCACGATCGTCGCGACCAGCGACGACGGTGCCGTCGTCGGGTTCGTGATGGCCTTCCGCCGGCCGGACGAGCCCTCGACGGTGTTCGTCTGGCAGGTCGGCGTCGCCGCCGACCACCGGCAGATGGGGATCGCCGGTCGCCTGCTCGACGCGCTCGTCGAGCGGACGGGGGCGACCGCCCTCGAGGCCACGGTGACGCCCACCAACACGGCGTCCAAGACCCTGTTCCGTCGCTTCGGCGAGCGTCACGGGCTCCCCGTGACCGTGGAGCCGCTCTTCCCCGAAGGGCTGTTCCCCCCTGGCCACGAGGCCGAGGACCGGTTCCGCATCGGTCCCCGACCCGTCGGCGAGTAGCGGCAGGACTGGGGCCGGAGGCGCGCCTGCGCGCGCCCCCGACCACCGACCGCCAACCGACAGGGAGAACATGGACATCTTCGAACGGCTCGAGTCCGAGGTCCGCGGCTACTGCCGCAGCTGGCCGACGGTCTTCGCGTCCGCGCACGGCCACACGATGGTGGCCGAGGACGGCACCGAGTACCTCGACTTCTTCGCGGGAGCCGGGGCCCTCAACTACGGGCACAACCACCCGCACCTCATCGAGGCCCTCCAGGAGCACCTGGCCGCGAACGGGTTCATCCACGCGCTCGACATCGCCACGACGACGAAGCGCACGTTCATGGAGCGCTTCGAGGAGGTCGTGCTGGCACCCCGGGGCCTCGACTACAAGCTCCAGTTCCCCGGACCCACCGGGACGAACGCCGTCGAGGCCGCCCTCAAGCTGGCCCGCAAGGCCACCGGCCGCGAGCGCGTCGTCGGCTTCACCAACGGCTTCCACGGCATGACGCTCGGCTCGCTCGCCGTGACCGGCAACGCGATGAAGCGGGGCGGCGCCGGCGTGCCGCTCGGCCACGCCACGTCGATGCCCTACGCCAACTACCTGGGCGACGACGTCGACAGCCTCCGCGTCCTCGAGGCCATGATCAGCGGCGGCTCGAGCGGGCTCGACGAGCCGGCGGCCGTGATCGTCGAGACGATGCAGGGCGAGGGCGGCGTGAACCCGGCCTCCGCGCAGTGGATGCGGAACCTCGACGACATCTGCAAGCGCCATGGGATCCTGCTCATCGTCGACGACATCCAGGTGGGCTGCGGCCGCACCGGCACGTTCCTCTCGTTCGAGGAGATGGGCATCGAGCCCGACATCGTCACGCTGTCCAAGTCGCTGTCCGGCTCCGGGCTCCCCATGGCCCTCGTGCTGATGCGACCCGACCTCGACGTGTGGTCCCCCGGCGAGCACAACGGCACCTTCCGCGGGAACAACGCCGCCTTCGTCACCGCGACCGCGGCGCTGGAGGCCTTCTGGACCGACGACGCGCTGACCCGGGACGTCGGCGCCAGGTCGGCGCAGGCCCGCGCCGGGCTCGAGGCGATCATGGAGCGCCACCCCGGCATGTTCTGCGACGTGCGGGGCCGAGGCCTGATGCTCGGTCTCGAGGCCTGCGTGCCGGGCATCGCCGAGGCGATGACCCGCGAGGCCTTCGAGCACGGGCTCGTCCTCGAGACCGCCGGCGCGGAGGACGAGGTGGTGAAGCTGCTGCCGCCGCTCGTCGTCACCGAGGACGCCGTCGACCTCGCCCTGCAGATCCTCGATGACGCGGCCGAGCGGCTCGGCGACCAGATGGTCGAGGACCTCCGCACCGAGACGGCCCAGGAGGTGGCGTCGTGATCGTCCGCACCCTCGACGACATCCTCGGCACCGAGCGCGACGTGGACGGCGGCAACTGGTCGTCCCGCCGGCTGTGCCTGGCCGACGACCGCATGGGGTTCTCCATGCACGACACGGTCCTGCGGGCCGGCACGGTGACCCCCATGTGGTACCGGAACCACCTGGAGGGCGTGTACTGCATCGAGGGCAAGGCCACCCTCGAGGTGACCGCCACCGGCGAGACCCACGAGATCCGCCCCGGCACGATCTACCTCCTCGACCAGCACGACCAGCACGTGCTCCGCGTCGAGGAGGACCTCCGGGTCATCTGCTGCTTCAACCCGCCCGTGACGGGCGGCGAGGTCCACGACGAGCACGGCGGCTACCCGCTCCTCGAGGTCGATGCGGAGGCCCCGGCGTGAGCACGACCGCCACCGTCCCCCGCCCGACCGTGCGCGACGACCCGTACCCGTCGCGGCGGGGGGAGCCGCCGGCGCTCCTCCCCCGCGTCGACCCGGTCGTCCACGGCCCCGCCGACGCGGGTCCGCTCACGGCGGACCAGGTCGCCGCCTTCGACGAGCACGGGGTGGTCGTGCTGCCGGACGTCTTCTCGCCGCAGGAGGTGGCCGACCTCGACGCCGCCCTCGACGACCTCGTGCGGGCCGTCGACCCGACCGCACCCGAGGTGATCCAGGAGCCGGAGTCGGAGGAGATCCGCTCGATCTTCGCCTTCCACGAGCGGCGCGGACCGCTGGCCGAGGTCGTCCGGGACGAGCGCCTGGCCGGTGCCGCCCGCCAGCTGCTCGCGTCGGACGTCTACGTCCACCAGAGCCGCGTGAACCGCAAGCCCGGCTTCCGAGGCAAGGACTTCCAGTGGCACTCGGACTTCGAGACCTGGCACACCGAGGACGGCATGCCCGCCATGCGGTGCCTCAGCGCCACGGTCGCGCTGACCGACAACGAGCCCTGGAACGGGTCGCTGCTCGTCATGCCGGGCTCGCACCGGTGGTTCGTGACCTGCCCGGAGCCGACGCCGCCGGCCAACCACGAGCGCTCGCTGCGCAAGCAGGAGGTCGGCGTGCCGGACGAGGGCAGCCTCACCCGGCTCTTCGAGCAGCACGGCATCGAGCAGTGCACCGGCCGGGCCGGCTCGGTCGTCCTCTTCGACTGCAACGTGATGCACGGCTCCTCGTCGAACATCTCGCCGCTGCCCCGCCGGAACCTGTTCCTCGTCTTCAACAGCGTGGAGAACGCGCTGGAGGAGCCCTTCAGCGCGCCCCAGCGCCGACCGACGCACATCGCGTCGCGGACCGTCACCCCGGTGTGAGCCCGTCCGAGGGCCGGGCGCGGACCGTGCCCGGCCCTCGGTAGGTTCCCCGGGGTGACCGCCACCGACGCCGCCATCTTCGTCCCCGACGGGCACCGCTTCGTCCCCCAGGACATCGCCGTCGGCCCGTGGGACGCGAACGCCCTCCACGGCGGGGCGCCCACCGCGCTCCTCGGCCGGGTCGTCCTCGGCCACGAGCCCGGGGACGTGCCGTGGTTCCTCGCTCGGCTGACGGTCGAGCTCATCCGGCCGGTGCCGAAGGCGCCGCTCGAGGTCCGGGCCGAGATCCGTCGGCCCGGCAAGCGGGTCCAGGTGCTCGACGCGGCCCTCGTCGACGAGCACGGCACCGAGGTGGCCTGGGCGCGCGGCGTCCGCCTCGCGCAGGCGCCGAACGGGCTCGACGAGGCGTCGGTGCTCCGCCGAGCCCTCCCCGAGCTGCCCGGGCCCGAGGCGTCGGAGCTGTTCGAGATGGAGTCGATGATCCCGTGGCGCACCTTCATCGAGGCCTTCGAGATGCGCCTCGCCGTCGGGGCGCCCTTCCGCCAGCTCGGCCCGTCCGCCATCTGGTCCCGGCTGCGGGTGCCGCTCCTGCCCGGCGAGGCGGTGGACCCGCTGACGCGGGCGCTGGCCATCGCCGACTTCCCGAACGGCGCGGGCAACAACGTGCCCTTCGAGCAGTTCTCCTACATCAACCCGGACCTGACCGTGTCCCTGCACCGGCTGCCCGAGTCCGAGTGGGTGCTCCTCGACGCCGCCATGCACCCCCGCAGCACCGGCCACGGCACCGCCGTCGGCGAGCTCCGGGACCTGGCCGGCCACCTGGGCACCAGCATCCAGTCGCTCCTGCTGCTCGCCCGGTGATCAGCGCGCCCTCGGCCCGCGGCGGGTCTCGCCCCGGCCCTGTCACAGCGGCTGCCTAACCTGCCGGCAGATGGGGATCGAGGTGAGGTGGACGGCCTACGGGCGGCCGGCGGCGGAGGCGCTGCGGGCCGCGGTGGCGGACGCGAAGGCGGGCGAGCCGCTCGCGCCCGTGACCGTCGTCGTGCCCTCGAACCACGTCGGCGTCGCCGCCCGCCGCCTCCTGTCCTCGGGCGAGGTGGGCCGGGTCGCGGCGCGCGGGGTGGGACTCGCCGCCGTCACCTTCGTCACCCCGTACCGCCTCGCCGAGCTGCTGGCCGCCGCCACCGTGGCCGCCTCCGGGCGCCGCCCGGTGTCCACCCCGGTGCTGGCCGCCGCCGTGCGGGCGGAGCTGGCCGAGGAGCCCGGCGTGTTCGGGCCGGTCCGGGACCACCCCGCCACCGAGAGCGCCCTCGTCGCCTCGTACCGGGAGCTGCGGGACTGCTCCCCGGCCGCGCTCGACGCGCTCGCCGCCGCCAGCCCCCGGGCGGCCGAGGTCGTCCGCCTGCACCGGGCCGTGCGGGCCCGCCTCGCGCCCGAGTGGTCCGACGAGGAGGACCTCCTCGACGCCGCGGCCGCCCGGGCCGGCGAGCCCGCCACCCGGGCCGCCCTCGGGGCGGTCGTCGTCCACCTGCCCCAGCAGCTCACCCGCCACCAGGCCCGGCTGCTGGGGGCGCTGGCCGAGCACCTGCCCGTCACGGTGGTGGCCGGGCTCACCGGGGTGCCAGCCGCCGACGCGGAGGTGATGCGCTCCCTCACCCGCCTCGGCCTCGACGTCGCGCCGCCGCCCGAGGTCGGCGACCCCGCGCCCGTCGCCCCCGACCGGACGGTCATCGTCACCGCGTCCGACGCCGACGAGGAGGTGCGCACCGCCGTGCGGGCCGTCGTCGACGCGGTCCGCGCCGGCACCCGGCTCGACGGGATCGCCGTGCTCCACGCCACGCCGGAGCCCTACGCCCGGCTGGCCCACGAGCAGCTCCGCGCCGCCGGGATCGACACGAACGGGGCCGCGGTCGTGCCCCTCGCCGCTCGCCTGGCCGGCCGCACCCTGCTCGACCTCCTCGCCCTCCCCGAGGGCGGCTTCCGCCGCCAGGACGTGCTCGCGTGGCTGTCGTCCGCCCCCGTCCTGCTCGACGGCCGCTGGGCGCCGGTGAGCGCCTGGGAGCGCATCTCCCGCGAGGCCGCGGTCGTGGCCGGCCGGGCCGACTGGGACGAGCTCCTCGCCCGCTTCGCCGAGCAGCAGGACCACGTGGCGGAGGTCGCCGAGGCGGACGACGACGAGCCCGAGTGGCGGGTCCGCCAGGCCCGCGACCTCGCCGAGCGGGCCCGAGCCCTCCGCCGCTTCGTCCTCCGGGTGGCCGACGACCTCGCCCAGGCCTCCGCCGCCCCCCGCCGCTGGAGCGAGCACGCGGCCTGGGCCCGCCGCTGGCTCGTGGAGCTCCTCGGCGCCGCCCCGCGGCGGGCCGGCTGGCCGGACGCCGAGCGCAAGGCGGCCGAGCGGGTCGAGGAGGCCATCGATCGCCTCGGTGCGCTCGACGCGGTCGAGGGCGCCGTGCCCCTCGAGGTCTTCCACCGCACCCTCGAGGTGGAGCTCGAGGACGACCTCGGCCGGGTGGGCCGCCTCGGCGAGGGCGTGCTCGTGGGCTCGATCGAGATGGGGCTGGGGCTCGACCTCGACCTCGTCGTCGTCCTGGGCATGGCCGAGGGCTGGTTCCCCTCGACGGTCCGCGACGACTCCCTCCTCCCCGACCGGGAGCGGGCCGCGGCCCGCGGCGAGCTCCCCCTGCGGGGCGAGCGGGTCGACCGCCAGCAGCGCCACCTCCTCGGCGCCCTGGCCGGCGCCCGCCAGCAGCGCCTGTGCGTGCCACGCGGGGACTTGCGGCGCAGCGCGGAGCGCGTCCCGTCCCGGTGGGTGCTGCAGCTGGCCACCGTCCTCGCCGGCGCGGACGCACCCTGGTGGGGGCGCGACCTGTTCACGGCCGACCGGCCGTGGGTGCAGCACGTCGAGTCCTTCGACGCGGGGATCCGCCGAGCCGTCGACCCGGCCACCCCGCAGGAGCATCGCCTGCGGGCCCTGCTCGCCGGCGACGGGGACCTGCGCCGCACCGGGGACCCGATCACCGCGGCGGCGGCCGAGGTCGTCGCCGCTCGGCGCAGCGACCGCTTCACCCGCTTCGACGGGAACCTGACCGGCCTCACCGCCCCGTCGCCCACCGAGCGGGTCACCTCCCCCACCCGCCTCGAGCGCTGGGCGTCCTGCCCCCTCGCCTACCTCGTCGAGGACGTGCTGCGGGCCTCCCCCGTGGAGAACCCGGAGGAGGCCCTCGAGATGTCGCCCATGGAGAGGGGCAACCTCGTCCACGCCATCCTCGAGGACTTCCTCGGCGAGGTGCTCGACGCGCCGCCCGAGCCCGGCGAGCCGTGGAGCGCAGCGCACCACGCCCGGCTGGACGAGATCGCGGCGGACCACTTCGCCCGGGTCGAGGCGCTCGGCGTGACCGGTCGGCCGATCTTCTGGCGGCGGGACCGCCGCCGCATCCTGGCCGACCTCCACGAGCTGCTCCACCACGACGACCGCCACCGGGCCGAGACCCGCACCCGCCCCGTGGCCGCCGAGCTCGGCTTCGGCTTCGCGGGCGAGGGCGAGCCGGTCGAGATCCCGCTGCCCGACGGTCGCACCGTGCGGGTGCGGGGGCGGGCCGACCGCGTCGACGTGGCCGAGGACGGCACGATCCACGTCGTCGACTACAAGACCGGCAGCCGCCGGGCCTTCCAGGGCCTGAGCCCCGACGACGCGGTGCGGGCCGGCACGAAGCTCCAGCTGCCCGTCTACGGGCTGGCCGCCCGGGCCCGCTACGGCGACGCCGACACCCCGGTGCACGCCGAGTACTGGTTCGTGAACCCGAAGGAGCGCTACGCCCGCGAGGGCTACCCGGTGACCGACGACGTGCTCCGCCAGGCCCAGGAGGCCGTGGCCGCGATCGTGGCCGGCATCGAGGCCGGGCGCTTCCCCGCCCACCCCGACAGCGAGGCGTCCACCCGCCCGCGGGCCTTCATCGCCTGCCACACCTGCGACCCCGACGGGCTCGGCATCGTCGACCTGCGCCGCCAGTGGGAGCGCAAGCGCGCCGACCCGGACCTCGAGCCCTACGCGGCGATGGTGGAGCCGCGGCCCGACGACGACGAGGAGGACGAGGCGTGACCCCGCCCGACGAGCCGGCCCGGCAGCGGATCGCCGCCGACCTCGGCAGCACCCTCTTCGTGGAGGCGGGCGCCGGGTCGGGGAAGACCACCGCGCTCGTGGGGCGGATCGTCGCGCTCGTCACCTCCGGCGAGGTCGAGCTGGGCGAGATCGCCGCGATCACCTTTACGGAGAAGGCGGGCGCCGAGCTGCGGGACCGCGTGCGCCAGGCCCTCCAGCGCACGGCCGACGACCCCACCGCCGATGCGGCCACCGCCGAGCGGTGCCGCCGGGCCCTCGACCAGCTCGACGGCGCGGCGATCGGCACCCTCCACGCGTTCGCGCAGCGGATCCTCACCGAGCACCCGGTGGAGGCGGAGCTGCCACCCCGCATCGAGGTGATCGACGAGGTCTCCTCGGGCATCGCCTTCGACCGCCGGTGGTCCCGCACCCTCGACGCCCTCCTCGCCGACCCGACTCTCGAGCGGACCCTCCTGCTGCTCACCGCCGCCGGGCTCCGGCCCGAGGGGCTGCGGGCGCTGGCCCGGGCCTTCGACAGCTCGTGGGACCTCGTCGAGGACTCGGTGCCCGCGCACGCGGCCGAGCCGCCCGACGTCGGCGAGGCGGTGGTCCCGGTCCTCGCCGCGCTCCGGGAGCTGGAGCCCTGGGTCGACCACTGCCTCGACCCCCAGGACCGGCTCATGAAGGCGATGGACGCCCTGTTCGCGTGGGGCGAGCGGCTGCAGGCCACCGACGACGACGTCGCGCGCGTCGAGCTCCTCCGAGACCGGCCGACCGTCGCGTCGAACGCCGGGCGGAAGGGCTCGTGGCGGGACGGCTGCAAGGACGAGGTCCTCGCCGCCGCCCGCGAGGTCGTCGCCCAGGTCGACCAGGTCCGCACCGCGGTGTTCGAGGCCTGCGCCCACCGCCTCGGCGCCGCCCTGCGCGCCCACACCCTCGCCGCCGCCGCCGAGCGGCGTGCCGCCGGGCGCCTCGAGTTCCACGACCTCCTCGTGCTGGCCCGCCAGGTGCTGCGCCACCCGGAGCACGGTGCGGCGGTGCGCACGGCCCTCCAGCAGCGCTACCGGCGCCTCCTCCTCGACGAGTTCCAGGACACCGACCCCATCCAGCTCGAGCTCGCCGTGCGCATCGCGGCGATGGACCCGGCCACCGCCACGGCCGCCCGCTGGCAGGACGTGGAGGTGGACCCGGGGCGGCTCTTCCTCGTCGGCGACCCGAAGCAGTCGATCTACCGGTTCCGCCGCGCCGACATCAGCACGTTCCTCGAGGCCCGCGAGCACTTCGGCGAGCGGGGCGGCGGGCTGATCGAGCTCACCGCCAACTTCCGCACCGTCGAGCCCGTCATCTCGTGGGTCAACCACGTCTTCGGGGTGCTTCTCGCCGAGGCCCCGGACACCGACACCGAGGAGCCGTCCCAGCCGGCCTACGTCGCCCTCGAGGCCCAGCGGGAGCCGGGGCCGGGCGGCCCCCAGGTGGCCGTCATGGGCCGCACCCCGCACCCCTACGGGACGCCGGCCGACGCCCTGCGGGAGGCCGAGGCGCGGGACGTGGCCGCCACGATCAGCACGGCGCTGCGGGAGCGCTGGCCCGTGCGGGACGGCGACGGGTGGCGGGACTGCCGCCTCGGCGACGTCACGATCCTCGTGCCCGCCCGCACCTCCCTGCCCTTCCTCGAGGACGCGCTCGGCGCCGCGGGCATCCCGTTCCGCACCGAGTCGAGCTCGCTCGTGTACGCCACCCGGGCAATCCGCGACCTCCTGATGGTGCTGCGGGCGGCCGACGACCCCACCGACCACCACCGCATCGTCGCTGCGCTGCGCACCCCGCTCCTGGCCTGCGGTGACGACGACCTGTTCCGCCACAAGGTCGAGCAGCGCCGCTCGTGGTCGTACAACACCCCCACCCCGCCCGACCCGGCGGACGGGCCGGTCTCGGCCGGGCTCGCCTTCCTGCGGGAGCTGCACGAGGCACGGCACTGGTCCTCCCCCGCCGAGCTCCTCGACCGCATCGCCCGCGACCGCCGGGCGCTGGAGCTCGGGTTCGCCGAGGGTCGCCCCCGGGACGTGTGGCGGCGCATCCGCTTCGTCATCGACCAGGCCCGGGCGTGGAGCGAGGCGGCCGGCGGGAGCCTGCGGGCCTACCTGCACTGGGTGGACCAGCAGACGGTGGAGGGCGCCCGCGTCAGCGAGGCCGTCCTCCCGGAGACCGACGACGACGCCGTGCGGATCATGACGATCCACGCCGCCAAGGGCCTCGAGTTCCCGATCACGATCGTGTCCGGCATGTCGACGAAGGCGGGGGGTCAGCAGGCCTCGGTGGCCGTCCGCTTCCCCCGGGGCGACGGTCGGGTCGGTTACCGCCTCGGCCGGGAGGTGATCACCGAGGCCTTCGAGGCGTCCACGCCGATCGACGAGCAGATGGGCTACGACGAGCGGGTCCGGCTCCTCTACGTCGCCGCCACCCGGGCCAAGGACCACCTCGTCGTGTCCCTCCACCGGGCCGAGCGGCGCTCGCCCCCCAAGGAGAAGCGCAACCGCACGAACGCGGAGGTCCTCGTCGCCGGGATGGGCGAGGAGCTCGTCGAGCAGCTCCCGGAGGTCGGCGGCGAGCCCGTGCCGCTGCCGAGCGGCGCCACCCACCCGGCCGAGCCCCCGCCTCCGTACGAGGCGTGGGAGGCGGCCCGCCGCGAGGCGCTGACCCGGGCCGCCCGCCCGCGGGCGGTGGCCGCCACGGCGCTCACCGACGAGGGCGAGCCCGACCTCGACGAGGCCCTGCGCCCGCCCGCGCCCGCGGCCGACGCGGGCCCCGCCGACGAGGCCCGCCCGGTGCAGGCGTCGCTGTTCGACGCGCCGGCGGTCGAGCCTCCGGTGGTCCGGCCCGACGGGGCGGCGGTCGGCGGCGACGCCGAGGCGGAGCCCGACCCCGGCCTCCAGAAGCGCCCGCGGGACCTCGACCTGCCGCCCTGGCTGAAGGGGCGCTACGGCACCGCGGTGGGCCGAGCCGTGCACGGCGTGCTCCAGACGATCGACCTCGCCACGGGTGATGGCCTCGATGCCGCCGTCGCCGCGCAGTGCCAGGCCGAGGCGGTGGTCGACCGCACCTCCGAGGTGCGCCAGCTCGTCGAGCAGGCCCTCGGGGCGCCGTGCGTGCGAGCCGCGGCCGCCGCCCCGCACTGGCGGGAGGTCTACGCCTGCACCCCGATCGGGGACCGCCTCCTCGAGGGCTACGTCGACCTGCTGTACCGGGGCGAGGACGGGCTCGTCGTCGTCGACCACAAGACGTCGGCGTCCGCGGCCCCCGACGAGCTCGACCGGCGGGTCGAGGGGTACCGGCTCCAGGGTGCGGCCTACGCCGTGGCCGTGGGCCGGGCCACCGGCGAGCCGGTGACGCGGGTCGTGTTCCTCTTCCTGACCCCGCACGGGGCGATCGAGCGGGAGCTCTCGGACCTGCCCGCCGCGATGGCCGACGTCGAGCGCCTCGTGGCGGCCGGTGAGGAGCTCGTCGTCGGCTGACATATCGGGGTGCCGACGGGTGGCGCGGCCCCGGTAGCGTCACCCGGATGCCCCGTCCCGCTGCCTCCCTGCCGGTCGCTCACCGGCTCGCGCTGGCGCTCGCGGGCATGGTCGGCGTCGCCGTGGGCGTGGCCTCCCTGATCCGGGCCGCGCTCGGGGTCGCGCCCTACGACGTGCTCACCACCGGGCTGGCCGAGGCCACGGGGTGGCCGATCGGGCTCGCCGCCACGATCCTCCCCGCCGCCCTGACGGTGGTCGGGACGCTGATCGGCCGGCGCCCCGGCCTCGGCACCATCCTCGCCGTCGTCCTCATCGGCCCGATGCTCGGCGCCACCCTCGAGGTGCTGCCGGAGTCCGAGGCGCTGGCGGTGCGGGTCCCGGTGTTCGTCCTCGGCTTCGCCGTGCTCTCCGTCGCGATCACGGCGATCATCGCCGCCGACCTCGGGGAGGGCCCGGCCGAGCTCGTGATGATGGCCATCGCCGAGCGGGGCCACGGGATCGCGGCCACCCGCACCGCGATGGAGGTCGTGTGCGTCGCCGTCGGCTGGCTGCTCGGCGGCCAGGTCGGCGTCGGGACCCTGGTCGTGGCCGTCCTCCTCGGCCCGGTCCTGCGCCGGACCCTGGCGGTGGCCGGGGTGCCGGCCGCCGCCGCACCGCCGGCCGGCCCGGCCCCGGCCGCTGAGCCGGCGTGAGCAGCGCGTCCAAGGTCGAGGCGACCCTCGCGTCGGTCGTGGCCGAGCTGCCCGGCGGCGGCGAGGCCCGGCCCGGGCAGCGCCAGATGGCCACCGCGCCGAACGAGAACCCCCCGCCCAACGAAGCGGAGGTCTTCCGGCGTGCGGCGCCCGTCCTCGCCGAGCTCGCCCGCAAGTACCCGCCTCGCGCCCAGAGAAGGTTCGAAAGCCGGATGATGCCTGAGCTTGTGACGTACTCGGTGACCGAGGCGGGTGCGATGCTCCGCAACTCAGAGATGACCGTCTACCGAATGTCGCAACGCGGTGCGATTCCGCGCGCCACTTCGGGCGTCGGTCCAAATACCCTGGGGGCGCCCTCCTCGATGGCTTGCGGATCAGGTGCAGGCCACCGATGAATGAAACCTCTCGTGCCTGGCGTTGACCCAACACACACACGAGGCAAGGCCACCGGTGGGTGCCGCTCGTTCAGATGACCTCGCTGGCGTGACCCTGCATCATCACGTAGGGCGGCATCAACGGATCGATGAATCGGTAGTCGTAGCGAGCACGAGTCCCCAACTTCTGCAGGATCCCTCCACGAGGGTGGTCCGGGTCCGAAAACGCGCTCAGGTGCCCCGAGATCGCCGGGATGTCGTACCGGCGGCCAGTGTTCAGGAACAGCGCGTCGCTGACTCCCCGGCTATCGAACTGTCCGACCGCGTTCTTCTTCGCCATCGCACAGGCCAGCAGCACATCCTTGTAGAGCGTGTCACGGTTGCTGTAGGTAGCTCGGTGATAATTCTCCCGGATCGTCTGGGAGACATCATCGAGCGCTCGTCTCACGGCCTCCTTCGAGTCAGATGCGAGGACGACCGTCCTGGCGTCGCCGACCGCGACCCGAGCGCCGTGCTGTGCGATCAAGTGCGTGAAGTGAGGAAGTCCTTGGCTCAACTGGACCACGCGATCAATGAACCCTGTCTCCACATCGAGCTGAGCGTTCTGCATCCCCTTCTCGACAATCTCTGCGAGTTCGTGCTCGGCCATGAGCGGCATCTGAATCTGAGCGAGTGCCCTACCGATTGACCGGTGCTCCTGGACGAGATCTCCGACCGACTCCGCAACACCTACGAGCACAAGAGTCACGTCTGCCCCGTCGTCCGACAAGATCTTGATGGTGTCCGCCATCAGCGTCCTAGCCTCCGTCGACTGAGGCCGATCGAACTCATCAATGAAGATCACCAACGGCACCTGCTCAGCGAGGGTACCGAGCACGACTCGGACATCGGCCGGACCTGGGTCGATGGTGGAGAGCAGGTCGAGCGCACTGGTAACTCGTTCCTCCACTGCAGGCACGAAGCCCGGTCCTTCTGACCGCGCGACCCACTGGATGCCCCTCAACACCTGGGTCCAGATGCTGGAGAATGTGTCTCCCGAGTTGCACGTGTAAAGGACCGGCAGACCCGCCACCATTCGTCGGACCACCTTGACCAGCGAGGTTTTTCCGACCCCCCGGTCGCCGTAGACGAGGGCGTGCTGCCCTCGAGACTCGATGACATCGAGTAGGCGGGACATTTGTTCTGCCCGACCAGCGAACAGCTGACGGTCGGTGATCGGCGAGGACGGGCTGAATGCCCGATTGACCAGCGAGTAGGCGGTCTCCTGCACCGCCTCGACCATGTCAATGTCGTCATGCTTTTCGCCCATGCGCCCATCTTAGGGACATCCAGGTGCGCGTTAATGGATATCACCTGCCTATTGGGCGATATAGGCGTCGACCATCGGGCGCCGACGCTGGGGCCGCGAAGAATGCGTCGGCGATGTCGGTCCTGGTCCGGTCTTCAGGCTCAGGCCGCGGCCGACCGGCGGACCGCCCGATCAGCACGCTGTAGGACAGCGCGAGTTCGCGGCTCCATGAACCTGGCCACCGCGTCGATGATGACGTAGCGCACCTCCTCCAGAGTTGTAGAACTGACCTGTACCCGCTTGGTGGCTCGGAGATCTCCAGCCAGCACGAGGATCTCGTCGAGGGACAAGCTGCCCAGCGCATCGGTTAGGAGAGCGCGCGGCCGATGAGGATTGAACTGGTCTTCCGCCCATGCCTGAGCAACCACAAGGCACAGCGTTAGGACAAACGCCCGGGTCGTGGCGGTTTCCCCTCTGGGAACCTGGAGGGCATTGCACAACTTGGCCTCGAGGTCGTAGCGCTTCAGTTCCCTTGTCTTGAAGAGGGAGCGCCACGGTTCGAAGACCGGGACTGACTCGAAGGGCAGGGTAAACGACGAGTCGTCGCCCGGGCAGTCATGTTGGGTGTAGCGCAAAGAACCTCCCTAAGGGAGAGACGAGCTAACGAGGTGCCGCAGTCGACATCGCGTCGAGGGGCCCCGCCGCTCGTCTATCGACGGAGCGGCACCGCGAACACTACCCGGGGGGTGTGACAAAGCAGTGGGACCCAAGCGAGGTCCCGATGCGTCGGTGAGTGAGGAGTCCAAAGAGACCCACCGACACAGTGGCGCTACTCGGGAAAGGAGTGGCCCCTGAGACATCACGCCGCATCACCGGCACGCGCTTGTGCCCGCTGTGACGCATGTTGTCTCGTTGGAGCACGGCGAGGTGATCAGGCCCGCTCGGAGACGGTGACCCGTGGACCTCTCGGGATTAAGACCGGCGGCCGACGCCCGCTTCTTCACCACCCCGGCAACCCGCTCGGTCGCCGAACCACCGCTCGGCCATGATCCCGTGCATCGACCGGCGAAACAGCGAACCCGCAGCGATCCCGGACATGGCGGGACAAGGCTCCGAACGGCGCACAGGGCTAGTCGCTGCGTCCGATCTGCACAAGACCCTGGCCCAGCATCTGCTCGCTCCTGACGACGGCGCGTACCCTGGTCGCCAAGATGCGCGAAATCTCGGGGGCGTGACTCCCACAACGGTGCGGAAGGTCCTCGCCGGCGTCGTTCGACAGCTGGCGGGCGGTGGTGAGGCACGGCCAGGCCAGGCCCAGATGGCGAGCGCCGTGGCCGACGCCATCGTCCGCCGACGGCACCTCGCCGTGCAGGCCGGGACCGGCACCGGCAAGACGCTCGCCTACCTCGTCCCGACCGTGCTCTCGGGCCGCAAGGCGGTCGTGGCCACCGCCACGAAGGCCCTCCAGGACCAGCTGGCGTCGAAGGACCTCCCCTTCCTCCAGGCCCACCTGCCCGAGCACTTCGAGTGGGCGGTGCTGAAGGGCCGGTCGAACTACCTGTGCCTCCAGCGCCTCGCCGAGGTGGAGGCCGGGCTCGGCAGCACCCAGATGACCCTCGACGGCGTGGCCGAGCGGGCCCCGGCGGAGGAGCTGAAGGCGCTGGCCGGCTGGGCAGAGCGCACGGACACCGGGGACCGCGCCGACCTCGATGAGGAGCCCTCGGACGCGGCGTGGGCCGCGGTGTCGGTCACGGCCCGGGAGTGCCCGGGCGCCGCCCGCTGCCCGAAGGGCGACGTGTGCTTCGCCGAGCAGGCCCGCCTCCGGGCCGCCGAGGCCGACGTCGTCGTCGTGAACCTGCACCTCTACGGGCTCGACGTGGCCTCGGGCGGGGTGATCCTCCCCGAGCACGACGTGGTCGTCGTCGACGAGGCCCACCAGCTCGAGGAGATCATCTCGGCCACGAGCGGCGTCGACCTGACCGGCGGCCGCTTCAGCGACCTGGCCCGCCGCACCCGCGGCGTGATCGCCGACGACCAGATCGCCGCAGGGGTGGAGGACGCAGGGCACCTGCTCGTCGAGGTGCTGCGCCCGCGGCGCGACTCGCGCCTGAAGCGCCTCCCCGACGACCTCGCCGGGGTGCTGGCCGTGGCCCGCAACCGCATCGAGCAGGCGATGACCGCGGCCCGGGCCGTCCCCGCCGACGCCCCCGAGGAGAGCCGGTCCCGGGCGCTGCGCGTCCAGCAGTCCGCCACGGCGCTCCTCGACGACATCGAGGCCATCGAGACCTCGATGCCCGAGCACCAGGTCATGTGGGTGGAGGGCAGCGACGCCCACCCGGTCCTGCGGGTGGCCCCGATCGACGTGGCCGGGCTCCTGCGAGCCGCGCTGTGGGAGAAGCGACCGGCGGTGCTGACGAGCGCCACCCTCCCCACCGGCCTCGCGGAGCGCCTCGGGCTCCCCGTGGACGAGCTCACGGAGCTCGACGTCGGCAGCCCGTTCGACTACGAGGCCAACGCCGTCCTCTACTGCGCCACCCACCTCCCCGATCCCCGCAGCGAGCGCTACCTGGACGCGATGGTCGACGAGCTGGCCGACCTCATCACCTGGGCCGGCGGGCGGACTCTCGGCCTGTTCACGAGCTTCCGGGTGATGGACGAGGCGGCCAGCCGCCTGCGGGACCGGCTCGACGTGCCGATCCTCACCCAGCGGGACCTGCCGAAGGGGCGGCTCATCGAGCGCTTCACGGCGGACGAGGCCACCTGCCTGTTCGCCACGCTCGGGTTCTGGCAGGGCGTGGACGTGCCCGGCCGGTCCCTCAGCGTCGTGGCCATCGACCGGATCCCCTTCGCCCGCCCGGACGAGCCGCTGCTGCAAGCCCGCCGAGAGCGGGCCGGGCCCGCGGCGTTCCGCCTGATCGACCTGCCGCGGGCCACGACGCTCCTCGCCCAGGGCGCCGGACGGCTCATCCGCTCGGCCGAGGACCGCGGCGTCGTCGCCGTGCTGGACCCCCGCCTGGCCACCGCTCGCTACCGGTGGGAGGTCATCCACGCCCTCCCGCCGATGCGGCGCACGAAGGACCGGGCCGAGGTCCAGCGCACCCTCGAGGCCATCCGCGACAGCGCCGGCTGAGCGTCGCGCGGGGTGCGCCCCGGCGAGGGTCGGGTAGACAGCGGCCGTGCCGACCGACGCCTCCGCCCGCCGCGCGCCGAGCCCGCCGCCCCCCAGCCCGGCCGAGGTGCGCAAGCGCCGGCAGCTCGTCACCACCCGCCGGCGGGCGACCGCGCTGCTCGCCGGCGTCGCGGCCGTCTTCGTCGCCACCGTCGTCGCCGGCGCCGAGGACGGCACCGCCCTCGGGTACGTGCAGGCGACGGCTGAGGCGTCGATGGTCGGCGGCCTGGCCGACTGGTTCGCGGTGGTCGCCCTGTTCCGCCACCCCCTCGGCCTGCCCATCCCCCACACGGCGATCATCCCCGAGCGCAAGGCGCAGTTCGGCGAGACCCTCGGCGAGTTCATCCAGTCGAGCTTCCTCACCCCTGATGCCGTGGCGGAGCGGGTGCGGGCCGCCTCCCCCAGCGCTCGGGTGGGCGCGTGGCTGGCCGACGAGGCCAACGCCCACCGGGCCGCCGGGCACCTCCTCGACGGCGCGGTGGAGCTCACCGAGCAGCTGGAGGACGAGGTGGTCCACGACCTGCTCGAGGGCGTGGTGCGGGACCGGCTGCGCTCGGCGTCCGTCGTCCTCCTGGCCGGACGGGCCCTCGACGCGCTCACCCGCGAGGGCCGGCACCACGAGGTGGTGGACGCCGCGCTGCAGGGGCTCGACCGGTACCTCGACGACCGCCGCGAGGACCTCCGCACCCGCTTCCGGGAGCAGGCGCCGTGGTGGCTGCCCGGTGCGGTCGAGGACCGGATCTTCGAGCGCCTCCTCGACGGCGTCCGGGCCGTGCTCGACGACATGGCGCACGACCGCGGGCACGGCATGCGCCAGGCCCTCGACGCCCGCATCCTCGCCTTCGTGCACGACCTCCAGCACGACCCGGCGCTGCACGCCCGGGGCGAGCAGCTGCTGCAGGACCTCCTCGACCGCCCCGAGGTCCGCACCTGGATCGCGGCGGCGTGGGCGGACGCGAAGGCCCAGCTGCGGGCCGAGGCCGCCGACCCCGCCGGCGGGCTGCGCACCCGGGTGGCTGACGCCGTGGCGAGCGGTGGCCGGCGCCTGCACGGCGACCCGGCCCTCGCGGCCAAGGTCGACGACGCCGCCGAGGCCGCCGCCCGCTACGTGGTCGAGCACTTCGGCGACGAGATCACCCGCCTCGTGTCGGACACGATCGCCCGCTGGGACGGCGAGGAGACCAGCCAGCGCCTCGAGCTGCTCCTCGGGCCGGACCTCCAGTTCATCCGGATCAACGGCACCGTGGTGGGCGGCGTGGCCGGCCTCGCGCTCCACGGTCTGGCCCAGGCGCTCGGATAGCGTCACCGCCCCCGGGCACCGCAGGCCCGCAGGCCACCGAGAACATCGACGCCTGGATCAGCGCGAACTGCGAGGCGTGATCCGAGCGCGCTGAGCGCGCGCAGGCACCGGCGGCTGCGATCGGCGGCCGCCGGTGCCGCGTCTCGGCGGCGGTGCGCGGCCGGCGCTGGGGCCTCGGGTAGCGTCGCCCGCTCGGGCACCGGGACGTACCGGTGCAGATGGACAGGAGAGCGGATGTTCCGGATGCGCAAGGCCGCCGCGCTGGCGGCCGTGGTGATCCTCGGCGTCGGTGCTGCCGCGTGCGGCGGTGACGACGATGGCGACAAGGCGAGCGACGAGGTCGCGGACGAGGGTGCCGGACGCGACGCGTCGTCGGGCCGAGACGAGCCGCGCGACGACATCGACCTCGACGACCTCGACGCGGACATCGACCTGAGCGGGCTGTTCGGGGACGAGGACTGCGCCGCGTTCTACGAGGCGATGGCCAACGCCGGCGCCGGGGTGGCGAGCATCTTCACCGGCGACAGCGACGCCCTCGTCCAGGCGGCCGCCTTCTTCAGCGAGGTGGCGAAGAACCTGCCCGACGAGATCGCGGGCGACTTCGAGATCTTCGCCGGGGCGTACCAGGACTTCGCGATGGCCATGGCCGAGTCGGGGATCGACTTCGAGGACCCGGCGACCTTCACCGACCCGGAGGTCATGGCGCAGCTCGAGCCGGTGATCGAGAAGCTCGACACCCCCGAGGTGCAGGCGGCGTCCGAGCGCATCGACACGTGGCTCACGGAGACCTGCGGCACGGACTGACCCGCGCCCGCACCGTGCGCTGATCACCGGCGGCTGCCCTCGGGCGGCCGCCGGTGGCGCGCTCAGTAGCCGAGGCGCTCCAGGGCGCGCGGCCGGCGCTGCCAGTCCTTGTCGACCTTCACGATGAGCTCGAGGTAGGCGCCGGGCGGGAGCTGCTCGCGCACGGCGATGCCCACCTCCTTCAGCACCTGGCCCTTGCGGCCGATCACGATCCCCTTCTGGCTGGAGCGCTCCACGAGGATCTCGCAGCGGATGAGCGGCCAGTCCCACTCGACGACCCGCGCCGCGATGGAGTGCGGGAGCTCGTCGTGGGTGCGCCGCAGGAGCTGCTCGCGGACGAGCTCGGCCACCATGAACGCCTCGGGGACGTCGGTGACCATGTCGTCGGGGAAGTACTGCGGGCCCTCCGGCAGGCGGGTGACGAGGTGCTCGACGAGCGCCTCCACGCCGTCGCCGGTGCGGGCGGACACCGGGAAGTACTCGGACAGGTCGAGCCCGGAGGCGGCGACGAGCTGCTCGGCCACCTGGGCCTTGCTCGCCTTGTCGACCTTGTTGACGATGCAGACGGCGTCCTTGGGCACGAGGTTCGCGACCCACTGGTCGCCCCGCCCGAAGGGCTGGGTGGCGTCGAGCACGAAGCACACGACGTCGACGTCGCCGATCGCCCCCTGCGCCGTCTGGTTCAGCCGGTTGCCGAGCTCGGTGCGGGGCTTGTGGATGCCCGGCGTGTCGACGAAGACGATCTGCGCGTCGGGCCTGGTGAGGACGCCCATGATGCGGTTGCGCGTCGTCTGCGGCTTGTCCGAGGTGATGGCGACCTTCGTGCCGAGGATGCGGTTGAGCAGCGTCGACTTCCCGACGTTGGGCCGGCCGACGAAGGTGACGAACCCGGAGCGCATCAGCTCGCCCCGCCCTCGGCGGCCACGGGCGCGTCGACCGGCAGGCGGTGGAGGCGGACGCGGCCGATGCGGCGGCCCTGGACCCGCTGGGCGGTGAGCTCCCAGCCGTCGACGGCCACGGACTCGCCCTCGGCGGGCACCCGGCCGAGCTCGGAGAGGAGCAGGCCGCCGATCGTGTCCCAGTCGCCGGTGGGCAGGTTGGCGGAGATGAGCTCGTTGACCTCGTCGAGGGCCATGCGGGCGTTGACCCGCACGTCGCCGTTCGGGAGCGGCTCGATCATGGGGTCCTCGACGTCGAACTCGTCGACGATCTCGCCGAGCAGCTCCTCGATGATGTCCTCGAGGGTGATGAGGCCGGCCGTGCCGCCGTACTCGTCGACGGCGATGGCCATGTGGAAGCGCTCGAGCTGCATCTCCCGGAGGAGCTCGGCCACGCCCTTGGTCTCGGGCACGAAGCGGGCGGGGCGGGCCAGCTCGCCGACCGGGCGGTCGCCCTGGCCGTCTCGGTCGGCCCGCATGAGGTCCTTGGCGTGCACGATGCCGACGACGTCGTCGATGCCCTCCCCGCAGGCGGGGATGCGGCTGAGGCCGTTCATGATGACGACCTCCATCGCGTCGCTGGCCCGGAACTCGGCCGGGAAGGTGATCATGTCGGTGCGGGGCACCATGACCTCGCGCACGACGGTGTCGCCGAGCTCGATGACGGACTCGATGAGCCGGCGCTCCTCGGCCTCGATGACCGCCTCCTCGACGGCCTGGTCGGCCACGGCGAGCAGCTCGGCCTCCGAGGTGTAGGGCCCCTCCTTCAGGCCCTTGCCCGGGAGGAGGACGTTCGTGAGCCCGATGAGGGCCCGGGAGATGACCCGCAGGGGCCAGAGCCGGGCGAGGAGCTTGATCGGGCGGGCCGCGGCGAGCGCCGCGCGGTCGGTGTGCTGGATGGCCCAGGTCTTCGGCGCCACCTCGGCGACCACGAAGAACAGGGTGACGTTGGCGATCGTCGCCGCGAGCACGCCCCAGGCCCCGAAGAGCGAGGAGGCCAGCACACCGAGGAGGGTGGACTGGATCAGCTGGCTGGAGAGCACGACGAGCAGCGTGGGGTTGAGCCACTCCTGGTGCTCGACGAGCGAGAGGAGGACCTCGCCGCGCTTGCCGTGCGTCTCGGCCAGCGCCATCGCCTTGGCCTTCGAGACCCGCGTGAGGGCGGTCTCGGCGACCGCGAGGAGGATCGAGAAGAGGAACAGCAGCGCCACGGCCGCGGCGATGAGCCAGTCGGTGCCGGTCATCGGTCACCCCGGGGACGGCGGCGCATGCACACCGGTCCGCTCGGACTTGGCGGTTGGTCGCTGGTCACCGGCGGTGATGGTAGCGGTCGAGCAGCTCGCGCTCGCGCGCCTGCATGACGGCCGTCTCCTCGGGCTCGGCGTGGTCCATGCCGAGGACGTGGAGGACGCCGTGGACGACGAGGAGCGCGATCTCGTCCTCGTAGCTGCCGGCGTGCTGCGGGGCCTGGCGGGCGGCCACGGCCGGGCAGACCACGACGTCGCCGAGGAGCACCGGGAGCTCGGACACCTCGGGCGGCTCGCGGTCGGGGCCGGTGCTGCCGGAGTCGGGCCAGCGGCCGGGGTCGATCGGGTCGTCGATGGGGAAGGCGAGCACGTCGGTGGGGCCCTCCTTCTCCATGAACCGCTGGTTGAGGTCGGCCATGACCGGCTCGCTCACGAACGTGAGGGACAGCTCGGCCTCGCCGCGCACGCCGCTGTCGAGGAGCACGTTGCGGGCCAGCTCGACCCAGCGGGCGAGGTCGACGGGCTCGTCCTCCTGCTCGTCGGCGCCGAACACCTCGACGTCGCCGTCGAGCGGCGGCCGGGGCTTGCGGGCCGCCTTCGGCAGCGGCGGCAGCTCGGCGTCGAAGCCCTCGGGCAGGTCCGACGGGTCCGGGCGGTCGGGGCCGCCGGCGCGGTCGCCAGCCATCAGCGCGCCCCCGGCTTCGGCTCGGCCGCGGAGCGCTCGTAGGCGTCGACGATGTCCTGCACGATGCGGTGGCGGACCACGTCGTTCGAGGTGAGGTGGACCCAGCCGAGCCCGTCGATGCCGCCGAGGATCCGCTCGAGGTCGGTGAGCCCGCTGCGCCCGCCGGGCACGTCCACCTGCGTGGTGTCGCCGGTGATCACGGCCTTCGACCCGAACCCGATGCGGGTCAGGAACATCTTCATCTGCTCCGGCGTCGTGTTCTGCGCCTCGTCCAGGATGATGAAGCTGGCGTTCAGCGTCCTTCCGCGCATGAACGCGAGGGGGGCGACCTCGACGGCGCCGCGCTCGAGGAGCTTGCCGGCGGCCTCGGTGCCGACCATGTCGTGCAGGGCGTCCCACAGGGGGCGCAGGTACGGGTCGACCTTGGCCATGAGGTCGCCGGGGAGGAAGCCGAGCCGCTCCCCCGCCTCGACGGCCGGGCGGGTGAGGATGATGCGATCCACCTGCTTGGCCTGGAGGGCCCGCACGGCCATGGCGACGGCGAGCCAGCTCTTGCCGGTGCCGGCGGGGCCGACGCCGAAGGTGATGACGTTGTCCTCGATGGCCTTCACGTAGCGCTTCTGGCCGCTCGACTTCGGCCGCACGGGACGGCCGCGAGCGGGGCGCAGCACCTCGGTGGTGAGCACCTCGGCGGGCCGCTCGTCGGCCCGGACCATCTCGACGCTGCGGCGCACGGTGGCGGGATCGAGGCGGTGACCCTGCTCGACGAGGACGACGAGGTCCTCGATGAGGGCGGCGAGGCGCTCGGCCTCGTCGCCCTCGAGGGAGAACTCGTTGCCGCGGACGTGGACGGTGGTCCCCGGGAACGCGGCCTCGATGGCGCGCAGCACCTCGTCTCGCTCGCCGAGCAGCGCGGGCATGAGGTGGTTGCCGGGGACGGAGATCTTGACCTGGGTGCTCGACACGGTGCGCTCAGGCTACCGGCCCACCCCTCCCGGCACGGCGGGGGTTCTGCGGTCCTAGGGTCTGGCCCGTGGTCGCCGGGGACGAGCCGCACGGGTCGGGGGACCTGCTGGGCCCGGGAGGGGCGGGCCTCGCGGCGCGGCTCGAGCGCTGGGTGGCCGAGGCCCGGGTGGCCGAGGCGGCCCGCCTGCGGGCCCGCAGCCGCTGGCTCGACGAGCATGGCGCCCAGGAGGTCACCCTCCTCGGCGTGCTCCACGACCTGGCCGAGCGGGGCGCAGCGGTGGCGCTGCGCACGACGGGCGGCCGCACCGTGACCGGCGAGGTGGAGGTGATCGGCGCGGACTTCACCGCGATCCGAGGCCCGACGGGGGTCACCCTCGTCCCGCTCGGCGCGGTCACCTCGCTGCGGACCGCACCGGGGGTGCCGGCCAGCCACGGAGACCGGGGGGCGGGCACCGAACTGGCGCTGGTGGAGGTGCTGCACGAGCTGGCCGCCGACCGCGAGCGGGTCCTCGTGGTCACCGGCGACGACGGCGTGCGGGGCGCCCTGCGCGCCGCGGGGCGCGACGTGCTCGTGGTCCGCACCGACGGCGACCCGCCCGCGCCGGTCTACGTGCCGCTCGCCGCCGTCCGGGAGGTCGTGCTGGCCTGACGCCGGGCGACGAGCCGGCGGGCGCTACTCCCGCTCGCGGCCGACCGGCTCGGGGTAGAGGTGCGAGATCGAGCCCGGCTCGATCCGCGACGCCTCGATGAACGCCTCCACCTCGCTGCGCCGCAGGCGGATGACCCGGCCCATCCGGTAGGCGGGGATCTCGCCCTGGTCGATGAAGCGGTAGAGCGTGCGGGAGGTGATGCCCAGGAGCCGCGCGGCGTCGTTGGTCGAGAGCCACTGGTCCTCGGTGCTCATGGGGCGGATGCTACTCCGCTGACAGCCAGTTTGGGATGACCTTCTTGCCTTCCATGTGATTCCATGAGGAGGATCTGACGGGGCGGGGGTGAACCATCCAGCTGGCGGGCCGGTCCGGGGAGCGGCGCGCGATGAGCCGAGTCGGAGGTGCGGAGGAGCTCGCAGGATCCGAGCGGTCGAGCCCGGCCCGCCGGATCGCCCGGGCGAGGACGGTGCCCGGGGCCCGGGCCGTCGTGGGCGGCCTGCTCATCGCCGTGGCCGCGGTCGGCACCTTCGTCGCCGCCGGCGGTGCCGACGCGGAGGCCGGTGACCCGGTCGTCGTGGCGGCGCGGGACCTGCGCCCGGGCCTCGTCCTCGGCCGCGACGACCTCCGCGTCGAGCGGGCGACGCTGCCGGCGGGCGCCCGCGCGTTCACCTCGGTGGACGAGCTCGTCGGGCGCGCCGCGCTCGGACCCGTCGGCGCCGGCGAGGTGGTGCAGGCCAGCGCGGTGACCCCGGACCGCGATCCGGGCACCCCCCGGCGCGAGGTCGCGCTGACCCTCCCCCGCCCGCACCTCGCCGTCGGTGCGCTGCGCGTCGGGGACCGCGTCGACGTGTACGTCACCGACGACGAGACCGCCGTCGTGGCCGCCGGCGTCGAGGTCGTCGCGCTCAGCGCCGACGACGGCGGCGGGCTCACCCGTGAGCGCGAGGTCCGCCTCGTCGTCGCCGTCGAGTCGCCCGAGGCGGTCACCGCCCTCGTCCACGGGCTGCGGACCGGGGACGTGACCGTGGTGCGCTCGACCTTCGCCGCGGAGCAGCCGGCCGGGGACGCGACCGCCGACGACGAGGCAGGCGACCGGTGAGCGAGCGCTACGTGGTGCTCGCCCTGGGGCGGGCCCGCTCCCCGTGGCTGCGCGACCTCGCCCGCTGGGCGACGAGCGGCTCGCTGCCGGTCGAGCTCGTCCAGGCCGTCTCCGCCGAGGAGGCCGCGACCCGGCTCCGATCGGGTCGACCGTTCTCGCTGCTGCTCGTCGACGACGGCGTGCTCGGGCTGGATCGCGAGCTCGTCGCGCAGGCCGGGGACCAGCGCTGCCCGGTCGCCGTGATCGCCACCGGTGAGGCGGCGCGACGGTGGGTGGAGCTCGGCGCGACGGCCACCCTCCCCCCGGGCTTCGACGCGGCGGCGCTGCGCCAGGTGCTCGGGCAGGTGGCAGAGCCCGTCCGGGATCCTGTCGGGCGGACATCGGCCGCGCCCCCGGCGGCCGCCACCGGCGGGTTCCGGGGACGGCTCGTCGCCGTCACCGGCGCCGGGGGCACCGGCGTGTCGACGGTGGCCGCCGCGGTCGCGCAGGGGCTCGCCGCCTCCCCGGCGGCGCGCGGGATGGTGTGCCTGGCCGACCTCGCGTGCCCAGGCGAGCAGGCGATGCTCCACGGCGCCCCCGACGTCGTGCCCGGCCTGCCGGAGCTCCTCGACGCCCACCGGCTCGGCGCCCCCGCCCGGGACGCGGTGCGCGAGCTCGCGTGGCACGTGGACGAGCGCGGCTACGACCTGCTCCTCGGGCTCCGCCGCCGCCGGGACTGGACCCTCCTGCGCAGCCGGACGGTCGCGGTCGCGCTCGACAGCCTCCGCCGCAGCTACCGCAGCCTCGTCGTCGACGTCGGCCCGGAGCTCGACGGGGAGGCCGAGACCGGGTCGATCGACGTCGAGGAGCGCAACGCCCTGGCCCGGGCGACGCTGCCGACCGCCGACCTCGTGGTCGTCGTCGGCGGACCCGGGGTGAAGGGCCTCAACACGCTCGTGGGGCTGCTACGGGACCTGCTCGAGCACGGGGTGCCGGCAGACCGGGTCCTGCCCGTGGTCAACCGGGCGCCGCGCCGCCCGACCCAGCGCGCCGAGGCCGCCCGGGCGTTCGGTGACCTCGTCCGAGCGATCGGCGCACCCGGGCTGACCGCCCTCCCGGCGCCGCTGCCGCTGGCGGAGCGCCGCGCCCTCGAGGTGGCCGTGCGCGACGCCGCCCCGCTCCCGCGGCCGTGGGTCCGCCCGCTCGCGTCGGCGGTCGACGCGCTGCTTGCCGCGCGCGCCGACGCCGGCGAGGCACCTGCACCGAGCGGCGCGCCGATCCCCGTCGCGCCCGGCTCCCTCGGGACCGGAGCCGCCGAGGGCTGGGAGGCGGGGACCGCCTGACCTCGCGCTGGCTCCGGATTTCGATGGACGGCGGAGGTCGCGGCCGGGGATCGTTGCGGCCATGCCTCCCCGCCACGTCGCCGCCGCGGTCCTGACGGCGGTGATCTGGGGGACGAACTTCGTGGCCATCCGGGAGTCGCTCGACGTCTTCCCCCCGCTCCTCCTCGTGGCGCTGCGGTTCGCCGTCATCGCCGTCCCCGTCGTGCTGTTCGTCCCCCGCCCCGACGTCGAGCCCCGCTGGCTCGTCGGGTACGGGCTCGGGTTCGGCACGCTCCACTACGCCGGGCTGTACCTCGGCATGGACGGCGGCGTCCCCGCGGGGCTGGCCTCCCTCGTCCTCCAGTCGTCGGCCCCGTTCAGCGTCGTGCTCGGTGCGCTGCTGCTCCGGGAGGTGATCACCCCGGTGCGGGCGACGGGCGTCGCCATCGCGGTGGGCGGGCTGGCCCTCGTGGGGGTGTCCCGCGCCTCGGCCGGCGACTGGGCGCCGTACCTGCTCGTCATCCTCGGCGGCCTCGGGTGGGCGCTCGGCAACCTCGCCGGGCGCAAGGCGCAGGCGCCGAACGGGCTGCACCTCATGCTCTGGATGACCGTGGTGCCCCCGCTGCCGCTCCTGGCCCTCTCGCTCCTCACCGAGGGCCCCGACGAGATCGCAGACGCCCTCTCGGCCTCGCTGACCGCCGACGCCGCGCCGGCCTGGCTGGGCCTCGGGTACACGGTCGTGCTCGGCACGGTCGTGGGCGCGGCGATCTGGACCTGGCTGATGGGCACCCACCCGGTCAGCACCGTGGCCCCGTTCTCGATGCTCGTGCCGGTCACCGGGCTGCTCGCGGGGTGGCTCGTGCTCCACGAGCGGCCCACCGGCCTCGAGCTGGCTGGCGGCGCGCTGGTCGTGGCCGGCGTCCTCGTCGCCTCCCGGAGCCAGGCGCCCGCGCCCGCCGCGGCCCCGAAGCCAGCGCTCGTCGACTGACCCACCCCGCGCCTGCGTCCAGCGCGCGGCCAGATCGGGGGTGTCGGCGGTCGCGCTGGTGTGGTTCGCTCAGCAGAGCCGCTTCGTTTGCGGTGAAATGTCCGGTGGCGGGTCGAGCCGGGGAGCGAGACCGTGCAGGGTGTCCGGGGCAGCAGCAACGGCACGGCCGACCGCCACCCCGTCGCGGACTCGTCGCCGCTCCAGGAGATCGAGCGGGCCGTCCAAGCGCGGGCCGCGGACATCTCCCTCGAGATGCAGGCGCCCGGCGGCCGGGAGAAGCTGCGCGCGCTCATCGCCGACGAGATCGCCCGCTGGGACGACGACCACCGCCGCGGGCTCCGCCCCCACCCGCTCGCCCAGCCGGAGGTGGTGGCCGACCGAGCCCTCCGGAACCTCGCCGGCTACGGGCCGCTGCAGCCGCTCCTCGAGGACGACGACGTCTGGGAAATCATGGTCAACGCGCCGGACGCGATCTTCGTGCGCCGCCACGAGGGCCCGTCGGGCTACCACCACGAGGTCTTCCACGACGACGACCACGTCGTGCGCACCCTGACGAAGATCCTCGACGACTCCACGGCGAGCCACCGCAAGCTCGACCCGGCCGAGGGCCTCCAGGACGCGCAGCTCGACGACGGGGCCCGCATGCACATCGTGCACAGCGACCTCGCCGCCGGCGGGCACGTGATGGTGAACATCCGGAAGTTCACCGGCATCCCGTTCCGGAACCTGGCCGAGCTCGTCGAGCGGTCCATGCTCACCGCGGCGGCCGCTCGGTTCCTCCAGGCGGCGGTGCGGGCGGGGCTGACCGTCGTGGTCGCGGGCCCACCGGGCAGCGGGAAGACCACGCTCCTGTCGTGCTGCACGGCCGAGCTCGACCCGCGGAAGCGGGTCGTCGTCGCGGAGGAGGTGTTCGAGGCTGACGTCCCGCTCCCGAACGTGGCCAGCATGCAGACGCGCGCCGCCCGTCCGGACCGTCCGGCCATCGACCTCCGGCGCCTCGTGGCCGGCTTCCTCCGCATGGCCCCCGACGTCGCGGTGGTCGGCGAGGTCCGCGACCGGGAGGCCATGCCGCTCCTGATGACGCTCTCCTCCGGCGTCCAGGGCTTCACGACCATCCACGCCGGCTCCGCCCGCAAGGCCCTCACCCGGCTCCGGTTCGTCGCCCAGCTGGCCGAGCAGGCCAGCCACCTCTCGCTGGCCGCCCTCAACCAGCTGGTCACCGAGAGCGTCGACGTCGTGGTGCACTGCGAGCGGACGCCAGCCGGGCCGCGGGTGACCGAGATCGTGGCGGTGGAGGACCTCGTGGCCGGACCGGACGCCGGGACCCTGACCGTGACCCAGGTCTTCGAGCGGACGGGAGACGGGCAGCTGCGAGCCACCGGCGTCGTGCCGACCCGGGCGGCCCCTCGGCTGGCGGCAGCGGGCTGCGACGTCCGCACGCTCCACGAGGGTCTCGGTCCCGAGGTGGTCCGATGACGGCCCTCCTCCTCGCCGTAGCCGCCGGCGCTGGTGCGCACCTGCTCTACTCGGCCGTCGTGCTCGGCGAGCGCGGTCTGCGCACGACGATCACCGGCGCCCGCTCGGGACCGCCTCCCTGGGAGCGGTGGCTCGCGCAGGCGGGGCTGGCCGGCGCGCCCGTGCGCGACGTCGCCGCGCTCGTGGTCGCGGTGGCGCTGGTGGGCGGGCTGCTCGCCCAGGCCGTCTTCGGCGGCGTCCTGCCGGCGGTCGCCGCCGCGTCGTTCGCCGGCTCGCTGCCGCTGGCATCGCTCCGGGCCCGCCGACGCGCGCGCCGGGCCGCGGCCATGGAGGCGTGGCCGCGGATGCTCGAGGAGCTACGGGTCCGGACCTCCTCCCTCGGTCGCTCGATCCCCCAGGCCCTCTTCGAGGTGGGGCGACGAGCGCCCGAGGAGCTGCGGCCGGCGTTCCTCGCCGCCGAGCGCGAGTGGTCGCTGTCGACGGACTTCGAGCGGACGATCGCGGTGCTGAAGCGCGAGCTGGCCGACGCCACCGCCGACGCGGCGTGCGAGACGCTGCTGATCGCGCACGAGGTGGGCGGCAGCGACCTCGACCGGCGGCTGGAGGCGCTGATCGAGGACCGCATCCAGGACGCGCAGGGTCGCAAGGACGCTCGGGCCAAGCAGGCGGGGGCGCGGTTCGCCCGCCGGTTCGTGCTGGTCGTCCCGGCGGGGATGGCGCTGGTCGGCCTGTCCGTCGGGACCGGCCGCGAGGCGTACGAGGGCACCTTCGGCCAGGCCGTGGTCACCGCGTCGATCGGGATGGTCGTCGCCTGCTGGTGGTGGGCGGGGCGGATCATGGCCGTCCCCGACGAGGAGCGGGTGTTCGATGCGTGAGGCGTCTCCGTGAGCTCGGCGCTCCTGCTCGGCGGGCTCGTCTGGGCCGGCGCCACGCTCGTGCTGAGCGAGCTGCGCTGGAGCCGGCGTCCGTCGCTGGCCGAGCGGGTCCGCCCGTACCACCCGGGCGCGGTCGGGCGCCGCCGCGGCCTCGCCACCTCGTGGCGGGAGGTCCTCACCCCCACGGCGCGCGAGCTGGGCGGCGGCCTGGCCCGTCTCGTGGGCGTGGAGGAGGACCTGAGCCGCCGCCTGCGGCGCGTCCACTCGCCGCTCGACGCCACCGCCTTCCGGGTCCGCCAGCTGGGCTGGGCGGCCGGCGGGCTCGGCCTCGGCGCCCTCCTGGCCGCCGCCACGCGCCCGCCGCTGCCCGTCGCGGCGGTGTTCGTCGTCGGCGCGCCCCTCCTCGCCTTCCTGATCGTCGAGCAGCAGCTCGCCACCGCGTCGAGCCGCCGCCAGCGGCGCACGCTGCTCGAGCTCCCGGTCGTGAGCGAGCAGCTCGGCATGCTGCTCAACGCCGGCTACTCGCTCGGTGCGGCGCTCAACCGCATCGCGGCGCGAGGTCGCGGCGCCTGCGCCGAGGATCTGGCCGTCGTGTGCGGGCGCATCCGGCAGGGGCTCGGCGAGGTCGAGGCCCTCCGGGAGTGGTCCGACCTCGCCGCCGTGCCGGCCCTCACCCGTCTCGTGTCGGTCCTCGCCCTGAACCGCGAGGCCGGCGACCTCGGCCGCCTCATCAGCGAGGAGGCCCGCTCGATCCGCCGGGAGGTGCAGCGCGACCTCGTCGAGGAGGTGGAGCGACGCGCCCAGCAGGTGTGGATCCCCGTCACCGTCGCCGCGCTCGTCCCCGGCGCCGCGCTGCTCGCGGTGCCCTTCGTCGAGGCCCTGCGCCTGTTCTCCAGCTCGTGACCACCGAGGAGGGACCCTCATGACCGAAGCATCGATCGCGCTGGCCTACCTCCGGCCGGCGCTGACCCAGCGGGCCCGTGCGCTCCGCCACGACGACCGCGGCGAGGGCGTGATCAGCGCCGCCATCGCGGTCCTGATCATGGCCGGCATCGGCGCGCTCATGTGGGTGGGCTTCCGGGCCATCTGGGAGGACACCGAGAGCAACACCCGTGACAAGGTCGCCGAGATCGGCGACTAGCGCCGTGCGCGACCGCGGCGCGGGGCTCATCTCGAGCGCGGCGGGCGTCCTGGTCTTCCTGCTCTTCCTCACGATGGCCGTGCAGCTCCTCTACGGGCTGTACGCCGCGTCCACGGTGACCGCGGTCGCCAACGACGCCGCCCAGCGCGCGGCCGAGGCCGGTGCCCCGCCGGTCGCGCAGGTCGAGGCCGACGCTCGGGCCCTCCTCGGCCGCATCGGCGACACCGCGACCTTCGAGTGGTCGCTCGACGACGCGGACGGCGACGGCCTGGACGACACGGTCGTGCTCCGCGTGGTCGCCCGACCGCCTCGCTTCGTGCCCCGCTCGATCGGCGCCGGCATCGGGCTCGGCGACGTCGAGCGCACGGTGCGGGTGCGGCTCGAGCAGCCTGCGCCGGAGGCGGTCGGGTGAGCGACGGGCGACGCGCCAGAGCCCGATCCGGGCGCCGCCTCCACGGCGACGCGGGGCAGGTGGGCGGCATCGAGGCCATCCCCTTCGGGCTGCTCGTGTTCGTGCTCGGCGGGCTCCTGCTCGCGAACGCGTGGGCCGTGGTCGACGCCAAGTTCGCCACCGACGCGGCCGCCCGGCAGGCCGCCCGCACCTACGTCGAGGCCACCGGTGCGACGGATCCGGCGGCGCTGGCCGCCGACGCCGCCCGCGCGACGGTCGCCGCCCACGGGCGCGACCCCGCCCGGACGTCGGTCACCGTGCACCACCGCGGGCTCGTGCGCTGCGCCCGGGTGACCGTCGAGGTCACCTACGAGGTGCCGGCGCTGACGCTGCCCCTCGTCGGCGGCTACGGCCGGGGGCCGTTCACGGTGCGCTCGACCCACCGCGAGGTCGTCGACCCCTACCGGGACGGCGTCGACGGCACCGCGGAGGCGTGCTGATGACCACGCGCCGAGGGCGCGACCGCGGCTCGGTGCTCATGCTCGTGCCGGCGGGGTTCCTGATCATGGTGATCCTCGGGTCGATCGCCTTCGACCTCTCGCTCGTGTTCCTGCGCCAGCGGCAGGCCAGCAGCACCGCCGTCCACGTGGCGAACGACCTCGCCACCCTCGCCCTCGACGTGGACCACCTGCGCGGGACCGGCGAGTACGTGCTCGACCCGGTGACGGCCGAGGCGGTGGCGGCCGAGCTGCTGGCCGACAGCGAGGTGGCCGACGACCTCGTGGCCTGGGAGGTGACGGTGATCGATGCCGACGAGGTCGAGGTCCGGCTGGTGCTCGCCGTCGACTACGTGTTCGCGAAGGCCATCCCGGGCGCCGCCGACGGCACCGAGGTCACGGCCACCGCCACCGCCGTCGCCGTCCCCGGTTGACCGGCCGCAGCTCAGCTCGGCAGGAAGGCGCAGAGCTCGTTGCCGTCGGGGTCGGCGAGGACGGTCCAGGCGATCTCGTCGTCCTGCGGGCGGAGGACCGTCGCGCCGGCGTCGAGGAGCACGGCGAGGTCGTCGACGGTGACGTCCCAGTGGCAGCGGTTCTTCACCACCCGGGGGTCGTCGACCTGGACGTGCTTCAGGATCAGGTCCTCGGCGCCCGCCGCGCCGCGCAGCCAGCGGGGGCGGCCGTCGGGGCCGGGGCCGAGCTCGCCGCCGTAGAGGGCGTGCCACCACCGCGCCAGCTCGACCGGGCGGGCCGAGTCGATGCAGATGGCGAAGGGCCGGGCGAGGGCGCCGCCGGCGTCGCCGGGGAAGGCGCAGAGCTCGTTGCCCTCCGGATCGGCGAGGACGGTCCACTCGGGGAAGGTGCCGAGCACGGTCGCGCCGAGGTCGAGGAGCGGCTGGAGGTCGGGCACCCACAGGTCGAGGTGGACCCGGTTCTTCACGGTCTTCGGCTCGGGCACCTCGTTGACCCAGAGCGCGTGCAGCGGGCCGCCGCGGACCACGCCGTCGCCGCCGTCCTGCAGCTCCCAGGGCAGGCCGAGCACCGTGCCCCAGAACTCGGTGACGACTCGCCCGTCGCGGGCGTCGAGGCACAGGTCCTTGAACTCGACACCAGCCACGGCGCGCACGCTACCGACAGGCCCGGCGCGGGCAGCAGGCCATTCGCATGAGGTGGATCAGTCGTCCACGATCTCCGTCACCTCGACCTCGACGCCCTCGTCGCTGCGGCCCCGGGCCTCCAGCTCGAGCTCCAGGGCCTCCCGGCGGGTCGTCTCGCTGTCGTGGTCGCCGACGGTGCCCCGCACGACGTCCTCGATGGACTCCTCGTCACGACGCTCGGTGGGATCGCTCATCTCCCTCCCCTCCCCACCCCGTCCCGAGGCAATAGCGCTCATCGCACCGAGGCCGAGGCGATGGCGCTCACATGCGGTCGTCATCCCCTCGAGTGCGTGCCGTCGAGCGCCATCCCCTCGAGTCGGGGTGACGCGGCGTCACGGGAGGTCGGGGCGACGGCGCGGGTCAGCGATCAGCCGATGCCGGCGACGGGGGTGCCGGGGCGGGCGGCCAGCTCGTCGACCTCGGGACCCGACCTGCGGTCGTGGCGCACGGCACCAGCGAGGAGCGCGAGCACGGCGCCCGCAACGGGGACCACGGCCAGCGCGGCCTGCACGGTGAGCGCGTCGCCGAGGACGCCCACGAGGGGCGGCACGACGAGGAAGCCGAGGCGGCTGGCCCACGCGACGGCGGCGACGCCGTGGCCCGACGGCACGCCGGGCAGGTTGCCGGCGGCGTGGAACACGGTCGGGAAGATCGGCCCCGCGCCCCAGCCGGCGACCGCGAAGCCGGCCACGGCGGAGACGGGGTGGCCGACGAGGAGGCCGATCGCCGTGCCCGCCGCGATGGCGATCCCGGCCAGGCGCAGCATCCGCTCGGGCCCCCAGCGGTCGGCCACCCGATCGGCGGTGAGGCGCGAGACCGTCATCGCGGACATGAACGCGAGGAAGAGGAGACCGGCGGCACCCGCGGAGGTTCCCAGCTCCTCGCGCATGAGCACGGCGCCCCACGACGCGGGCGAGTCCTCGATGGCGCCCGCGAGCACGAGGAGCGACCCCAGCGCCACGAGCCGCCGGGCGGCGTCCCGGCTCACCACCCGGGTCCGGCCGCTCGCCGACGGGCTGGGTGCGGCGCCGTCCGCGCCACCGTCCGCGCCGCCCGTCGCGCCGGCCGCAACGGTGAGGTCCTCGTCCGCCGCGGTGGCGGCCCCGCCTGCGTCCTCGCGGTCGGCGTCGTCGGCGCCGGGCAGGAGCGCCGGGCGGGCGAGGAGCGTGAGCGCGCCGAGCACGAGCCCGGCGAGCGCGAGGTGCAGCTCGATGGCCACCTCGGCGCTGGCGGCGAGCGACCCGGCGGCGGCGCCGAGCACGGCCCCGAGGCTCCAGAGTCCGTGGACGCCGTTCACGATCGAGCGCCCGTAGGCCCGCTGCACCCGCAGGGCCTGGGTGTTCATGGCGACGTCCATGAGCGAGTCGAGGACGCCGAACGCGAGGAGGGCGCCGGCCAGCGCCGCCCACACCGGCGCCAGGGCGATGACCGGGAGCAGCGCGGCGAAGCAGAGCCCGGCGGCGGTCGCCACCCCGGCGCTGCCCCAGCGCAGCAGGAGCCGGCCCGCGGCCGGGCCGGCGGCCAGCGCGCCGACCGACACGCAGGCCAGGGCGAGGCCGAGCGCGGTGTTCGACAGCCCGAGGTCGACCTTGATCCCAGACAGCCGCGGGACGACGTTCGACCACGCCCCCGCGTTCACCACGAAGAGCAGGCTGACCGCCACCCGGGACCGGCGGAGCGCGCCAGGCGGAGTCGTCGCAGCCACAACTGCACCGTACGACGTCTGTGTGCAGATCCGAGCCGCAGCGGCTGAAGAACGCGCACAGACGTTGTGGGGTGGACCATCCACCAAACGGGGGGTGGGGGTGGGGTCTACTGGGCGGCGGTGACCCCCAGGGCGAACCCGACCCCGTGGCGATGCGCAGCCGGTCGAGCACCGGTGGCCCGGGTTGCGGACGGCCCCGGACGAGCGGGCCACCGTCACCGTCCCTCCCACCCACTGGGGGCCTCTCCTTGACCGACCTGCTGGCCAGCCGGTCGCGCCTCGGCGCGTCCGACCTCACCCCTGCCCACCCGACCACCGCCACGGCGCGGATGGTCCTCGACACCTCCGTGCTCATCGCCGACCCCGAGTCGATCCGGGCGTTCCCGGACGCGGACGTGGTCATCCCGCTCGTCGTCGTGGAGGAGCTCGACGAGCAGAAGGGCCGCCTCGACGACGTCGGCCGGGCGGCCCGGGCCGTCCTCCGGGCCATCGAGGAGCTGCGCGTCGCGAACGGCGGGGACATCCGCACCCCGGTGGCGCTGCCCGACGGCGGCACGGTCCGCATCGAGACCAACGGCCTGCACCTGAACGAGATCCGCGAGCACGGCCTCGACCCGGCGAAGAACGACAACCGCATCCTCGCCGCCGCCCTCGGCCAGGCGACCCACGGCCCCACGGTCATCGTCTCCAACGACGCCGCCCTGCGCATCAAGGCCGCCCAGCTCGGCCTCGAGGCCCGCGAGCACCAGCGCCTCCGGGGCCGGGCCAGCGACGTCCGCCCGGTGGGGTGGACGACCGTCGAGGTGAGCGCCGCCGCCATCGACGCCGTCTACGACGACCCCCACGGGCTGCCCGTCGAGGCGCTGCCCCCGGCGGACGCCGCCCGCCTCGGCGACGAGCTCACCGAGCGCTTCGCGGTGCTGCGGGCCGGCAGCCAGTCCGTCCTCGTCCGCCACCGCGACGGCGACCTCGAGGCCCTCCAGCGGGTGCCCGAGCCGTGGGGGCTGCGCCCCCGCTCGAAGGAGCAGCAGTTCGCCCTCGACCTGCTCCTCGACCCCGACGTGCGCATCGTCGCCCTCGACGGCATGGCCGGCACCGGCAAGACGCTCCTCGCCCTCGCCGCCGGCCTCGAGCAGGTCGTGGAGACCGGGCTGTACGACAAGCTCGCCGTGTACCGGCCGGTCGTCCCCGTCGGGAAGTCCGAGCTCGGCTTCCTGCCCGGCACCCTCGACGAGAAGCTCGACCCGTGGATGACCGCCGTCCACGACGCCCTGGTCGCCCTCACCGAGCGGCGCAGCCACGCCGACGCCCGCGCCGTGCTGGACGAGCTCACCGAGCGGGACAAGCTCTCCCTCGAGGCCGTCACCTACCTGCGGGGGCGCACCCTGCACGGCACCTACGTGCTCGTCGACGAGGCGCAGAACCTCGAGCCCACCACGCTCAAGACGATCCTGACCCGGGTGGGCGAGGGCACGAAGGTCGTCTTCACCGGCGACACGAGCCAGATCGACGCGCCGTACCTGTCCGAGCACAACAACGCCGTGTCGGTGCTCATCGACGCCTTCGAGGGCGAGCCCGTCTTCGGCCACGTGCGCCTCGCCCACTGCGAGCGCTCCGAGGTGGCCTCGCTCGCCGCCCTGCGCCTCTAGCCCCCATCCGTCCACCCGGCCCGGCCCCTGCCGGCCGCCCGGCGCCGCCGCGCGCCCCTCCACGTCGCCCGTCGCGCTCGCCGGTTCGTCGCCCGCGGCGGGCGAGGGTCCCGTAGCGTGTCCCCATCGCTGCCGAGGGGACCCACGAGGGGGCCGGCGAGCCCGACGACGACCCGCCGGAGCAGCCGCTCGTCGCGCTGCTCCTGGCCCGGGCGCTCGACGCGCTCGACCAGGTGCGGGGGCGGGCCAACCTCCCGACGATCCGCATCTCCCCGGCTGGGCTCCTGCGGGGCGAGGTGGACGTCGTCGAGGTGGAGGTCCCGGCCGTGCTCGCCGCGGGGCTCCTCCTCGACCGCGTCGTGGTCCGGGCCGAGCGGGTCCGCCTCGTCCCCGCCCTGCCGCCCCGCCTGCGGGCCGGCCCGGTGTCGCTGCGGGCGCACGTGAGCCAGGAGAACGTCGACCGGTGGGTCCGCACCGCCCGGCTCCCGGCCCGGGTCCGCCTGACCGCCGACGGCGTGGCGATCGCCACGGGGATCGCCGGCGTGCGCACCGGCGAGGTGCTGGCCGACCTCGAGGTGACCGGCCGGTTCCTGCGCCTCGCACCGCGCCGGCTGTCGATGCTGGGCGTCGCCGCGCCGATCCCCCGCCTCGCGCGCGGGTACCTCCCCCTCCCCCCGCTGCCCCGCGGCGCCCGCCTCACCGACGTCCAGCACGGTGACGGCGACCTCGCCGTCACCTTCACGATCCCCGAGCTCGAGGAGACCCTCACCCCCGAGCTGGCGGGCCGGGTGGCGCGCCTCCTGCGGCTCCCCTGGCCCGGCGGCCGCTGACTGACCGGCACCTGACCCGCCCATCCACCACCCGCGCGCGCGGGGTTCCTAGTGTCAAGCCCGACCCGCAGCCAGCTCCGAGGTGGGCGATGAGACGGCGACCGCCGATCTACGGCCTCGACATCGAGACGGACACGAGCCAGAACGGGCTCGACCCTGCGGTCGCTGCGGTCGTCACCATCGCGCTCGTGGGCCCGACGATCGAAGAGGTCTTCAGCGGGCCCGAGGAGGAGATCCTCCTCCGCGTCGACGACCGCCTCGCGCAGCTCGAGCCGGGCGTGCTCGCCACCTGGAACGGCGCCGCCTTCGACCTGCCCTTCATCGCGGACCGGGCCGAGATGCTCGACCTCGACATCGGCCTGCGCCTCCAGCTCGACCGCAGCATCACGCTGCGCCGGGCGCCCCTGCCCGGCCACGAGGGCGCCTACCGGGGCGCGTGGTACGACCACCAGCACCTCGACGCCTACCGCGTGTACCGGGGGGACGTCGGGCCGTCGCTGCGCATCTCCTGCTCGCTGAAGTCGATCGCCCGCTTCGTTGGGCTCGCGCCGGTCGAGGTGGACCGGGCCCAGATCCACGACCTCTCCAACGAGGCGCTGCACGCGTACGCGGCGAGCGACGCCCGCCTCGCCCGCGTGCTCACCGAGCGCCGGTGGCCCACGGCCTCCCGCTGCATCGACCGGCTCGACCCCGCCGAGGTCGAGGACCCTGTCGAGCTGGCGGCGGCCATGCGCCGGCACCCCAGCTGGGCCGCGCTCCCCGCCGGCGCCTGACCGCCTCGTCCCGTCCGCGCCCGGTCTGACGCGGGCCGGCTCGCGATCGGGCCTCGCCACCGTCACACCCCTGCGCCATGCTCGGTGGCACGCGCTGCGGCGCGCTCGCGGTCTCCGGGACCGCCTTCACGACCCCCCTCCCGTGGAGGTGCCCCGTGCCCCGCTCCGCCGCCCGCCGCCCGCGCTGTCCCCGCACCGGCTCCGGCCGCGCCGTCGCCCACCTCGCCCGGCTCCTGGCCGAGCACCCGCCCGCCGGACCCGACCACCTCGCCGTCCGCGCCGTCCACCGCGGCGACGACCTGGAGGTGGCGTTCCTCCCGCTCGGGACCACCCACCCGTTCGCCGCGCTCGCCGGCTTCACCGCCCCGCCCGAGTGGGCGATCTTCGGTCTCGACGTGCGCGGGACCGCCCACCACCTCGAGGACGGGACGGCCCAGCGCTCCCGCACCGTCCACCTCGTCCACCGAGGCGGCGAGGAGGCCACGGTGCTCGTGCGAGACGACGGGCCGCCGGAGGCGCTGCCCGGACCGGGGATCGGGCTCCTCCCCGACCTGTGCCGGCGGGTCCTCGGCCTGCCCACGCCCCCTCCTCCGGTCGCCACCCGCACCGCCTTCGCCGTCGCGTGGCTGGACGCGCTCCTCCGCGACGCGGCCGAGGGACCCCCCACCGGGTGGGAGTCCTTCCCCGAGGTGGCCCGCCGCCACCCGGCCGCGGTGGGGCGCCCCGCCCCCGCGGACCCCGCCGAGCTCGCCGCCCTCGCCCGGGCGCACGCCGAGCGCTGGACCTGGCGGGCGCTCCGCGCCGCGCCCGAGGTGCTGCCGGCCCCCGAGGGCGTGCTGCCGCGCGCCGTGACGGCCTGGATGGACGACGGGGCCTTCGCGCGCTGGTGCGTCGGCGGCTTCCCCGACCCCGAGGTGCTGGCCCACGACGTCGTGAGCCTCCTGCCCGCCCGCACGGCCCCGCTCGTCGTCGACGCGATCGCCCGGATCGTGGGCCCGGACGGCCCCGCGGGCGGTGACCGGAGGGCGTCCGGCACTACCCCGTGACGCCCCGGCAACACCTCCCGTGCCCGATGTCACCCGGAGGATGTTGCAATTCTGTGACAAAGCATTGTTACAGTCTCGTGAACCCGTACCGCACCGGACAGAACATCGGTGCCCCGCCGCTGGGTGTGTCCCCCCGAAGCTGACCGCTCCCCTGGTTCCCTCCAGGCGAGGTCGGCGCCCGCCCAGCCCCGACCCGGGAGGAAACCCCCCAATGAACGGGAGCAGCAACCCTGCGAGTACCCACGGCTCGTCGCGCGTCCGACGGGCCCTCCTGATCGGCGCTGCCGCCGCTGGCGTCGCCGTCCCCGCCATCGCCCTGGCCGCCGAGGACTCCAGCAGCCTCACCGAGCCGATGGTCGAGGCCCAGTCCGCCACGACCGCCGTCGAGCTCGCCGGGCTCGACACCGCGGCCGGCGACTCCTCGGTCTCGGCCGTCCTCACCGCAACCCACCAGGGCCACGACCGCGCCGAGACGGTCATCGCCTACGCCGCCGCGGTCGAGCAGGCCCAGATCGAGCAGCTGATCGCCGCCGAGGAGGAGGCCGCCCGCCAAGAGGCGGCTCGCCAGGAGGCGGCCCGTCAGGAGGCCGCCCGCCAGGCCGCGCCGGCCCCCGCCCCGGCACCCGCCCCGGCTCCGGCCCCGGCCCTGCAGCCGGCCGGCAGCGGCACCGGTGACCCCAACGACCCGGCCAGCTGGGACCGCCTCGCCCAGTGCGAGTCCGGTGGCAACTGGGCCATCAACACCGGCAACGGCTACTACGGCGGCCTGCAGTTCTCCCTGTCGTCGTGGCGGGCCGTCGGCGGCACCGGCTACCCGCACGAGCACAGCCGCGAGACCCAGATCGCCATGGGCCAGCGCCTGTGGCAGTCGGGCGGCTGGAAGCACTGGCCGGCCTGCACCCGCAGCTTCGGCTGGCGCTAGCCCGCTCGTCCCGCCTTCGCGGCGCGTCACCGCAGCCGGCCCCCGCCTCGTGCGGGGGCCGGCCCGCGTCCGGGCCCCGGTCGTATGCGGCGCCGCCGGAGCGGGGAGGGAGGCGAGGTGAGCTCCCACATCGCATGCACGAACGCGCCCGGACTGGTTGAGTGGTCCCTGTGACCGCGCACCTGAACGTCGCCGACGACCGCTACGAGATCTTCCCGCTCGCGGACGCGGGCGGGGACGTCGAGTCCCTGCCGTTCTCGCTGAAGATCCTCCTCGAGAACGTCCTGCGCAACGTCGGGCGCACGACGTCCGAGGACGACGTCGCCCGCCTCGCGTCATGGGACCCGGCGTCCGCGGTGGACGAAGAGCTCTCCTTCTCCCCGGCCCGCATCCTCATGCAGGACTTCACGGGCGTCCCCGCTGTCGTCGACCTCGCTGCGATGCGCGACGCCATCGTGGACCTCGGCGGCGATCCCGATCGGGTGAACCCGCTGATCCCGGCCGAGCTCGTCATCGACCACTCGGTGCAGGTCGACGAGGCGGGCACGGCGAGCGCCCTCGCCCGCAACGTGGCCCTCGAGTTCCAGCGCAACGACGAGCGGTACCGCTTCCTGAAGTGGGGTCAGCAGGCCTTCGACGGCCTGCTCGTCGTCCCGCCGAACACCGGCATCTGCCACCAGGTGAACCTCGAGCACCTGAGCCGGGTCGTCTTCGTCGACGACGCCGGCCGGGCCTACCCGGACACCCTCGTGGGCACGGACTCGCACACCACGATGGTGAACGGCCTCGGCGTGCTCGGCTGGGGCGTCGGCGGCATCGAGGCCGAGGCGGCCATGCTCGGCCAGCCGGTGTCGATGCTCACGCCCAAGGTGGTCGGCTTCCGCCTCGACGGCGCCCTCCCCGAGGGCGCCACCGCCACGGACCTCGTGCTCCGCGTCACCCAGCTCCTCCGCGAGCACGGGGTGGTCGGCAAGTTCGTCGAGTTCTACGGGCCCGGCGTGGCGGCCGTGCCGGTCGAGAACCGGGCGACGATCGGCAACATGTCCCCGGAGTACGGCTCGACGTGCGCGATCTTCCCGATCGACGCCGAGACGCTCCGCTACCTGCGCTTCACCGGTCGCCCCGAGTCCCAGGTCGAGCTCGTCGAGGCCTACGCCAAGGAGCAGGGCCTCTGGCACGAGCCGGACCGCACGCCCCGCTACTCCGAGCACATCGAGCTCGACCTCTCGACGGTCGTCCCGAGCATCTCGGGCCCGAAGCGCCCGCAGGACCGCATCTCCCTCGCCGAGGCGAAGGAGGTGTTCCAGTGCGCGCTCGGGGAGTTCCTCGAGGGCCGCAGCGGCGGCACGGCGGTGTCCGTGGGCGCCATGAGCCCGGCCGACGAGGCCTCGGCCGAGTCGTTCCCGGCCAGCGACCCGCCCGCCGCCATGGAGGGCGTGACCGGCGAGGGCCAGCCCGAGCCGGCGGCCGTCGAGCCCGCCGGTCCCTGCGACGCGCCCGCCGCCCGCCAGCCGGTGACCGTCGCGCTCGACGACGGCGGCGAGGTGGAGCTCGACCACGGCCACGTCGTCATCGCCGCGATCACCAGCTGCACGAACACGTCGAACCCCTACGTGATGGTGGCCGCCGGCCTGCTCGCCCGGAAGGCGCGCGAGCGGGGGCTCACCACGAAGCCGTGGGTGAAGGCGTCCCTCGCCCCCGGCAGCCGGGTCGTGACCGACTACCTCGAGCGGGCCGGGCTCCAGGAGGACCTCGACGCGCTGCGCTTCAACCTCGTCGGCTACGGCTGCACGACCTGCATCGGGAACTCCGGGCCGCTGCGCCCCGAGCTGTCGCGAGCGATCGCCGAGCACGACCTCTCGGTGGCGTCGGTGCTGTCCGGCAACCGGAACTTCGAGGGCCGGATCAACCCGGACGTGCGCATGAACTACCTCGCCTCGCCGCCGCTCGTGGTCGCCTACGCGCTCGCCGGCACGATGGACTGGGACCCGTACCACGAGCCGTTCCCGGGCAGCGACGTGATGCTGTCGGACATCTGGCCCGCCGCCGAGGAGGTCAACGAGGTCGTGGCGTCGAGCCTCGACACGTCGATGTTCACGAGCCGCTACGGCGCCGTCCTCGAGGGCGACGAGCGCTGGCAGGCCCTCGAGGTGCCTACCGGGGCCCGCTTCGCCTGGCAGGGCGACTCCACCTACGTCCGCCAGCCCCCGTTCTTCCAGGGCCTTCCGCCCGAGCCCACGCCGCCCGCCGACATCCGGGGCGCCCGCGTGCTCGCCCTCCTCGGCGACTCGATCACGACGGACCACATCTCCCCCGCCGGGTCCATCAAGGTCGGCAGCCCGGCCGCCACCTGGCTGGAGGAGCAGGGCGTCGACCCCGCCGACTTCAACTCGTACGGCTCCCGCCGCGGGAACCACGAGGTGATGATGCGCGGCACGTTCGGCAACATCCGCCTGCGCAACCAGCTCGCACCGGGCACCGAGGGCGGGATCACCCGCCACCTCCCCTCCGGGGAGCAGATGACGATCTACGACGCGGCGATGCGGTACCAGTCCGAGGGCGTGCCCCTCGTAGTGCTCGCCGGAAAGGAGTACGGCTCGGGCTCGTCGCGGGACTGGGCGGCCAAGGGCACGGCGCTGCTCGGCGTGCGGGCCGTGCTGGCCGAGTCCTACGAGCGGATCCACCGGTCGAACCTCGTCGGCATGGGCGTCCTGCCCCTCGAGCTGCCCGCCGGAGAGACGGTCGCCAGCCTCGGCCTCACCGGCGAGGAGGTCATCGACATCGCCGGCATCGCCACCGAGGACCCGCTCGACCTGCTCGGCGCCACGCTCACCGTGCAGGCCGGCGACCTGCGCTTCGACGTGCGCTGCCGCATCGACACCCCGACCGAGGCGGCCTACTACCGCCACGGCGGCATCCTCCCGTACGTGCTGCGCCAGCTCGCCTCCCGCTGACGGGGGTCAGGCCGCCGACGGCGCGGCGGTGCGGCGGTCCTCGCGGCGGGCCTGGCGGCCGTCCTCGCGCACCCAGTCCCGCACGACGAGGGCGAGCACGCCGGTGGCGACGAGGTCGCCCGCCGCCCACATGATCCCGCCGCCCAGGTGCGTGCCCGCCAGGGTCTGCCCGGCCAGCGGCTCGGACCGCACGAGCAGCGAGAGGCCGAGGAACGCGTGCAGCGGGATGGCGAGGCCCACGAGGGCCAGGCGGGCGGGCGGCGACGGGCGGTGCGGGACGGGGTCCGCCGCCACCACCGGCCACAGGAAGACCGCGCCCGACACGAGGAAGTGGACGTGCACGAGGTCGTGCACCCGCGCGTCCCGGATCGACAGGTCGAACAGGGGCGTGGCGTAGAGCACCCACAGCGACAGCGCCCACACCGGCCACGTCAGCGCCGGGTGCCCGAGCACCCGGGCGGCGCGGCTGCGCAGCACCCGGCGCAGGGCCCGTCGCACACCAGGACCGGCCGTCTGGAGGGCGAGGGTCACGGGGGCGCCGAGGGCGAGCAGCGCCGGCGCCACCATCGCGAGGATCAGGTGCTGGGCGACGTGGGACGGGAACGAGGTCGTGTCCCGGGCCGCCAGGGTCGTCTGGGTCGCGACCACGAGTGCGACCAGCCCGAGCGCGAACGCGAGCGAGCGCGACGGCGCCCACCGGCGGCCCCGCCGGGCCAGGCGGCGCACGCCGCGGGCGTAGGCCGCCGCCCCCAGCACGAGCAGCAGCGCCGGGGCCGGGTCGAGGTGCACGACCCCTTCCCTGCCCCCTCCGGGCGGGGCTGAGCCCTCGAGCGGCGCGCGGGGGTATGGACCGGGCCGGGAGGGGGAAGTGGGGCGCCGTGACGACGGCGCCGGAGGTGCACCTTCCGGAGGTGAACCGCACGTCACCCCTGGCTGTGGGCACGATCGTGTGGCTCGCGTCCGAGGTGATGTTCTTCGCGGGGCTCTTCGGCGCGTACTTCGCCCTGCGGGCCGCCGCCCCCGGAGGCGAGTGGCCCCCGCCGGACGTCCACCTCGAGACGGGCTGGGCCGCCGCCTTCACCGCCCTCCTCGTCCTCTCCAGCGGGTCGATGCACCTCGCCACGGCGGCCATCGAGCGCGGCGACCGCCAGACCATGCGGCGCTGGCTGCTCGTCACCGTCCTCCTCGCCGCGGCCTTCCTCGCCAACCAGGGACGGGAGTGGGCCGTGGCCGACTTCGCGGCGGACTCCCACGCCTACGGCAGCGCCTTCTTCGTCCTCACCGGCTTCCACGGCCTGCACGTCCTCGGCGGCGTGCTCGCCATGGCCGTCCTGCTGGCCCGGTCGCTCGACCCCGGGTTCGGGCACCCCCACGCCGGACCGGTCCAGGTCACCGGCTACTACTGGCACGTCGTCGACGTCGTCTGGGTGGGGATGTTCGCGACCCTGTTCCTCATCCGGTGACGGTGTGATGGCGCGCTGGCCGGTCCCCCTCGTGGCTGCCCTCACCCTCGTCGGCACCGCCCTCCTGGCGCCCGGCGCGGCCGCGTCGCGCCCCGACCAGCGCGCCGACGACGACCTCGGCCGCCGTCTCTACGTGAGCGACTGCGCGAGCTGCCACGGGGTCGACGGCCGGGGCCGCGACGGCGCGGGGCCCAGCCTCGAGGACGCCGGCGAGGCCGGCGCGCACTTCTACATCACCTCCGGCCGGATGCCGATGGACAGCGTCGAGGGCCAGTCCCGCCGCAAGCCCGTCCGCTACGAGGACGACGAGATCGACGCCCTCGTGGCCTACGTGGCCGGCCTCGGCGACGGCCCCGAGCTGCCGGCGGTCCAGGTCGAGGGCACCGACCTCGTCCGGGGCAACACCCTCTACCGGGCCAACTGCGCGGCCTGCCACAACTCGGCCGGCTCCGGCGGTGCGCTCGGCCAGGGCGTCTACGCGCCGGAGCTGTACCCGGCCACCCCCGAGCAGGTGGCGGCCGCCGTCCGGGTCGGTCCCGGGGCGATGCCGGCGTTCGGGCCCGGCGCCATCGACGGCGAGGAGCTGGACGATCTCGTGGCCTACGTCGACTTCCTGAAGGACCCCGAGGACCGGGGCGGCGCGCCGCTCGGCCGGGTCGGCCCCGTCCCCGAGGGTCTCGTCGCCTGGGTGGTAGGCCTCGGCCTGCTGCTCATGGCGGTGCGCTGGATCGGCACGCGGGAGCGCACCCACCGGCCGCCCGCCGGGGAGGGACCGGAGCCGAGCGAGGGAGGGGCCGGATGATCGAGCGCGCCGTCGCCGCCTGCTTCCTGGTCGCCTTGGCCGCGGCCGTCGCCCTCGGCGTCGTGTACGTCGCCGGCGGGCAGCCCCAGCTCGAGGGGCTGTTCCTCATGCTCTGCCTCGGCGGGCTCGGCATCGGGCTCGTCGTGTGGGTGAAGGCGCTGTTCCCGCCCGAGCACGCCAGCCAGCCCCGACCGAAGCTGACCTCCGAGCCCCCGGACCGGGACGCCTTCGTCGAGCGCCTCGAGGTGGGCGAGCAGCAGTTCTCCCGCCGAGGGCTCCTCGTCCGGCTCCTGGTGGGCGCGGGCGCGGCCCTCGGGGCTGCGCTCCTGTTCCCCATCCGCTCGCTCGGCCCGTCGCCCGGCAGCGCCCTGCGGCGCACCGGCTGGGAGCGAGGGGCCCGCCTCATGAGCCCGGGCCGGGACCGGCCCGTGAAGGTCAGCGACCTCGAGGTCGGCAACGTCCTCACGGTGTTCCCCGAGGGCAAGGGCGAGCCGGAGGACTCGGCGGTCGTCATCATCCGGGTGGACGAGGACCTCCTCGAGCTCCCCGAGGACCGGCGGGACTGGGCGCCCCAGGGCTGCGTGGCGTACTCGAAGATCTGCACGCACGTGGGGTGCCCGGTCGGCCTCTACCAGGAGGACACCCACCGCCTCGTGTGCCCCTGCCACCAGAGCATGTTCGACGTGCTCCGCGGCGCGAAGCCCGTCTTCGGCCCGGCCGTCATCCCCCTCCCCCAGCTGCCGCTCGACGTCGAGGAGGACGGCACCCTCGTCGCCCGCTCCGACTTCGAGGAGCCCATCGGCCCGAGCTTCTGGAACCGGGACAAGGGCTGATGCGGCGGCTCCTGCGGTGGTTCGACGACCGGCTGGCCGCCTCGAGGTTCGCCTCGACGGCGCTCAACCGGGTGTTCCCGGACCACTGGTCGTTCCTCCTCGGCGAGATCGCCGCGTACGCGCTCATCGTGCTGATCCTCACGGGCACGTACCTCACCTTCTTCTTCACCCCCTCCGCCGAGGAGGTCGTCTACTCCGGCTCCTACGCCCCGCTGCAGGGAGTCGAGATGTCGGCCGCGTACGCCTCGGCCCTCGACATCTCCTTCGACGTGCGGGCCGGGCTCGTGATGCGCCAGATGCACCACTGGGCGGCGCTCGTGTTCGTCGCGGCGATCGTCGTCCACATGATGCGGGTGTTCTTCACGGGCGCCTTCAAGAACCCCCGGGAGCTCAACTGGGTCATCGGCGTCACCCTGCTCGTGCTCGCCATCGGCAACGGCTTCTTCGGCTACTCGCTCGTGGACGACCTGCTCTCGGGGACCGGGGTGCGGGTCGCCTACGCCACCGCCATGTCGATCCCGGTCGTGGGACCCGACCTCGCCTCCGGCCTCTTCGGCGGTGAGTTCCCCGGCGAGTTCCTCCCCCGCTTCTACGTGCTCCACATCCTCGTGCTGCCGGCGATCATCGTCGGGCTCCTGTCGGTCCACCTCGCGCTCGTGTGGCGCCAGAAGCACACCGAGTTCGACGGTCCCGGCAAGCGCGAGGACGTGATCACCGGGGAGCGGCTCTGGCCGACCTACGCGGCGAAGTCCGGGGCGCTGCTGCTCCTCACCGCCGCCGTGCTCGCCGGGCTCGGCGGGCTGGCCCAGATCAACCCCATCTGGGTGTACGGCCCCTTCCGCAGCGGTGAGGCCGTCGCCGCGGTGACCTCGGCGTCGCAGCCGGACTGGTACATGGGCTGGCTCGACGGGACCCTGCGGATCTTCCCGCCGATCGAGCCGGTGCTCTTCGGCTACCGCATCCCGAACCCGTTCTTCGGCGGCGTGCTGCTGCCGGGGATCACGTTCACCGGCGTGTACCTCTGGCCGTGGATCGAGGCGCGGTTCACCGGGGACCGCGCCGCGCACAACCTCCTCGACCGCCCTCGGGACCACCCGGTGCGCACCGCCATCGGCGTCTCGGTGTTCACCTTCTACGCCGTCCTCTTCGCCGCCGGCAGCAACGACGTCCTGGCCGGGGTGTTCGAGGTGGGTGCCGAGCGCCTCGTGTGGACCTTCCGGATCCTGGTCGTGGTGCTGCCCGTCGCCGCGTTCTTCGTCACCCGCAAGGTCTGCCACGACCTCCAGGGCGTGCGAGGTCGGGTCGGCACGAAGGGCCACCGGCTGGTCCGCACGGCCGACGGCCGCTACGAGTCCCGCCACTGACCCGGGCCGCCGGCGCGGCGTCAGTCCTGCGGGGGGCGGGGGCGGACCCGGGTCCCCCGGTGGGACTCCACGGCCAGGCCGGCGATGGCGAACACCAGCAGGGCCACCCCGGGCAGCGCCAGGAGCGGGCTGAGCACGAGCCCGTACCCGAGCCCCATGCAGGCCACGGCGATGAGCACCGGGTACCAGGAGGCCGAGGGGAACCAGCCGAGGTCCGCCGCGCCCTCGGCGAGGTCCACCGCCTCGCGGTCCTCCGGGCGAAGCCCGTGCTGGCGGGCCTGGACCGCGAGGTACACGGCGAGGAACAGGAACATCGCTGCCGTCAGGACGAGCGCCGCGGTGCCGGCCGGCTCGTAGCTGAAGATCCAGTAGAGGATCGCCCAGGGGCTGAGGATGAGGCCCAGCCCGGCCAGCAGCCGCCACTCGACCCTCATCCGTCGACCTCCTCGAGCAGCTCCGGGTGGCGGAGGTGGAAGGCGGGCTGGCGGGACCGTATCGGCGGGATCCGGTCGAAGTTGTGCGGCGGAGGCGGCGAGCTCGTCGCCCACTCGAGCGTGTGGCCGCCCCACGGGTCCTCGGCATCCGGCGCGACCCGCCGCCAGCTGCGCACCAGGTTCACGGCGAAGAGCACCGCGGCGACCAGCGTGAACAGGTGCCCGACGCTCGAGAGCACGTTGAGGTCGGCGTAGCGGTCGTCGTACTGCGCGTACCGGCGGGGCATCCCCTCGAGCCCGAGCACGTGCTGCGGGAAGAACGTGAGGTTGAAGCCGAGGAGCAGGCACCAGAACTGCGCCTTGCCGAGCCCCTCCCCCAGACGCCGGCCGGTCATCTTGGGGAACCAGAAGTAGATCGCCCCGAACATCGCGAAGACCGCCGAGCCGAACAGCACGTAGTGCATGTGGGCGACGACGAAGTACGTGTCGTGGACGTGGACGTCGAAGCTGATGGCGGCCAGCATCGGCCCCGTCAGCCCCCCGATGAGGAACACGACGAAGAACCCGAGCGCGTAGAGCATCGGCGTCTCGAAGGACAGGCGCCCACCCCACATCGTGAAGGTCCAGTTGAAGAACTTCACGCCGGTGGGCACGGCGATGATCAGCGTCAGGCCCGAGAAGAACGGGAACAGCACCTCGCCGGTGGCGAACATGTGGTGGGCCCACGTCGTGAACGAGTAGGCGGCGATCGCCATCGTCGCGATCACGAAGGCCACGTAGCCGAACAGCGGCTTGCGGCTGAACACCGGGATGATCTCGCCGACCACCCCGAAGAACGGCAGGGCGACGATGTAGACCTCCGGGTGACCGAAGAACCAGAACAGGTGCTGCCACAGCAGGGGCATCCCGGCGCCGTCGACCACGTCGTAGAAGTGCGTCCCCAGGTTCCGGTCGGTGAAGAGCATCACCATCGCCGCCGTGAGCACCGGGAAGGCCATCAGCATGAGGAAGCTGACCGCCACCATGCTCCAGGTGAACACGGGCATCCGGAACATGGTCATCCCGGGGGCCCGCATGCTGATCACGGTCGTGAGGATGTTCACGGCGCCGATGACCGACGCGATGCCGGTCAGCCCGAGGCCCACGATCCACAGGTCGGCACCGATCGTCTCGGTGTACGTGGCGTTCGACAGCGGCGTGAACGCGGTCCACCCGAAGTCCGCCGCCCCCTTCGAGGTGAGGAAGCCGGACAGGACCACGATCCCGCCCCCGAGGAACAGCCAGTACGACAGCGCGTTGAGGCGGGGGAAGGCCATGTCTGGGGCCCCGATGTGGAGCGGCACGAGGTAGTTGGCCAGCCCGGTCGCCATCGGCACGGCGAAGAGGAACATCATGATCGTGCCGTGCATCGTGAAGACCTGGTTGTAGGTCTCGCGGGACACGAGGTCGAGTTCGGGGGTGGCGAGCTCCGCCCGCATCACCGTCGCGAGCAGGCCACCCACGGCGAAGAAGACGAGGGCCGACCCCATGTAGAGCAGCCCGATCTTCTTGTGGTCGGTGGTGGTCAGCCAGTCGGCCAGGCCGTCCCCCAGCCGGGGCGGCCGGGCGGGCTCGGGGGCGTCGTCGGGGGCAGGGGCGGGCGGGTCCGCGAGCGTCGTCACCGTGTGCTCTCCCGGGCCGTCTCGTCGGCCCACGCGTCGAACTCGTCGGCCTCGACGATGCGGACCGTGAAGTCCATGCGGGAGTGGTCGAGGCCGCAGTACTCGGCGCAGTGCCCGTGCAGCTCCGCCACCCGGGTGGTCCGCACGTCGAGGTGGGAGCGCAGGCCCGGGATGAGGTCCCGCTTCGTCAGGAAGCTCGGCACGTAGAAGGAGTGGATGACGTCGGAGCTGGCCAGCTCGATGCGGACGTCGGCGTCGACGGGCAGGACCATCTCCGGGGTCTCCCCTGCGATGGACTCCACGAGGACCCCGTGGTCCGGGTACTCGAAGCGCCAGCCCCACCGGTACCCGGTGACCTCGACGACGACGTCGGGGTCCGCCACCTCGTCGTTCACGATCTCGTCGGTCCGCAGGGTGTAGACGAACAGCCCGGCCACGATCCCGAGGGGGATGGCGATGTAGACCCCCTCGAGGAGGGCGCTGCCGTGGGACTGCGCCGGCAGCTCGTCGCGGTCCCCCCGACGGCCGCGCACGATGGCGATCGCGGCGAGGACGAGCACGGTGCCGCCCACGGCGGCCGACAGCCAGAACAGCACCCGCCACATGTCGAGCACGGTGCGGCCCTGCTCGGAGGCGGGCTCGGGCGCGCCGAGGTTGCTGCCACAGCCCGCCAGCGCGAGCAGGGCGGCGCTGCCGCCTGCGCGCGCCGCGAGACCGGCGACCGACCGACGCATGGCCGTCGCCCTACCCCCGGCCGCGGTCGGCTACACCCCTCCCGCCGCGCGGCGCGGCCGCGCCCGGGGGCTACCCGTCGGCGGCGTCGTCGGAGGGGGGACCCTCGAGGGCCGGGACCTCGAACGCGGCGACGACGTCCTCGACGACCTCGGCCTCGGTGGACTCGGTGGCCATCGCCACGACCCGCAGGCCGGTGAGGGTCCCCAGCCAGGCGCCGAACACGAGGTCCTGGTCGCCGAGGCGCTGGTGCATCGCGTCGATCGAGGGCCGGATGCCGCCGGCGGTGGCCGCCGCGGCCACGAGCACCTCGGTCAGGAGCTCGAGCCGGTGCTCGGGCACCGCGCCGTCGAGCGCCAGCTTGGCGAGCAGGTCGGCGGCGTCGAAGGCCTCGTCGGTGATCTCCACCATCCGGCGCAGGGCCACGGCCGTGGCCTCGAGGAGGACCTGCGACACCTGGGCCGCCCCGTGCTCCTGGACGCCGCTGCCGACGACGCCGGCCGCCGCCTCGGGGTCCTGCTCGAGGATCTGGAGCTCGAGCGCCTCACGCAGCATGTCGGGGAGGTCCATGGCCCCGAGCCTACGGGCGCCGCCGACCGCAGCGCCCCCTGAGGTCTGCGGCGGCGCCGAGGTGGGCACGAACCCGGCGGCCGAGCCGGCGCACCGGCGCCGCGTTGCCGGGACGTCACCGCTTCGTTGACAGTTCCTGGCCGGCGGCGTACGGTCCTCCCGACATGGGTGGAAGCGCTTCCACTACGCCATCTGCGGAGATCGGGGGACCTCTGGTTGGTGACGATCGCTGACGTCGCGAAGCACGCCGGGGTCGGCCTGGGGACCGTGTCGCGGGTGCTGAACGGCAGCCCGAAGGTCGCCGAGGCCACCCGGGCGCGCGTCGAGGCGGCGATCGAGGACCTCGGCTACCGCCCCAACCCGCTGGCCCGGGGCCTGTCCCTGGGGCGCGGGCACACGCTCGGCGTCATCGTCCCGTTCTTCACCCACGCCTCGGCGGTCGAGCGCCTGCGCGGCGTCGTCGCCGCGATGGCCGGCAGCGCGTACGACCTCGTCCTGTTCAACGTGGCGTCGCCCTTCCACCCCGACGAGCCCTTCCACGCCCTCACCGGGCCCCACCGGGCTGACGGGCTGCTCGTCATGTCCCTGCCCGCCCCCGCCCACGACCTCGAGCGCCTCATGCGGGCCCGGGTCCCAGTGGTGCTCGTCGACAGCCGGGCCGAGGGCGTCACAGTCGTCACCACCGACGACCGCACAGGCGGGCGCATGGCCACCGAGCACCTGATCCACCTCGGCCACACCCGCATCGCGTTCATCGGCGACGACCCGGGCAACGCGTTCGGGTTCACCGCCTCCGCCGAGCGGGAGGAGGGCTACCGGGCCGTCCTGCGGGACCACGGCATCACGGTCCCCCACGACTACGTGCGCCACGGCCCGCACGACCACACCGTCGCCAAGCGGCTCGCCGCGGAGCTCCTCGCCCACCCCGAGCCGCCCACCGCCGTCTTCGCCAGCTCCGACGTCCAGGCGCTCGGCGCGATCGCCGCGATCACCGAGGCCGGCCTCCACGTCCCGCAGGACGTGTCGGTCATCGGCTTCGACGACATCGACCTCGCCGCCTACGCCGGGCTGACCACCGTCCGCCAGCCGCTCCACGACAGCGGGTTCCTCGGGGCCCGCCTGCTCCTCGACGCGCTCGACGCCCGCACGCTCCCCGAGGCCGCGGTCCACGAGCTGCCGCTCGAGCTCGTGGAGCGCACGAGCACCGCCCCCGTGCAAGGAGCCGCCTGATGGCCGAGATCGCCCTCGAGGACGTGTGGAAGGTGTACCCGGACGGCACCGAGGCCGTCCGCGGCATCGACCTCCACATCGAGGACGGGGAGTTCGTCGTCTTCGTCGGGCCGTCCGGCTGCGGCAAGACCACCGCGCTGCGGATGATCGCCGGCCTCGAGGAGATCAGCCGGGGCGCCATCCGCATCGGCGACCGAGTCGTGAACGACGTGCCGCCGAAGGCCCGGGACATCGCGATGGTCTTCCAGAACTACGCGCTGTACCCCCACATGTCGGTCTTCGACAACATGGCCTTCGGCCTCAAGCTGCAGCGGGTCGGCAAGCAGGAGATCGACGCCCGGGTGCGCGAGGCCGCCCGGATCCTCGGCCTCGACGAGCTGCTCGACAAGAAGCCGGCCGCCCTCTCGGGCGGGCAGCGCCAGCGGGTGGCGATGGGCCGGGCCATCGTGCGCAAGCCGAGCGCCTACCTCATGGACGAGCCGCTCTCGAACCTCGACGCGAAGCTCCGCGTGCAGATGCGCTCGGAGATCTCCCGCATCCAGCGCGACCTCGGCGTCACGACGATCTACGTCACCCACGACCAGACCGAGGCGATGACGATGGGCGATCGGGTCGCCGTCATCCGCAAGGGCGAGCTCCAGCAGGTGGACGCGCCGCAGGTGCTCTACGACCGCCCGGTCAACCTCTTCGTGGCCGGGTTCATCGGCTCCCCCGCGATGAACCTCTTCGACGCCACGCTCGTCGCCGACGGCGAGGGCCTCGCCGTCGAGTTCGGCGGCTTCCGCCTGCCGGTGCCAGCGACGCAGGTCCACGACCGCCCCGCGCTGCGCCGCTACGTCGACCGGACGATCGTGCTCGGCATCCGGCCCGAGAGCATGCAGGACGCGGCGCTCGTGCCTGACGCGCCCACCGACCGGCGGATCCGCTCGACCGTCGAGCTGCGCGAGGCCCTGGGCCACGAGGTCGTGGCCCACTTCACGATCGACGCACCCCCGGCGATGACCGAGGACGTGCGCGAGCTCCGGGCCGACATCGGCCCGGAGGCCCTGGAGAGCTCCACCGAACACGCCCAGGCCGGCTCCACCACCGTCCTGGCCCGTCTCGACCCCCGCACCTCGGTGCAGAAGGGCGATCCGATCGAGGTCGTGGTGGACACGGACGCCCTGCACTTCTTCGACCCGGCCGACGGGTCGTCCATCCGTGACCGCGCCGCCAACGGCACGGATTGATCCCGACAATCGGCGACAAGGAGAGAACCATGCGAATGCGACGACTGCTCATCCCGCTGTTCGCCCTCGCGCTCGTGGCCGTGGGCTGCGGCGACGACGACGACAGCGGCAGCGACGGCGGTGGCGGAGGCGGCGGCGGGGGCGGTGGTCAGGTCACCCTGCTCACCGCCATGGAGCCCGAGGAGGTCGACGCCGTCCAGGAGATCCTCGACGAGATGATCAACGCCGACGCCGACTACACCGCGGAGGTGGAGGCGGCCGGCGACTTCGAGCAGCAGCTCCAGATCCGGGCCGAGGGCGGCACCCTCGACCTGGCCGCGGTGCCCCAGCCCGGTGCCGTGCGCCAGCTGGCCGCCGACGGCAGCATCGTGGCGCTCGAGGACCTCGGCTTCGACATCGACGAGCTCGAGGAGATCTTCGGCGAGTACTTCCTGTCCCTGGGCGAGTACGAGGGCAAGCACTACGGCATGCCCACGAACATCAACCTGAAGAGCATGGTCTGGTACCCGAAGGACGACTTCGACGCCGCCGGCTACGAGGTGCCCGAGACCTGGGACGAGCTGCTCGAGCTGAGCGACCAGATCGTCGCCGACGGCGGCACCCCCTGGTGCGTCGGCTTCGAGAGCGAGGGCGCCACCGGCTGGCCGGCCACCGACTGGATGGAGGACCTCGTCCTCCGCACGGCCGGCGTCGAGGTGTACGACCAGTGGGTCAACCACGAGATCCCGTTCGACGACCCGGCCATCAAGGCTGCGGCCGAGCGCTTCGGCGAGATCCTCTTCACCGACGGCTACGTCCTCGGCGGCGCCGCCGCCACGGCCGACATCGCCTTCGGTGACGCCCCCGGCCCGCTCTTCGACGACCCGCCGGGCTGCTGGCTGCACCGCCAGGCGAGCTTCATCAACTCGTTCTTCGGCAACTTCGCCGACGGCCTCGAGGCCGGCGTGGACTACGACTGGTTCCCGCTGCCCCCGATCGACCAGGAGGGCACCCTCTTCGCCGGTGAGTTCACCGTCGTCGGCCGCGACCGCCCGGAGGTCCGCGACTTCCTCCAGAAGTTCATCGGCCAGGAGATCCAGTGCGCGATGGGCAGCGTCGAGGCGTCGTCCCGGATCTCGCCGAACATCGAGGTCGGTCCGGACTGCTACGCCAACGACATCCTCGCCGACGCCTCCGTCGTCCTGACCGACGCGCTCGAGAACGACACCGGTCGCTTCGACGCCTCGGACATGATGCCCCCGGAGGTCGGCTCGGGGTCCTTCTGGACCGGCATGATCGAGTACGTCCGCGGCGGCCCCAGCTCGATCGACAAGGTCCTCGCGGACATCGAGGCCAGCTGGCCGTAGACCCGAGCGAACGACAGCGATGACCGACGGTCCCGAGCAGCAGGTGACAGACGTCGACCCGGTGGAGGGCACCGGGGCAGACGTCGACGCCGACGCGGCGAGCGCCGCACCCGCCCCGCCGGGGTGGATGCGGGCCGCCCGGCTGCTCGGGGCCGTCGCCGTCCTCGTCGGGCTCCCCCTGCTCGTGCAGTGGGCGTTCGACTTCACCAAGCAGCGGGACGCCAACCGCTTCGCCATCGTCGGGGTGGCCATCGCCCTCGGCGTGATCGGCGTCTTCGCGCTCTTCTGGCTGATGGACCAGGTCGTCGACCGCCTCCCCCGGGGGTGGCGGGAGACCGTCCGGCCCTACGTGTACGTGGGCCCGGCGCTGGTCATCCTCTCCGTGTTCCTGATCTACCCGGTCGTGAACACGATCCTCATCTCGTTCCGGGACCGGCGAGGCGACCGCTGGGTCGGGTTCGAGAACTACGAGTTCGTCTTCACGGACCCGTCGATGCTGCGATCCCTTCGCAACACGGCGCTCTGGATCATCGTCGTCCCGGCGCTCGCCCTGGTGATCGGCCTGCTGTTCGCCACCCTCGCCGATCGCCTCAAGCGGGGCGAGTCGGTGGCGAAGTCGATCATCTTCCTGCCGATGGCGATCTCGTTCGTGGGCGCCGCCGTCACGTTCCGGCTCATCTACAGCTACCGGCCGCAGGGCTTCGGCTCGAACGTCGGCGTGATGAACGAGGTGTGGATGTGGTTGGGCAACGACCCCGTGTCGTGGCTCACCGAGAAGCCGTGGAACAACCTGCTCCTCATGGTGATCATGGTCTGGATGCAGACCGGCTTCGCCATGGTCGTGCTGTCCTCGGCCATCAAGGCCATCCCCGAGGAGATCCTCGAGGCGGCCCGCATCGACGGGGCGAGCGAGTGGCAGGTCTTCCGCCACGTCATGGTCCCGACGATCCTCCCCACCATCACCGTCGTGACCACCTACATGGTCATCAACGCGATGAAGGTGTTCGACATCGTCTTCGTGATGGGGAACCCGGAGAACAACGGCACTGAGGTGGTGGCCGAGCGGATGCTCACCTGGTTCTTCGTCCGCAACAACCAGGGCTACGGCGCCGCGGTGGCCGTCGTCCTGTTCCTCGCCGTCATCCCCGTGATGGTGGCCAACGTCCGGCGCTTCCGGGCGGAGGAGGCGATCCGGTGAGCGTCGGTCAGCGCGATCGGGCCGGGTGGTTCACCCGCATCACGATCGTCGTCGTCTGCCTCATCTGGCTGTTCCCGGCCGCAGGGGTGCTCATCACCTCGTTCCGTCCCCGCGCCGACGCCAACAGCTCGGTCTGGTGGTCCGTCCTCGACCGGCCGTGGGAGACGGCGCAGTGGACGCTCGACAACTACCGGGCCGTGTTCGAGAGCAGCGGCTTCGACCACGCGCTCCTCAACAGCCTCGCGGTCGCCATCCCCGCCACGGTGATGCCGATCACGATGGCCGCCTTCGCCGCCTACGCCTTCTCCTGGATGGACTTCCGGGGACGGCAGGTCCTCTTCGTCCTCGTGGTGGCGCTCATGGTCGTGCCCCTCCAGATGGCGCTCATCCCGATCCTGCGCCTCTACGAGGGCGGGGCCGAGGTGTTCGGCATCCCGGTCTTCCCGGACCTCGACCTCAACAACACGTTCCTCGGGATCTGGCTCGCCCACACCGCCTTCGGCCTCCCCCTCGCCACCTACCTGCTGCGGAACTACATCGGGTCGCTGCCGTCCTCGATCATCGAGTCGGCCAAGATCGACGGCGCCGACCACTTCACGATCTTCACCCGGCTGATCGTGCCGCTCTCGGTGCCCGCCCTCGCCGCCTTCGCCATCTTCCAGTTCCTGTGGGTGTGGAACGACCTGCTCGTGGCCTACGTGTTCCTCGGCAGCACCCGCGGCAACCGGGTCGTGACGATCGCGCTCCAGATGATCTCCGGCTCCCAGGGTCAGGAGTGGCACCTCCTCACCGCGGCCGGCTTCGTGTCCATGGCCCTGCCGCTGGCCGTGTTCTTCTCCCTCCAGCGGTACTTCGTCCGGGGGCTCACCGCCGGCGCCGTCAAGGGATGACCGGGTCCACCCGGGCGCGCCGCGACCGGCACAGCTCCGCCGGCGTCGGCCCCCTGGCCCCCGATCGCCTGTGGCGGGCGCTCGTCATCTCCACGGTCCTGCTCCTGCCCGCGTTCTGGAGCCTGCTCGTCGGGTTCATCTCGGCCGCCGAGGAGAGCGAGGGCGGTCCCAACCCCGCGGCCGCCATCGCCTTCGGCGTCTCGCTCCTGCCTTTCGTGCTGGTCGCCGCGGCGTTCCTCACCCAGCACCCGTCGGCGCCGGGCGCGGCCGCTCGCGGCATGGGGGTCACGCTGCTCGTGGGGATCCCGGTGCTCGCCCTGGCCGGCGACGCGGTGACCGGCCTCGTGGCCGGCATCGGTGCCGGCGCCGTGGTCGTCGTGCGGCGCGACCCCGCCCGCGGCCTGCGCCACCGGGTCATCGCCGTCGCGCTGGCCAGCGCCTACACCTTCGTCCTGGTCCGGGTGGCGGGAGCCGCGGCGCTGCTGTCGGCCCCCGTCTTCCCGTTCACCGCCGTCGGGCTGGCGGACATGCTGGCCGCCCGCGCCGCCGAGCGGGAGGAGGCGGCGTGAGCGAGCACCGCTTCCCCGACGGGTTCCTCTGGGGCGCCGCCACCTCGGCCTTCCAGATCGAGGGCGGCGCCGACCAGGACGGCCGGCGCCCCTCCGTGTGGGACACGTTCTGCGCCACCCCCGGACGGGTCCGCGGCGGTGACGACGGCCGCATCGCCATCGACCACCGCAACCGCTGGCGGTCCGACGTCGCGCTCATGGCCGACCTCGGGCTCCAGGCCTACCGCTTCTCGATCTCGTGGCCCCGGGTGCAGCCGGACGGCAAGGGCCGCACGAGCGCCGACGGGCTCGGGTTCTACCTCGAGCTGGTGGAGGCGCTGCTCGCGCGCGGGATCGAGCCCATCGTCACCCTCTACCACTGGGACCTCCCCCAGGCCCTCGAGGACGACGGGGGCTGGCCCAACCGCGACACCGCGTCGCGCTTCGCCGACTACGCGTTCGCCGTCGCCGAGGCCCTCGGCCCGGACGTGCGGCGGTGGGGCACGCTCAACGAGCCCTGGTGCGCGGCGATGCTCGGCTACTCGGCCGGCGTGCACGCCCCCGGGCGCACCGAGCCCGGGGCTGCGGTCGCGGCGGCGCACCACCTCCTCCTCGGCCACGGGATGGCCGTCGACGCGCTGCGGGCCGCGCTGCCCCAGGCCGAGGTCTCGATCACCCTCAACCCCTACCCGGTGGTGGCCGCCGGACCCACCGACGCCGACCGCGACGCCGCGCGCCGGGTCGACGGCGTCGCCAACCGCCTCTGGTACGACCCGCTCCTGCGGGGCCGGTACCCGGACGACGTCCTCGCGGACTTCGAGCGGGTCAGCGACCTCGCCCACATCCGCGACGGCGACCTCGCCGTCATCTCCCGGCCCATCGACGCGCTCGGGCTGAACTACTACCGCCGGCACCACGTGCGCGCCCGTGCGGACGCGTCCGTCGGCCACCCCTGGGGCCAGTGGCCCGGCTCACCCGACGTGGAGCTCGTGCAGCCGTCCGGCCCGGCCACCGACGGCGGGTGGGCCATCGAGCCGGAGGGGCTCACCGAGGCGCTCGTGCGCCTCCACGAGGAGTACGAGCACCCGCCGCTGTACCTGAACGAGATCGGCGCGGCCTTCGACGACGGGGTCGGACCCGACGGGACGGTCGACGACCGCCGCCGCATCCAGTGGCTGGAGGCCCACATCGAGGCCGCCCACGACGCCATCGCCGAGGGCGTCGACCTCCGGGGGATCATGGTGTGGTCCCTCTTCGACAACTTCGAGTGGGCCGAGGGCTACGCCCACCGCTTCGGGATCGTGCACGTGGACTACGAGACGCTCGTCCGCACCCCGAAGGCCAGCGCCTGGTGGTACGCCGGGGTCATCCGGGCCAACGGCCTCCCGCCCGCCCCCGACTGACCCCGCCCGGTTACGGTCGGGGGGTGTCGGAGACCGTGATCGAGCTGCCGGACGGGGACGTGACACCCCTCCTCCCCCACCTGGAGGGCGCCCGCTTCGTGAACCTCCACCCCGGGGTCGACGCGGACGAGGTCCCGCCGTCGGGGATCTTCGGCGGCCTCTTCGGCAACCGGGGCCCCATCGTGCCCCTGGCCACCTGGACGCCGGGCGAGAGCGGGCTCCAGCACGGCGTCGGGCAGCGGGTCCAGCGCTTCCTCGAGGAGCGGGGCGTGCCCGTCCCCGAGGCGTGGTACGTGGTGGCCGAGCACCCCAAGCGGGGGCTCGTCGTGCGGACCTACGACACGCCGGTCGAGCAGGTCCTGACCTGGCTGGTCCGCGCAGCCACGGTCGCCTGCCCGCTCGAGATCACCGACCCCTGGGTCGCGGTCGTCCACCGCTGAGCGACTCGCCCCCGGGGTTGTCCCGAGCAGATGTCCCGGGTGCCCGGGACGGCGCGCTCATGCGCTCGGGACACCGGGCCCCGGAAGGTGAGGTCAGCAACGAACGACCGAACCCTCCGGGAGGAACCCGTGCGCTCCAGCTCCGCCACCAGCCCCCGCCGCGTCGCCGCCGGCGTCCTGCTCAGCCTCGCCGTGCTCACCGCGGCGGCCTGCGGCGACGACGATGACGACGTCACGCTCGACGACGTCGAGGCCCCCGCCGACCGCGGCGACCACGACGATCACGACGGCGGCGACCTCGCCGGCTTCACCGGCGACGCCTGCGACGCCTTCGTCGCCCTGAGCGGGGTGATGATGGGCGACCCCGCCGAGGCCCCCGCCGTCATCGACGCCTTCGAGTCGTCGGCCCCCGACTTCCTCGCCGAGAGCGCCCGGGTCGTGGCTGCGGGCTTCAGCGACCTGCTCGACGGCACCGACGAGATGGCGTTCAGCAACGCGAACTTCCAGTCCCACTTCGGCGAGATCGCCAACCAGTACTTCGACACCTGCGACATCGTCGACCGCCTCGACGTCGAGGGCGTCGACTACGGCTTCGAGGGCATCCCCGCCGAGGTGAACGCCGGCCGGGTGGCCATCGCGTTCGCCAACCGGACCGAGGACTTCGAGGCCCACGAGATGGTCATCATGAAGAAGGGCGACGGCGTGACCGAGACCATCGAGGAGCTGCTCGAGCTCCCCGAGGACGAGGGCATGCAGAAGCTCCAGCCGATCGGCGTGCTCTTCGCCGAGGAGTCGAACAACTCGTCCTACGGCATGTTCGACCTGGAGCCCGGCGACTACGTCGCCATCTGCTTCATCCCGATGGGCGGCCACGAGGACGGGGCCCCGCACTTCGCCGGCGGCATGGTCGCCGAGTTCGAGGTGAAGTGATGAGCGCCGTCCTCGACACCGCGGGCGCCACCGCCCGCGACCGGGTCGGGGCCGGGGCCGATCAGCGCCCCACGTGGGCCTGGGCCGGCGCCCTGGCCGGCCTGGCCGGGATCGCGATGATCCTCCTGAGCGGCGGCCTCGCCGTCACGGAGGGCGCGATGGCGGACAACGCCCGCATCGTCGACGAGATCATCGACAAGGAGGGCGTCGTCTGGGCCTTCCAGGCGGTCTGCTCGCTCGGCGCCCTCGGGGCCACGGTGTTCGCCGCCGGCCTCCGCCGCCGCCTGGCCGTCCAGGCTCCGGCCGACAGCCTCCTCCCCTCGCTCGCCGCCGCGGGGATGGCGGCGGTGGCGATCATGCTCCTCGTGGGCGGCGGGATCTCCACCGAGCTCTTCTGGAGCCTCACCCGCACGGCGGAGGAGATCGACCCCGACACGGTGGGCGCCAACCTCGGCATCTTCAACACGATGGCCTGGGTGTGGGCGGGGGCGGGGCTCACCGCCGGGGCCGTGGCGGTCGCCTCGCTCCGGCACGGCTCCCTCCCCCGGTGGATCGGCTGGGTGTCGGCCATCGCCGCCGGCCTCGTGCTCCTCGTCCAGCTCCTCCCCGTCCAGTACATGGCCGCCTTCGTCGGCGCCCCGTGGCTGCTCGTGGTCGGCCTCGGGCTGGCCCGAGCCGAGCGGAGCACCTGACCCCAGCACGCCCGATCGGGGAGGATGCACGCGTGACGCGGACCACGACCGACCCGGTCGAGGAGGGCGGCGGCTACCGGGCCGCCGCCCACGGCGTGCTCGTGGCCTCGGTGGCGCTGGCCGCCGCCGGGCTCGTCATCACCGCCGTCGTCCGCCCGGAGTGGAACGTCGGCCAGTGGTACTTCGCCGTCGACACCGTCGACGCCGTCGTCTACGGGATCGTGGCCTGGCTGCTGCTGGCCCGCACCCGGCACCCCGTCGCCTGGCTCCTCGCCCTCACCGCCGTGGGCGGCGGGCTGGCCGCCGTGGGCGCCCAGTGGACCACACTGTGGGTCGAGCACCCGGACCTGCCGGAGCTCGAGAACCTGCAGCTCATGCAGAACACCGGCTGGGTGCCGGGGACCTACGCGCTGATCGTCATCGTCCCCTGGCTCCTCCGCGCCGGCCCGCTCGACCGCCTCGCCAAGGTGGGCATCGCCCTCGGCGCCCTGCTCATCACTTGGACCCTCGTCACCCGGCTCACCGACCCCTGGGCCATGCCGGGCGACGACCCCGGCACTCCCTTCGCCATCCGCTCGGAGAGCTGGGAGAGCTTCGTCGAGCGCTCCAACACCTGGCAGAACACCGTGCTCGTCGCGCTGGGCGTCGTCGCCGGGCTGGACGTGCTGCGCCGCCGGGCGCGCACCGAGGACGAGGGCGACCGGCGGGCCCTCATCTGGCTGGCCGCCTCGGTCCTCGTGCTGGCGCTCTCGTTCGTCCCGCTCTCGCTCCCCGACCGGCTGGCCGCCGAGCTGCCGCTGGCCTTCACGCCAGTCGTGCACCTGCTCTCCCAGGCCCTCTACCCGGCCGCCGTCCTCGGGGTGGTCCTGCGCCAGCGCCTCTGGGGGATCGACCTCGCGGTGCGCCGGACGCTCGCGTGGTGGCTCCTCACCAGCGCCCTCTTGGCCGGCTACATCGGCGTCGTCGCGATCCTCGGCGAGCTGGCCCCGGGCAACAGCACCTTCGCGCCGGTCGTCGCCACCGCCATCGTCGCCGCCGCGGTCCAGCCCGCCCACAGCGCCATCCAGCGGGCCGTCGACGCCCTCGTCCACGGCGACGCCCGCAACCCGGCGCGGGTCGTCCAGCAGCTCGGGCGCTCGCTCGGCACCGCCACGAAGAGCGACGAGCTGCTGACCGGCATGCTCGAGGGCCTCGCCTCGTCGCTGCGCCTCGGCGGGGCGCGGATCAGGACGACGACCGACGGCCTGGTGGGCGTGCTCGACATCGCCGCCGAGGTCGGCACGGTCGACGAGCGCGCCGCCACGCTCCCGCTCGTGCACCGCCAGACAGAGCTCGGGACCCTCGAGGTGGCGCCCCGCCCCAACGAGCGCCTCGACGGGCGCTCGCTCGAGGTGGTGGAGGGGCTGGCCCCCGTCATCGCCGCCACCGTCGCGCTGGCCACCACGACCGAGGAGCTGCGCGCCTCCCGAGCCCGGCTGGCCGAGGCGCGCGACGAGGAGCGTCGCGTCCTGCGCCGCGAGCTCCACGACGGGCTCGGTCCGGCCCTGGCCGGCATCGGCCTGGGCTTCCAGGCCGGGCGCAACCTGCTCCGCCACGACCCCGAGGCGGCGGCCGCGCTGGTCGACCGGCTCGCCGCCGAGCTCGACGCCCGCGTCAGCGAGGTCCGCGACCTGGCCCGGGGCCTGCTCCCCCCGGCCCTGGAGGAGCTCGGCCTCGCCCCGGCCCTCGAGGAGCTGGCCGAGCGCCACGCCACCACCGGCCTCGTCGTCGACGTCGCCACCGAGGGGCTCGGTGCCGTGGCGCCCGAGGTGGGCTCCGCCGTCTACGCCATCGTCGCCGAGGCCGTCCGCAACGTGCACCGCCACGCCCAGGCCTCCCGCTGCACGATCACCGTCCGGACCGCCGACGACGAGCTCGTCGCCACCGTGGTCGACGACGGCGTCGGGGTGCCGCCCGACGCCGTGCCCGGGGTCGGGACCCGCTCGATGCGCGAGCGGGCCGAGGGCCTCGGGGGCACCACGCAGATCACGCCCGCCACCCCCACCGGGACCGCCGTCGTCGTGCGCGTCCCCCTGCACGCAGGAAGGCCCGTCGCCCCATGACCGAACCGCTGCGCATCCTCGTCGTCGACGACCACCCCATCTTCCGGATGGGCATGGTCGCCCTCCTCGGGACGCTCGGGTTCGAGGTCGCGGCCGAGGCGGCCTCGGCCGAGGAGGCCGTGCGGGCCGCCGACGAGCAGGATCTCGACGTCGTCCTCATGGACCTGCACCTCGGGGAGTCGTCCGGCGTCGACGCCACGCGGGCCATCACCCAGGCCCACCCGGGCCTCGGCGTCCTCGTCGTCACCATGCTCGACGACGACGACTCCGTCTTCGCCTCGATGCGGGCCGGCGCCCGCGGCTACCTGCTGAAGGGCGCCGACCCCACCGAGGTCGAGCGCGCCGTGCGAGCGGTGGCCAACGGGGAGATCATCCTCGGCCCGGCCATCGCCTCCCGCGCCGTGTCCTTCCTCGCCGGCGCGCGCGCCGGCGGCCCCGTGCCGTTCCCGGACCTGACCGACCGCGAGCGCGAGGTCCTCGACCAGGTGGCCCGCGGGCTCGACAACGCCGCCATCGCCCGCCGCCTGAACCTCAGCCCGAAGACGGTCCGCAACCACCTCTCGAACATCCTCACGAAGCTCCAGGTCGTCGACCGAGCGCAGGCGATCGTCCGGGCCCGCGAGGGCGGGCTCGGCGGCGGCGCCTGACGCCCCGGCCGAACGGGCTGGGCGCCCGGTGCGGACGTCGGCCATGCTGCGGGCGTGGTGGACCTGACCGGCCGCGTCCCGCTCTTCGACTTCGACGGGACCCTCGTGGACTCCGACGCCGCGCTCGCCGCGCCCTTCGAGGCCCTCGGCATCGCGCCCGAGGCGCGACCGCCCCTCGGGCTGCCCCTCGTGGAGGCGTGCGACCGCGTCGGGATCACCGTCGAGGACTACCTCGCCCACTACGACCCCTCGGTGGCCGAGCCCTTCCCCGGCATCCCGGCGCTCCTCGCCGCCCTCCCCCGCTGGGGCCTGGCCTCGAACAAGCAGCGGGACTCCGGCCGTCGCGAGCTGGCCCGGCTCGGCTGGACCCCCGAGGCGGCCTTCTTCTCCGACGACTTCGGCGGACTGGAGAAGGAGCTGGCCCCGCTCCTCGCGGTGCTCGACCTGCGCCCCGAGCAGGCCCTCTACGTGGGCGACACCCACCACGACCGGACCTGCGCCCGGGCGCTCGGGATGCCCTTCGTGCTGGCCGGCTGGAACCCCCGCGCCCGGGCCAGCGCCGAGCCGGACGACCTCGTGCTCGACCACCCGAAGGAGCTCCTCGAGCTCCTCGGCTGAGCCCGGGCCACCCGAGGGCTCGGCCCCGATCGCATCGGGCATCCTGGACCGAGCCACACCGACCACCGGAGGTGCCATGTCGGACCGAAGCGAGCAGGCTGCGATCGACGTCGTCCGGGACTTCCTCGGCGCGCTCGAGCGACTCGACGTGGACGCGGCGATGGCGCTGACCACGGACGACGTCGTCTACCAGAACGTCCCCCTGCCCGCGGCCAAGGGCCGCGAGGCCGTCGCGAAGACCCTGCGGACGATGACCCGCTACGGCACCGGGTTCGAGGTCGTGTACCACAACGTCGCCGCCAGCGGGTCCACGGTGCTGACCGAGCGCACCGACGTCCTCATCGCCGGGCGGGTGCGCGCCGCCTTCTGGGTGTGCGGGACCTTCGAGGTGCGCGACGGCAAGGTCGCCCTCTGGCGGGACCGCTTCGACTGGGTGGACCTCACCCGCGCCTTCCTGTGGGGCGCCGTGCGGGCCGTCGTCGACGTCGCCCGCGAGCGCCGTCGCCGCTAGGCGCGAGCCCGACCGTGGGGGCGCTGCGCTGGCGGCCGCCGACGCGTGACGACGACGAGGCCTGGGCCGAGCTGCTCGCCGCCATCGAGGCCGTCGACCGGCGCGGCGAGGCCTACGGCGCCCAGGACCTCGACGACGAGTGGCGCTCCGTGTGGGCCTACCCGGAGACGGACGCCGTCTTCGGGTGGGACGGCGCGCAGCTGGCGGCCTTCGGCTGGCTGAAGACCCAGCCCTCGGCCGCCGGGCCCCACCGCATCGAGCTGTGGGGCGGGGTCCGCCCGTCGCACCGCGGGCGGGGCATCGGCAGCGAGCTCCTGGACCGGATGGTGGCTCGCGCCGAGGCGGTCGCCGCCGCGCTGCCCGGCACCGCACCGGTGGCCCTGCACCTCACCCTGCTGGCCACCCAGGAGGACGCGGTCCGCCTCGCCGGCGCCCGCGGCTTCCGGCGGGTCCGCGAGTTCCTCGAGCTCGTCCGCCCTCTCGACGTCCCCATCCCCGACGCGCCACCGGTCCCCGGCCTGCGCCTCCACCGATGGGAGCCCGCGCTCGACGCCGCGACCCGGGACGCCCACGCCGACTCGTTCCGATACCACTGGGGCAGCGAGCCCCGCACCGAGGAGGAGTGGCGCCAGTGGTACACGGGCCACCGGGGCTTCCGGCCGGACCTCTCGGCGGTGGCGGTGTCCTCCGCCGGGGAGGTGGCCGGCCTCGTCCTGAGCGCCGCGTACCCGCTCGACTGGGAGACCGGCGTCGCCCCGGTCGAGCTGTGGGTGAGCACGGTCGGGACGCGACGGGCCTGGCGGGGTCGCGGCGTGGCCCGCTGGCTCCTCACCGAGGTGCTGCGCGCCGCCCGCGGCGCGCCGACCGGGTTCGAGCGGGTGATCCTCGGCGTCGATGCCGAGAACCCCACCGGGGCCCTCGCCCTCTACCGGGGTCTGGGGTTCCGCGCCGTGCGCTCGGTGGGCACCTGGGAGCGACTCGTGCGCGCGGACCGCGCCGCGGAGACGCCGCTAGGTTGAGGGCCCATGGCGGACGGGACCCGGGGGCTCGTGGTCGGCGAGGACGGCCGCAGCCGCTGCTGGTGGTGCGGTGACGACCCGCTCTACGTGGCCTACCACGACGAGGAGTGGGGCCGTCCGCTGCGCGACGAGCGCGCGCTCTTCGAGCTGCTGTGCCTGGAGGGGTTCCAGGCCGGGCTCTCCTGGATCACGATCCTGCGCAAGCGCGTGGCCTTCCGGGAGGCCTTCCGGGGCTTCGTCGTCGAGGAGGTCGCGGCCATGGGCGAGGCCGACGTGAAGGAGCTCCTCACCCTCCCGCAGATCGTCCGCCACCGGGGGAAGATCACGGCCACGATCGCCAACGCCCGGGCCGTCCTCGCGATGCGGGAGGCGGGCACGTCGCTCGTCGAGGTCGTCTGGAGCCACGCGCCGGCGCCTCGGACCGCGCCGCTCACCTCCGTCGACGAGATCCCCGCCCACACCCCCGAGTCAGCTGCGCTGTCCCGCGAGCTGCGGCGCTGGGGCATGCGCTTCGTCGGCCCGACGACCGCGTACTCGCTGATGCAGTCGGCCGGGCTCGTCGACGACCACCTCGCCGGCTGCCACCGCGCCGGCGTCGGCGCGGGCGCCCGCCGGACGACGCCCCGCCCGCCCAGGCCCCGCCCCACCAGGCCGACGCGACGGCGCGCCGCCGACGCCGGCTGACGGCCCGTCGCGCCGCGGCGTGCGGTCGCGGCTAGCTGAAGGTCCGGTTCGCGTTGCCGCGCCAGATCGGGCTGGTCGTGGCGTTCGAGCCGTTGAACCACAGCACGTCGTCGCGAGCGTCACCGCCGGTGAAGCGCCCGATGAGCGGCTGGTAGACGCCGCTGACGGTGAACTTCACGCTGGTGAAGCTGCCGAAGGTGCCGGAGCCGTACCAGACGCTGTCCTGCGTGGCGCCGGGCCCGTACCAGAAGATGTCGGCCTTCCCGTCGCCGTCGAAGTCGCCGGCGAAGGGCCAGTAGCTGCCGGACACGTTCGTGGTCTTGGCCGAGGTGAGCTTCCCGTTGGTCGACGTGCCGTACCAGACGCTGTCCGGCGTGGCGCCGGGCCCGTACCAGAAGATGTCCGCTCGGCTGTCCCCGTTGAAGTCCGCGACGACCGGCACGTAGCTGCCGGACACGTTCGTGGTCTTCACCGAGGTGAACTTCGCTCGGGCCGACGTGCCCGCCCAGATGCTGTCCGGCGCGGCGCCCGGGCCGTACCAGAAGACGTCGTCCCTGCCGTCACCGTTGAAGTCCCCGACGTGGGCCGTGTAGGCGCCGGTCACGTTCGTGGGGGTGGCGGAGGTGAAGCTGCGGGTCGAGCTGCCGAACCACATGCTGTCCGCGGCGGGACCGGGGGCGTACCAGAAGATGTCGTCCTTGCCGTCACCGTCGAAGTCCCCGACGACCGGGGTGTACACGCCGTTGACGGTCAGGGTCGCGGTGGTGAAGGTCCCGTTGTTGCCGCCCCAGTAGATGCGGTCCTGGCCCGGGCCGGGGCCGTAGTGGAGGACGTCGGTCTTGCCGTCGCCGTCGAAGTCGCCGGCGACGCCGACGGGCGGCTGCTCGACGGTCGGGACCGGGACGGTGGTGTCGACGAAGTTGATCGTCACCCACATCTCACCCCGGCCGTCGACGACCACGCCGATGCCGATGTAGTCCCAGGTGGCGTCGAGGATGTTCGCGCGGTGCGCGGTGGACTTCATGAAGGCGTTGTGCAGCCCGTCCACGTCCCAGCCCCGGCCGACGTTCTCGGCCAGGCTCAGCCACACCGGACCGAGGTACTTGTCCGCGTCGGCGCTCATCTTCGGGTTGTGCTTGAGCGACCCGCCCTGCGCCATCTTGTGCGTCCAGGCCTCGGCCATGTCGGTGAGGCCGGCGCTCATCGGCAGCGGGGCGATGCCCCGGGAGGTCCGCTCGGCGTTGATCTTCGCCAGCAGCTGGAACTCGTGGTTCCCTGGCGCGGCGCCGGCGGGCGCTGCCGAGCGGACGACGGCGAGGGAGAGCACCGAGGCCAGGAGGGCCGCCACGAGGGCGGCTCGGGTGAGATGGGTTCTGATCGACATGCCCGCACCTGTGGTCGCGACGACGGGGAACGCCGACAGCATGGCGCATCCAAATGCCCGGTTCACGACACCCATCCGATTTCTCCGGTTCTGCCGCGCGGCCGGGAATGGCCGGGCCGGGATGTGACGGACGCTATGGTCCCGGCCGTGGACGACCTCGACTCGATCAACCTGGCGCTGCTGGTCCTCCGCTGTGGTGTGGGGGCGGTCATGCTGGCCCACGGCGTCAACCACATCGTCGGCGGCGGCAGGATCGAGGGCACCGGCCGCTGGTTCGAGAGCCTCGGGATGCGGCCGGGGCGGCTCCACGCCTGGCTGGCCAGCCTCGCCGAGGTGGTCGGCGGCGCCCTGCTCGTCCTCGGGCTGCTGATGCCGCTGGCCGGCGCCTCCGTCGTCGGCGTGATGCTCGTCGCGTGGATCACCAACCACCGCGGGAACGGGTTCTTCATCTTCCGCCCCGGGGAGGGCTGGGAGTACGTGATGACCCTCGCCATCTGCGGGCTGGCCCTCGCCGTGCTCGGCGGCGGCGAGTGGTCGCTCGACCACGCCCTCGACCTCGACGACGACCTCGTGGGCACCACCGGCCTCGTCACCGCGCTCGTGGCCGGCGGCGGTGGGGCCGCGGCGCTCCTCGCCGCCTTCTGGCGGCCGCAGCCGCCGAGCTCGTCGGACTGATCCCCCGGCGCGGGCGATTCGGGCTGGCGCCGCGGCACCGGCGACGACCTACGCTCGCCGCCATGGCACGGCGCTGGGGACGGAAGGGCACGGTGCTCGGGCTCGTCCTCGCGGCCACCGCGGGCGTGGCGGCGGTCAAGGCCGCTCGGCGCCCCGCGGACCAGCGCGACGCCGGGCCGAGCACACCCGTCGACCTCACCTCCCGGGCCTCCCGCAGCGCCGCGCTCGTCGGCGTCGGCGCGAAGGCCGGCGGGCAGTACGCGCTCCACCGGGCGCGGCGGGCCTTCGCCTCGGCCGAGCGGCAGGCCGAGCTCGACCAGCAGTTCGAGCTGAAGACGGCGGAGGCCGTCGCAGAGGCGCTCGGGAGCATGAAGGGCGCCCTCATGAAGATCGGGCAGATGGCGAGCTACCTCGACCAGGGCCTGCCCGAGCACGTGCGTGACGCGCTCGCCGAGCTCCAGTCCAACGCCCCGCCCATGAGCGCAGAGCTCGCCGCCCAGGTGATCCACGAGGAGCTGGGCGCCCCGCCCGACCAGCTCTTCCTGGAGTGGGACCCCGCGCCGATCGCCTCGGCGTCGATCGGCCAGGTGCACCGCGCGATCACGAAGGACGAGCGGGCCGTCGCCGTGAAGGTGCAGTACCCGGGGGTGGGCGAGGCCATCCGGGCCGACCTCGGCAACGCCGGGCTGCTCTTCGGCGGGCTCGGGATGCTGTTCCCCGGCCTGGACCACGAGCAGCTCGTCGCCGAGCTGCGCGAGCGGCTCGTCGAGGAGCTCGACTACCGGCTCGAGGCCGACAACCAGCGCCTCTTCGCCGAGTTCTACCGCGGCCACCCGTTCATCCACGTCCCCGAGGTCGTGGACGAGCTGTCCAGCGCTCGGGTGCTCACGACGGAGCTGGCCGAGGGCGTGCCCTTCGCCGAGGTCGAGCGCTGGAGCCAGGAGGAGCGGGACCTCGCCGGGGAGACGATCTTCCGCTTCGTGTTCGGCAGCCTCTACCGGCTCCACGCCTTCAACGGGGACCCTCACCCGGGCAACTACCTGTTCCGGACCGGCGGACGGGTGACGTTCCTCGACTTCGGCCTGGTGAAGCGCTTCACCCCCGAGGAGATGGCGATCATGGAGCGGATGCTCACCGCCATGGTCCTCGACCGCGACATCGTCCGGTACCGGGAGATCGTCGAGGAGATCGGGATGCTGAAGCCCGGGCAGCCCTTCACCGACGAGGAGGTGGAGGACTACTTCGGCCACTTCTACGACTTCGTGCTCGAGGACGAGGTGAAGACGATCACCCCCGAGTACGCGTCGGAGACCGTCCGGCGGTTCTTCGACGCCAGCGGGCCCTACGGGCCGATCATGAAGGCGGCCAACGTGCCGCCGTCGTTCGTGATCCTGCAGCGGATCAACCTCGGGCTCTACGCGATCCTCGGACAGCTGCGGGCGACCGCCCCCTGGCGGCGCATCTCGGAGGAGCTGTGGCCGTTCGTGGGCGGTCCGCCCTCGACCGAGCTCGGACGACAGGCGGCGGCGTGGACCGCCGCCCACCCGGGATGATCGAGGTCGTCGCCCTCGACGGCGACGACACGCTCTGGCACAGCGAGCAGCTGTTCGTCGACACGCAGGCCGCGTTCCGCGAGCTCGTGGCGCCCTACGTGCAGGTGGACGACGAGGACCTCGACGCCCTGCTCCTCGAGGTCGAGCGCCGGAACCTCCCGACCTTCGGGTACGGGGTGAAGGCGTTCACCCTCTCCCTCGTCGAGACGGCGATCGAGGTGACCAAGGGCGAGATCCCCGCCGCCCACCTCCAGTCGATCCTCGATCTCGGCAAGGTGCTCATGGACCACCCCGTCACCCTGCTCGACGGCGTGGCCGAGGTCGTCGACGAGCTGACCGACCGCTACCGGGTCACCGTCATCACGAAGGGCGACCTGCTGCACCAGGAGTCGAAGGTCGCCCGCTCCGGGCTCGACGAGCTGTTCTGGCGGGTCGACGTCGTGGCCGAGAAGGACGAGGCCACCTACCGGCGGGTCCTCACCCAGGCCGGCATCGACCCGGCCACCTTCGTCATGGTCGGGAACTCGGTGCGCAGCGACGTGCTGCCCGTGCTCGCCATCGGCGGCCGGGCCGTGCACATCCCGTACCACGTGACCTGGGCGATGGAGGAGGTGGCGGCCGACCCGGCGCACGACTTCCCCGTGCTCGGCTCCATCCGCGACCTCCCCGCGCTGCTCGAGCGGATGGACGCCGAGGGGCCGCGTGCCTGAGCTGACCCTCGCCTCCTACAACATCCACTGGGGCCGCGGCCCGCGGTTCCAGGGCTTCCCGTCCTTCGACGTGGTGGAGGCGGCGAAGCGCCTGGACGGCGACGTGCTCGTCCTCCAGGAGTGCTGGGTGCCCGACGACGGCCCGGCCGATCACCAGCGGATCGCCGACGCGCTCGGCATGACCGTCGCCTGCGACGTCTCGCTGGCCCGCAGCACCCTCGGCGACAAGCCCGAGATCGTCGGGCGGGCCACCGCCCGGGGCGGCGACGGCGCCTGGCACCTCGCCGTGCTCGCCCGCGTGCCCGTGGTGGCCGCGACCGTGCACCCGCTCCCCCACCTCTGGCTCGACCCGGTGGACCGCGCCGTGCTCGCGGTCGACGTCGAGGTCGAGGGGTCGGTGCTCCACATCCGCGGCACGCACCTCCCCCACATCGAGTTCGGCGCCCACCTCTCCACCCGGGGGCTGCGCCGCACGCTGCCGCCGCCGGACGCGCCCGGCGCCCTCGTCGGCGACATGAACATGTGGGGCTGGAGCATCGACCGGATGGTCCCCCGCGGATGGCGCCGGGTCGTGCGCGGCAAGACGTTCCCCGCCCACCGGCCCCACAGCCAGATCGACCACCTCCTCGTCACCGACCCGGTGGCCGCCCTCTGGGGTGAGGTCGGCCCGCACCTCGGATCGGACCACCTGCCGATCCGCGCCCGTCTCCGCTGGTGAGCCACCACGTCGTCTTCCTCTGCACCGGCAACGCGGCCCGGTCGGTGATGGCGGGGGCCGCCCTCGCCGCGCACCTGCCCGACTGGGAGGTGGCCACCGCCGGGACCCTCGTGGTCGAGGGCCAGCCCATGAGCTGGCGCACCCGGGCCGCGCTCGAGTCCGTCGGCCTGACCCCGCCGAACCACCGGAGCCGACAGGCGGACGCGGCGCTGCTCGACCGGGCCGCGCTCGTCGTCGGCCTCGCGCCCGAGCACGTCGAGTGGGTGCGGCGCGAGCACCCCGAGGCCGCCGCCCGTGCCGCGACGCTCCGCCGGCTCGTGCGCGACCTGCCGGCCTCCCCGGAGCCGCTGCCCGTCCGGGTGGCGTCGCTCGGCCTGGCCGCCTGCTCGCTGGGGCCCTGGGAGGAGGTCGTCGATCCCGGCGGCGGCGACGCCGACGTGTTCGCAGCCTGTGCCCGGGAGGTCGTCGACCTCGTGGCGGAGCTCGCGCCCCGCCTCGACCCCGCCCGCGGGCGCTAGGCCGTGCTGGCCGTCGTCCTCGCCTGCTTCGCCGTGGGCGTCGTCCTCCAGCGGACGACCTCGTGGTCGACCCGGCTCGTCGCACCGCTGGACCGGGCGGTCATCGGGGTCACGCTCCCCGCGCTCGTCCTGGCCAAGCTGCCCGACCTCGCGCTCGGCGGCGACCTCGTCGTCCCGGTCGGTGCGGCCTGGGGCGCCGGTGCGCTCGCCGCGGGCCTCGTGCTGGTGGCCGCCCGGCGGCACGGCTGGTCGCGGGCGACCACCGGCGCCCTCCTCCTCGTCACCCCGCTCGGCAACACGACCTTCCTCGGCCTGCCGATGGTCGACTCCCTGCTCGGCGACGAGGCGCTCGCCCGCGCCCTCGCCTTCGACCAGGTGGGCACGTTCCTCGGCCTCGCCATCTACGGCTCGGTGGTGGCCGCCCGCTGGGGCCACGGGCGCACCGGGTGGCGGCCGATCGCGGCGCGGCTGCTGCCCTTCCCGCCCTTCCTCGCCGTCCTCGCGTCGTTCGCCCTCCGGCTGGTCGACCTGCCGGACGGGCTGGTCGACGGCCTGGCCGACGTCGGCCAGCTCACCGCACCCCTCGCCATGCTCACCGTCGGGCTCCGGTTCCGCCTCGTGCCGAGCGCCGAGTCCCGGGTGCCGGCCGCCTGGTGCCTCTTCATCAAGATGGCCGTGATGCCGGCAGCGGTGGCGGCGGCCGCCGCCCTCGCCGGCGGCCTCGCCGACCCGGCCTGGGATGCGTCGATCCTCGAAGCCGCGATGCCGCCGATGGTCACGGCCGGGGTCGTCGCCGCCCAGAGCGACCTCGACGGCGACCTGGCGTCCACCGTCGTCGGTCTCGGGCTCCTCCTCGCCCTCGTGACCGGACCGCTCCTCGCGCTCCTCCTGCGCTGACCCGGTCGAGGCGCGAGCGGCCGGTCCCGTCGATAGCGTCGGGCCATGGACCTCCTCGTCGTCGTCGGCGATGCCGTCCCGCCCGCTCGCCTCGTCGCCCGAGCCCGGCGCCTGGTCCACCTCTCGCCGGGCGAGCCGCTGCTCGACCTCCTCGCCGACCTCCGGGGCCACATCCCCCGTCGCATCGGCGTGCTCGGCGCCGGCGCGGACGCCGCGCCGGTCGCCCGGGAGCTCCACGAGCGCGGGCTGCCCGTCACCCTCCACACCGACGACGAGGTCGTCGTCGACGGGGTCCCCCGCCTCGACGTCACCGACCGGGGCGAGCCGATGGACGTCGCCGACGACCTCCTGCAGCTCATCGGGAACACCCCCATGGTGCGGCTCGACCGCACCGCCCGGGAGGTCGACTGCCACCTGCTGGCCAAGCTGGAGCTGTTCAACCCGGGCTTCTCGTCGAAGGACCGGCCCGCGCTGGCCATGGTCGAGGCCGCCGAGCGGGACGGGCGCCTCCTCCCGGGCGGCACGATCGTCGAGCCCACGAGCGGCAACACCGGGGTGGGGCTGGCCATCGTCGCCGCCCGCAAGGGGTACCGCTGCGTGTTCGTCTGCCCGGACAAGGTGGCGCCCGACAAGATCGCCCAGCTGCGGGCCTACGGCGCCGAGGTGCACGTGTGCCCCACCGCCGTGGACCCGGACCACCCGGACTCCTACTACTCGGTGTCGGACCGCCTGGCCCGCGAGATCCCCGGCGCGTGGAAGCCCGACCAGTACCACAACCCCGACAACCCGCGGGCCCAGTACGAGACGACCGGCCCTGAGATCTGGGCGCAGACGCGGGGCCGCATCACCCACTTCGTGTGCGGTGTCGGCACCGGCGGGACGATCTCCGGCATCGGCCGGTACCTGAAGGAGCAGAACCCCGACGTCCAGGTCATCGGGGCCGACCCCGAGGGGTCGGTGTACTCCGGCGGCACCGGCCGCCCGTACCTCGTCGAGGGGATCGGCGAGGACTTCTGGCCGAGCACGTATGACCCGGAGGTCGTCGACCGGGTGGTCCCGATCAGCGACGCGGTGTCGTTCGCCACCGCTCGGCGGGTGACCCGCGAGGAGGGCCTGCTGATCGGCGGGTCCGGCGGCACCGCGATCGCGGCCGCCCTCGAGGTCGCGCAGGGGCTGCCGCCCGACGCCGTGGTCGTCGTGCACATCCCCGACTCGGGGCGGGGCTACCTCTCCAAGCTCTACGACGACGGCTGGATGGCCGACGACGACGGCTGGATGGCCGACCACGGGTTCCTGCGGGCGGCCGGGCCCACCGTGGGTGACCTGCTCCGCGAGCGCGACCCGGACCTGCCGCTCCTCGTCCACACGCACCCCGACGAGACCGTGCGCGAGGCCATCGACATCCTGCGGGAGTTCGAGGTCAGCCAGGCGCCGGTCGTGAAGCACGAGCCGCCGGTCGTGCTCGGCGAGGTCGTCGGGACCGTCACCGAGCGGGCGCTCCTGCAGGCCGCCGTCCAGGACCCGGACGTGCTCGACCGGCCGGTGGCCGAGGTGATGGGCCCGGTGCTGCCTACCCTCGGCATCGGCGAGCCGCTCGCCGTCGCCGTGGAGGAGCTCGGGCGCGACGGCGCCGCGCTCGTCCTCGACGGCGGGCACCCGGTGGCCGTCGTCACCCGATCGGACCTGCTCGGCGAGCTGACGAGGGAGCGACGCTGATGGTGGACCTCGACCGCGTCGGGTTCGGCACCCGCGCCGTGCACGGCGCCGGACCGGCCGACCCGCAGACCGGGGCGGTGGTGCCACCGATCTCCCTCGCCACGACCTTCGCCCAGGACGGGGTGGGCGAGCTGCGGGGCGGCTTCGAGTACAGCCGCAGCGCCAACCCCACGCGCACGGCGGTGGAGCGGCACCTCGCCGTCCTCGAGAGCGCCGCCCACGGGTTCCTCTTCGCCTCCGGCCTCGCCGCGGAGGACGCGCTCCTGCGCCTCTGCAGGCCGGGCGACCACGCCGTGCTCCCCGACGACGCCTACGGCGGCACGATCCGCCTCGCCCGGCGGGTCCACGAGCCGGCCGGCGTCGAGATCGACGTCGCCGACCTCACCGACCTCGACGCGCTGCGCGCCGCGCTGCGACCCACCACCCGTCTCGTGTGGGTCGAGACGCCGAGCAACCCGTGGCTGCGCATCGTGGACATCGCCGCCGTGGCGGAGGTCGCGCACGAGCACGGCGCGCTCGTGGTGGTGGACAACACCTTCGCCACCCCGGCGCTGCAGCAGCCGCTCGCCCTGGGCGCCGACGTGGTCGTCCACTCCGCGACGAAGTACCTCGGCGGGCACAGCGACGTCGTCGGCGGCTTCGTCGCCACCGATGACCCGGCGGTGGCCGAGCGGGTGGGCTTCCTCCAGAACGCGGCCGGCGCGGTGCCCAGCCCGTTCGACTGCTACCTGCTGCACCGCGGCGTGAAGACGCTGCCGCTGCGCATGGCCCGCCACAGCGAGTCGGCGCTCGCCCTCGCGGCCCACCTCGCCGAGCACCCTGCGGTGTCGGCGGTGCACCACCCGGGGCTGGCGTCGCACCAGGGCCACGCCGTCGCGGCCCGGCAGATGTCCGCCTTCGGCGGGATGATCTCGATCCAGCTCGCGGCCGGCGAGGGCGCCGCGCTCGAGCTGTGCCGGCGCACCGAGGTCTTCACGCTGGCCGAGAGCCTCGGCGCCGTGGAGAGCCTCATCGAGCACCCGGCCCGCATGACCCACGCCTCGGTGGCCGGCACCCGCAACGAGGTGCCCGGCGACCTCGTCCGCCTGTCCGTGGGCGTCGAGGACCTCGCCGACCTCCAGGCCGACCTCGATCAGGCCCTCGCCGCCGTCTCCTGAGCTGGCTCGGGACGCGGACCGGGGGCGTCGCGGCCGGACCGTCGACGCCCCCGGCTCCCCGCGGGATCTGGGTTCAGCCTGCCCGGGTCAGCGCAGGGCCCGCTTGCGGCCGGTGGCGGCGTTGTAGACGAGCAGGGCGATGATGGCGCCGATGATCGAGCCGACGATGCCGGAGGGGGCCAGGCCCACGTCCTCCGCGTCGTTGCGGAACAGCACGTCGGCGAGGAACCCGCCGATGAACGAGCCGACGATGCCGAGCACGATGGTGGCGCCCACGGACATGGCGTCGTTGCCGGGCACCACCGCACGGGCGACGAACCCGGCGATGAGGCCCACGATGATGAGCATGAGGATGAATCCGAGCACGGTGGCCTCCTGATGAGTGTTCCCGACCCCTCGGCCGGACGCCGGGACCACTACCCGCCTCCCCGCCGCGCCAGTCGCGCCGGGCCGCTGAGATTTCGCACACCCTCTGCGATCTGGTAGCGATGGGCGAGACACATGATCCTGCTGAAGGGGGACCGATGGCTGCTGCCGTCCCGATCGTCGACTACCTGGTGCTGGGCGACGACCCGCACCTCGTGGCCCATGAGTGCACCGGGTGCGGCGCCCGGTTCTTCGACCGCCGCAACGCGTGCGCGTCGTGCTCCGGCACGGAGTTCCAGGACGTGCGCATCGCGACGACCGGCGAGCTGAAGGCGTTCACGATCGTGGCCTTCGCGGCCCCGGGCGTGCCCGTCCCCTTCGTCGCCGGCGTGATCGACTGCGACGGGACGAGCGTCCGCGGCAACGTCATCAACGTGGAGCCGGATCCGGACCACGTGCACCTCGGCATGAAGGTGAAGCTGGCCACCTACGTGGTGGGGACCGACGACGAGGGCACCGAGGCCATCGGCTTCGGCTTCGAGCCCATCGAGAACTGAGGGGAAGACCATGGCTGATGACATCTGGATCCTCGGCATCACGATGACCAAGTTCGGCAAGCACCCGGACAAGGACGTCGTGGACCTCGGCGCGGAGGCCGCGCTCGCCGCCCTCGCCGACGCGGGCGTGACGATGAAGGACATGGGCGTGCTCGCCGCCGGCAACCTCATGAACGCGAGCGCCGGCTTCGGCCAGCAGCTGCAGAAGCAGATCGGCCAGACGGGGATCCCCGTCTACAACGTGGCCAACGCCTGCGCCACCGGCGCCACCGCCCTGCGCACCGTGATCATGGCGGTGAAGGCCGGCGAGTGCGACATGGGCCTCGCCGTCGGCGTGGAGAAGCTGGCCGGCGCCGGCCTGCTCGGCGCCAACGGCCCGAAGAGCGACAAGAAGGTCTTCGAGCCCTCCGGCCGCTTCGGCGCCGTCACCAACACCGACGGCCGCATCGGCACGAACACCATGCCCGGCGTGTTCGCCCAGGTCGGCATGGAGTACGGCCACAAGTACGGCGGCACGAGCTTCGAGCTCTTCGCCCGGATCAGCGAGAAGAACCACGCGCACTCCACGCTGAACCCGCTGGCCGCCTACACGAAGAAGATGACCCTCGAGGAGATCATGAACGACATCATGATCGCCTACCCGAACACGCGGCCGATGTGCTCGGCCAACTGCGACGGTGCGGCCGCGGCGGTCGTCGTCTCCGGCGAGAAGCTCAAGACGCTGTCGCTCGAGCAGCAGCGCCGGGCCGTGAAGGTGTCGGCGTCGGTCCTCACGAGCGACCCGTGGCAGGAGGCCTGCCAGGTCCTCCCCGACGTCAACACTCTGACCCGCATGGCCGCCACCCAGGCCTACGAGCAGGCCGGCGTCAGCCCGCAGGACCTCGACCTCGTCGAGCTGCACGACTGCTTCGCCACCGCCGAGCTGGTCCACTACGACAACCTCATGCTCTGCGAGCAGGGCGGCGCCGTGGACTTCTTCAACAGCGGTGCGCCGTTCCGCGACGGCAGCCTGCCGGTCAACGTGTCGGGCGGCCTGCAGTCGAAGGGCCACCCGATCTCGGCCACCGGCATCGCCAACATCTGGGAGATCTGCCACCACCTCCGCGGGGAGGCCGGCGACCGCCAGATCGAGGGCGCGAAGGTCGGTCTCGCCCACGTGATCGGCCTGGGCTCCGCCTGCGGCGTCCACATCCTGGAGAAGAGCGCGCTGGCCGCCTGAGCCTCGCCGCTCGAGCTCTGATCGCGGGGGATCGGCGCACGCCGGTCCCCCGCGGCGCGTCCTGGGTACGTCAAGTCCGACGGATTCGGTCCGCGGGGCGGCCGGTCCCTACCCTGCCTCTGTTCAGAATCCCGAAAGGCGATGACGCACGTGATCGACGAGAAGCTCGAAGCAGTGCTGGCGGAGGTCATCCGCCGCAACCCCGGCGAGGCCGAGTTCCACCAGGCCGCCCGCGAGGTGCTGGAGTCGATCGGTCCCGTCCTGGCGAAGCACCCCGAGGTCGTGGACCTCAAGATCATCGAGCGGGTCTGCGAGCCCGAGCGCCAGATCATCTTCCGGGTCCCGTGGGAGGACGACCGGGGCGAGATCCACATCAACCGGGGCTTCCGGGTGGAGTTCAACAGCGCCCTCGGCCCGTTCAAGGGCGGCCTGCGCTTCCACCCGTCCGTCTACCTCGGGATCATCAAGTTCCTCGGCTTCGAGCAGACGTTCAAGAACGCCCTCACCGGCATGCCCATCGGCGGCGGCAAGGGCGGCGCCGACTTCGACCCCAAGGGTCGCAGCGACGCCGAGATCATGCGCTTCTGCCAGAGCTTCATGACCGAGCTGTACCGCCACATCGGCGAGTACACCGACGTCCCGGCCGGTGACATCGGCGTGGGGACGCGCGAGATCGGCTACCTGTTCGGCCAGTACAAGCGGATCACCAACCGCTACGAGTCGGGCGTCCTCACCGGGAAGGGCACGGACTGGGGCGGCGCCCTCGTCCGCACCGAGGCCACCGGCTACGGCACCGTCTTCTTCGCCCAGGAGATGCTGAAGGCCAAGGGCGAGTCGCTCGACGGTCGCACCGTCGTCGTCTCGGGCTCCGGGAACGTGGCCGTGTTCGCCATCGAGAAGGTCCACCAGCTCGGCGGCAAGGTCATCGCCTGCTCCGACTCCGACGGCTTCGTCGTCGACGAGAAGGGCATCGACCTCGACCTCCTGAAGGAGGTCAAGCTCGTCCAGCGGGGCCGCGTGGCGGACTACGCGGCGCAGCGGCCCGACGCCCGCCTCGTCGAGCGCAGCAGCATCTGGACGGTTCCCTGCGACGTCGCGCTCCCCTGCGCCACCCAGAACGAGCTCACCGGCATGGACGCCCGCACGCTGGTCCGCAACGGCTGCACCGTCGTCGCCGAGGGCGCCAACATGCCCTGCACGCCCGACGCGGTCCGCGTCTTCCAGGACGCCGGCGTGACCTTCGCCCCCGGCAAGGCGGCCAACGCCGGCGGCGTCGCCACCTCGGCCCTCGAGATGCAGCAGAACGCCTCCCGGGACTCGTGGAGCTTCGAGCACACCGAGGTCCGCCTCCAGGAGATCATGGCCGGCATCCACGACCTCTGCTACGAGACGGCCGACGAGTACGCGGCCCCCGGCAACTACGTCGTCGGCGCCAACATCGCCGGCTTCCTCCGGGTCAGCAACGCCATGGCCGCCCTCGGCCTGATCTAGCCCCCCTCGGCCTGATCCAGCCGCCCTCGGCCTGATCCAGCCGGCCCCGCCCGCCGGAGATCCCGCCCCCCACGCGAACTCGTCGACGAAAAGCGGCGTTCCTGCCGCCTTACGTCGACGAGTTCGCAAGAAGGGGCGCCGCGCTCGGGCGCGGACGCGCCCGGGTCAGACCGGCGCGTCGAGGGGGAGGCGCGGGGTGCGGGCCGGGGGGAGGTGGTCGCGGAGATCGGCGACGAGGTCGTCGCGCAGGGTGCGCACGGCTGGATCGTCCCAGCGGTTGACCTGCTGGAGCGGGTCCTCGGTGAGGTCGTAGAGCTCGCCCTCGGTGCCGTCGTGGACCGTGCCGGGGCCGTAGGTGGTGCACACCCAGCCGTCGCGGGTGATCGTGCGGAGGTGCACGCCGACGCCGTGGACCTCGCTGTCCCACTCGGTCAGCACCCGCTCGAAGCCCCGACGCTCGGCGTCGGCGTCGTCGACCGGGAGGGGCGAGCCCTCCATCCACTCGTTGGGCTCGAGCCCGGCGATGTCGCAGATCGTCGGGGCGATGTCGAGCAGACCGACCGGCGCGGTGACCGCCGAGGGGGTCACGCCGGCCGACGGGGCGGGCCGCCAGATGAGCGGGAGCCGCATGAGGCCGTCGACGTGGTACGGGCCCTTGAACAGGAGCCCGAAGTCGCCCTGGAGCTCGCCGTGGTCGGTGGTGAACACGACGTCGAGGTCCTGCCCCCAGCCCTTCGCATCGACGGCGGCGAGCACCCGTCCGATGGCCTCGTCGATCAGCTCGACCTCGACGGCGTTGCGGGCGTTCACCTCGCGCACCTGATCAGCGGTCAGGGTGGCGGGCACCCAGCGGGTGGGCGCCTCGTAGTTCGACACGAGCGCGCCCTCGTACCAGAGGCGCCAGTGGCGGGGCTTGGCGTCGAGCACCCGCTCCCGCTCGGCGGCGTCGGCGATGTAGCCGGCCGGCAGCGGGACCTCCCGCCAGTCGACGCGGTGCAGCTCGGACTGCGGCGGGTCCCACGGGTGGTGGGGGTCGGGGAAGCTCATCCAGACGAACCAGTCCTCGTCCGGGTCGAGGCTGTCGAGCCACGCGATCGTCCGGTCGGCCACCCAGTCCGTGTGGTACACGTCCCGCGGCACCGGGTTGTCCTTCACCTGCGGGGCGCCGGTGGCGCCGCCGCCCGCGGCGTTGACCTCGAGGTCGTCGTCGAGCACCTGGTAGAAGCCGCCCACGTGCTCCGGGTGGTTCTCCCGGACCCACTGTGCGTAGTGGAGCGGCCCGACGGCGCCGTGGGTCGCCAGCTCGAGGTGCTCGAACCCGCGGTGGGGGCCGACGGTGCCGTCCGCCCACGGGGAGTCGGCGCGGGTGGTCCCGTTGCGGGCGAGGCCGTTCTCGGTGAAGCGGCCGAACGGGTCGAGGAAGGGCTCGAAGTGCGGCTTGCCCACGAGGGCGGTCCGGTACCCGGCCCGCTGGAGCTCGGCCGCCACGGACGGCGCGTCCACGGGGAGGGCCACGCCGTTCATCCACACGCCGTGGGTGCTCGGGTGCTGGCCGGTGAGGATCGTCGAGCGCGAGGGCATGCACACGACGGACTGCGGCACAGCCCGCTCGTAGCGGACCCCCTGGGCGGCGAGGCCGTCGAGGACCGGGGTCCGGCCGACGATGCCTCCATTGCAGCCCAGCGTGTCGTAGCGCTGCTGGTCGGTGGTGATGAGCAGGATCTTGCGGCCCACCTAGGCCACCTCCTCCGCGGGATCGGGGCTCGGGCGGACGGCGTCCACGGCGGGACCGGCGCCGGCCTCCAGCTGTCGGGCCAGCTCGTCGAGCGCGCCCTGGGTGGCGCCGCCGAGCACGAGGGCGAGGGCGGCCGGCTCGACGTCGCTCGAGTAGATGACGAGGCAGGACGCCTCGTCGAGCGGGAGCACGTCGATCGTGCCGAGGTGCTCGCGGAACAGCGGCGCGGTGATCCGGTACTGGAAGCGCCGCTGGATGTCGTCGCAGGCGAGGATCTGCTCGGGGATGGGCAGGCCCACCCCGGTGACGATCGTCCGCACGTCGCCCTCCACCGTGCACGAGTCGATGCCCGGGAACCACAGGTGGAGGAGGTCGGCTCGCCGGACGACGGCCCAGGCCTCGTCCGCGCTCGCCGCGATGATCCGGTGTCGGCGCTGCGTCCCCCGCATCCCCCCAGCGTAAGACATTGACATATCGAGTGCCAATACTTACGGTCGTCCCATGGAGCTCCTCCTCGACTCCCTCCGGCGGCGCATGCGGGCGATGCACTCGCTCTACGAGGACGCCGTCGCCACCATGGGTCCCGAGCACGTGAACCACTTCGAGCGCGAGGGCGTGCTGCCCATCGCGTTCTCGCTGTTCCACTACATCAACATGCAGGACACATCTGCCGGCATCCTGTGCGGCGAGGGGCTCATCTGGAACGCCGACTGGCAGGCCCGCGTGCAGATGGCCATCGACGACCACGGCAAGGAGCGCCCAGTCTCGGACATGATCCACCAGCGGATCGGCGACTACGAGGCCTTCATCGAGTACCAGACGGCCGTGTTCGCCCGCACCGAGCGCTGGCTGGCCGAGCTGGACCCCGCGAGCCTCACCAACGTGGTCGTGCCCCGCCCCCTGCCGCCGGTCGTGGCGAACACCTACAGCGCCCGGGTGGCCGGCGAGGACGGCATCACCCTCCTCGACGCGATCGAGTGCTGGATCTACCAGCACGGGCTGCGCCACATGGGCGAGATCGAGCTGGCCCGCGGCCTGGTCGGCCTCGGGGGCATGACCTCCTGATCGTCATCCGCTGACGGCCGACGGCGGGCGCCGGCCGTCAGCCGGACGGCACCCGCTCGGTGCCGACCACGCCCGGTCTGCCGCCCTCTCGTCCCGGGAACACCCGGGTCGTGCCACCGCCCGCCCACCCCACGATCCCCGAGCGGCTCAGCGAGGGGGGCGGCCACCACTGGATCGTCTACCGCGCCACGGTGCTCCTGCTCACCGTCGTCGTCCTCCTCTGCCTGGTCGACGGCATCCGGGGCGTGCGGATCTTCGGGGTCGACTCGCGCACGACCACGGCCGAGGGCGGCGGCTACCGGCTCGAGGTGACCGCGCCGGTCGTGAGCCGCCCCGGGCTGGCCACCCCGCTCGAGATCCGCGTCGAGCGGCCGGCGGGCCTGGACCAGCCGATCGAGCTGGCCCTCCCCCGCAGCCTCTCCTCCCTCTTCGACTTCCAGCGCGTCGAGCCCCAGCCCAGCGCGGAGCGGACGCGGGGCGACTACACGGTCCTCGAGTTCGAGCCCCCCGACGGCGAGGAGCTCGTCGTCGCCTTCGACTGGCGCCTCGAGCCGGCGGCCCAGTGGGGCCGGGACTGGACCGTGGCGGTGATCGACGGCGAGGGGTTCGCCGTCGCGGTCGACGGCCACCTGCGCGTGTGGCCCTGACGTGGAGGTGACGTGATGGAGATCATGGTCCGGGCCAGCGCGACCTTCCTGTTCCTGCTGCTGCTCACCCGCGGGATGCGGCGCCGCACGCTGGGTGACATGGCCCCCTTCGAGATGGTGCTGCTCGTGGTGATGGGCGACATGGTCCAGCAGGGCGTCACCCAGGAGGACATGTCGCTCACCGGCAGCTTCATCGGGCTGTCGACCTTCGGCTTCTGGGCCAGCGTCTGCAGCTGGCTGTCGTGGCGCTCCCGCCGCCTCCAGCGGATCCTCGACGGCGACCCGGTGCTCCTGCTGCGGGACGGTCAGCCCCTCGAGCACGCGCTCGCCACCGAGCGCATGCCGATCGAGGAGCTCGAGGAGGCCGCCCGGGGCGAGGGCATCGACGACCTGGCCAAGGTCAAGGCCGCCATCCTCGAGACGAACGGCCGCATCTCGTTCCTCCAGTAGCGGCGAGCCTCGGCTCAGGCCCGCTCCGAGCGCTCAGGGGCGGAGGACGACCTTGAACACGTCGTCGCGCTTCTCCTGGAACTTCGCGTAGGCGTCCGGCCCCTCCTCCAGCGGGAGGTGGTGGGTGGCGAAGCCGTCCACGCCGAGCGGGTCGTCGTCGGTCAGGAGCGGGAGGATCTCGGGCACCCAGCGCAGCACGTTGGCCTGCCCCATCCGCAGCTGCACCTGCTTGTCGAACAGCTGCATCATCGGCAGCGGGTCGGCCATGCCGCCGTAGACGCCGATCAGCGAGATGGTGCCCCCGCGTCGCACCACGTCGATGGCGGTGTGGAGCGCGTTCAGCCGATCCACCCCGGCCCGCTGCATGAGCTTGGCCTGGAGGGGGTCGGGCAGCAGCCCGGCCGCCTTCTGGACGAGCCCGGTCATCGGTGAGCCGTGGGCCTCCATGCCCACGGCGTCGATCACCGAGTCGGGGCCCCGCCCGCCGGTGAGCGAGCGCACGGACTCGCCCAGGTCGTCGCGCTCCTCCAGGTCGAGCACCTCGATCCCCCACGTCCGGGCCATCGCGAGGCGCTCCGGCACGAGGTCGGCCGCGAGGACGCGGGCGCCCCGGTGGGCGGCGACGCGAGCCGCCATCTGGCCGATGGGACCCAGTCCGAGGACGAGCACGGTGCCCCCGTCGGGGATGGCGGCGTACTCGACCGCCTGCCAGGCGGTGGGGAGGACGTCCGACAGGTAGAGGAAGCGGTCGTCGTCGGGACCCTCGGGGACCGCGATCGTCGTGTGATCGGCGAGGGGGACCCGGAGGAGCTCGGCCTGGCCGCCCGGGACCTGCCCGTAGAGCTTCGAGTAGCCGAACAGCGCGGCGCCCATGCCCTGGTCGCGCACCTGGGTGGTCTCGCACTGCGAGGTCAGGCCCTCGTCGCTCATGACGCAGCTGCCGCAGGAGATCTGGAACGGGATCACGACCCGGTCCCCCACCTGCAGGTCGCGCACGTCCGGGCCGACGGCCTCGACGACGCCCATCGGCTCGTGACCGAGCACGTCGCCCGGCGCCATGAACGGGGCCAGGACCTCGTAGAGGTGGAGGTCGGAGCCGCAGATGCCGCTCGAGGTCACCCGGATCACGGCGTCGGTCGGCGCCTCGATCGTCGGGTCCGGGACGCTGTCCACGCGGACGTCCCGCTTGCCGTGCCAGGTCAGGGCGCGCATCGATTCGGCTCCTCTGGGGGGGGTCGTTGCCTGGTCGAGGTTCGACCGGACGGGTCAGGGCTGGCCGTGGGACTCGCGCTGGGGGGCGCTACCCGGGACCGGCCGGTCCGGGTGGGCCGGCGGGCGCGGGCCCCGGTCGGTGACGTCCTCGTCCGTGCGGTGCCGGCCGCGCGGCAGGACGAGCAGCGCCAGCGCCCCGCCCACGAGCAGCACGACGACGAGCACGAGCAGATAGGACATGCAGGGGGACTAGCCCGGGCCGGCGGTGGCAAACCCGCCGCTCAGCCGCCGAGCTGCCGGGCCGCGATGAGCTCGGCCCGACGGAACCGCGGGCCGGCGCCTTCGTCCACGGGCGTGATCAGCCCCTGGTCCGTCATCGCCTCCACCTGCGCCGGCGCCACGCCGAGCAGCTCGCTGGCGCGGTCGAGGGTGAGCAGCTCGTCAGGGTCGCCTTGCTGCGGATCGCTGGTCATGACGGTCCCCTTCCCGCGCGCGGGCGTCCCATGCGCACGGTTCGCAAGGTTTGCCGCTGGTCAGGACGGGGAGTAGCGAGCCGTGGCCCTCTCCCCTGCCGACGCGTCGACGAACGGGACCTCGCCCGACGAGGAGCGGGACCGCCAGCGCGTCCTCGAGCTCGTGGCCGCCGCGGAGGTCCGGCTGAGCGAGGCGAACATGGCGCTGCGGCGCGCTCGCGACGTCCTCGACGGGATCCTCGCCGCGTCCCCGCCGATCCTCGCCGTCGAGGCGAACGAAGTGGTGGCCTGGAGCGAGGCGATGGAGCGCCTCACGGGGACCCCGGCGAGCGACGCGCTGGGGCGCCGGCCCGCCGTGGTCGCGCCGTGGAGCGCGGGCGGGGCCGAGCACGTGCGCCTCGCCGACCAGCGCTGGTGGATCCGCCGCCGTCTGGCCGGTGCGGTCGAGGTGTGCAGCCTCGAGCGGCTCGACGAGGGCCCGTAGCCCACGCCGCCGCGCCGGCGCGGGGCCCGTAGCCCGCGCCCGTCACGGACGGCCCTGGCGCGACGGCCGCGGCTCCCCCTCGCGCGCATCGTCGGCTCAGGCGGGCAGGTGGCTGCGCAGCTGGGCCAGCGCCCGCTCGAGGAGGCGGGAGACGTGCATCTGGCTCATGCCGAGGCGCTCGGCGATCTGCGACTGCGTGAGCCCGTCCTCGTAGTAGAGGCCGATGAGCTCGCGGTCCCGGGGGCTGAGGAGACGGACGGCCTGCTCGACGGCGTGGCGCTGCTGGACCCGCTCGAGCTCCTCGTCGAGCCCGCCGAGCTGGACGGCCGGCTGGTCGTCGTCCGCGGGCAGGAGGTCGATGCTGGTCGTGCTGCGGGCGGCCTGGGCCATCTCGGCCGCGACCACCTGGGACTCATCGACTCCGAGCAGGTCGGCCACCTCGCCGGGGGTGGGGAACCGACCGAGGTCGGCGGCCAGCTGCTCGCGGGCGTCGCGCATGGCGCTGCTCAGGTCGTGGACGCGCCGGGGCACGCGCACGGCCCACCCGCGGTCGCGGAAGTGCCGCTTCAGTGACCCGGTGATCGTGGAGACGGCGAAGGCCCGGAAGGGCAGCCGCCGGCCGGGGTCGTAGCGGTCGAGGGCGAGGAGGAGGCCGACCATGGCGACCTGCTCGAGGTCGTCCTCGTGCTCCCGACCCCGCCGGTAGCGGCGGGCCAGGCCCCGGGCCATGTCGTGGTACTCGGCGACGAGGGCCTCCCGGGCTTGCGGGGTGCGCCGAGCGCGGTAGGCGACGTGGAGGGCCATCACCGCGGCGTCCTCCGGGGACACGGCCCCGGACCCGAGCGCGACGCGGCTCGTCCGCAGCTCGATCGGGGCGAGCAGCAGGCCTTCGAGGCGGTCGGCCGCCGTCGTGACGGGGCGGCGGGTCGGCGAGGGGCGCACCCCGGCTCGTTACCCGCCGCGCCACCCCCCTGAGACTCGCCCCCCACACGACGTCTGTGCGCGTTCTCGTGCCCTGTGGGCTCGAATCCGCGCACAGACGTCGTGGCGGGACGCGACAGGAGCCCGGTCAGCGTTGCTGCGCCGGGCTCCTCGGTGGCACCCCCAACGGGATTTGAACCCGTGTTGCCGGCGTGAGAGGCCGGTGTCCTAGGCCGCTAGACGATGGGGGCTTGCACGTTGGCAGGGCGTGCACGATACCAAGCACGCGCGGCGCGGCGCACATCGAGACCGCGGGTCAGTGGTTGGGCAGGCGCACCACGGTGAAGAAGAAATCGTCGACCTGGCGGACAACCTGCACGAACTGCTCGAAGTCGACGGGCTTCGTGACGTACGCGTTGGCGTGCAGGTCGTAGCTGCGCAGCACGTCCTCCTCGGCCTGGGAGGTGGTGAGGACGACGACGGGGATCCGGCGCAGGGCGGGGTCGGCCTTCACCTCGGCGAGGACCTCTCGACCGTCGCGGCGCGGCAGGTTGAGGTCGAGGAGGATGAGGTCCGGCACGCCGACGCCGGCGTACTCCCCCTCCTGGCGGAGGTACTGGATGGCCTCCTCGCCGTCGGAGACGCAGTGGAGGTCGTTGGCGACCTTCGACTGCTCGAGGGCCTCCCGGGTGATGAGGACGTCACCGGGGTCGTCCTCGACGAGGAGGATCTGGATGGGCTGCGCCTGGTCGAGACCGTGGTCGCTCATGTGCTGCTGCTTTCTGATGTGGGATCGTCACCGACCGCGGGCACGGCCGGACGGAGGTCGTGCTCGGGCTGTCGCTCGGGCAGCCGGAAGCGGATGATCGTGCCGGTGTCGACGGCGGTGTCGACCCAGATGTCGCCTCCGTGGTGCTCGATGATGCGCCGGCAGAGCGCCAGGCCGATGCCCGTGCCCTGGTAGGCGTCCTTCGTGTGGAGGCGCTGGAAGATGACGAAGACGCGGTCGGCGTACTGGGGCTCGATGCCGATGCCGTTGTCCGACACGACGATCTCCCACGTGCCCTCCTCGCCGGGTGCGGCGTCGATGGCGATGCGGGGCGCCTCCCCTGCCGTGCGGAACTTGATGGCGTTGCCGATCAGGTTCTGGAACACCGCGGACATCAGGTTCGGCTCGACCTCCACGGTGGGCAGGTCACCGACCTCCACGACGGCGCCGGTCTCCTCCACCACCGCCTCCAGGTTCTGGAGGGCGCGCTGGGCGCACGTGGCGAGGTCGACGACCTCGAAGTCGCCGGACAGCCGACCCACCCGGGAGAACGAGAGCAGGTCGTTGATGAGGACCTGCATGCGGCGGGCGCCGTCGACGGCGAACTCGATGTACTGGTCGGCTCGCTCGTCGAGCTGGCCGCCGTAGCGCTGCTGGAGGAGCTGGCAGAACGAGATGATCTTCCGCAGCGGCTCTTGGAGGTCGTGGCTGGCGACGTAGGCGAACTGCTCCAGGTCCCGGTTCGAGCGGGCCAGCTCGTCGGCCGTCTCCTCGAGGCCCGCCCGCGCCGCCTCGACCTGGGCCAGCTCCTCGCGGAGGCGCAGGCGCATCTCCTCCATCGCGCGCCCGAGCTCCTCGACCTCGGGCGGGCCACCCGGCGACACGTGGTGGTCGAGCTCGCCGCTGCGGATGCGCTCGGCGTCGCGCACGAGGTCGACGAGCGGGTCGGTCACCCAGCGCCGCAGCGCGACGCGGGCCAGCACCGCGAGCGCGACGACGGTCACCGCGGTCACGCCGAGGGCCGTGGCGAGGTCCCGGGTGGCGTCGTTGAGCTGGCGCCGGGCCGTGTCGCGCTCCGCGTTCACCGCCGTCCGGAACTCAGCCAGGTCGGCCCGCAGCGCGCTGAACACCGCCTCGCTGCGCTCGACGACCGTGCGGTCCACCTCCTCGCCGCGCTCCAGCAGCGCGAGCTCGGGCACGACGAACTCCTCCCGCCATGCCGTGGCGTCGGCGTGGATGGACCGGAACCGCTCGAGCAGGTCGGGGTAGTCGGCGAGGAGGACCTCGAGGCGCTCGGCCGCGGCCTGCGCCTCCTCGAGGGCCGTCCCGTGGTTCTCGACGAACACCGGGCTGCTCGTGAGGAGGAGGCCCCGCAGGGTGTTCTGCTGGGCCTGGGCGGCGCTGTAGTAGGTCTCGGAGGTGGCGAGGGCGGGGTCGAGCTCGTCGACCAGCTCCTCCCGGGCGGCGAGGAGGTTCAGGAAGGCGGCGATGCCGACGCCGGCCATCACCGCGGCGATCGCGGCGGCGACGAGGAACATCGCCCGGGTGCGTCGGCGCATGGTCCAGGGCGATCGGCGCGACATGGTCAGCCCCGTGACCGGACGAGCAGCAAGGCGACGTCGTCGGGCAGCTCGCCGCCGTGCAGCGCCTCGGCCTGCTCGAGGAGGCCGTCGAGGAGGACCTCGGGGTCGTCCGGGTTCGCTCGGGCGACGGCGTCGAGCAGCCCCTCGACCCCCCAGCGGTCGGTCGTCCCGCTGACCCGGCCCTCGACGATCCCGTCGGTGTACACGAGGAACGACCACGTCTCGCCGAGCTCGATCCGCTCGGGCGCCCACCGGGCCTGGGCGGAGATGCCGAGCGGCAGGCCCCGCTGCGCGATCGCCAGCTCCCGCACCTGCGGCTCGACGAGGAGGGGCGGCGGGTGTCCGGCGAGGATGACCTCGGCGCAGCGCCGATCCGGGTGGATGCTGACCTGGCAGGCGGTGGCGAAGGTCTGGAAGTCCCACTCGCGGCGCAGCAGGGCGTCGACGTGGTGCAGGGCGTCGGCGGGCGGGTGGCCGGCGAGGGTCAGCGTCCGCCACGACAGGCGCAGGCTGACGCCGATGGCGGCCTCGTCCGGCCCGTGGCCGGCGACGTCGCCGATGAGCACGTGCACCCACCCGTCGTCGGTCTCGACCATGTCGAGGAAGTCACCGCCGAGCAGCGCGCCTCGACCGCCCGGCTCGTAGCGACCGGTCCAGGTGATGCGCGGATCCCCCACCAGGGGTCGGGCGAAGAGCCCCTCGGCCATGCGAGCGGTGTGCGCGGCCCGGAGCTCGGCGTCGTCGGCCCGGCGCCGCTCGATGGCGAAGCGGATGGCCCGGAGGAGGCTCTGGGTGTCGACCTCGGACTTGCGGAGGTACTCCTCGGCGCCGGCGCCCATCGCCTCGAAGGCGGCGGACTCGTCGGCCCGGCCGGTCAGCACCACGACGGCGGCGTTCACGTGCGTGCGCACCTGGTGGAGGGCGTCCAGCCCGAACGCGTCGGGCAGACCCAGATCGAGGAGCACGCAGTCCGGGTCGATGTCGTCGAGCGCGGCGAGCTCGGCGAGCGACCGCACCCACGTCAGGTGGTAGCCGCCCGCCTCCTCGAGATACGTCTCCACGAGCAGGGCGTCGCCGGGGTCGTCCTCGACGAGCAGCACCTCGCAGCTGTCCGTGGCGTTCTTGATCGACGTTCTCCTCAGGTGCGCCCCCGGCCCCCACCTGGGTGCGCGAGGCCGATCAGCGATCCTACCGGGCCGACGGTGAGACCAGGGTCTCTGGCCCGGACAGGACCTCGCGCCCACCCGAGGACGACAGAGCCCCAGGCCGGTGACCTGGGGCTCCGCAGTGCGCAGATGGCTCGGGGGGGAGGACTCGAACCCCCAATAACAGGGCCAGAACCTGTCGTGTTGCCGATTACACCACCCCCGAAAGGTGGAGCGCTCACTGTAGCGAAGGCGGTCGCGGCGCCGCACACCGGCGCCGCCGAGCGCCCATCAGCCCTCGCTGTTGACCGTGGTGTCGAGGCGGAACAGGCGGTTCCAGCCGATGAGCCGGCCGACGGACACCGCGGCGGTCTCCCGCAGGAGCTGGCGCAGCTCGCTGCTGCGGGACAGGCGGTTGCGGGCCGGGGACACGGAGGCCTCGAGGCCGAGCTCCCGGGCGATGGCCTTCACGCGGTAGGCGTGGTAGCCGTCGGTGACGAGGACCACCGAGGTGAGGTCCCGGTCCTTCAGGAACCGGGCCGCCGCCGACAGGCTCTCGTAGGAGCTTCGCCCCTGGACCTCCTGGAGGAGGGCCTCATCGGGGACGCCCCGGTCCCGCAGGTACCGGTAGCCGGCCGCCGCCTCGGTGAACCGGTCCCCCTCCCGCCGTCCGCCGGTGACGACGATCACCGGGGCGTAGCCCTCCTCCCACAGCTCGTAGGCCCGGTCGAGGCGGTCCCGGAGCACGAGGGACGGCCGACCGTCGTACTGGGCCGCGCCGAGGACGACGATGGCGTCGGCCGGCCGGGCGCCGTCAGTGCGGCTGGCCCGGTACACGAGGACGAAGGTGATGCCGACGTAGGCGACGGCGAGCGCGACCAGGGCGGCGACCCAGCGCAGGACGCGGCGGCGGGTGGCGCGCCGGCGTGACCCCGTGCCCCGCTCGCCGTCGACCCCGCCGGCCACGTCAGAGCCGCTGGCGGGCGGCCCGCAGGCGGTCCAGCGTGCGCTCGCGGCCCAGGGCCTCGAGCGACTCGAACAGCGGCGGGCCCACGCTGCGCCCGGTGGTGGCGACGCGCACGGGCCCCTGCGCCTTCGACAGCTGCGGCTGGCCCTCGGCGTTCACGAACCCGGCCGCGACCGCAGCGGCCTCGACGGCGAGGCGGATGGAGGCCGCGTCCCAGGACTCCAGCTCCTCCAGGGCGGCGATGGCGCCGGCGAGCATGTCCGGCGCGGCGGCCGGCTTCATCGCCTTCGCCCAGGCGGCCTCGTCGATCTCGAGCGGGGCGTCCAGCAGGAACGCGATCATCGGCTCGACCTCGGTGAGGAGCCGCACGCGCTCCTGCACCAGCGGGGCCAGGGGCGCGAGGGCCTCCGCCGCGCCCGGAGCGGTGAGGAAGGGCGCGACCGCGGCCCGGAAGTCCTCGGGGCTCAGCTGGCGCACGTACTCGGCGTTGAACGCCTGCAGCTTCTTCACGTCGAAGAAGGCCGGCGAGGGGTTCACGTCCTCGAGGCGGAACAGCTCGATGATCTCCTCGAGGGGGCGGATCTCCACGCCGTCCTTCGGCCCCCAGCCGAGCAGGGCGAGGAAGTTCACCATCGCCTCGGGCAGGTACCCGGCGTCGCGGAAGTCGGCCACGGAGACCGAGTCCTTGCGCTTGGACAGCTTCTTGCGCTGCTCGTTGACGATGAGCGGCAGGTGGGCGAACACCTCGGGGCGGCCGAGGCCGAGGGCCTCCCGCAGCATGAGGTACTTGGGGGTGCCCGGGACGTGGTCCTCGCCCCGGACCACGTGGGTGATGCCCATCGTGGCGTCGTCGTACGCGTTGGAGAGCAGGAAGACCGGCAGGCCGGTGGAGCGCAGGAGGACGAAGTCCTCGATCGTGCGGTTGTCGAAGGTGACCTCGCCGCGCACGACGTCGGTGAACGAGGTGGTCCCCTCGTCGGGCGAGCGGAAGCGCAGCGCCGTGCGCTCGCTGCGGGCGAGGCCGCGGTCTCGGCAGTGCCCGTCGTAGCCGGGCGGGCCGCCGCGCTCCTTGGCCCGGGCCTGGACGTCCTCGGCCGTGCAGTCGCACCAGTAGGCCCTCCCCTCCTCCAGGAGGCGGAAGGCGGCGGCCTGGTGGTCGGCGAGGTTGTCGGCCTGGAGGACGATGTCGCCGTCCCAGTCGATGCCGAGCCAGGTCAGCATCTCGAGGACGTTGTCGATCAGCTCGGAGCTGGACCGCTCCCGGTCGGTGTCCTCGACCCGCAGCAGCATCTCGCCCCCGGTGCGCCGGGCCTCCAGCCAGTTGAACAGCGCGGCGCGCGCGTTGCCGAGGTGGAGGTAGCCGGTGGGTGACGGGGCGAAGCGGAAGCGGGGGGTGGTCACCCCGCCGAGGGTATCCGTCACCCCGCGGCGGCTTCCTCCGCCGGCTCCGGCGCCGTCTTGAGCAGCAGGTAGCCGGCGATGCCCGCGATCGTGCTGCCGAGGAGGATGCCCAGCTTCGCTGAGTCGGCCGCCGCCGGGTCGTCGAGGGAGATCGAGGTCACGAACAGGGCGACCGTGAAGCCGATGCCGCCGCACACCGCGACGCCGAACATGTGGCGCCAGGTCGCGCCGGTGGGCCGGTTCCCGAGCCCGAGCTTGGTCGCGATGAACGTGAACCCGAAGATGCCGACGGTCTTGCCGACGACGAGGCCGAGCATGACGCCGAGCGTCACCCGGTTCGAGAAGACGTTGGAGAGGGTGTCACCCGTGACCTCCACCCCGGCGTTGGCGAGGGCGAAGATCGGGACCACCGCGAAGGTGACCCACGGGGAGATGGCCCGCTCGATCCGGTCCAGGGGGCTGAGCGTCTGCTGCGACGCGCGGATGACCTCCCCGATGGCGTGCTCGTCGGTGACCAGCTCCTCGTGGGTGAGCTCCTCATCCGCCGTCGAGCGCCCGACCTGGTCGACGAGGGGCTGCACGGCCTCGGGGTAGGCCACCGGCGAGCGCAGGGGCCAGGCGGGCGTCATGAGACCGAGGGCGACGCCGGCGAGGGTGGCGTGCACCCCGGACTCGAGGAGTCCGAGCCACGCCACGAAGCCGACCGCCAGGTACGGCGCCAGCGCGTGGACCTCCATGCGCTTCAGGGCGAACGCCGCGAGGAGCGCGAGGAGGGCCACCGCGAACCATCCCGCCGAGAGGTCGCTCGTGTAGAAGACGGCGATCACGATGATGGCCCCGATGTCGTCGGCGACGGCGAGGGTGAGCAGGAAGATCTTGGCCGCCAGCGGGACCCGCCGCCCGGCGAGCGACACGACGCCGACGGCGAACGCGATGTCCGTCGCCATCGGGATGCCCCAGCCCTCCGAGCCGGTGTGCCCGGCCGTCAGGACCGCGAAGATCCCGGCCGGGACGAGCATGCCGCCGGCGGCCGCGATGATCGGCAGGGCGACGGCCTTCAGGTTGCCGAGCTCACCGTGCACGACCTCCCGCTTGATCTCGAGACCCACCATCAGGAAGAAGGCCGTCATCAGGGCGTCGTTCACCCAGTGCTGGAGGGTGAGGTGGTCGAGGCGCAGCACGTCGCCCAGCTCGACGACGAGGTGAGTCGACCACAGGTCGAAGTACGCGTCCTGCCACGGCGAGTTGGCCCAGATGACGGCCACCACCGCGGCCACGAGCATCACCAGCCCTCCCGCCGCCTCGTGGCCCATCAGGCGCTGGATCGGGCGGACGAAGGCACGCGGCACGAACCGGTCGGACTCGGACCAGGTGTGGCGGACGGTGCTGGAGCTGCTCACGCGGCGACCTCGTGGTGATCAGGTGCCGGGCGCCCGGTGGCGCCGGCGGTCTCTGCCGCACGGACGCTAGCCAGGGTGACCGGCGGCACATGGCATCGGTCCCGGGCGCGACGGAGGGGGCTGCCCCGCAGGGCAACCCCCTCCGTCTCCCGCTGCAACGGGATCAGATGGCGTCGGCGCCCATCTCGCCGGTGCGGATGCGGATGATCCGGTCCACCGAGGTGATCCAGATCTTCCCGTCGCCGATCTTGCCGGTGTTGGCGGCCTGGGCGATGACCCCGGCCACGGCCTCCGCGTCGTCGGTGGGGACGACGATCTCGACCTTCACCTTCGGGACGAAGTCCACGGCGTACTCGGCACCGCGGTAGGTCTCGGTGTGGCCGCCCTGGCGGCCGAACCCCTTGACCTCGGTGATGGTCATGCCGGCCACGCCGGCGTTCTTGAGCGCGTCCTTCACCGTGTCCACGACGAAGGGCTTGATGACAGCCGTGATGAGGCTGAGCACGTCGGTTCTCCTCTCTCAGCCGGCGGGGGCCGGGGTCGTGGCGGCACCGACGATGCCACCGGGGACGCTGGTCACGGTGTCGCCGTTGTAGCCAGCGGACCCGTGCTCCTCGATGTCGAGGCCGGCGATCTCCTCCTCCGGGGTGACCCGGAGCCCGATCGTCTTCTTGATGGCCAGGAAGAGGAGGCCGGTGGTGACGCAGACGAAGATGAAGTGGACGATCACCATCGTCGCCTGGGTGACCAGCTGGTCGATGCCGCCGCCGTAGAACAGGCCGGCGTCCTCACGACCGAGGAAGGCGTCGTCCCACTTGGCGAACAGGCCGATGGACAGCGAGGCCCACGCACCCACCACGCCGTGGACGGAGATGGCGCCCACCGGGTCGTCGATGCCGATCCGGTCGAAGAACTTCACCGAGGCCACGACGAGCGCACCGCCGACGGCACCGATGAGGATCGAGATGGGCGTGGTGACCGTGCCGACCGGGGCGGTGATGGCCACGAGGCCGGCGAGGAGGCCGTTGCAGGCCATCGACACGTCGGGCTTGCCGTCCCACAGCCAGTTCACGACCATGGCCACGACCGCACCGGCGCACCCGGCGAGCAGGGTCTTGACGCCCACCTGCATGACGAACTCGTCGACGGCGAGCTCCGACCCCGGGTTGAAGCCGAACCAGCCGATGAAGAGGATCATCGCGCCGAGCACCACGAAGGCGATGTTGTGGCCCGGGATGGCCCGGGGCTTGCCGTCGGGGCCGTACTTGCCGATGCGGGGACCGAGGATCCAGGCGCCCATGAGCGAGGCCCAGCCGCCGGTGCCGTGCACGATCGTCGAACCGGCGAAGTCCGAGAACGGGAACTCCCGCTGGGCCAGCCAGCCGCCGCCCCACGTCCAGCGCAGGACGATCGGGTAGATCAGCGCGGTGATGACGAGCGAGTACACGAAGTAGCTCTTGAACTTCGTGCGCTCGGCCATCGCACCGGACACGATCGTAGCCGCCGTGGCCGCGAACGCCGCCTGGAAGAAGAAGTTCGTGGCGGTGAACAGGCCCTCGCCGCCGGTGGCGTCGATGCCGTCGACCCCGAAGCCGCCCCAGCCGAACCAGCCGCCGAGCAGCTCGTCCGACCCGTAGGCGATGCCGTAGCCGATGACGAAGAAGGCCAGGACGCCGGCCATGCAGTCCATGAGGTTCTTCATCATGATGTTGCCGACGTTCTTGGCCCGGGTGAGGCCGGCCTCGACGAGGGCGAAGCCCGCCTGCATGAAGAACACCAGGATCCCGGCGATGAAGATCCAGATGTTGTCGAGGAGCTGCTGCGGCGCCATTGCCACCTCCTCCTGTGCGAACGCCGGGGTGGCCATAGCCAGCAACCCGACGCCGCTGATCGCCGGAACGGCGAGCAGCTTTCGTCTCACGGAGCCCTCCTGAGTGTGATCAGTCGTGAGGTCGGACAGGGGGTTGTCTGACCCGTGGCTGAACCTAAGGAGGGGTCGTTTCTCGACTGTGCGCTGAGGATTACGGAAGTTCGCCAATGATCTGGCGAGAATCTGACGCATCGCGCCGGGGTCTGCCCTCGGGCGGATGAGGGAACGCGCGACGGGTCCGCCGACCACCGGAGGTCCCTCCATGCCGCTCCTCGTCACGGGCTCGATCCCCGACCCGCACCCGCCTCAGCCCCCGGTCCCCGACCCGCTCCCGGAGCCAGGCCCGCCACCCATCCCCGAGCCCGGCCCCGCCCCGCAGCCCGCCCGCGCCGGGGCGCGCGCGGCAGGCCGCAACGGTGGCGGGGACGGCGACGACGACGCCGACCAGTCGGACCCCGGCGGCGACAGCGACCCCCACGAGCCCCTGCCGGAGCCCGGCGAGGGGGGCGAGGGCGTCAGCCCTCGAGGAGGGTGAGGTCGAGCAGGCTGCGCCAGTCGGCGGCAGCCGCGCGGGCGACCTCGTCGGGCGCCATGCGCAGGGTGGACTCGGGGACGAGGTCCGCGATGCGCCGCTGCTCGGGGTAGTGGTGCGGGTGCGACACCTCCTCGAAGAGGCGCCGGCGGAGCTCGACGAGCTCGGTGGGCGCCTGGCCGAGGAAGCCCCACACGGTGAGGGCGATGCGCAGGTCGTGGATGACCGGGGCCCGGCCGAACAGCGAGGCCCGCTTGAGCGCCACAGCCACCGCGCCGGCGAGGGCGTCGCGCTCGTGCTCCCCCTCGGCGAGGGTCAGCGTGCCCTCGAGCTGGCGGGCGAGGGTCATCACGTAGCCCTGGTCCGGGCCCGGCGCGCCGAGGCGCGGGCCCCGGGGCTGGGGGCCGGTGAGGTCGGCGGGCCGCTGGGCGCGCCACTGGTCCGGGAGCCGGGGCGGCGACGTGTAGGTGCGGGCCTGGTGCGTGCGATCGACGGGGACGTACTCGGGCGCGGCCATCGCTGCGAAACCTACCCCTCCGGGTGCAGGAGACCCCACACGAGCGCGTCGGTCAGCGCCTGCCAGGAGGCCTCGATGACGTTCGTGGACACCCCGATGGTCGTCCAGGTGCGCTCGCCGTCCGTGGACTCGAGGAGCACCCGCACGACGGCGTCGGTGTCGGCGGACGTGTCGAGGATGCGGACCCGGTAGTCCGTCAGGTGGATGTCGGCCAGGTGCGGGTACGGGCCGCACAGGACGCGGCGCAGGGCCTGGTCGAGCGCGTTGACGGGACCGTTGCCCTCACCCACGGCGATGAGCCGCTCCTCCCCCACCCACAGCTTGACCGTGGCCTCGGTGTCGATGGCCGGGTCGTCGTCGGGGAGCACAGGGGCCCGGTGGTAGGTGGTGACGCGGTAGCCCTCGGGGCGGAAGAAGTCCTGCGTCCAGCCGGTGACCTTGCGCATGAGGAGCTCGAGGCTGGCGTCGGCCGCCTCGAAGACGAAGCCCTTGGCCTCGAGCTGCTTGAGCTCCTCGGTGAGCCGGGCGGCGGCCTGGTCGTCGAGCTCGACGCCGAGCTCCTCGGCCTTCATCGCCATGCCGGCCCGGCCGCCGAGGTCGGAGACGAGGACCCGGGTGGCGTTGCCGACGAGCGCCGGGTCGATGTGCTCGTAGGTGGCGCCGCCGGCCTTGCCGAGCGCCGAGGTGTGGAGGCCGCCCTTGTGAGCGAAGGCCGACTGGCCGACGTAGGGGTCGGCGGCGTGCGGCGGCAGGTTCACGAGCTCGGCGACGTGCCGGCTGACGGCCGTGAGCCGCTCGATGCGGCCCTCGGGCAGGCAGCGGATCCCGAGCTTCAGCTCGAGGTTCGGGATGCAGCTCATGAGGTTGGCGTTGCCGGTCCGCTCGCCGTACCCGTTGACGGTGCCCTGGAGGTGCGTGGCGCCCCCGAGGACGGCGGCCACGGAGTTGGCGACGGCGCAGCCGGTGTCGTTCTGGGTGTGGATGCCGAGCTGCTGGTCCGGCCCGAAGTACGAGCTGACCTCGCCGACGATGCGCTGGACCTCGTGGGGCAGCGAGCCGCCGTTCGTGTCGCACAGGACGAGGCAGTCAGCGCCGTTCGTGGCCGCGGCCTCGAGGACGCGCAGGGCGTACTCGGGGTTGGCCTTGTAGCCGTCGAAGAAGTGCTCGGCGTCGAAGAAGACGCGCAGGCCGGCCCGACGGAGGAACTCGACGCTCTCGGCGACCATGGCGACGCCCTCGTCGAGGGTCGTCTGGAGGGCCTCGGTGACGTGGAAGTCCCAGCTCTTGCCGACGATGCACACTGTGGAGGTGCCGGCCTCCACGAGGGCCTTGAGGGTGGGGTCGACGTCGACCTTGCCGGCCGGGCGGCGGGTCGAGCCGAAGGCGACGAGGGTGGCGGTCTCGAGGCGGAGGTCCTTCGGGGCGCGGGCGAAGAACTCCGCGTCCTTCGGGTTGGCCTGCGGGTACCCGCCCTCGATGTAGGCGACGCCGAGCCGGTCGAGCTGCTCGGCGACCCGCAGCTTGTCCTCGACGGTGAGGGAGATCCCCTCGAACTGCGACCCGTCCCGCAGCGTCGTGTCGAAGATCTCCACCCGCTCCGGGAGCTTCACCTCTACTGGCACAGCTCCACCCAGTCCTTGTAGCGGTCGACCTGGCCGCGGACGACGCGGAGGTACTCCTCGCCGACGGCGGTGGTGATGGGGCCGGGGCAGGGGATCTCGCGGTCGTCGACGGAGCGGACGGCGGAGACCTCGGCTGCGGTGCCCACGAGGAAGGCCTCGTCGGCGACGTAGAGGTCGCTGCGGGTGAGGTCGCCGAAGACGATCTCGTAGCCCATGTCGCGGGCGATCTGGATGACGCTGTCCTGGGTGATCCCCTCGAGGGCGCCGGCGGACAGCGGCGGCGTGATGAGCCGGCCGTTGCGGGCGACGAAGAGGTTCTCACCGGTGCACTCGGAGACGAGGCCGGCCCGGTTGAGGAGGATGGCCTCGTCGTAGCCGGCCTTCAGGGCCTCGACCTTGGCCAGCGACGAGTTCACGTAGTTGCCGGTCGTCTTGGCCGCCGGCGGCATCGTGTTGTGGTCGTGGCGGGTCCAGCTGCTGATCTTCATGCGGACGCCCTTGGTGAGGGCGTCGTCGCCGAGGTAGGCGCCCCAGGGCCAGGCGGCGATGGCGACGTCGACCGAGCACGGCAGGGTGTTGAGGCCCATCTCGCCGTAGCCGAAGTAGGCGATCGGGCGGATGTAGCAGCTGCCCAGGCCGGTGGCGAGGACCGTGTCCTTCGTGGCCTGGATGATCTCCTCCTCCGTGTAGGGGATCTCCATGCCGAGGATCTGGGCGGAGCGGAACAGGCGCTTGATGTGGTCGGTCAGGCGGAAGATGCCCGGGCCCTGGTCGGTCTCGTAGGCCCGGATCCCCTCGAACACGCCCATGCCGTAGTGCAGCGTGTGGGTGAGCACGTGGATCTGAGCGTCGGCCCAGGGGACGAGCTCGCCGTTCATCCAGATCTTCTCGGTGGGCGTGATGGGCATCGGAAGCGTCCTTCGTGTGCGGTGCCGGCGGCGCGGCGGTCAGAGGCGGGCGGCGACGGCGTCGCCGATCTCGGCGGTGGAGCCGGTGAGGGTGGTCGTGTCGGCGCAGGCCTTGCGGATGCGGTCCGCGGCCTCGGCCTCGCCGAGGTGGTCGAGCATGAGCGCCGCGCTGAGGATGGCGGCGACGGGGTTGGCCTTCTGCTGGCCGGCGATGTCGGGGGCCGAGCCGTGGACGGGCTCGAACATCGACGGGCCGGTCCGGGCCGGGTTGAGGTTGCCGGAGGAGGCGAACCCGATGCCGCCGGATACGGCGCCGCCGAGGTCGGTGAGGATGTCGCCGAAGAGGTTGTCGGTGACGATGACGTCGTACTGCTCGGGGGACTGCACGAAGTAGATGCAGGCGGCGTCGACGTGGTTGTAGGCCGTCGTCACGCCGGGGTGCTCGGCCGCGACCTCGTCGAAGGTGCGCTGCCAGAGGTCGCCGGCGAAGGTGAGGACGTTGGTCTTGTGCACGAGGGTGAGGTGCTTGCGCTCGCGCTTCTCGGCCAGCTCGAAGGCGAAGCGGATGCACCGCTCGACGCCCATCCGGGTGTTCACCGAGCCCTGGGTGGCGATCTCGTGGGGGGTGCCCTTGCGGAGCACGCCGCCCTCGCCGGCGTAGGAGCCCTCGGTGTTCTCGCGGATCACGACCATGTCGATGCCGCGCTCGGGGTGGGTGAAGGGCCGCAGGTTGATGTACTGGTCGAGCTCGAAGCGCATCTTGAGGAGCAGGCCGCGCTCGATCACGCCCGGAGGCACGCCGGGGGTGCCGACGGCGCCGAGGAGCAGGGCGTCGAGGTCCCGCCACTCGTCGAGGACCTCGTCCGGGAGCACGGTGCCGTCGCGCAGGTAGCGGGCGCCGCCGAGGTCGTAGTCGACGGTGTCGAGCTCCACGCCGGCCGCGCGCACGACCTTCAGCGCCTCGGCGATCACCTCCGGACCGATCCCGTCGCCCCCGATGACTCCGACCTTGTGACCCACAGATGCTCCCTCGCTAGAACGGAAAAACCGCCCACCTCCGGGTGGACGGTCAGACAGCGCACGCCGGTGGCCGACGTGCGCTACACGATGATGATTACGGCCTGAGCGGGCGCGGACATCCCGGGAAGTGTCCCCCTCCCCCGTGACGGGAGTCAAGGCGGACAGCGACGGCGCCGCGCCGCCGGCGGGGCGACCTGTACCGTGCGGCGGGGGGCGATCGACGCGCCAGACGAGGGGGACATCGCGATGCGGACACCGCTGACCATCGGCGGGCACCTGGAGCGGGCGGCGCTCGTGTACGGCGACCGGGTGGGGATCGTCGACGAGCCGGACCCGCCGGGCGGCGGGCTCGGGCGCCTGACCTACCGCCGGGTGCGGGAGCTGGCCCGGGCGCAGGCCGCCGGGCTCGACGAGCGCGGGATCGGCGTCGGGGAGCGGGTGGCGGTGCTGTCGCAGAACAGCGGCCGGCTGCTCACCTCGTTCTTCGGGGTCAGCGGCTTCGGGCGGGTGCTCGTGCCGATCAACTTCCGCCTCTCCCCCGCCGAGGTCGCCTACATCGTCGAGCACTCCGGGGCGTCGATGCTGCTCGTCGACGCCGAGCTGGCCGACGTGGTGTCCGGCATCGACCTGCCCCACAAGGTCGTGATGGGCACCGCGACCGACGGCGAGGTCTTCCTCGAGGGACGGGACCCCGAGCCGTGGGAGGACCAGGACGAGGACGCCACCGCCACGATCAACTACACGAGCGGCACGACGGCCCGCCCCAAGGGCGTCGAGCTGACCCACCGGAACGTCTGGACCAACTCCTCGATCTTCGGGTGGCACACCGGGGTCAGCGACCGCGACGTGTACCTGCACACCCTGCCGATGTTCCACTGCAACGGCTGGGGGATGCCGTACGCGCTGACCGCCATGGGGGTCCCGCAGGTCGTGCTGCGCAAGGTCGACGGCGCCGAGATCCTGCGCCGCGTCGAGGCGCACGGGGTGACGCTGCTCTGCGGCGCCCCCGCCGTGGTCAGCATGGTGCTGGACGCCGCCCAGACCTGGGACGGCCCGGTGCCGGGGCAGGGCCGCACCCGCATCGTCGTCGCCGGGGCGCCGCCCCCCACCCGCACCATCGAGCGGGTCGAGACCGAGCTCGGCTGGGAGCTCATCCAGATCTACGGGCTGACCGAGACGGCGCCCCTCCTCACGATCAACCGGGCACCGCAGGAGTGGGACGACCTCCCGTCGGGCGAGCGGGCCGCCCGCCTCTCCCGGGCGGGGGTGCCCGCCGTCGGCATCGACGTGACCGTGAGCGAGCAGGGCGAGGTGCTGGCCCGCGGCAACCACGTGCTGAAGAGCTACTGGGCGCAGCCCGACGCCACCGCGGAGGCGCTCGAGGGCGGCTGGTTCCACACCGGCGACGGCGGCTCGATGGACGAGGGCGGCTACCTCACGATCAGCGACCGCAAGAAGGACGTGATCATCTCGGGCGGCGAGAACGTGTCGTCCATCGAGGTGGAGGACTGCCTCTTCTCGCACCCGGCGGTGGCCGAGGTCGCCGTCATCGGGGTGCCCGACGAGCGCTGGGGTGAGACGGTGAAGGCGCTCGTGGTCCTGGCCGAGGGCGAGGAGGCGACGGCGGACGAGCTGCGAGCGTGGTGCAAGGAGCGTCTGGCCGGCTACAAGTGCCCGACCTCGTTCGAGTTCCGGGACGAGCTGGCCCGCACGGCCACCGGGAAGCTCCAGAAGTTCAAGCTCCGGGCCCCGTACTGGGAGGGGCGCGACCGGCAGGTGGGCTGAGGGCTCGGGGCAGCCCGCGGTCCGCTACTAGCCTTGACCGGCTATGGCTCAGACCCATCACCTCTCGCAGAAGGCCTACGACCGTCTCAAGGCCGAGCTCGAGGAGCTGACCACCGTCGGCCGGGTGGAGATCGCCCGGAAGATCGAGGCCGCCCGGGAGCTCGGCGACCTGCGGGAGAACGGCGACTACCACGCGGCCAAGGACCAGCAGGGGCAGATGGAGGCCCGCATCCGGCAGCTGACGGCGATGCTCGAGAACGCCGAGATCGTCGAGACGGTCGACGGTGACGTGATCGAGCCCGGCTGCGTGATCGAGATCCGCTACGAGGGGGACGACGAGGTCGAGACGTACTTCTACGGCTCGGTCGAGGAGCGGGGCGTCGAGCACGACATCATCACGCCCGGCTCGCCTCTCGGCGAGGCCCTGGCCGGCAAGGGCGAGGGCGCGCGGGTCGAGTTCGAGTCCCCGACGGGAGCGATGCTCGCCGTCGAGGTCGTGAAGATCCGCTAGCCCGATGTCCACCGGCCCGGCTCCTGCGCTGCTCCCCGGCGGGCCGCTGGAGCTGCCGGGCCGGGGCACGAGCTTCGTCCGCCACCAGCCGGCGCCGCCCGGGGCGCCCACGGTGCTGCTCCTGCACGGCCTGGGCGCGACGGCGGACGCCAACTGGTTCCCCGCCTACCCGGCGCTCGCCGAGCGCTACGGGGTGGTCGCCATCGACCACCGGGGGCACGGCCGCGGCATCCGCGGCGCGCCCCGCATGGCGCTGGCCGACTTGGCCGACGACGCCGCCGCGGCCCTCGACGTGCTCGGCGTCTCCCCCGTGATCGCCGTCGGCTACTCGATGGGCGGGCCGGTGGCGCAGCTCCTGTGGCACCGGCACCGGGCGAAGGTCGCCGGGCTCGTCCTGTGCGCGACCGCGCACCGCTTCCGCGGGCTCGAGCCCTTCCGGGACCTGGGACCGGCCGTGGCCCGACGCATCCAGGCGGCGGCCGCCCGCCGGCGCCGGCCCCAGCTCCCGTCCGGGGTCGGGCGCTGGGTGGCGGCGGAGCTGCGCCGCACTGACCGGCGGGCCGCGGTCATGGCCGGCATCGCCCTGTCCCGCTACGACGCCGAGCCGTGGATCGGCCAGATCGACGTCCCCCACGCGGTGGTGGTCACCACGGAGGACGCCACGGTCACCCCGGCCCGCCAGCGCCGCCTCGCCGAGGCGCTCCCCGACCCGATCGTGGTCGAGGCGGCCATCGAGCACACCGGGTGCGTGACCCGACCCGAGCGCTTCGTCCCGGCGCTCCTGACCGCCCTCGACGGTCTCATGTCGGTCCCGAGCCCCTGACGAGTGGGGCCTGCCCTCCGTAGGGTCCGCCCCATGGCGCATCCGGAGGGACCACAGGAGCCGCAGGCGCCGATCGCGGCACCGCACGTGCCGGGCCCGGCGACCGGCACCGGCCCGATCAGCCTGGCGCTGCTCGGCGTGATGGTGATGCTCGCGGGCATCGGCCTGCGCTGGGTCGAGGACGTGGTGGCGCCCTGGGTGAACGAGGGCGAGGTCGCGATGGGCGAGGTCGTGACCTTCGAGGCCGACGGCGGCAGCTACCGCATCGTGTCGTCGGGCCCGGCGCGGCCGGGGATCGTCCAGACCAGGTGCGTCATCGAGCGCGCCGACGGCACCACCGAGCGGACCTCCGGCCACGTGGAGACGGGGGCGATGCGCCGCCTCTGGGTGACCCGGGTCCTCGAGTTCGACACCGTCCCGGGGACGACCACCGTCCACTGCGGACGGCGCCCCGAGCGGCCGCCGGAGCCCGAGCCGGGCCGCTACCAGGTGGTGGACGCGGACGGCTTGATCAGCATGGCGGGGTGGGGGCTCATCGGCAGCGGCCTCGCGATCGGCGTGGCCGGGGCGGGCTGGTGGTTCCTCCGCAGCCGCCGCGACGCGACGGGCTGAGCGACCGACTGCTCACGCCTCGTTCGTCGCGGCCTCGATGCGGCGAGCGGCCTCGACCACGAGCGGCCCGAAGCGGGGCCCCGGGTCCTCGCCGAGGCGGTTGACCGGGCCGCTGACGGACACGGCGGCGAGGATCGCGCCGCGGCGGCCGTGCACGGGCGCGGACACCGAGGCCACGCCCTCCTCCCGCTCGGCCACCGACGCCGTCCACCCGTCGGGGTCGACCTCGCCGAGGAGCACCCGCGCCGCGCTCCCGGCGGTGAGCGGGAGACGGGCGCCCACGGGGACGATGGTGCGGAGCTCGCGATCCGACTCCAGGGACTCGACGCAGACCCGCTCCGCCCCGTCCCGCACGAAGAGCTGGACCGACTCCTCGGTCTCGGCCAGCAGCCACGCCAGCGCGGGCAGGGCGGCGGCCCAGACGGGGACGGACTCGGTGGCGGCGTGGCCCAGGCGGATGAGGCGCAGGCCCAGGCAGAAGCGGCCCTCGTCGTCCCGGCGCACGAGGCCGTGGACCTCGAGGGCGACGGCGAGGCGGTGCGCGGTGGCCCGGCTGAGCCCCGTGCGGGCCACGAGCTCGGCCAGCGAGGCTGGTCGGCGCTCCACCGCGGCCAGCACGGCCATCGCCTTGTCGAGCACGCCCACGCCGCTTACACTGTCCACGAAGCGAGATTACCGTCTCAGCATGTAAGACACAAGAGGACCCCACCATGGCCAAGACGCTCTCCGAGAAGGTCTGGGACCGCCACGTCGTCCGCTCGGCGCCGGGCGAGCCCGACCTGCTCTACATCGATCTCCACCTCGTCCACGAGGTGACGAGCCCCCAGGCCTTCGACGGGCTCCGCCTCGCCGGCCGCCGGGTCCGCCGCCCCGACCTCACCGTCGCCGTGGCCGATCACAACGTGCCCACCGAGGGCATCGACCAGCCGGTCGCGGACCCGATCTCGGCCAAGCAGCTGGACGTGCTGGCTGCCAACACGGCCGAGTTCGGCATCACCCACTACGGGCTCGGCAACCCGAACCAGGGCATCGTGCACGTGATCGGGCCCGAGCAGGGGCGCACCCTGCCGGGCATGACGATCGTGTGCGGTGACAGCCACACCGCCACCCACGGCGCGTTCGGCGCCCTGGCCTTCGGCATCGGCACGAGCGAGGTCGAGCACGTCCTCGCCACCCAGACCCTGCCCCAGGTGAAGCCCGGCACGATGGCCGTCACCGTCGAGGGCCAGCTGCCCGAGGGCGCCACGGCCAAGGACGTGATCCTCGCCATCATCGGCCGCATCGGCACCGGCGGCGGCATCGGGTCGATCATCGAGTACCGCGGCAACGTGTTCCGCGAGCTCTCGATGGAGGGCCGCATGACCGTCTGCAACATGTCGATCGAGGCCGGCGCGAAGGCCGGGCTCATCGCCCCGGACGACGTGACCTTCGCCTACCTCGAGGGCCGGCCCCACGCCCCGAAGGGCAAGGCCTGGGAGGCCGCCGTGGAGGACTGGCGCACCCTCGTCACCGACGACGACGCCACCTTCGACAAGGAGGTGCACATCGACGCCGCCGACGTGCTCCCCCACGTCTCCTGGGGCACGAACCCCGCCCAGGTGGCGCCGATCACCGCCACGGTCCCCTCGCCGGACAGCTTCGCCGACCCCGTCGAGCGCGACGCCGCCGCCCGGGCCCTCGAGTACATGGGCCTCACCGCCGGCACCCCGATCCGCGAGATCCCGATCGACACCGTGTTCATCGGCTCGTGCACGAACTCCCGCATCGAGGACCTCCGGGCCGTCGCGAAGGTGGCCGAGGGCCGCAAGGTCAAGGACGGGGTGCGCACCCTCGTCGTCCCGGGCTCCTTCGCCGTGAAGCACCAGGCGGAGGCCGAGGGCATCGACCGGATCCTGAAGGCCGCCGGCTTCGACTGGCGGGAGCCGGGCTGCTCGATGTGCCTCGCCATGAACCCGGACAAGCTCGCCCCGGGCGAGCGCTGCGCCTCCACCAGCAACCGCAACTTCGAGGGCCGTCAGGGCCGTGGCGGTCGCACCCACCTCGTCTCCCCCGCCGTCGCCGCCGCCACGGCCATCGCCGGCCACTTCGCACTCCCGGAGGATCTGTGATCCGGGCCGAAGCCGAGCTTCGACCCGGAGGAGACCCCGTCGGTGCGGCCTCCGGCCGCGCGCTCGTCCGCTCAGGGGTCGGCGCAGCCGCCCCTTCGCAGCTGGGGGGCTCCGGCAGGAGCCTCTGCCCCCCAGGCCCCCCGCCCATGACCTCGCTCCCTCTCACGGAGGACCCTCACTGATGCAGGCCGTCCAGATCGTGCAGGGCACCGCGGTGCCCCTCGACCGCTCCGACGTCGACACCGACCAGATCATCCCCGCCGAGTGGCTCAAGCGCGTCGAGCGCACCGGCTTCGGCCAGGGCCTCTTCTCGTCCTGGCGCGACGACCGCAGCTTCGTCCTCAACGACGAGCGCTACGCCGGCGCCTCCATCCTCGTGGCCGGCCCCAACTTCGGCACCGGCTCGAGCCGGGAGCACGCGGTGTGGGCGATCATGGACTACGGCTTCCAGGCCGTCGTCAGCCCCCGCTTCGCCGACATCTTCCGCAACAACTGCACGAAGAACGGCCTCGTGCCGGTGCAGGTGAGCGCCGAGGTCGGCGAGCGGCTGCTCCGGGCCATCGAGGAGGACCCCGCCCTCGAGGTGACGGTCGACGTCGACCGTCGGGTCCTCTCGGTGCCGGCCCTCGGCATCGAGGAGCCCTTCCCCCTCGACGACGCCACCCGCGAGCGCTTCCTCGAGGGGCTCGACGACATCGGCATCACGCTCCGCAACGAGGACGCGATCACCGCCTTCGAGGCGGCGCGGCCCGAGTGGATGCCCACGGCCTGATCGCCGCCTGATCTGCGGCGCCCTGCGAGCGTCGGCGACGGATGGCGCCCTCCGGGGCGCCATCCGCGCGCCCGGGGTCAGTCGTCGAAGCGGGGGCGCTCGGGCGCCCGGACCCAGCGGTCGAACAGCGGGTCGAGCTCCTGCCCGCTGACCTCCTCGGCCAGCGCGACCAGGTCCTCGGTGCTCGCCGTCGAGCCCCCGTGGTCCTCGACCCACCGGCGCAGGATCGTGAAGAAGGCGTCGTCGCCCACCTCTTCGCGCAGGGCCTGGAGGGCCATGGCGCCCCGCCAGTACACGGTCGTGGCGAAGAGCTCCTCGGCGCCCGGGTCGGCCGGCGGCAGGGCGAGGTCGGCGCCGCTGCCGGCGGTCGCCCGGGCCCGGGAGGCAGCCGGCGCGCCGCCGGTGCGCTCCCGCCACAGCCACTCGGCGTAGGTGGCGAAGCCCTCGTTCAGCCAGATGTCCCGCCACGTGGCGGGGCCGACGAGGTTGCCCACCCACTGGTGGGCGAGCTCGTGGAGGAGGATGTCGTCGGCCTGGCGGCCCCAGGTGGCGACGTCGGTGCCGATGATCGTCAGCGTCTGGGTCTCCAGGGCGAAGCCGAGGGGCTCGTCGACGGCCAGCACCCCGTAGGCCACGAAGGGGTACGGCCCGAAGACGTCGTCGAGGACGTCGATCATCTCCGCCGTCCGCGCCGTCGCCTCCCGGGCCTGGTCGGCCAGGCGCCGGTGGAAGGCGTGGCGGATCACCGTGTCCCCCACCCGGCCCGCGTCCACGAGCTCGTAGTCGCCGACGGCGACCTGCACGAGGTAGCTCGCCATGGGGTCGGGCGCCTCGTAGGTCCAGGTGCGGGTGCCGTCACCGTCCTCCGGCTCCCCCGCCAGCAGGCCGTTCGCGGCGACCACCTGATCCGCCGGGGCGGTCACCACGATCGTGTACGTCGCCTTGTCGCTGGGGTGGTCGTTCACCGGGAAGAAGGTCGCGGCGCCCGAGGGCTCGGACACCACGTACGCCTCCCGACCGTCGGTCTGCCAGCCCACCCGGAACAGGTCGGTGCCCTCCTGGATCGGTGTGGGCACGCCGCCGTAGGCGACGGTGACCGTGAAGGCGGCGCCCTCGGCGACGGGCTCGGCCGGGGTGACCGTGACTTCCCGCTCGACGTGGTCCGCCTGGGCCGGCGCGCCGTCCACCTCGACCTCGGACACCTCGAGGCCCACCAGGTCGAGGTTGAGCGCCGACAGGTCCTGGGTGGCCGTGGCCTCGATCGTCGTGCGGCCCTCGAGGCGACCCTCGTCGGCGTGCCAGGTGAGCTCGAGGGTGTAGTGCTCGACGTCGTAGCCCCCGTTGCCGAGGTTCGGGAAGTAGGGGTCCCCCACCCCGGGCGCGCCCGCCGACCCGTCGAGCGGGGCGGTCGTCGTGGTGGCCTCGACGGTCGTCGTGGTCGACGCGGCGGCCGGTGCGGCGTCGTCCCCGCCGTCGTCGCGGACGGCGAGGAGCACCCCCGCCCCGACGAGCAGCACGACGACGGCGGCGATCGCCGCCCGGACCCTCGCGCTCACGAGTCCGGGCGCGGGTGGGCTCGACAGGCTGTCCGCATGGCCGGGCAACCTACTGGCGCGACGAGGGGCGGCCAGGTCACCCGGACCCGGCCGCCCCTTCCGTCGAGCCGGCGCAGCTCAGGGCTCGTGGCGGGCGACGAGGTCGCGCCCCGCCCACCAGCGGTTCACCGCGCTCAGCACGGCCCGGAGGGAGGCGGTGAGGATGCTCTCGTCGACGCCGACGCCCCAGCGGACCTCGCCGTCGAGGTCCTGCGTCTCCACGTAGGCGACGGCTCGCGCGTCCGTGCCCGCGGTCATCGCGTGCTCCGTGTAGTCGAGGACCTCGAGCTCGACGCCGAGGTCGGCCTGGACGGCGGCCACGAACGCGGCGAGCGGCCCGTTGCCCTCCCCCCGGATCGTCCGGTGCTCGCCCTCGACGAGGACCTGGGCGACGACGGTCGAGCCCTTCTCCCCCGTCGTCGTCTCGTGGGACACGAGCTGCACGGGGCCGTCGGGCGCCAGGTAAGCCCGCTCGAAGGTCTCCCACATCTCGGCCGGCGGGATCTCCGTGCCGGTGTCCTCGGTGATGTGCTGGATCTGCTTCGAGAACTCGATCTGGAGCCGGCGGGGCAGGTCGAAGCCGTACTCGGTGTGCATCACGTAGGCGACGCCGCCCTTGCCGGACTGGCTGTTCACGCGGATCACCGCCTCGTAGGTCCGACCGACGTGCTTCGGGTCGATCGGCAGGTACGGGACGCCCCACCCCTCGTAGTCCTTGCCGCCGGGACCGCTGTAGAGGGCGGCGAAGCCCTTCTTGATCGCGTCCTGGTGGCTGCCCGAGAACGAGGTGTAGACGAGGTCGCCGACGTACGGGTGCCGGGCCGGCACGGGCAGGCGGTTGCAGTACTCGGCGACCCGGCGCAGGGCGTCGATGTCCGAGATGTCGAGCTCGGGGTCGACGCCCTGGCTGAACAGGTTCAGGGCCACGTTCACCAGGTCGAGGTTGCCGGTGCGCTCGCCGTTGCCGAAGAGCGTGCCCTCCAGGCGGTCGGCGCCGGCCATGAGGGCCAGCTCCGCCGCCGCCACGCCGGTCCCCCGGTCGTTGTGGGGGTGCAGGGACAGGCAGATCGACTCCCGGTTCGGGACGTTCCGCAGGAAGTGCTCGATGACGTCCGCGTAGATGTTCGGCGTGTACATCTCCACGGTCGCCGGCAGGTTCAGGATGATCTTGCGGTCCGGGGTGGGCTCGATGACCTCCATCACCGCGGCGCAGATCTCGATCGCGTAGTCCGGCTCGGTGCCGGTGAAGCTCTCGGGGCTGTACTCGTAGCGGACGAGCGTGCCCGGCACCTTGTCCTCCAGCTTGCGGCACAGGCGGGCGGCGTCCGTGGCGATCTGGGTGATGCCGGGCTTGTCCAGGCCGAACACGACCCGGCGCTGGAGCACCGAGGTCGAGTTGTAGAAGTGGACGATCGCCTGCTTGGCGCCGACGAGGCTCTCGTAGGTCCGCTCGATCAGCTCGGGCCGGCACTGGGTGAGGACCTGGATCGTGACGTCGTCGGGGATCAGGTCCTCCTCGATCAGCTGGCGGACGAAGTCGAAGTCCGGCTGGCTGGCCGAGGGGAAGCCGACCTCGATCTCCTTGAAGCCCATCTGGACGAGGGTGTCGAACATCCGGCGCTTGCGGGCCGGGTCCATCGGGTCGATCAGGGCCTGGTTCCCGTCGCGCAGGTCGACCGAGCACCACAGCGGCGCCTTCTCGATCCGCTTCGAGGGCCACTGCCGGTCCGGGATGTCGAGCGGGAGCGGGAGGAACGGCCGGTACTTCTCGAAGGGCATCTTCTTCGGGACGACGGGTTCCGGGGCCATCAGGGGTTCCTCTCGCAGCTTCTGGGTTCGTGTCGGTTCGTCGGGTTCGGGTGGGTGGCAGGTCTGACCGGGTGTCGGGGCAAAAAGAAACCCCCTGCCATCGGCAGGAGGTCGGCAAGGGCGAGCGCCGGGGTGGGGCGCTCGCCTACATAAGAAGGAGGATGCCGGTGACAGCGGTGCCAGACATGGGGAGACGATTCTCCCGCCGGGTCGGGGAGCTCGTCAAGGCGCCAGGCGTCGTGGCGCGTAGCGCCGCAGTAAGGTCCGCCCCGTGATCAAGCGCTCGTTCCGGATCGGGCTGCTGCTCGGGCTGCTGGGCGGGGTCCTGTTCGCGCTCGTGAAGGTCTTCGGGCGCGACAGCGCGCGCTCGGCGACCGACGCGGCAGCCGAGCCGTGGCCGCCGCTCGAGCCGAGCACGCCCTCCCCCGCGCTCTCGACGGCCCCGCCGACGCCCGTCGTGCCGGCGACGACGCCCGAACCGGAGCGCCCCGCGAGCGACGAGGGCACCCCGTGGACCACCGAGGACATGCCGCTCGTCGACAGCGAGGCGGCGGCTGACCCGCTCGGCTTCGACGACGACCTCGTCGAAGCTCCGGAGGACCTGGCCGCCGGCCTCGTCGAGGCCCTGGCCGCGGCCGACGCCGAGGACGACGCCCCGACGATCCTCGACGTGGAGCCGGTCGAGGAGCCCGAGCCCGCCGTCGAGCCGGCGCCTGCGGCGAAGAAGGCGGCCACGCGGACGACGAAGGCGCCCGCGAAGGCCGCCCAGGCCGCCAAGGCCACCAAGAAGGCCACGAAGGCGCCGGCGAAGGCCGCGAAGAAGGCGACGAAGCGGGCACGGGCCCCGAAGCGCGTGTGGGTCGAGCCGACCGACGGGGCCTGCCCCACCTCGCACCCGGTCAAGGCGAAGCTCGCGTCGGCGATCTACCACCTGCCGGGGATGCTCAACTACGAGCGCACCCGGCCCGACCGCTGCTACGCCGACGCCGCCGGCGCCGAGGCCGACGGCCTCCGGGCCGCCAAGCGCTAGGCCGGCTCCGCCACCACCCGGTCTCGACCCGCGGCCTTCGCCCGGTAGAGCGCGCCGTCGGCCGCCTCGAGGAGCTCGGCGAGACCACCCGCCACCTGGTCGGTGTGGGTGACCCCCACGCTGACCGTCGTCCGCATCGAGCGGCCGGCGGCGCGCACCGTCCCCGCCGCCCGAGCCCGCAGCCGCTCGGCCAGCTCGACGCCCTGCGCCGCGGTGACGCCGTCGACCACGACGGCGAACTCCTCCCCGCCGAGGCGGCCGAGCAGGTCGCGGTCGCGGAGCTCAGCGGACACCGAGGCGACGAAGTCCACGAGGCGCTGATCCCCTGCGGCGTGGCCGAAGGTGTCGTTCACGTCCTTGAAGTGGTCGAGGTCGAGCATCAGCACCGCGGCGTGGCGGCCCTGGGAGCGGCAGGCCGCGATCAGCGAGCCGGCCTGCTCGGTGAAGGCCTCGCGGGCCAGCGCCCCGGTGAGCGCGTCCCGGTCGGCCCGGCGGGCGAGGTCCCGGAGGGCCCGGTCCCGCACGGTCATCGAGGCTGCGACCATCAGCGGGCCCAGCGAGGCGACGGACAGGCCGAGCTGGACCTCGAGCTTGGTGCTGTCGGCCAGGTCGTCGAGGTTGAGGTCGGCGGTCAGGCGGCCGAGGCTCACCGCCACCATCGTCACCACCGTGTTCACGAGCACGAGCACGGAGGTCTGGAACACGTCGCCCCGCAGCGCGCTCCACAGCAGCACCGGGAGCGCGAAGACGAGCGCCGCGGGGCCGCCGACGACGGCACCCAGCGCCAAGGCGATCGCCAGCCCTGCCGCCGGGGCCCAGGGGCCACCGAGCAGCCGGGCCCCAGGCACGACGGGGAGGTCCAGCGCCACCCCCTCGTCGGCGCGGCGCTCGCCGTCGGGGCGCCGCCGCTCGCGCCGCCACGGAGGCCCGGGGACCGTCAGGACCACCGGCAGCACCGCCAGGTAGTTGGCCAGCTCGCTCGAGAACCAGGTGGCCAGGGCGTCCCACGCGGACTGGTCGAAGAAGTGGGCGCCCAACCAGGGGGACAGCGCGCTGGCACCCAGCGCGCTGGCGACGCACACGCCGCCCACGATCAGGACCGCGCCCGGGCGGCGGATCTCGCGGTCGGCGGGATCGAGCATGGCGAGGATCAGGTAGCCGACCACGACGCCGACCAGGTTGAGCAGCGTGAGCGAGAGGGTGAGGTCGAGCTCGCTGCCCGTGAGCAGGTCAGCGAGGAGGTAGCCCGCGACCGCGCCGGCCCAGCCCCCCGGGCAGGCCAGCCACCGCCACCGGGCGAGGACGCCGAGGAGGAGGGCGTTGGCGGGCCACACGGCGGCCAGGAGCCCTGCCGGGCGGGACCAGATCCCGACCAGCGCGGCCGCCAGGACGAGGAGCCCGACGATCGCGGCTGCCCGTGCTTGCTGCTTCACCGTGCCCGCTCGGTCCAGGAGGCCTCCCCGATCCCCGCGACTCCTGCCACGAGGGTACCGATCCGTCACATGGCGCGCAGGGGACGGATCGGGCGCGGGCGCGGGGAGCGCTACAGGGAGGCGGCGGAGACCACGCCGGGCACGGCCCGGATCGCGGCCAGCACCTGCTCCGGCACGGCCACGTCGGTGGCCAGGACCATGAGCGCGGCGGCGCCCTCGGGCGAGCGCCCGAGGTGCATGTCGTCGATGTTGACGCCGGCGTCGCCGAGCACCCCGGTGACCCGGGAGATCATGCCGGGCTTGTCGTCGTTGCGGACCACGAGCATGTGGTCGGCCGGCGGCACGTCAACCGAGTGGTCGTCGACCATCACGATGCGCGGCTCGGCCTTCAGCCCCACGAGCGTCCCGCCGATCGCGTGGTCCCCGCCCCGGATCGTCACGAGGTTGACGTACTCCCGGGACGTGGCGCTCGAGGACTCGCGGACCTCGACGCCCCGCTCCTCGGCCAGCCGGGGGGCGTTGACGTAGCTCACCGGCTCGTCGCTCACCTTGCCGAACACGCCCTTCAGGACCGAGAGGGTGAGGATGCGGGTGTCGCTCTCGGCCAGCTGGCCCTCGTAGCCCACCTCGAGGAGGTCGGGCACGGACCCGGCGAGACCGGCGTAGAGCTGGCCCAGGCGCTCGGCGAGGCCGAGGAAGGGGCGCACGGTGCTCGAGGCCTCGGCCGCGCTCACGTTGACGGCGAAGGGCACGAACTCGCCGGCGAGCGCGAGGCCCACCTGCTCGGCGATCGTGTCACCGGCCTTGTCCTGGGCCTCGACCGTGCTGGCCCCGAGGTGCGGGGTGACGACGACCTGCGGGAGCTCGAAGAGCGGCGACTCGGTGGTCGGCTCGGTGGCGAAGACGTCGAGGGCGGCGCCCGCGATGCGTCCCTCCCGGATGGCCTCGGCCAGCGCGGCCTCGTCGATCACCCCGCCGCGGGACACGTTGACGATCCGCAGGCTCGGCTTGGCCTTGGCCAGGAGCTCGGCGTTGATCATCCCGAGGGTCTCGGGGGTCTTCACGACGTGGAGGGTGAGGAAGTCGGACTGGGCGACGACCTCCTCGAGGCCCATCATCTCGACGTTCAGCTGGCGGGCCCGGTCGGGGGCCACGAACGGGTCGTGGGCGATGACCTTCATGCCGAAGGCGAGCGCCCGCTGGGCGACGAGCTTGCCGATGCGGCCGAGCCCGATGATGCCGAGCGTCTTGTCGGCGAGCTCCACGCCCTCCCACTTCGAGCGCTCCCAGCGCCCGGCGACGAGCGCCGAGTGGGCCTGGGGGATGTTGCGGGCCTGGGCCAGCAGCATGGCCATCGTGTGCTCGGCCGTCGTGAGGATGTTCGACTGCGGCGCGTTGACCACCATCACGCCCTGCGCGGTCGCCGCCTCGACGTCCACGTTGTCGAGGCCGATGCCGGCCCGACCGACCACGACGAGGTCCTGCCCGGCCGCGATCACCTCGGCGGTGACCGTGGTCGCGGAGCGGATGATGAGGGCGTGGGCGCCCCGCACCGCGTCGAGCAGCTGCTCGGGGCTGAGCCCCAGTTGCACGTCCACCTCGTGGCCCGCCTCCCGGAGGCGGTCCAGCCCGCCCTCCGCGATCTTCTCGGTCACCAGGATGCGCGCCATGGGACGAGTCTGCTCGCCGCTGCGCCGCACCCGCCAACCGGTGCCGGCGCAGCGGGAGATGTAGGTTTTCGGGTCTCAACCCGACAGCCATGGAGGCACCTGTGCGCATCCGGCACTCCCGTCTGCTCTCCGGCTTCGTCGCAGCGGGCCTGCTCCTCGCGGCCTGCGGCAACGACGAGGACGACGCAGACACCACGACCACCGCTCCCGCCGACGAGGGGGCCACCACCACCGAGGGCGACGCCGCGTCCGCCGGCGAGTCCGAGGCCCAGGTGAGCCTCGACGAGCTCTGCGACCAGTACAAGGCCGACGGCGTCGAGGCCCCCGAGGGCTTCACCGTCCGGCTGGTCACGGACATCGGCAAGGTCGACGACCGCACCTTCAACCAGTACGCCTACGAGGGCATGATGGCCGCCGCGGAGTGCTTCGACTTCGAGACGAGCTACATCGAGACCGTCTCCGAGGCGGACTACGAGAAGAACATCTCGACTGCGCTCGACGGCGGCCCCGACATGCTCATCACCGTCGGCTTCCTGCTCACCGACGACACGCTGGCCGCTGCCCAGGCCAACCCCGAGACGAGCTTCATCGGCATCGACCAGTTCGTCGAGGAGTACCCGGAGAACTACGTCGGCGTGCTCTTCAACGAGCACGAGGGCGGCTACCTCGCCGGCGTCCTCGCCGCCTCGCTCTCCGAGAGCGGCGTGATCGGCGTCGTCGCCGGCCGTGAGGACGTCCCGCCGGTCGTGAAGTTCGTGAACGGCTACGAGGCCGGCGCGAAGTCCGTCAACCCCGACATCCAGGTGCTGTCGATCTACAACGAGTCGTTCACCGACGCGAACAAGGGCGCCTCCGACGCCGCGCAGTTCATCGGTGAGGGCGCCGACGTCATCTTCGGCGCCGGCGGCGAGACCGGCTCGGCGGCGGTCAAGGCGGCGGCCGAGGCCGGCGTCTGGGCCATCGGCGTGGACCAGGACGAGTACTACAGCACCTTCAGCGGTGGCGGGGCCCCGGGCGCCGACAAGCTGGCCACCTCGGCCGTGAAGCGCGTCGACCTCGGTGTCTTCGAGAACATCGTCGCCGCCATGAAGGGCGAGTTCACGGGCGGCATCTACGCCCTCACCGCCGAGAACGGCGGCATCACCTACGCGCCGTTCCACGACGCCGACATCCCGGCCGAGGCGGCCGAGGCCGTCGAGGCGGCCCGCAAGGGCCTCGCGGACGGCTCGATCGAGACCGGCATCGACCCGAACACGGGTCTCCCGCTCTAGGCGTGACCGGAGGGATGTGGCGGGCTGGTCGATGCCTGCACCCGCATGACTACTGAGACCAGCCCGCCCATCCTCGAGGTGCGCGGCGTCACGAAGACGTTCCCCGGCGTCATCGCCAACCAGGACGTCGACCTGACGCTGCATCGCGGCCAGGTGCTCTGCCTGCTCGGCGAGAACGGCGCCGGCAAGAGCACCCTCATGAACACGGTCTTCGGGCTCTACCAGCCCGACGCCGGGGAGATCCGGCTGAACGGCCGGCCCGTCGAGTTCCGGAGCTCCCGGGACGCGATCGCCGCCGGGATCGGCATGGTGCACCAGCACTTCCAGCTGATCCCGGTGTTCACCGTCGTCGAGAACGTCGTGCTCGGCGACGAGCCCCGCGGGCGCCGGGGCATGGACCTGAACGCCGCCCGCACCCGCATCCGCGAGCTGAGCGCCGCCTACGGCCTCGAGGTCGACCCCGACGCCGTCGTCGGCGAGCTCTCGGTCGGCCAGCAGCAGCGGGTGGAGCTCGTCAAGGCCCTCTACCGAGAGGCCGACGTGCTCATCCTGGACGAGCCCACGGCCGTCCTCACCCCCGGCGAGGTCGACGACTTCTTCGAGGTCGTGCGCAGCCTCGTCGCGCAGGGGAAGTCGATCATCTTCATCACGCACAAGCTGCGCGAGGTCCTCGCCGTGGCCGACCAGATCGTCGTCCTGCGGGGCGGCCGGGTCGTCGGCGAGGCCGATCCCGCCGAGGCCACGCAGCAGTCGCTGGCCACGATGATGGTGGGGCGCGACGTGTCCTTCACCGTCGAGAAGGCGCCCGCCCGGCCCGGCGAGGTCGTGCTGCGGGCCACCGGCCTCACCGTCGACGACGACCGCGGCTCCACCACCGTCGAGGACTTCGACCTCGAGGTGCGGGCCGGCGAGATCTTCGGCATCGCCGGCGTGGAGGGCAACGGCCAGCGCGAGCTCGTGGAGGCGCTCGTCGGCATGCGCCCCAAGCAGGGCGGAACGGTCGAGATCCTCGGTCGCGACGTCACGCACGCCTCGCCCCGCAAGATCATCGAGCTCGGCGTGGGCCACGTGCCCGAGGACCGCGGCAAGCACGGCGTCGTCGGGCCCTTCACGATCGCCGACAACCTCGTGCTGAACAGCTACCGCAAGGCGCCGTTCGCCCGGCGGGGCCTGCGCCGCTTCGACGCCGTCGCCGAGCGGGCCCGCCAGCTCGTGCAGGAGTTCGACGTCCGCACCCCCGGCATCGACGTGCCCGTGCAGACGCTCTCCGGCGGCAACCAGCAGAAGGTCATCATCGCCCGCGAGCTGAGCCAGACGGACCGGCTGCTCATCGTCTCCCAGCCCACCCGCGGCCTCGACGTCGGCTCCATCGAGTTCATCCACCGGCGCATCGTCGAGGCGCGCGACTCGGGCGCCGCCGTGCTGCTCGTCTCGGCCGAGCTCGACGAGGTGCTCTCCCTCGCCGACCGCGTCGGCGTCATCTACCGGGGCCGCCTCGCCGCCACCTTCGACCGGGCCGAGGTCACCCGGGATCGGGTCGGCATGATCATGGCCTGCGGGGAGGACCCGGAGGTGGCCGCGTGACCCCCGCCTCCGCCCGCCGCGACGTCGCCGGCGAGCTGCGGGCCTCGTTCCGGCTCCAGCCGCTCCTCGTCCCCGTCTGCTCGCTCCTCCTGGCCCTGGTGGTGGCCGGCGTCGTCATCGTCGCCGTGGGCAGCAACCCCGTCGAGGCGTACTGGGCGCTCCTGCGCGGCATGTACGGCTCCCCGGACCGCATCGCCGCCTCGCTCGGCCGCGCCACGCCGTTCGTGGGTGCCGCGCTGGCCGTCGCCTTCGCCTTCAAGGCCGGCCTGTTCAACATCGGCGCCGAGGGCCAGGTCCTCGTCGGCGCCACCGCGGCCGCCTGGGTCGGCACGTGGGCGTGGGTGGCGGACGTGCCCGGCCCGCTCGCCGTCGTCCTCGTGATGCTGGCCGGCGCCGTCGCCGGCGGCCTCTACGGGGCCATCCCGGGTGCGCTCAAGGCCCGGACGGGGGCGCACGAGGTGATCGTCACGATCATGCTCAACAACATCGCCCTGTTCGTGGTGCGGTGGCTCGTGAACTCCCGGGACCCGCTGCTCCTGCGGGACCCCTCCGCCTCGTCGGCCCGCTCGGGCCCGATCGCCGGGAACGCCCGCCTGCCCGAGATCATCGGGACCGACCCGCCCGTGCACGCCGGCCTCCTGGTCGCCCTGACCCTCTGCGTGCTCGTCTGGCTGATCATCCGCCGGACCACCTTCGGCTTCGAGGTCACGACCGTCGGCACGAACCCCCACGCCGCCCGGTACGCCGGCATCGGCGTCGGCCGCACGATCGTGCTGTCGATGATGCTGTCGGGCGCGCTGGCCGGCCTGGCCGGCGCCGGCGAGGTCGCCGGCACCGAGGGCTGGCTCAGCCCCGGCGTGTTCCTGAACGTGGGCTTCGACGCCATCGCCATCGCCCTGCTCGCCCGAGCCAACCCGTACGGCATCATCCTCACCGCCGTGCTCTGGGGCTCGATGCTCTCGGGCGCCGGCCTCATGCAGCAGGAGAGCGGGCTGTCGATCGACGCCGTGCGGATCGTGCAGGCGCTCGTGCTGCTCTTCGTGGCCGCCGACGCCATCGTGCGCACGGTGTTCCGGCTCCGCGACACCCGGGCCGCCGGGCTCCCCGCCACCGCGGCGACGGCGACCCTGGAGGTCGAGGAGCCCCCCGTCCCCGACCCTGACGACGACCCCGCGGAGGTCGAGCGATGAGCCGCCTGCGCCTCGGGCGCCAGCAGACGATCGGCGTCCTGTACGGCGTGCTGGGCCTCCTGCTCGTCGGCTACGTCGCCGGCAACCTCGAGGGCGCCGACAAGGCCCTCGCCTTCGAGCCGCCGCCCGACCCGGCGAAGCTCGTCGTCGACCCGCCGCTCACGGTCACGGCGATCGGGACGATCTTCGTGCTCACGGCGATCGCCACCCTCGTGTGGCGGCGCAACGAGCGCCTCGCCGGCGGAGCGCTCGTCCTCAGCACCGTGCTCATGGTCCCGCTCGTGCTCGTGCTGTCGCTCGCGCTGTCGACGTCGACGAGCACGAACGTCATGCAGCTCCTCGTGGAGTCGCTGCGCCTCGGCACGCCCATCGCCCTCGGGGCGATGGCCGGCCTCTGGTGCGAGCGGGCCGGCGTCGTGAACATCGGCATCGAGGGGATGATGCTCCTCGCCGCCGGCACGGGGTTCATGACCTACGCCGTGGTCGGCGACGCCAGCAGCACGCCGGCCCTGTGGCTGTCGATCGGCGTGGCCGTCCTGACGGGCGGGCTCGTCGGCCTCCTCCACGCCTGGCTCTGCGTCACCTTCCGGGTCGACCAGGTGATCTCGGGCGTGGTCATCAACCTGCTGGCCCTCGGCGCCACGGGCTTCATCCGCTCCGAGATCATCGTCGACACCGGCATCACGAGCGGCGTGTCGACCTCGCCGATCGCGCTGCCGCTGCTGTCGGACATCCCGGTCGTGGGCCCGCAGCTGTTCCAGCAGAAGCCGATCTTCTACCTGATGTGGGTGATCTTCGGCCTGACCTCGTGGGTGCTGCTGCGCACCGCGTTCGGCCTGCGGGTCCGGGCGGCGGGCGAGAACCCGCACGCGGCGGAGACCGTGGGCGTCGACCCGCTGCGCATCCGCTACGCCGCCGTCATCATCGGCGGGCTCATCGCCGGCCTGGGCGGCGCCTGGTTCTCGCTCGAGTCGCAGGCCGGCTTCCAGGACAACATCACGAGCGGTCAGGGCTTCATCGCCCTGGCGGCGCTGATCTTCGGCAAGTGGCGTCCGTCCACCGCCTTCGCCGGGGCGATGCTCTTCGGCTTCACCCGGGCCCTCGGGTCGCGCCTGCAGATCCTCGACGTCACCATCGGTGACTTCTCGATCCCGAGCGAGTTCCTCCAGTCCCTCCCCTACGTCGTCACGATCATCGTGGTCGCCGGTGCCATCGGTCGGGCCGTCGGGCCCGCGGCGGCCGGCGTCCCCTACGAGCGGTCACGATGAGCGAGGTCGACTGGGCGGCGCTGCAGGACGAGGCCCGGTCGGCGTGCGAGCGGGCCTACGTCCCCTACTCCCGCTTCCCCGTCGGGGCGGCCGGGCTGGTCGACGACGGGCGGATCCTGGCCGCGTGCAACGTCGAGAACGCGTCGTACGGCCTCAGCCTGTGCGCGGAGTGCGGGCTCGTCTCGATGCTCCACGCCACCGGCGGCGGCCGGCTCGTGGCCGTGGCCTGCGTGGGTCGCGACGGCGCGCCGCTCACCCCGTGCGGCCGGTGCCGGCAGCTGCTGCACGAGCACGGCGGGCCGGCGCTGCTCGTGAACGGCCGCCCGCTCGGTGAGCTCCTGGCCGACGCCTTCGGCCCCGACGACCTGGAGCAGGGCCGGTGAACGCCGTCGACCTCATCATCACGAAGCGCGACGGCGGACGGCTCACCGACGCCCAGATCGACTGGTTCATCCAGGCCTACACGGCCGGTGAGATCCCGGACGAGCAGGCGTCGGCGCTGCTCATGGCGATCCTGTTCCGCGGCCTCGACGAGCGCGAGCTGGCCCGCTGGACGGAGCAGATGATCGCCAGCGGCACCCGGGCCGACCTCGCCGACCTCGACCGCCCGACCGTCGACAAGCACTCCACCGGCGGCGTGGGCGACAAGATCTCGCTCATCCTCTGCCCCCTCGTCGCCGCCTGCGGCGCCGCCGTGCCCCAGACGGCGGGCCGGGGCCTTGGCCACACCGGCGGGACCCTCGACAAGATGGAGGCCATCCCCGGCTGGCGCTCCACGCTGTCGCCCGACGAGGTGCGGGCGATCCTGTCGACGAGCGGGGCGGTGATCAACGCCGCGGGCCCGGATCTCGCGCCCGCCGACCGCAAGCTCTACGCCCTGCGGGACATCACCGGCACGGTGGAGTCGATCCCGCTCATCGCCAGCTCGATCATGTCGAAGAAGATCGCCGAGGGCACCAGGGCGCTGGTGCTCGACGTGAAGGTGGGCAGCGGCGCGTTCATGAAGGACGTGGACCGCGCTCGCGAGCTGGCGGAGACGATGGTGGGGATCGGCGCGGCCCATGGGGTGCGCACCCGGGCGCTCCTCACCCAGATGGATGTCCCCCTCGGCCGCACGGCCGGCAACGCCCTCGAGGTGCGGGAGGCCGTCGAGGTCCTCGCCGGGGGCGGCCCGTCCGACGTGGTCGAGCTCACCGTCGCCCTGGCCCGTGAGATGCTCGACCTCGTCGGGCTCGGCGACGTCGACCCGGCGGACCTGCTGCGCGACGGCCGGGCCATGGACGCGTGGCACGCCCTCGTCCGCGCCCAGGGCGGCGACCCGACGGCCGAGCTGCCCGTCGCGCGCGAGGTCGAGATCGTCCGCGCGCCGGCCTCGGGCACGCTCTGCCGCCTCGACGCCCTGTCGGTGGGGGTGGCGGCCTGGCGCCTCGGCGCCGGCCGGGCCCGCAAGGAGGACGACGTGTCCGCGGTGGCCGGGGTGGTGTGGCACGCCACCGTCGGCGACGAGGTCACCGAGGGCCAGCCACTCCTCGAGCTGCACCTCGACGACCCGTCGAGGCTCGAGGGCGCGCTCGAGGCCCTCGAGGGCGCCATCGAGGTCTCCCCCACCCCGGTCCCCGCCCCGCCCCTCATCCTCACCCGCGTCACCTAGACGACGTCTGTGTGCGTTCTCGAGCCGCTACGGCTCAGATCTGCACACAGACGTTGTCCGCCTCGCCGGGTGGGAGGTCGAAGCCGAGGACCTGGGCGTAGAAGCTGAGCTCGCCGTCGAGCGCGGCCCGGATGTTCTCGGCCTGGCGGAACCCGTGCTGCTCGCCCTCGAAGGGGACGTAGGCGACGGGCACGCCGTTGGCCCGGACGGCCTCGACGATCATCTCCGCCTGGTTGGGCGGGACGACGGCGTCCTCGAGGCCCTGGAACACGATGAGCGGGCGGTCGAGGCGATCCGTGTGGTTGATGGGCGAGCGCTCGTCGTAGACGGCCTTCGCCTCGGGCCAGGGGCCGACGAGCCCGTCCAGGTACCGGCTCTCGAACTTGTGGGTGTCGGCCGCGAGGGCGCCGAGGTCCGCCACCCCGTAGTGGCTGGCCCCGGCCGCGAAGGTGTCGTCGGCGGCCAGCGCGGCCAGCGTGGTGAAGCCACCGGCGGAGCCGCCGCGGATGCAGAGGCGGGCGGGATCGACGTCGCCCCGCTGCACGAGGAAGCGGGCCGCGGCGGCGCAGTCCTCGACGTCGGCGATGCCCCACTGCCCCCGCAGGAGGTCCCGGTAGGCCCGGCCGTAGCCCGAGGACCCGCGGTAGTTGACGTCGACGACGGCGAAGCCCCGGCTCGTCCAGTACTGCTTGGCCAGGGCGAGGAGCGGCCGGGCCGCGGAGGTGGGGCCGCCGTGGATCATGACGAGGAGCGGCGGGCGCTCCCCCTCGGGTCCCTCGACCTCGGGGTTGGCAGGCGGGTAGTAGAGGGCGTGCGCCGTCTGGCCGTCGGCCGTGGGGAACTCGATCGGCTCGGGCACGGAGAACCAGGCCGGGTCGAGGCCGAGGTCCCGGGGCGGGACGACCACCTCGGGGACGCCGGCGGCCAGGCCCGGGTCGGCGTCGCCGGTGGTCTCGGGGTGCGGGGCCGGCACCGGCAGGCGCACGACGTGCGGCTCCTCGGTGGGCGAGGCGGCGATCACCGCGCAGCCGGCGGCGTCGGCCCGGATGGCGTCGAAGGACGTGTAGGGCAGGTGGTCGAGGGGCACGGCCACCGGCTCGCCCTGACCGACGCGCCACAGGGTCAGGTGCTGCGTGCCGCCCTCGTGGTGGACGGTGGCGAGGCGCTGGCGGTCGAGGAAGGCGAAGGAGCGCTGCCCGAACACCCACTGGGGGTCGCCGATGTCGCGGCCGAGGTCGATGACCAGCTCCCGCCCCGACTCGCGGGTCCAGCGGTAGAGGCTCCAGAAGCCGGTGCGGTCCCCGCTGAACCAGAGGCTGCCGTCGGGCGCCCAGGTGGGCTGCACGATCGACTCCCGCTCGTCGCCGCCGGCCACCACCGTCCGGGTGCCGCCCTCGTCGACCACGAGGCGGGTGGCGTCCCAGGGCATGTCGGGGTGGTCCCACTCCAGCCAGCAGAAGGCGCCGCCGTCGGGCCGCCACCGCGGGTCGGCGACGAAGTCTGGGCCCTCGACGACGACCTCGGGGGTGGAGGGCTCGTGGGCGGGCAGACGCACGATCGTGTTCGCGGGCTCGCGCCCGTCGGCGTGGTGGGCCTCCTGGACGCAGAGGATCGCGGTGCCGTCGGGGCTCACGTCGCCGTCGGCGTAGCGCAGGCCGCGGGGCACCTCCGGCTCGGGGGTGAGGGCGAGGGGCTCGCCCCCGGGCTCGAGCCGGTGGAGGCGCTGGGTGGCCCAGTCCACGAACCAGAGCACCCCGTCGCGGACCCACCAGGCCCCGCCGCCGTACTCGTGCACGCCGCTGCGGGCGTTCCCGGGCGCGGTGAGGACCTCCTCGACGGTCCCGTCAGCCCGGCGCCGCAGCACGGCGGTCCGCCCGCCCTCCTCGGGCCGGCTCTCCGACCACCACAGGTCCCCTCCGTCGAGGGCCAGCCCGCTCGGCAGCCGCGCCGCCCGCACCACCAGCGCGGACGTGATCGGCGTCGGCCAAGACCCGTACGGCAGCACCCGAGAACCCATCCCCCCACGATGACACGCCGCGCCGCCCCCTGGTCTCGCAGCGACCATGCAAGCGCGAGGAGCCCGCGATGGGGACGCCACGCACCACGCACCGCTCCGCTGATCCCCCGTGCCGCGGCGAGCGCGGAACGCCTCGCGCCACGCAGGTTCGTGGGACGCCACCGGCGGGGGCGTGGGGGGCAGAGGCTCCGCCGGCGCCCCCACCGGGCGGAGGGCGGCTCCGCCGCCCCGGAGCCGACGACCGGCGCCGCAGGCGCCGGAACAGCGAGCGGCCGCCCCTCAGGGCGGCCGCTCACGAGACGAGACTCGAGCTCGAACCTCCGGTTCGAGCTCGCCGCCCTATGAGGCCTCCCCCAGGAGCTCGGCGATGCGGCGGACGCCCTCGCCGAGGTCGTCGTCGCCGAGGGCGAAGGACAGGCGGGCGTAGCCGGGGGCGTCGAAGGCCTCACCGGGGACGACGGCGACCTTGGCCTCCTCGAGGAGGATGCTGCACAGCTCGACGGTGTTGCTGGCGGTGCGGCCCCGGATCGGGCGGCCCAGGTAGGCGCTCAGGTTGGGGAACGCGTAGAAGGCGCCCTGGGGCTCGAGGCAGGTGACGCCCTCGATGCCGGTGAGGAGCTTGTGCATCGTGTTGCCGCGCCGCTCGAAGGCGGCCCGCATCTCGGCCACGGCCTCCAGTCCGCCGCTGACGGCGGCGAGCGCGGCCCGCTGGCTCACGTTGGCGACGTTCGAGGTGGCGTGGCTCTGGAGGTTGGTGGCGGCCTTGATGACGTCGGCCGGGCCGATCATCCACCCGATCCGCCAGCCGGTCATGGCGTACGTCTTGGCGACGCCGTTGAGCACGATGCAGCGGTCCCGGATCTCGGGGACGAGGGTGGGCATCGACGAGAAGGCGTGCTCCCCGTAGGTGAGGTGCTCGTAGATCTCGTCGGTGATGACCCAGATGCCGCGGTCAGCGGCCCAGCGGCCGATGGCCTCGACCTCGGCGGCCGGGTAGACGGCACCGGTCGGGTTCGACGGGGAGACGAACATGAGGGCCTTGGTGCGGTCGGTGACCGCGGCGTCGAGCTGGTCGACGGTGACCCGGAAGCCGGTGGTCTCGTCGGTGGGGAGCACGACGGGGACGCCGCCGGAGAGGGCGATGGGCTCGGGGTAGGTCGTCCAGTAGGGCGCGGGCAGGAGGACCTCGTCACCCGGGTCGAGGAGGGTGGCGAAGGTGTTGTAGACGGCGTGCTTGCCGCCGTTGGTGACGAGGACCTGGGAGGGCTCGACCTCGTAGCCGGAGTCCCGCAGGGTCTTCGCGGCGATGGCCTCCTTCAGCTCGGGGAGGCCGCCGGCCGGCGAGTACTTGTGCATCTTCGGGTCGCGGCAGGCCTCGACGGCGGCCTCGACGATCGCGGCCGGCGTGGGGAAGTCCGGCTCACCGGCGCCGAACCCGATGACCGGCTCGCCGGCGGCCTTGAGGGCCTTCGCCTTGGCGTCGACGGCCAGGGTGGCCGACTCGGCGATGGCGGCGATGCGCGCCGACACGCGGCGCTCGGTGCGGGGGGTGGTCACGGGTGCTCCTCGGGACGTGCGGGGACCCCGCCATCGTGGCACGCGGGCACCCCCGTCCCGCCATGCGTTCGGGGCGGGCGAACCGCGGCGCGAGCGGCGGGGCGGGGCGGCTACCGGGTCGCTCCCCCGGCGGGTCATCCGCGAACATGGGTCGGTGAGCAGCCTCCCTGACATCAAGATCCCGGCCGACCTCCTCCCCGCCGACGGGCGCTTCGGCAGCGGTCCGTCCAAGGTCCGGCCCGAGGCGGTGCAGGCGCTGCTCGACTCGTCCTCCCCGGCCAACGGCGGCCCGTACCTGGGCACGTCGCACCGCCAGGCCCGGGTGCAGTTCGAGGTGGGTGCGCTGCGCAACGGCCTGGCCGAGCTGCTGCAGCTGCCGGACGGGTACGAGGTGATCCTCGGCAACGGCGGCACCACGGCGTTCTGGGACGCGGCCACCTTCGGCCTGATCGAGACGCGGAGCCAGCACCTGAGCTTCGGCGAGTTCTCGTCGAAGTTCGCCTCTGCGGCGAAGGCGGCGCCGCACCTCGGGGAGCCGTCGGTCATCACGGCGGAGCCGGGCACGCACCCGCTGCCCGTGGCCGAGGACGGGATCGACGCCTACTGCCTCACCCACAACGAGACCTCGACGGGTGTGGCCATGCCGCTCCAGCGGCCCGAGGGCGCCGACGGCCTCGTGCTGGTGGACGCCACCTCCGCGGCGGGCGGCGTGCGCTTCGACGCGAGCCAGGTCGACGTCTACTACTTCGCCCCGCAGAAGTGCCTGGCCAGCGACGGGGGGCTGTGGCTGGCCGCCGTCTCCCCCGCCGCCGTCGAGCGGATCGAGCGCCTGGCCGCGTCGGACCGCTGGGTGCCGGCGTTCCTCGACCTGAAGATCGCGCTCGACAACAGCCGCAAGGACCAGACGTACAACACGCCGGCCCTCGCCACCGTGATGCTCACGGTCCAGCAGGTGGAGTGGATCAACCAGAACGGCGGCCTCGAGTTCGCGGCGTCCCGCTGCGACCGGTCGTCAACGACGATCTACGAGTGGGCCGAGGCGTCGGACTACGCCACGCCGTACGTGAAGGACGCGGCGATGCGCAGCCCGGTCGTCACGACGATCGACCTCGACGAGCGCATCGACGCGACGGTCGTCTCGAAGGTCCTGCGGGCCAACGGCGTCCTCGACACGGAGAGCTACCGGAAGCTGGGCCGCAACCAGCTGCGGATCGCCTGCTTCCCCGCCATCGATCCCGAGGACGTGGCCCAGCTCACCCGCTGCATCGACCACATCGCGGAGCGCCTCTGACCCCCTCGGGTGCCTAGGGTCGGGGCCATGCGCTTCTCCGTGTGGCCCAACGTCTCGCAGCCCTGGTCCGACGTGCTCGCCGTGGTGCGGCACGCGGAGGCGACGGGGTGGGACGGCGTGTACGTCGCCGACCACTTCATGGGCTCCGGCGGTGAGTTCGGCCCGGACCTGACCCCGAACCTCGAGTCCACGGCGGTGCTGGCCGGGCTGGCCACGGCCACCGAGCGCGTGCGCCTCGGCTCGCTCGTGTTCGGCAACACCTACCGGCACCCCGCCGTGCTGGCGAAGTGGGCGGCCACGGTCGACCACCTGAGCGGCGGGCGGCTGCTCCTCGGGATCGGGGCCGGCTGGCAGGAGAACGAGCACGAGCAGTACGGCATCGAGCTGCCGGCCCCCAAGGCGCGCCTCGACCGGTTCGACGAGGCCTGCCAGGTCATCCGGGGGCTGCTCACCCAGGAGCGCACCGACCTGGCCGGCGACCACTACCGGCTGACGAACGCGTGCGCCGAGCCCAAGCCGGTGCAGGAGCGCCTGCCGATCCTGATCGGCGGCAAGGGCGACCGGATGATGGGCATCGTGGCCCGCCACGCGGACGAGTGGAACATGTGGGGTTTGCCCGACGCGATCGCCGAGCGCACCGCGGTGCTCGAGCGGCGCTGCGAGGCCATCGACCGCGACCCGGCCACGATCGCCCGCTCCGCGCAGGCGCTGGTCTTCCTGACCGACGACGAGAAGGCGGCCGCGGACTTCGTCGCCGCCACCGGCGGGCGGGCCGCGATCGCGGGACCGCCCGAGCGCTTCGCCGAGGTGTGCGCGGCCTGGCGGGAGGTGGGCCTCGACGAGGTCATCGTCCCCGACTTCACCCTCCCCCGGGGCCAGGCGAAGCTCGACCAGCTCGACGCCCTCCTCGCCGCCGTCGCCGACCTCCGCTGACCTCCCGCTGACCTCTCGCCAGCTCTGTGGCGTCGGGCACGCGGCGGTTTCGGCGTCCCCTAGAGTCGACCCGTCACGACCAACACAGGGGGAACCATGCCGACTGCGGCAGAGATCCGGGCCCAGCTCACCGGCCCGGGCGGGATGTTCGAGGTCACCACCGACACGGTGCTGGGGCGCGAGATGGAGGTCTACGCGAACCGCATGCCGTCACTGCGGTCGATCCTCGAGGTCGCCCTGATGCGGGGCGACGAGCAGGACTTCATCGTCTACGGGGACCGCACCTACGGCTTCGCCACCTTCGTCCGCACCGCCAACGGGATCGCCCACGCCCTGCGCCGCTTCGGCGTGCAGAAGGGCGACCGGGTGTCGGTCCTGTCCCAGAACAACCCCGAGTGGTGCCTCACCTTCTGGGCGACGGTGCAGCAGGGGGCCATCCTCGTCGGCCTCAACGGCTGGTGGACGACCGACGAGATCGAGTACGGCCTGCAGGACTCCGGCTCGAAGGTCCTCGTCGCGGACCGCAAGCGCTTCGAGCGCATCGCCGACTCGCTCGACGAGGCCCCGGACCTCGAGCACGTGTTCCTCATCGACTGCAGCCCCGAGGACGTCGGCAAGGGCGACGACCCGCGGGTGCACCCCTTCAGCGAGCTCACCGCCGAGCCCACCGACCAGCTGATGGACGACGAGATCGCCGAGGACGACTACGCGGTCATCTTCTACACGTCGGGCACCACGGGCCGGCCGAAGGGCGCCATCTCCACCCACCGGAGCATGATCGCCAACCTCCAGAACACGCTCTACAACGGCGTGGCCGGCTCCATGAGCGGCGGCGGCGCGATGCCCGACGCCGGCGGCGGCCAGAACGTGAGCCTGTTCACCGCCCCGCTGTTCCACGTGTCGGGCTGCCACTCGAACCTGGTGGTCGGCCTGCTCGCGGGCATCAAGCTCGTGATGCTCGAGGGCCGCTTCGACCCCGACAAGGCCCTCCAGCTCATCCAGGACCACGGCGTCACGATGTGGGCGGCCGTGCCGACGATGGTGTGGCGGGTGTGCGAGCACCCGGGCCGCCACGACTACGACACCTCGACGGTGCGCAGCGTGGCCTTCGGCGGCTCGCCCTCGGCCGACGAGCTCCAGCGCAAGATCCGGGAGACGTTCCCGAACGTGGCGAGCACGTCCAACGCCTACGGCCTGACCGAGACCTCCTCGGTGGCCACGGTCATCTCGGGTGAGGACGCCCGCCGCAAGCCCACCTCGGTGGGCCCGCCCGTCCCCACGGTGAAGGTGAAGATCGTGGACGCCGCGGGGAACGAGCTGCCGCAGGGCGAGACCGGCGAGGTGTGCATCACCGGGCCGATCCTCATGGCCGGCTACTGGAACAAGCCGGAGGCCACGGCCGAGGCCATCGACGAGGACGGCTGGCTGCACACCGGCGACGTCGGCCACCTCGACGAGGAGGGCTTCCTCTACATCACCGACCGCAAGAAGGACATGATCATCCGCGGCGGTGAGAACGTGTACTGCGTCGAGATCGAGGAGCGCCTCGTCGCCCACCCGAAGATCGCCGACGCCGCCGTGATCGGCGTGCCCCACCCGGAGCTCGGCGAGGAGGTGAAGGCCGTCGTCCAGGTCGAGCCTGGGGAGACGCTCACCGCGCAGGAGGTCCAGCAGTGGGTCCGCGAGGCCCTCGCCGCCTTCAAGGTGCCGACCTACGTCGACATCCAGGAGGAGAAGCTCCCCCGCAACGCCAGCGGCAAGCTGCTGAAGAACGTGCTGCGGGGCGAGGGCGAGGTCAGCTTCGCGGAGACCATGTAGCCGTCCCGTCGGACGGCAGCTCGAGCAGCCCCGGCCCCTGGAGGTCCGCACCGGCGGTCCAGGGGTCCGGGGTGACGAGCGGGACGAGCCCCCACCGGGCGGGCAGGATCCGGCCCCACGTGCGCGGGAGCGCGAGCGCGGTGCCCGCCCGGGCCGCGTCGGCGGCCGGCAGCGGGGGCAGCGCGGCGGGTGCGGTCTCGGCGGGGAGCACCTCGACCTCCCCCGCCGGGATCGGGTCCCCGACGCCCAGCACGGCAGCGGCTGGCGGGGCGAGGAGGGCGGCTGCCACGCCCACGGCGCCGAGGGCCCCGACCTGGCCGGCGAGCCGGCGCCGACGGCGCCCGCGGCTCGCCGGGTGATCTGCGGCGACGGGTCCGCCGAGCGAGGGCGGCTCGAGCTCGCCGTCGCCGAAGCGGAGGACGGGCCGGGGCGCGGCGTCGCCCGTCGCGGGCGCGGCCGCAGCCGCGCCCGCGGGCGCGCGCACCGCCGACCCGGACGCCTGGCGCGCAGCCTCGTCCGGGCCACCGAAGGGCCCGGCGGGCGCAGCAGCCAGGCGCACCGGCGCCGGGGCGCTCGTGGGACGCCCCGGGCCGGGGTGCCTGGTGGTCGCGCGGCGCCGCCTCGTCCGCCGATCGGTGGTGGACGGGCGGGCGTCCGCGCCCACGGCGGCCAGCGCGAGCGGCTTGTCCTCGACGAGGCGGACGTGCGCCTCAGGGCTCCGGCGGCGGACGGGCGGGTCCGGGCAGGCCCGCTCCGCCACCGACGACAGCGCGGTGCGGCTCGCCTGGTAGGCGTCCACGCTCCGGCACTCGCGCGCCTCGGCGAGGCGGACGACCAGCCACAGGATCCCGATGGCAGCCCAGCTGAGCGAGAGGACGAGCAGCGTCGCCAACGTCGACCTCCTTCTGACGCCGTGGATCGACCCTTCCGCAGGGGATCAGCCAGCTCGGAGAGCTTCAGCGTGTGACGGTCAGATTAGCACTCTCACATGCTGAGTGCTAAGCGAGTTCTCGGTCGGACCGCCCCGGCCCGAGGGCGGCGAGCCCGGCGAGGACGACGAGGGTGAGCGACGCGAGCATGGCGACCACGTCGACCGTCCCGACGCCGTCCAGGTGCAGGGCGTGGTAGGCGAGGTGCGGGAGGCCGTACACGAGCGCCGCGCCGCCGGCGGCGCGGGCGACCGCCACCCGGCCGGTCACGAGCGCCATGGCGGCCACGAGGGCGAGCCCGAGGTTGAGCCCGCCGACGTCGCGCACGAGGTGCTCGTTGAAGGGCCCGTCGACGGCGACCCACACGCGCCCGAGGCCGGGGAAGTCGTCGTAGAACGAGCGGGGGAAGGCCTGGGCCCACACCCCCACCACGACGCTGCTGGCGGCGAGCACCGCGAGCGCGGCGCGCACGAGGCGGGTCACGACGCCCACGCGCCCCGGATCGAGGGGCGGGTGGGACGCCAGCCCGCGGCCTCCCGGAACGCCGCGTTCGAGACCCGCTGCGAGCGCATCAGCAGCCGAGCCGACGCGGGGAGCGCAGCTCGGACGACGGCGGGCAGGGACCTCGGGGCCCGCCGTCCGAGCGCGGCGGCCGCCGCGGCGCCGGCCTCCGCCCGCGTCAGCGGCTCGTCGTCGACGACGTTGTACGTCCCGGCAGGGGCCGAGAGGGCCGCGACGACGGCCCGGCCCGCGTCCTCCACGTGGACCCAGGACGAGTACGCCTCCGGCGGTCCGAGGAACGGGTTGATCCGCCGGCGCAGGAGGCGGTCGAACATGGCCTGGTGGTGGCCCGCGCCGTAGAGCTGGGCGAAGCGCAGCACCACCGCCACCGCGCCGTCGGCGGTGGCGCGGGCGGCGTTCACCTCGGCCACCGCGGCGCCGGCGAACGGGCCGACGGCGTCGCGGGGGGCGGTCTCGTCGATCCAGGCGTCGCCGGCATCGAGGTACGGGAAGCAGATCGACTCCTGGACGATCCGCGCCGCACCGGTGGAGCGCGCCGCGTCCACCAGGTGCGCCGAGGCCTCTCGGCGGAGGCGCTCGTTCTCGGCCCACGCCGAGGCGCGGGCCGCCCTGGTCATCGGCGGGATCTTGGTGGCGAGGTTCACGACCACCTCGTGCCCGGCCACCGCGGCGGCGACGGCCTCCCGATCGAACAGGTCGACGGCGAGCGGTGTCGCCCCGGTCTGGCGGACCTGCTCGGCCTTGATCGGACCGCGGGCGACCGCCGTGACCTCGTGGCCGGCGGCCACCAGGGCCGGCACGGCCCGGGATCCGATGACGCCGGTGGCCCCGGCGACGAAGACCCTCATGACGCTCCTCCTCCGCTCGGGGGGCGCCGTCGCCCCCGCTGGACCTCGACCTGCTGGATCCACTCCGCACCGGCGACCAGCAGCTCGTGCGGCACGCTCGCGAGCAGATCGGCCACGAGGTCGGCGAGCGTCGTGGCGCGCAGCTCGGCCCGCCAGGCGCCCTCGGCCCGCCACATGGCTCGGGCGATGCCGCAGGGCGTCCGGTAGAGGCTGGGCGCGCCCGCGGCGGGGCCCTGCTGGCGGATCTCCGTGCAGCGGAAGGCGGTCTCCGCGCCGTCGACGGCGAGGACGACGTCGAGCACCGAGATCTCCTCGGGCGGCCGCGCCAGGCGGTAGCCGCCGCGCGGTCCGGGGACGGACTCGGTGATGCCCGCTGCGGCGGTGGCCTGGAGGTGCTTCGCGAGGTAGGCGGGGGCCACGGCGTGGAACTCGGCCAGCTTCGCGGCGGGCAGCGTCTGGCCCGCCGGCAGCGTGGCCAGGATGGTGCAGCAGTGCAGGGTCCACTCCACGCCCTCGCTCATCCGCATATCTCGGATACTAGACCTCCGCGATACCTCCGACCACGGCAAGCCCGAGGCCCGGACGCGCCAGGGCCCGCCCCGGTGGGGCGGGCCCTGGTATCAGCGGAGTGGTCCGATCAGACGCAGCCGGCGATCAGCGCCTCGACCTCCGCCCGCACCTCGGGGGCGTCGTCCTCGGCCGCTGCGGACTCGAGGACCCGCGTGGCGAGGTCCTCGGTCAGGTTCTCGGCGACGCAGGCTCGCTGCTCGTCGTTGGCGCCGCCGCCCGCGGAGGCGAGCAGCTCCGTGACGACGACGCGGGCGCAGGGCCCGTCGAGCCCGGCCATGAGGTCCCGCCCGAAGGCCTCGCCCTCGACCGACCCCTGCTCACCGAGGAACGCACCCACGAGCAGCGTGGCGAACTCCTCGTCGTCGACGTTGTCGGCGATGCAGGTCGCCGCCTGCTTGGGCAGGCCGAACTCGTCGATGAACTGGGTGGCGAACACGTCGGACAGCTGGCAGGCGGCGACGTCCGCCGCGATCTCGTCGCGACCGGCGTCGATCTGACCAGCGAGCTCGGGCGACAGGGACGAGCCGGCGAGCTCCTCCGGGGTCACCCCAGCGTCGACGAGCGCGTCGACGTCGAGGTTGCCCACGATCGCCTCGGCCATGCAGCGAGCCTGGGCGGCCGTCAGCGGGAACTGCGGATCGCCCTCGGCCACGTCGGCCAGCGCAACCACGAAGCCCTCGGGGTCGGTGCCCCCGCCCGCCTCCGCCGTGAACCCCGGGCCGCCGGCCTCGGTGGTCGTCGGCTCGTCGTCGTCACCGCCGCAGGCGGCGGCACCGAGCGCCAGCGCGCCGGCGAGGAGGAGGGCGAGGGATCGACGCACGATCAGCCGCCCGAGACGTCCTGGACGCGCTGCTTGCCGGCGGAGATCCACGGCATCATCGCCCGGAGCTGCTCGCCGACCTGCTCGATCTGGTGCGCCTTGCCAGCCTCCTGGAGGGCCTTGTAGTTCGCCCGGCCGCCCTCGGACTCGGCGATCCACTCCTCGGCGAAGCGGCCGTCGCGGATCTCGGCGAGCACGTTGCGCATCTCGGCCTTCACCGCGTCGTTGATGATGCGCGGGCCCCGGGTGAGGTCGCCGTACTCGGCGGTGTCGGAGATCGAGAAGCGCATGCCGGCGATGCCCTGCTCGTACATGAGGTCCACGATGAGCTTCAACTCGTGGAGGCACTCGAAGTAGGCGGACTCGGGCTGGTACCCGGCCTCCACGAGGGTCTCGAAGCCGGCCTGCACGAGGGCGGTGAGGCCGCCGCAGAGGACGACCTGCTCGCCGAAGAGGTCGGTCTCGGTCTCCTCCTCGAAGGTGGTCTCGAGCACGCCGGAGCGGGTGCCGCCGATGGCGTCGGCGTAGGACATGGCGAGGTCGCGGGCCTTGCCGCTCGCGTCCTGGTGGACGGCGATGAGGCAGGGCACGCCGCCGCCCTCGGTGTAGGTGCGGCGCACGAGGTGACCCGGGCCCTTCGGGGCGACGAGGGCGACGTCGACGTCGGCCGGCGGGACGACCTGGCCGAAGCGCACCGAGAAGCCGTGGCCCACGAAGAGGGCGTCGCCGGCGTTCAGGTTCGGGGCGATGTGCTCGTCGAAGATCTTCTTGTGCTCGGTGTCGGGGCCGAGGAGCATCACGAGGTCCGCCTCGGCGGTGGCCTCGGCGATCGAGAGCACCTTGAGGCCGGCGGCCTCGGCCTTCGCCACGGACGAGGAGCCCTCGCGGAGCCCGACGCGCACGTCGATCCCCGAGTCCTTCAGGTTCAGCGCGTGGGCGTGGCCCTGGGAGCCGTAGCCGATCACGGCGACCTTGCGACCGGCGATGATCGAGCGGTCGGCGTCCTTCTCGTAGTACACGTTGGCCATCGGGTTCCTCAGGAGGCTCGCGCCGGACGGAGCCGGCTGGTGGTGTGTTCGATCTTGGGCAGGGCGACCCGCCCGGTGCGCTGCAGCTCGACGATCCCGAAGGGCCGCAGCAGCTCCTCGAAGTCGTCGAGTTTGTCGGGGTGGCCCTCCAGGGACAAGGTGAGCCGGTCGTGCCCGACGTTCAGGATGCGGCCCTCGAAGACGTCGACGAGCTCGATGACCTGGCCGCGGGTGTCGCCGTCGGCCTGCACGGTCACGAGGAGGAGCTCGCGCTCCACGGCCTGGCGCGGGTCGAGCTCGGTGATCTTCACGACGTTGATCAGCTTGAACAGCTGCTTCGTGACCTGCTCGAGCGGGGCCGACGCCGCGTCCACGGCGATGGTGATCCGGCTGAGCGCCGGGTCCTCGGTGGGGGCGACGGCCAGCGAGATGATGTTGAACCCGCGGCGGGCGAAGAGGCCGGCCACCCGGGCCAGCACACCGGCCTTGTTCTCGACGAGGACCGACAGGAGGTGGTGGGTCACGGGCGCGTCGCTCACTGCACGTAGTCCTCTCCGAGGGCGGGGTCGGTGATGATGGCGTCGTTCGTCTTGCCGGCCGGGACCATCGGGAACACCTTCTCCGAGGAGTCGGTGCGGAACTCGATGACGACGGGCCGGTCGTCGATCTCGTTCGCCTTCTGGATGGCCGACTCGACCTCCTCGGGCGACTCGACCCGCATCCCGACGCAGCCCATGGCCTCGGCCCAGAGCTTGTAGTCGGGCAGGTCGGGCGACAGGTACACCTCGGAGTAGCGCTCCTCGTAGAACATCTCCTGCCACTGGCGGACCATGCCGAGGTAGGCGTTGTTCAGGATCGCGACCTTGACCGGGATGCGCTCCGCCGCGGCGGTGACGAGCTCCTGGGCGGTCATCTGGAAGCAGCCGTCGCCGTCGACGGCCCAGACCATGGCGTCGGGGCGACCGACCTTGGCGCCGATGGCGGCCGGGACCGAGAAGCCCATCGTGCCGAGGCCGCCCGAGTTCACCCAGGTGTACGGCTCGTTGAACCGCCAGTACTGGGAGGTCCACATCTGGTGCTGGCCGACGCCGCTGGCGACGATCGTGCCGTCGGGCGTGTTCTCGCGCAGCTTCTCGAGGACGAACTGCGGCTTCAGCGCCTCCCCCGGCTCGGACGGCCGGTAGGTGAGCGGGTACTTCTCCTGCCAGCCCGAGATCGTCTGCTTCCACTCGGTGCGGTCGGGCTGGGTCTCACCCTCCTCCAGCTTCCGGCGCAGCACGGCGACGAGCTCCTCGATGACGAGTCGGCAGTCACCGACGATCGGCACGTCGGGGTGACGGACCTTGCCGAGCTCGGCCGGGTCGATGTCGACGTGGATGACCTTGGCCTCGGGGGCGAAGCCGTCGAGCTTGCCGGTGACCCGGTCGTCGAAGCGGCTCCCGAGGGCGATCAGCAGGTCCGATCGCTGCATCGAGGTCACGGCCGTGTAGTTGCCGTGCATGCCCGGCATGCCGAGGCACAGCGGGTGGTCGTCGGGGAAGGCGCCCCGGGCCATGAGCGTGGTGACGACGTGGATGTCGCACAGCTCGGCCAGCTCGCGCAGCGCCTCCGCGGCCCGGGCCTTCAGGATGCCGCCGCCGGCGTAGATGATCGGCCGGGTGGACCGCAGGATGAGGTCGGCCGCCTCGCGGATCTTGCGGGGGTGGCCCTTGGTGGTCGGGCGGTAGCCGGGCAGGCCGGCCTGCACCTCCTCGTCGGTCGGCCAGTACCACTCCATCCGCGAGTTCGGGTTGGCCGCGTCGACGATGTCCTTCGGGATGTCGAGGAGCACCGGGCCGGGGCGGCCGGTCGTGGCGATGTGGAAGGCCTCGCGGACCGCTCGGGGGATGTCCTGGGCGGAGGTGACGAGCTCGTTGTGCTTCGTGACCGACCGGGTGATGCCGATCGTGTCGCACTCCTGGAAGGCGTCGGTGCCGATGGCGCCGGTCGCGACCTGGCCGGTGATGACCACCATCGGGATCGAGTCCATGTAGGCGTCGCAGAGCGGGGTGACGATGTTCGTCGCCGCCGGGCCCGAGGTCACCATGGCGACGCCGGGGCGGCCCGTCACGTGGGCGTACCCCTCCGCCATGTGCCCCGCCCCCTGCTCGTGGCGCACGAGGATGTGGCGGATCGGGCTGTCGAGGAGCGGGTCGTACACGGGCAGGATGCAGCCGCCCGGGAGCCCGAAGATGGTGTCCACGCCCTCCAGCTCGAGGGCCTTGATCAGTGCCTGTGATCCGTTGAGCTGCATTGCCGGTGGGTCCCTTCCCTGGAAAACGACGACGACCTCCCGAGGGGGAGGTCGTGAGGGCGCACGCGCGAGGTAGCCGCGGGTGCGCTACGGGAGTACGAGGAGGGCGCGCTGGCGTGCCACGGCGGACAGGCTACCCCAGCGCCGGTCGAGCGGGACAAGCCGGAACCGGCGCCGGGGCGCACCCTGTCCTCAGGCCTCGGTGATCGCGCCGCGCTCGGCGCCGCTCGCGAGGCGGGCGTACTTGGCGAGGACGCCGCTCGTGTAGCGGGGCTCGGGCAGCTTCCAGCGGGCCTTGCGCTCCTCGATCGTGGCCTCGTCGACGAGGAGGTCGATCGTGTGCTCGACCACGTCGATGCGGATGCGGTCGCCCTCCTCCACGAAGGCGATCGGGCCGCCGTCGACCGCCTCGGGGGCGACGTGGCCGATGCAGAAGCCGTGGGTGCCGCCGGAGAAGCGGCCGTCGGTGATGAGCGCGGCGTCGCTCCCCCGCCCGACGCCCTTCATGGCGCCGGTGATGGCGAGCATCTCGCGCATGCCCGGGCCGCCCTTCGGGCCCTCGTAGCGGATGACGACGATGTCGCCGGCCTCGATGCGACCGCCGAGGACGGCCTCCATGGCCGAGTCCTCGCCGTCGAACACGCGCGCCCGGCCCTCGAACTGGAGGTGGTCGATGCCGGCCACCTTCACGACGGCGCCGTTGGGCGCCAGCGAGCCGCGGAGCACGGCGATGCCACCGATCTCGTGGATCGGGTCGGACAGCGGGTGGACGACCTCGCCGTCGGGCGCCGGCGGGTCGAGCTCGGCGAGGTTCTCGGCCACGGTCTTGCCGGTGACCGTGAGGCAGTCGCCGTGGAGCAGCCCGGCGTCGAGGAGGTGCTTCATCACCATCGGGACGCCGCCCACGCGGTCGATGTCGACCATGTGGTACTTGCCGTGCGGCTTGGTGTCCGCGATGTGCGGCACCCGCGCCGCGACCCGGTTGAAGTCCTCGAGCTCGAGCTCGACCCGGGCCTCGTTCGCGATGGCGAGGAGGTGGAGCACGGCGTTGGTGGAGCCGCCGAGGGCCATCACGACGGCGATGGCGTTCTCGAAGGCCTCCTTGGTGAGGATCTGGCGGGGCCGGATCCCCTTCTCGAGGAGGTTCACGACGGCCTTGCCGGCCTCGAAGGCGATGTCGTCGCGGCGGCGGTCGGGGGCCGGCGCGGACGAGGAGCCGGGCAGGGACATGCCGAGGGCCTCGGCCACGGACGCCATCGTGTTCGCGGTGAACATGCCGGCGCAGGCGCCCTCGCTCGGGCAGGCGTTGCGCTCGATGGCCTCGAGGCCGGCGTCGTCGAGGGTGCCGGCTGCGTGGGCGCCGACGGCCTCGAAGACCGAGGTGATGTCGAGGGCCTTGCCGTCGTGCTGGCCCGGCAGGATCGACCCGCCGTAGACGAACACGGAGGGCAGGTTGAGCCGGGCGGCGGCCATGAGCATGCCGGGGAGGCTCTTGTCGCAGCCGGCGAAGGTCACGAGGGCGTCGAGGCGCTCGGCGTGCATCACGGTCTCGACCGAGTCGGCGATGATCTCGCGGGACACGAGCGAGGCCCGCATGCCCTCGTGGCCCATGGAGATGCCGTCGGACACGGCGATCGTCGTGAACTCGATCGGGAAGGCCCCGGCCTCCCGCACGCCCTCCTTGGCCCGCTTGGCCAGGCGGTCGAGGGGGAGGTTGCAGGGGGTCACCTCGTTCCACGACGAGGCCACGGCCACCTGGGGCTTCGAGAAGTCGTCGTCGGTCATGCCGATGGCCCGCAGCATCGCCCGGGCGGGCGCCTTGCTGGGTCCGTCGGTGACGTCGCGGCTGCGCGGCTTGATGTCGACCGGGGTCTCGCCCTGCTCCTGCGTCATGGCCGCAGGGTACCGGCGCCCCCCAGACCCGTCCCAACGGAGCCCCCCACAACGTCTGTGTGCACTTCTGAGCCGCAGCGGCTCGGAAACGCGCACAGACGTTGTTCAGGGGGTGCGGAGGAGGGGGGCGACGAGGGCGTGGACGGTGGAGCGGAGGGCGGCGGGGTCGTCGACGGGGAGCGTCGTGCTGCGGGTGAGGACGAACGACAGGCCCAGGCGGGCGAGGACCTCGGCCTGCACCTGGGCGGCGTCGAGATCCGGGGCGACGCCGGCGGCGACGAGCTGCGGGGCCAGCGCGCTGCGGGCCAGGTCGAGCAGCGGCGCCGCACCCGTGGTGAGGAGGGGCAGCACGGCCTGCGGGTCCACCTGCAGGAGCTGGTCGACGACGGAGCCCTCGAGCCGGCGCAGGCAGACGAGCACCGCCTCGACGGTCCGCTCCTCGAACGACGACGCCGACGCCGCCTCCCGCGCGATCTCCTCGAGCGTCTCCCGCAGCTCGCGGGCCAGCACCGCGTGGACGAGCTCGTCTCGGGAGCCGAACCACCGGTAGACGCTCGTGCGGCCGACGCCGGCCGCATCGGCGACGTCGTCGACGCTCCAGCGCCCGAGGCCGTGGCGGCGCATGAGGTCCGCGGCGGCGTCGAGCACCACCTGCGCCACGTCGTCGCCGGCCGCCGGCGGCGCCCCGACGGCCCGGACCACCGAGCTCAGCGACAGGCTCAGCTTGCGGCGGGCCACACCTCGCCCTTCGCCTCGGCTCGCACCCGACGCCAGCCCTCGAGGGCCCGGGGCTGCCAGCGGACGCTCTCCGGCACGAAGCGCCAAGCCTTCCGGATCGTGAGCTCGAGGAGGTCGAGCTGGCGCTGGTCCGCCCAGGACCACGGCAGGTCGAAGCGCTCCCGCACCACCGGCGGCAGCCCGCCGATGGCGGCGATGCGGACGGGGATCTTCAGCACCTGGGCGACCGGGCCGCGCCGCAGCACGGGGCGGAGGGCGGCGAGCGGGCCGGGCAGCTGGATGCGCAGGGGCCGGTCGAGCATGTCGAGGACGAAGCGCACGGCGTCGTTCATCTCGAGCACCTCGGCGCACACGTGGTCCCACTTGGCCTGGAAGTCGGCCCGGGTGGCCGGCACCGGGCGCATGCTCACGGCGTAGCGCCGGTACCACTCCACGCCCTCCCGGTAGAGCTGCTCGCGCTCCGCCGTGGTGAGGCGGTGGTCGTCGTAGCGGTCGACGACCTGCTCGGCCATGAACTGGAAGGTGGCGTGGGCCCACCAGTACGTCTCGGGGTCGAGGGCGTGGTAGCGGCGGCCCGCGTCGTCCGTGCCCTTGATGGGCTTGTGCTGGTCCCGCACCCACCGACCGGTGGCGAGGGCGTCCGGGCCGTCGTAGACGACGCCGAGGATGGGCGGCAGCGAGCGGATCACCCGGTCGAACGGGTCGTTGAAGAAGTCCGAGTGCTGCATCACGCCGGCGCCGACGGCCGGGTGCATGAGCTGCAGCAGGCCGATCGTCGCCCCCATGAACCCGATGCGGCTGTCCCCGGCGTAGCGCCAGAGGAGCGAGCTCGGGCCGAGGTCAGCGATGGGCTCGTCCTTGTCCCAGTGGGCGGTGGTGGCGGTCTGGTACATGACGACGTGTTTTGTACCACGATCCCGCACCGGACGGGAGGATGACCCCGGGGCCGGCGCTCAGTCCGTCGCCGTAGCGGGATCGATCGCCGCGGGCATGCCGTCCGGGGCGACCTCGAGGGAGCGCCGCACGAGCACCACCACCGCCAGCGCGCCGACCATCGCCGCCGCCATGGTCACGGCCATCGCCAGGTCGTCGTTCCCGAGCAGGCTCACGAGGGGCGCAGCGGCCGCGCCGATCCCGAAGCGGGCGGCGCCGAGCAGAGCCGCTGCGGCGCCGGCCGCCTCGCCGTGCCGGCTCAGCGCGAGCGCGGTCGGGAGCGGGCTGGTGACGCCGATGAGCCCGAGGGTCGCCCACATCGGCACGAGCAGCACCGGCAGGGAGCCCCCGAAGGCGGCGACGACCGCGAGCCCGGCCACCGCGACCGCGACGCCGACGCGGAGGGTGATCCACATGAGCTCGGCCGGCGGTCGGGTGCGCACGAGGCGGGCACTCAGCTGGGTGCCGGCGATGAGGAGGAGCGCCCCGACGCTGAACACGACGCCGAAGACCTGCTCGCTCAGGCCGTGGACCTCCTGCATCACGAACGACGCGCCTGACACGTAGGAGAAGGTCGCCGCGAACAGCAGCGACGCGCTGAGCACGAGCGCGGCGTAGGTGCGGTCCCGCAGCAGCGCCCGGTACCCCGCCGCCACCGCCCGGACGGACCCGGCCCGACGACGCTCGGGGGGCAGCGTCTCGGGGAGGACGAGCAGGCCCAGCAGGGTCAGCGCGAGCCCGGCCGCGCCGAGCACGACGAAGATCCCCCGCCAGGAGGTCACCGCGAGCACCGCACCACCGAGCGACGGGGCGAGGATCGGGGCGGCGCCGAGCACGAGCATGAGCCGCGACAGCAGGACCGCGGCCTCGGTGCCCACGTGGAGGTCGCGCACGATCGCCATCGCGACCACCGCGCTGGCCGACGCGCCGAGCCCCTGGAGGACGCGCAGCGCGCCGAGCACCTCGATGCCCGGCGCGATCGCGCACAGGGCCGACGCGCCGACGTGGACGAGCGTGCCCGCGACGACCGGTCGGCGTCGCCCGAAGCGGTCGGAGAGCGGCCCGGTGAGCAGCTGCCCGAGCCCGAGCCCGAGCAGCGTGCCGGTGAGCGTGAGCTGCACGGCGCTCGCCGAGGTCCCGAGCTCGCGCTCGATCGTCGGCAGGGCCGGCAGGTAGAGGTCGATGGTCAGCGGCCCGAGGGCCACCATCGACCCCAGGACCAGGATCAGCTGCAGCCGGCTGAGCGGCCTCCGGACCCGGCTCAGAGCCCGGCCTTGGACCGCAGCAGGGCGGTGGCCGCCTTGCCGTCGGCCTGGCCCTTCGAGGCCTTCATGATCTGCCCCATGAAGAAGCCGGTGAGCTTCCCGCGGGCCTTGTCATCGCCGGTCCGGAAGGTCTCCCACTCGTCGGGGTGGGCGGCGATGACCTCGTCGACGATCCCCTCCAGGGCACCGGTGTCGAGGGCCTCGAAGCCCTTGGCCTTGGCGATCGACGCGGGGTCGTCCCCGGTGGCCACCATCTCGGCCAGCACGGTCTTGGCCTGCGTGGCGGTGAGCTCCCCGGCCACCTCCATCCGGACGAGCGCAGCGAGGTGGTCGGGCGACAGGGACTCGGCGCCGTCGACGGCGAGGTTGTGCTCGACGTGGGTGAGGACCCGCGCCGGATCCCCGCCGGCCGCGATCGCCGCGTTGGCGAGCCCGTCGAGGTCGCGCTGCACGGCGAGGACGACACCGGAGCTCGTCGGCTCGACGCCCGCCGCCTCGGCGAGCGTGATCCGGCGCTCGGCCGGCAGCGGCGGGAGCGCCGCGTCGATGCGGGCGATGTCCTCGTCGGTGGGGGCCAGCGGCACGAGGTCGGGCTCGGGGAAGTAGCGGTAGTCGTCCGCGTCCTCCTTGGAGCGGAGGGTGCCGGTGCGCCCGGCCTCCTCGTCCCAGTGGCGGGTCTCCTGGACGACCCGCTCCCCTGCCTCGATCAGCTGCAGCTGGCGGCGGGCCTCGTAGTCGATGGCGCGGCCGAGGGAGCGCAGCGAGTTCAGGTTCTTGATCTCGCAGCGGGTGCCGAAGGGCTCGCCGACGCGCCGCACGGACACGTTGGCGTCGACCCGCATCGAGCCCTCCTCCATCTTGGCGTCGGACACGCCGGTGGCGAGGAGGATGGCCCGCAGCTCGGCCGCGTACTCCTTGGCCTGCTCGCTCGTGCGCAGGTCCGGCTCGGAGACGATCTCCACGAGCGGCACGCCGGCGCGGTTGTAGTCGACGAGGCTGTGGCCGGCGTCGTGGATCCGGCCGCCGCCGCCCACGTGGGTGAGCTTGCCGGTGTCCTCCTCGATGTGGGCCCGGGTGATGCCGACCCGGAGCCCGGAGGGCAGGTCGAGGTAGCCGTGCTCGTTCGTCGGCTGGTCGTACTGGGAGATCTGGTAGTCCTTCGGCTGGTCCGGGTAGAAGTAGTTCTTCCGGGCGAAGACCGAGGGCTTCACCTCGCAGTGGAGGGCCCGCCCGAGGCGCATAGCCAGCTCCACGGCCTGCGCGTTGACCACCGGCAGCGAGCCGGGGAGGCCGAGGCAGGTCGGGCAGGTGTTGGCGTTCGGCTCGTCGCCGAAGCGGTTCGGGCAGGCGCAGAAGAGCTTCGTCTCGGTGTGGAGCTCGCAGTGGACCTCGAGCCCGATCACCATCTCCCAGCCGTCGGGCAGCACGCTGGCCTCGCTCACGCCATCGCTCCTTCCAGGGCCGCCGCCACGCGGAACATCGTCGGCTCCCCGAGGGCCGGGGCCATGATCTGCACGCCGACCGGGAGGCCGTCGTCGCCGGTGCCGAAGGGCACGGACATGGCGGGGTGGCCGGCCAGGTTCGACGGGATCGTGCACACGTCGTTCAGGTACATCGACAGCGGGTCGGCCTTGGCGCCGAAGGGGAACGCCGTGGTCGGCGCCGTCGGCGAGATGAGCACGTCGCAGCGCTCGTAGGCGGCGGCGAAGTCCCGGATGATGAGCGTCCGGACCTTCTGCGCCTTGCCGTAGAAGGCGTCGTAGTAGCCGGCCGACAGGGCGTAGGTGCCGAGCATGATGCGGCGCTTCACCTCGGGACCGAAGCCCTCGGTGCGGGTCCGGTCCATCATCTCGCCGGTGGCCGGCGCGTCGACCCGCAGGCCGTAGCGGACGCCGTCGTAGCGCGCGAGGTTCGAGGACGCCTCCGCCGGGGCGATCAGGTAGTAGGCGGACAGGCCGTAGACGGCGGCCGGGACCGACACCTCCTCGACGGTGGCGCCGGCCGCGGTGAGCGCGTCGAGCGCGGCCCGGGTGCGGGCGACGACCGAGGGGTCCATGCCCTCGGCGTCGAGCAGCTCGGTGACGACCCCGATCCGCAGGCCCTCCACGCCCTGGCCGAGCGCGTCGGTGAGGGCGAGCGGCGCCTCGGGCAGCGACGTGGCGTCGCGCTCGTCGTGCCCGGAGATCGCCTCGAGGAGCAGCGCGGCGTCGGCCACCGTGGCGGCGAAGGGGCCGATCTGGTCGAGGCTGGAGGCGAAGGCCACGAGCCCGTACCGGGACACGGCGCCGTAGGTGGGCTTCACGCCGACGATGCCGCAGAACGAGGCGGGCTGGCGGATCGAGCCGCCGGTGTCGGACCCGAGCGCGAGCGGGGCGAAGCCGGCGGCGACCGCGGCGGCGCTGCCGCCGGAGGAGCCGCCCGGCACCCGGCCGAGGTCGTGCGGGTTGCGGGTGGGCCCGAAGGCCGAGTTCTCGGTGGACGAGCCCATGGCGAACTCGTCGAGGTTGGTCTTGCCGACGCTGATGGCACCGGCGGCGTGCAGGCGCTCGACGACGGTGGCGTCGTACGGGGGCCGCCAGCCCTCGAGGATCCTCGAGGAGCAGGTGGTCGGCACGCCGGTGGTGCAGAGGTTGTCCTTCAGCGCCACGGGGACGCCGGCCAGCGGGCCGGGGTCGCCCCCCGCCGCCACGATGGCGTCGATCTCGTCGGCGCGGGCGAGGGCCTGCTCGGCGGTGACGAGGTTGAAGGCGTTGATCTCCCCGTCGCGGGCCTCGATGGCGGCGAGGTGTTCCTCGACGACAGCGCGGGCGGAGCGGGCGCCGCTGCGGACGGCGGCGGCGATCTCGACGGCGGTGCTCACGGGGCCTCCCCCAGCACCGGCGGGACGCGGAACATGCCCTCCTCGACGGCCGGGGCGGCCTCGAGCACGGCCTCGCGGACGCCGGCGTCGCGGGCGACGTCGGGGCGCATCACGTTGGCGAGGGGGAACGGGTGGGCGGTCGGAGGCACGTCGTCGAGCTCGAGGGCCTCCACGTCCGCCGCGTGCTCGAGGATCGCTGCGAGCTGCGGGGTGAACGTGTCGAGCTGCTCGTCGGAGAGCTCGAGGCGGGCCAGTCGAGCGACGTGGGCCACGTCGTCACGGGAGATCGAAGCCATGGGGGGCCCATGGTACGGGAGCGCCCCCGGCGGCTCCGAAGCGGGGCTGGGCGCCCGTCAGCCCGGGAAGCGGAACTCGCCGAGGCTCACGTACCGACTCCCGGTCGGCTCGAGGTGGCTCTGGACGAGGTGCACCGCCGCCGCCGTCCAGCCCGCCCGGAGCTCGGGGCCCGCGAGGTCCTCGGGGATGACGGCGCGGCGTCGCGCCCGGGCGAGGGTGAGGTGGCCGTGGAACGGCCGGTCCTCGGGCCCGAGGCCGACGTGACCGGTGGCCCGGACGACGTCAGCGGCCAGCCGGTCGACGCCGGTCGCCGGGACGACGAGCTGGCCCCGGCCGAGGCGGGCCAGGCCGGGACCGAGCTCGACCCGGGTCGGCGCATGGCGCAGGGCGACCCGCTCGAGGGCCCGGACGAGCTCGGGGACCTCCTCGTGGGCCACGTCGCCCAGGAACCGGAGGGTGACGTGCCACTGGTCCTCGGTGGTCCACCGCACGCCGTCGCGCGCCGGGCGCTCGACGCGCCGCAGCGCGTCGACGACGTCCGGCGGAGGCCAGACGCCGACCCACAGCCGCAACCGGCGCGGCCGGCTGCCGTCAGCCACGGCCGGCACCGTCCGCCGGCCGTCGCGGCCCGCACCGGGGAGCGTGGTCCTCGCGCTGAGCGCCGACGTCGCGCATGCGGATCCTTCCGACGAGCCCGCTGCCCGCACGGTAGGCGCGCCGAGGCCGCGGCGCCTCCGGTCCCCCGACCAGGTGGGTCGGACGGGGCCGGGGCGCCGCGGCCGTTCGGGTCACTCGACGGTGATCTCCGCGAACATCCCGTGGACGAAGTGCGGCGGACCGCCGGGCACATCGGGCTTCTCGCCGCCCGCCGCGGCCGCCGCCTCGAGGTACGCCCCCGGGTCGACGCCGGTGGGGATGGCGCACATGAGCAGGTAGCGACCTGGCTCGGTGAGCGTCCCGTCACCGACGGCCGGGATCGGGTCGCCGCCGGGCGGCGTGAGGATGACGAAGGCGGGCGGACCGGCGGCCATCAGCTGACCGAGCTCGGCCTCGGGCAGGTGCACGAGCTCGTCGGCGGAGCGCGTCTCCGTGGGCGGGAGGGCGATGGCCCCGACCGCGGGGGCGGTGCGCTCGTCGTCGCCGCCGCAGGCGGCGACCGCGGCCAGCGAGAGGGCGGCCAGGCCGGCCGCGGCGAGGCGGAGGGTGCGGCGGCTCACGCGAGGACCTCCTGCGGGGCGCCGAGGGCCATCGCCTCGATCATCTCGTGGAGCACCGCCGGGCCGGGCTGCGGCGGGATGTCCGCCTGCGGCATGGCCCGGAGCATGCGGAACGCCTCGGGCACGTGGCTGGCCTCGATGGTCGGGGTGTGGCAGCCCGCGATCGCCGTCGGCACGAGGCTCTCGATGCGACGGCACTCCCGGGCGTAGGCGTCCTCGTCGACCATGGTCACCCAGGGGCTGTTCCAGCTCTGGAAGGCCGCGAAGCCCCCGGCCCACGCGTCGGGGTCGAGGTCCGATGCGAAGGCCGTGCGCTGCCCTTCCGCGGCACCTGCGTGGCGCTGGTGGACCCGGCGTCGCTGATCCTCACCGGGACCTACAAGTTCGGGGACCTCTACGGCAACGACAGCCAGGACCACACGTGGGGGCTGCTCGAGTTCGGCGAGGAGGACGAGACGAGCTTCCGCGACCTCGCGCTGACCGGGGTCGACGCCGTGGCGATGCGCCTGCACACCGAGGGCGACACCGCCCGGTCCCCGCGGATGCGGGAGCTGCTGACCCCGCACTTCGGATACCACGACGAGCTGCGCGTCATCGCCCGCGACAGCCGCCGGACCTGGGGCGCGATCGCGCTGTTCCGCGACCGCGCGGACACGCCGTTCTCGGAGGCTGAGGTCGCGTACGCCGCCTCGCTCTCCGGCGCCATCGCGGCGGGCCTGCGCAGCGGGCTGCTCGCCCAGCTCACCGCGGCGGCGCCGATCACGCCGGCGGGGCCCGCCGTGGTGATCGTGGACGGCGACGACGCGGTCCGGCAGGTCAGCGTGGGCGCCGAGCAGGTCCTCGTCGAGCTGGCCTCCGAGCCAGGCATGTCCGACGCCAGCGGCATCGTCGGCGCGCTCGTCGCCGGCGCCCGGCGCTACGCCGCCGGGCTGGTGGACACGCTCCCCCGGGCCCGGGTCCGCGTCCCCTCGGGTCGCTGGATCGTGATGCACGCCTCTCCGCTGGCCGGCGTCGGCGCTGGGTCGAGCAACGTGGTCGTGACGATGGAGGAGGCCCGGCCGCCGGAGATCGTGCCCCTCCTCGTCGAGGCCTTCGACCTGACGGCCCGGGAGAGCGAGGTCGTGCAGCTCGTCCTCCAGGGCCTCGACACGAAGGAGATCGCCGCCGGCCTCCACATGTCCCGCTACACGGTGCAGGACCACCTGAAGGCGATCTTCGAGAAGACCTCGGTGCGGAGCCGCCGCGAGCTCGTGGCGAAGGTCTTCTTCGACCACTACGCGCCCCGGCTCGGCGACCCCGTCACCATCCACGGCGAGCTGGCCTGACGCCGCCCCGGCCGAGCGGCGCGGGGCGGCGTCGCTCGGCTCAGCGCTCCGTGTTGTAGGCCCGCATCGTGAGCGGGAAGAAGACCAGGAACAGGCCGGCGGACCACAGCAGCACGTAGACGACGGCCCGTCCCGCGCTCCCCCCGTGCATGAAGGCCCGGGAGGCGTCGGTGAGGTGCGTGACGGGGTTCGCCTTCACGAAGGCCTGGACCCAGCCGGGCATGGTCGCCGGGTCGACGAACACGTTGCTGGCGAACGTCAGCGGGAACATCACCGACATGCTCACCTGCATCACCGCGTCCGGGGTCTGCACGACGAGGCCGAGCAGCGACCACAGCCACGACAGGGCGAAGCAGAAGACGAGCAGCAGCGCCACCGCGGCGACGACGCCGACGGGTCCGCCGTCGGGCCGGAAGCCGAGCGCGAGGCCGAGGACGAGCACGACGACCGACGCCGCGAGGTAGCGGAGCGTGTCGGCGAGCATCATCCCGACGAGCACCGCCGGCCGCCAGATGGGCAGGGAGCGGAAGCGCTCGTAGATGCCCTTCGTCAGGTCGTTGTTGAGGCCCATGCCCGTGTAGATCGTGATCATCGCCACGGTCATCACGAGGATCCCCGGCAGCAGGGCTTGGAGGTACTCGCGGGGCGAGTCGGCGAGGGCGCCGCCGAAGAGGTACGTGTACATCAGCACGAACATGATCGGGAACGCCGTCACGTCGAAGAGCTGCATCGGGACGTGCTTGATCTTGAGCACGGCCCGCCAGGCGAAGGTCACCGACGCCTGGAGCGGCGTGGGCGGCGCCGGGCGGACGCTGGCCGCGAGGGCCCGGCGGATCTCGGCCTCGGAGATGTGCTCGTCGGCCTGGGTGGCGGTGGGGGTGGCGATGCTCACGCCGCGTCCTCCTCGGGGGTGGTGTCCTGGGCGGGGTGGCCGGTGAGGGCGAGGAAGACCTCGTCCAGGCTCGGCTGCCCGTAGGTGAGCTCGCCGACGCCGATGCCGGCCTGGGCGAGGGACTGCAGGGCTCGGGTGACGTCCTCGGTCACCGGGAGCTTCGAGGACAGGGCGGCCGGGTCGGCCTCGAGCAGGACGGGGGCGCCGAGGGCCTCGGCGAGGAGGCGCTGGGCCTCGGTGCGCTGCTCGGGGTCGGTCAGCCGGAGCCGGAGGGAGCCGGCGCCGACCTGCGCCTTCAGCTGCCCGGGGGTGCCTTCGGCGATGACGCGGCCCTGGTCGATGATCGCGATCCGCTCGGCCAGCTGGTCCGCCTCCTCCAGGTACTGGGTGCACAGGAGCACCGTGGTCCCGGCGGCCACGAGGGCCCGCACGATCTCCCACACCTGGTTGCGGCTGCGCGGGTCGAGCCCGGTCGTGGGCTCGTCGAGGAAGAGCAGCTCGGGGGTCACGACGATGCTCGCCGCGATGTCGAGGCGGCGGCGCATGCCCCCGGAGTAGCCCTTCACCAGGCGGTCCGCCGCCTCGACCAGGCCGAAGGCGACCAGCAGCTCGTCGGCCCGCTCCCGCGCCGCCCGGGCGTCGAACCCGAGGAGCCGCCCGATGAGGACGAGGTTCTCCCGGCCGGTCAGCTCGTCGTCGACCGAGGCCAGCTGGCCGGTGAGGCTGACGTGCTCGCGCACCCGCTCGGGGGCGGTGGCGATGTCGTGCCCCATGACGCGCGCCCACCCGGCGGTGGGCGCGAGGAGCGTGGCCAGCATCCGGATCGTGGTCGTCTTGCCGGCGCCGTTCGGCCCCAGCACGCCGTAGACGCAGCCCCGGCGGACGCGGAGGTCCACGCCCCGGACCGCCTGGGTCTCCCCGAAGGACTTGGCCAGCCCCTCGGCCTCGATGGCGAGGTCCTGATCGTGCACCGCAGCTCCTCATCTCTCGTCGGGCCGGTCGCCCGGCCGCTGGGACCCGGCCGGCGGCCGGGTCACCCTGTCTGCCTGTCGATCCTCCGCCCCCATCCCTGACACCGAAGGTCAGGGGTCTCGGCAGGTGGCGGTCTGCGGGGGGAGACGGGACGGCCGATGAGAACTCATCGCGTGCTCCGTCTCCCCTGCATGGCGAGCGCCGCTGAGGAGCCGACGCCCGGTCGGGCGGGTGCCGAGCGCCCGACCGTCCCGGACGGGAGCGGGGAGGGCGCGGCGACGCTCGTCCTCCGCCGGGGCCCGCGGGTGGTGCCCCTCGGGCCGGTCGGCCGGGCGGAGCGGTGCGGGCTCGGGTTCGTGGACGACCTGCTCCGCCTCCAGCTCGCGCTGCGCCGCGTCGGCTGGGAGCTCGAGGTGGTCGCGGTCCCGGCCGAGGTGGCCGAGCTGTTCGAGCTCGTGGGGCTGACGCCGCCCCACCTCAGGCCCTGAGGCCGGCCGGGCCGCTCAGGCCTCGAGGTACGGGGGCAGCCCGAGCTGCGGGAACAGCTCGGGGTACACGAAGTTGTTGTGCCCGACGATCTTGCCGTCCGCCACCTCGAGGATCTGGATGGCCCAGGGCTCCCAGCGACCGGGGCCTGCGGGCTTGTAGTCGCCGAAGCCGGCCAGCCCGTTGACCGAGATCGGCACGAGCCGCGAGCCCTCGCAGGCCGAGCCGGGGCCGAGCATCCAGGCGACGACCTGGTCCGGACCCTGGAGCCACAGGTCCCAGGGCGGCATCGACATGACCACGTCCTCGCGCAGCAGCGCGGCCAGGGCCGTCATGTCGTAGCGCTCGAACGCGTCGACGTAGCGAGCCAGCAGGGCCTGCTGCTCGGGGTCGGCGGGGTCGTCCAGGCGCTGGAGGTCCGCCTCCGCCAGGGTGGCCCGGGCCCGCTGCAGGGCGCTGTTGACCGACGCCACCGACGTGTCGAGGAGCTCGGCCACCTCGGCCGCCCGCCACTTCAGGACCTCGCAGAGGATGAGGACGGCCCGCTGGCGGGCCGGGAGGTGCTGGAGCGCGGCGACGAAGGCGAGGCGGATGGACTCCCGGGCCTCGGCCAGGGCGGCCGGGTCCCCGCCCTCGGGGAGGACCTGGGCGTCGGCGATCGGCTGCACCCACGTCTCCGGGGGACGCTCGTTGAGGACCGCGCCCTCCACGCGGGACGGGCCGCCGAGGTGCATCGGGCGCGCCCGGCGCTGCGGCGCGCGGTGCATGTCCACGCAGACGTTCGTGGCGATGCGGTAGAGCCAGGACCGCACGCTCGAGCGACCCTCGAACCCGTCGGCCGCCTTCCAGGCCCGCACGAGGGTCTCCTGCACCGCGTCCTCTGCCTCCGCCCCCGAGCCCAGCATCCGGTAGCAGTAGCCGGTGAGCTCGCGGCGGTGCTCCTGGAACGCCGCATCGATGTCGAACTGGACCCCCGAAGCCGTCATCGCCTCAGACGCTACGGCCGGGATGTGACGCTCGCTCGGGCGCGTGAGGATCGCCATGCCCGTGGAGACGGATCGGCGGCCCGGATCTCATCGCGCCCGCCGGGGTCGACGGGCTAGGCGCCGGTGACCCGGCGGGCGAACTCGACCGTGGCGTCGCGGACGAGGTCCCGGTCGTAGTCGAGCGTGGCGACGTGGTAGCTGCGCTCGAGCCAGAGGCGCTCGACGGGGCCGCTGACGGACTCGGCGATCACGTCGGAGTCGCCCGGGTTCACGACGTGGTCCTGCCGGCTGGTGATGATGAGCATCGGGCAGCGGATGTCGCCGAGGGCGGCGCGCACGCTCGGTCCGGCCTCGATCATCGACAGGAGGGGGCGCAGCGGGGTCTGGTCGTAGGACGACTCGTCGGCGTCGGGGTCGGCGATGTCCCCGCCGATCGAGTCCATGACCTCCATGCCGCCCGCCACCATCGCATCGACGGCCTCGGCCATCTCGGGCGCGATCGCCACCGGGGCGTTGATCGGCACGAGCCCGGCGAGGTCGGCGTGGCGGGTGCCGAGCGCGAGCGTCAGCGCTCCGCCCATCGAGAGGCCCACCACGACGATGCGGCCGCCGGGGGTGCGGGCTCGCAGGGCGGCGAGGGCCCGCTCGGCCTCGGCCAGCCAGTCGTCCCAGGTGGTGTGCACCATGTCCTCGACCGAGGTGCCGTGGCCGGGGAGGCGGGGCATCTCGACGGCGAAGCCGGCCGCGGCGAGGGCGTCGGCCAGCGGCCGCATGGAGACGGGCGAGCCGGTGAACCCGTGGAGCACCAGTGCGCCGTGGGGGCCGCCGCCCGGTGAGGACCAGGCCTCGCAGCCGGGCTGGACGGGGTGGACGTCGTCAGCAGGGGTCCGCGCCATGGCGGCACGCTAGCCCCCGTCCGCGCCGCCGGCCGGGCGTGCGGTCGAGTCATTGACCCGCGGGTCAAGACCGGGCAGGCTTCGACCGTGGAGACGGACCGTCGGCTGACCGCGCAGGGCCAGGAGCGCAAGCAGCAGCTCATCGACTGCGCGGCCGAGCTGTTCGCCGAGCGCGGCTACGCGGAGACCCGCGTCATCGACATCGTCCGGGCGGCGGGCGTCGCGAAGGGCCTCTTCTACTGGTACTTCGAGAACAAGGACGCGCTGTTCCGCGAGCTGGCCCAGACGATCCGTCAGCAGCTGCGGCGCACCCAAGGCGAGGTGCTCGACCCCGACGCCCTCCCCCTCGTGAACATCTACCGGGGCACCGAGGCGTCGGTGCACTTCATGGCCGAGCACTCGCACTACTTCTCGCTGCTCGAGGCCGAGGGCCCGAAGTTCACCGACACGCTGCGCAAGGGCACCCGCCAGCACATCGACGACATGCAGCGCCTCGTCCTCGCGGGCCAGGAGGACGGCACGATCCGCGACGACGACCCGGCGCTCCTCGCCGTCGGCGTGGTGGCCTGCGTGGGCCAGTACTCGCACTTCCACCGCACGGGCCGCATCAAGGCGTCGCTGCCCGAGCTCGCCACCTTCGTGGCCCGCTACGTGGTGCACTCGCTCGCCGCGGACGACCGGGCGCGCGAGCAGGCGCTCGCCGCGGTCCGGGACCTGGCGCCGGCCTCCTAGCGGGGCGCCGCCGCCCACCGGGGATCAGTCGCGCCCGCGACGGGAACGCCTGCCCCATGCACGAGCCCGATCACGAGATCCCCCGCCGACGGTGTGAGCCGATCGGACACTTCTTGCACGCGAAGTGCAATCGGTGGTGCTACGGTCCGCGCTGCCCGAATTGCACCGACCCTGGAGGGACCGAATCGTGGCCGAGAAGTACCAGTTCCTGACCCCCGAGTGGATCGAAGCCGCCAAGAAGATCCGTGAGGAGGCCGGTGGCGGCAGCGCGGGCGCGCCGCCCCACGCGGTCCGCATGAACCAGGTCATCACCGAGGTCCCCTTCGGTGACGGCACCATCGAGGCCCACCTCGACACCTCGAACGGTGGCATGGACATGGACCTGGGCCACCTCGACAACCCGGACCTGACCATCACCCTCGACTACGCGACGGCCAAGGCCATCCTCGTCGACGGCAACCCGCAGGCCGGCATGCAGGCCTTCATGGCCGGCAAGATCAAGGTCCAGGGCGACATGACCAAGATGATGGCCATGCAGCAGGGCGGCGCTCCCGACCCCTCGGCCCTGGACATCGCCGCCAAGATCAAGGAGATCACCGCCGACTGACGGCGGCAGATCCTTCTGGGGTCTCGGACCCCGAGCTCGTGTCGAGGGCGCCCTCCGGGGCGCCCTCACCGCGTCTGCGGGAGACCACGAACCACGAGGTGACGATGGCGAGGGCGGACACGACGGCCCCGACCGTGTAGGCCTCGCCGTAGGCGGCGACCTGGCCGACGCGCTCGGCGCGGACCTCCGACACCGTCTGCATGATCTGGATCCCGACGACCACGCCGAACTGCGTCATCATCTGGTGGAAGGCGCCCGCCACCCCCAGGTCGTCGTCGTCCACGGTGTTGGCGATGGACGAGGCGAGGGCCGGCGACGAGCAGCCGACGCCCACGCCGGAGAGGGCGAGGGAGACGATGATCACCCAGTCCGAGGAGCCCGGCGACAGCGTCGAGAGCATCACCATCGACGCGCTCACGAAGGCACCGCCCATGACGGCCGAGTAGCGCTCGCCGATGCGGATGGTGAGGTAGCCGGCCAGGGGGCTGGCGATCGCGAACGTGAGGGGCCGGGCGATCATGAGCGTGCCGACCTTCGACTCCGTGTAGCCGAACTCACCCTCGAGGAACAGGGGCGTGATCACGAAGCCGCCCATGTAGGCGAAGTTCATGAACGCCTGGCTGAGGACCGGGAACGAGAAGTTCCGGTGGGACACGTAGGCGAGGGGCAGCAGCGGGTGCGACGACCGGCGCTCGATGACGACGAAGGCGGCGATGGCGACCGGCGCCAGCGCGAAGCCGCCCACGATGGCCGGGTGGCTCCACCCGAAGCCCGGGCCCCGGTTGATGGCGAAGAGCAGGCTGGTGGCGCCCACGGCGAGGGCCGTGGCTCCCGGGAGGTCGAAGCGGGAGGCGGCTCGGCGGTCGGTCTCGGGGAGGATCAGCATCGCCACGAGGAGCCCGAGGAGCGTGAGCGGGACCTGGCCGATGAAGATCCACCGCCAGCCGAAGGACTCGACGATGGGGCCGCCGGCCACCACGCCGATGACCGGGCCGCCGGCGCTCACCATCGACCAGTAGCCCATGGCCTGGACGCGCCGGTCCGGCGGGAAGAGGCGGTTGATGATGGCCAGCGAGGCCGGGCCCACGGCGGCGCCCGCCGCCGCCCCGAGGACGCGGAAGGCGATCAGGGTGGCTGCGGACCACGCCGCGGCGGTGAGGGCCGCGAACACGGCGACCGCGACCATCGCGATCCCGAAGAGCCGCCGGTGCCCGTAGAGGTCGCCGAGCTTGCCCATCGCCGGGCCGACGATGGCGAACGCCAGGATCGGCCCGGTGACGACCCAGGTGACGGTGCTGGCGTCGCTGCCCAGGTCCTCGGAGATCCGGGGCACCGAGACCGACAGGATCGTGATCGTGAAGCCGACGGAGAACAGCCCGAAGAGGGCGGCCGCCAGCACGAGCCAGTGGTAGCGGGGGCTCTTCGAGACCCGCCCCCGGACCCGCTCCCGCAGCATCAGCGGCCACGGGAGGACGAGGTGCTCCTCGGCGCCGGGCGCATCGATCGAAAGCTCGTCGATGTGCTCACCCTGCCGATCGCTCACGGCGGCGACGATAACTGACCCGCGGGTCAAGACACACGTTTGCCCTCGCAACCACTCAGCGAGAACGAAACCCTGACGTCGGGTTATGGGGTCGGTGCAACCGACGGTGCCCGACCGGCTGGGGCGGCGGCCTCATCGTGGTGGCTGGGGATCACCACGTCCGGCACACCGCCCCAGCGGGTCGGGCACATGTCGCACGCTAGCCCACCCGAACGCCCGCGACGACGTCGCGCTGGCCCGGATGACAGGTGTCACCTTCGGTAGCGTCGCTACGTGGTCGGCACCGTCCCCGCCCGCCACGGAGCGTGGTCAGCGGGCCTCAGCCGCCCCGTCGGAGGTAGATGTCGACGGTGGTCCCGCGCCGCACCTCGGTGCCCCGCGCGGGATCGGTCTCGAAGGGGCGGCCCCGGGCGGGACCGAACACGTCGCCCACCTCGAGCCCAGCCGCCTCGAGGGCCGCGATGGCCTCGTCGAGGGACTTGTTGCGGATGTCGGGCACCTTCACGAGGTCCGGCCCCTTCGACACGAGGACCTCGACCTCGGCGCCGCGGGGCACCGACTCCCCCGCCGCCGGGCGGGTGCCGATGACCTTGCCCCGCTCGACGTCGTCGCTGAACTGCTCGACGCGCTTCGGGACGAGCTGCACCGACTCGAGCTTCGCGGCGGCGTCCTCGTAGGACGCCCCGGCCAGACCCTCGGGGACGGTGCGCGGCGCCGGGCCCCTCGAGACGGCGAGGCCGACCTCGCTCCCCTTCGGGCGCTCGCCGGAGGTGTTCGGGTCGACGCTGAGCACGACGCCGGCCGGGACCTCCTCGTCGTAGGGCTCCTCGACGACGACGGCCACGAAGCCGCCGGCGGCCTCCAGCGCCGCCCGGGCGTCGTCGAGCGTCTGGCCGACGAGGTCGTCCGGCACGGCGGCCAGGGTGTTGCCGAGCGACACGTAGATGACGAGGGTGTCGCCCTTGCGGAGGGTCTCGCCCGGGCCCGGCTCGGTGCGCAGCACCTCCCCGGGGGTCGTGCCGTCCTGGCGCTCCTCCCGGCGGTCGATCTCCCATCCGTAGGGGTCGACCTCGAGGCGGGCCTCGGTCTCGGAGAGGCCGACGATGGCGGGGATCTCGTAGACGGGCGGGCGCGACTCGACGACCGCCCACGCCGCCCCCACCCCGAGGAGCGCGGCGAGCACGGTCACGGCGAGCACGACGGGCCAGCGGCGCCGGCGGGGCGCGTCGTCGGCGGCGACGGGCACCGCGGGCGCGGCCGGGGTCACGGGGCTGACGGTGGTGGCCTCGCCCACGGCCGTGGCGTCCACGACCGCGGTCTCGTCCAGGTCGGTCCCGTCTGCGAGGACGGTGCCGGCGCCCACGCCGAGCATGGTCGGATCGGCGTCGGACCCGGCGGCGGCCAGTGCGCCCTCGGGCGGGCTGAGGGGCAGCGGGTCGGGGCGGGGCAGCTGCTCGGCGGCGGCCATGAGCGACACGCCGAGCTGGGCGGCGTCGGGCCGGTCCGCCGGCTCGGGCTGGCCGGCCCGCTGGAGGGCCTTGCGCAGCGGGCCGAGCTCCTCGGAGACCGGGACGGGCTTGCCGACGCGGGCCATGAGCGTGGCGATCGTGGTGTCCGCGGTGAACGGCACCGTGCCGGTGACCGCCTCGGCCAGGACGAGGCCGAGGGCGTACACGTCGGCCTTGCCATCGACCGAGAGGCCCTGCGCCTGCTCGGGCGAGGCGTAGCGGGCGGTGCCGAGCACGGCGCCCTGGGGCTCGGTCCAGGCCGCCTCGGCCAGGGCCCGGGCCAGCCCGAAGTCGGCGACGCGCAGGCGGCCGTCGTCGCCGAAGAGGAGGTTGGCCGGCTTGATGTCGCGGTGCACGAAGCCCCGCCGGTGGGCGAACTCGAGGGCCCGGGTGGCCTCGAGACCCACCAGCAGCGCCTGCGAGGGCGTGAGCCGGTGGCCGGCGTCGAGCATGCTGCGCAGGCTGCCGCCGCCCAGGTACTCGGTGACGATGTACGGGCTGCCGTCGTCCTCGCCCCAGTCGTAGACGGCGACGATGTTCGGGTGGCTGAGCGCGGCGGCGGCCTGGGCCTCGGCCCGGAAGCGGCGCAGGAAGGTGTCGTCCTCGGCCAGGGCGGCGTGGAGCACCTTCACGGCGACGCGACGGCGCAGCCGGACGTCGTCGGCCAGGAAGACCTGGGCCGACGCTCCGGTGCCGAGCGGGGCGATCAGCCGGTATCGCCCGCTGAGCACGCGACCGATCTGGTCCGTGAGGCGGGACACGACCACGGGCCGAGGGTACCTGGCCGCCTCCGGAGGGCCGCGCACCCCCGGACGGCGCCGCGACCGCCGATGGCCGCCGCTGCGGCGCCACCGGCCACACTGGACGGGTGCCCCCCGAGCCCGCCCTCGCGCCCGACCCCCGGCCGCTCGCGCTGCCGTGGACCCTGCGGGCCGCTGCGGGCCTGGTGGCCGTCGAGGCGCTGGCCGAGGTGCTCCACGTGGCCGGCCGCGACGGGCTGACCGGCGGGCTGCGAACCGTCCTCGTGGCCTGCGTGGCCCTCAAGTGGGTGGCCGGGGCCCGGGTGCTGCGCCTGAAGCCCGGCGCCGCCCTCGCCCTGCTGCTGCTCGAGGGGACGACCGTCGTCGCCGCCCTCGGGGCCACCGACGTGGCCGCCGGCGCCCGCCTCGCCGTCGCGGCGGCCGCGGTCGCCGTCATCGCCCTCGTGCTGGCCTCCCTCCACGCGTTCCCGTCCCCCGCGCTTCCCCCCATCGCCCCTCGCGAGGAGCCATGACCGACCCGACCGATCCCATCGAGCCGATCGAGCCCGAGGACCCGCAGCCGAGCCAGCCGCCGGCGCGCGCCGCGCTGCCCGTGTCGTGGCGCTACCGGGCCTTCGTGGCGGTGGCCCTGCTCGTGGCCGTCGCCGCCCTCGTGGCGGCCTACCAGGCCACCACCGACGACGACGAGGGCCCCACGGGCTCCCAGGGCCGCCCCGGCGTCGTCGAGCGGGTGGTGCCCCGCAACGGCGCCGAGGTCCTCCGCCAGTCCGAGGTGGGCATCGACCTCGTCCCGGGCTACGAGGGGACCCTCGAGGTCGGCGGGGTGACGATCCCCCCGGACGAGCTGCGCCTCGTCCCGGAGCTCAACCAGGTCTGGTTCCAGCCGGGCGACGGCAAGATCCTCGAGGCCCTGCCCCTCGGGCGGACCTGCGTCGTGGCGACGGTGTGGGAGTCCGCCCGCGGGCGCGGGCCGGGGGACCTCCGCTACACGTGGTGCTTCGACGTCACCTGACGGGCCGCGACGCCTGCTCGGGCAGCTCGCCCGTCTCGAGCAGGTGCTCGAACGCGGCCTCGTCGAGGATCGGGACGCCGAGCTCCTCGGCCTTGGTGAGCTTGGAGGCCCCGGGGCCCTCCCCCACGACGAGCGCCGTCGTCTTCTTCGAGACGCTGCCCGGTGACTTGCCGCCCCGGGCCTTGATCGCCGCCTCGACCTCCTCGCGGTTGTAGCCCGCGAGCGTGCCGGTCACGACGACGGTCTTGCCGGCCAGGGTCTGGGGGACGTCGACGGTCTCGGGGCCCTCCATGTTCACCCCGGCGGCTCGGAGCCGCTCGACGACGTCGCGGTTGGCGTCCTCGGCGAACCACTCCGCCACGGCCTGGGCGATGACCTGGCCGACGCCCTCGATGGCGGCCAGCTCCTCCGCGGACGCGTCGACGATGCGGTCCATGTGACCGCGGGCGGCGGCCAGGGCCTGGGCCATCGCCGGGCCGAGGTGGCGGATGTTGAGGCCGACGAGCAGCCGGGCGAGGGGCCGGGACTTCGACGCCTCGATGGCCGCCTGGAGGTTGGCGATCGACGTCTCGCCCCAGCCGTCGAGCGGTCGGAGCACGTCCCAGTCGATCGAGTAGATGTCGGCGACGTCGCGCACGAGGCCCAGCTCGAGCAGCTGGCGGACCCGCTGCTCGCCGAGGCCCTCGATGTCCATCGCGCCTCGGCTGGCGAAGTGCTCGATCGAGCCCAGCGCCCGGGCCGGGCAGGCGATGTTCACGCAGCGGGTGTCGGCCTCGCCCTCGGGGCGGACGAGCTCGGCGCCGCACGACGGGCAGTGGCGGGGGAACACCCACGGCTGGCTGTCGGCGGGACGGTCGGCGAGGACGGCGCCCAGCACCTCGGGGATGACGTCGCCGGCGCGGCGGACGATCACCGTGTCGCCGGGGCGCACGTCCTTGGCCCGCACCTGGTCCTCGTTGTGGAGGGTGGCCTGGCTGACGGTGGCGCCGCCCACGAACACCGGCTCGAGGACGGCGTAGGGCGTGGCCCGGCCGGTGCGGCCCACGGACACCTGGATGTCGAGGAGCTTCGTGGTGCGCTCCTCGGGCGGGAACTTGTAGGCGATGGCCCACCGGGGCGCCTTCGAGGTGCTGCCGAGGTCCGCCCGCAGGGCGAGGTCGTCGACCTTCACCACGACGCCGTCGATCTCGTAGAGCAGGTCGTGGCGGCCGGCCTGGCGCTCGCGGCAGTACTCGAGCACGTCGTCGACCGTCTCGACGGTGCGGACGACCGGGTTCACCGGGAACCCCAGGTCCTGCAGGTAGGCGAGGGTCTCGGAGTGCGTCGCGAGCGCGGGACCGCCCTCGATGGCGCCGAGCTGGTAGCACCACAGCGACAGCTCGCGGCTGGCGGTGATCGACGCGTCCTTCTGGCGCAGTGCGCCGGCCGCGGCGTTGCGGGGGTTCACGAAGGGGCGCAGGCCCTTCGCCACCTGCTGCTCGTTGAGGGCGTCGAACGCGGGGCGGGACATGTACACCTCGCCCCGGACCTCGAGGACCTCCGGCGCGCCCGCGCCGAGCCGCTTCGGCACGTCCTTCAGGGTGGCGATGTTGGCCGTGACGTCCTCACCGGTGCGCCCGTCGCCCCGGGTGGCGGCCTGCACGAAGCGCCCGCCCTCGTACCGGATGGAGATGGCGAGCCCGTCGATCTTCGGCTCGCACACGAAGCCGATGGGGAGGGGGCCGTCACCCTCGCCCAGGCGGCGCTGGAGCCGCTCGCCCCACGCCCGCAGCTCGTCCTCGTCGAAGGCGTTGTCCAGGCTCATCATCGGGACCTGGTGCACGACGGGCGCGAACGTGGCCGATGCCTGCCCGCCCACCTGCTGGGTGGGCGAGTCCGCCGTGATGAGCTCGGGGAACGCCTCCTCGAGGCTGCGCAGCTCGCGGACGAGGTCGTCGTAGTCGGCGTCGCTGATCGACGGCTCGTCGAGCTCGTAGTACCGCCGGTTGTGCTCGCGGATCTGCTCGCGCAGCGCGGCGGCGCGCTGCTCCACCTCGAGGTCAGCCATCGCCGGCGAGGTTACCGACGACCGCGGACAGCCTCCGCCGGGTTCCGCTCAGCCGACGGGGATGCGCCGCTCCCCCGCCTCCCGCAGCACGGCGCCCGGCCGGGTGGGGGTGACGAGGACCCGGTGCACGGACTGGAGCCGCAGCTCCTCCCGGGTGCGAGGAGCGACCTCCACCGGCTCGTGGAGCACGAGCTGGAGGGCGAGGCCGTAGGCGCCGACGGTGAGGTCGAGGGCGTCGCCCGCCTCGTCGGCCGGCGCGGGACCGAAGCGGGCGATGCGGGCCCGCGGGAACAGCACCGGGTCGGCCAGGGCGTGGTGGTCGTGCACGACGACGCCGGCGGGCACGAACACCAGCCAGCGGCGGCTCAGCCCGTGCAGGGCCCGGGCCGACACGACGGCCGCGGGCACGCCGAAGACGAGGAGGCCGGCGCCGGCCACCCACTGGCCCGCGGCCAGCAGCAGCGGCGCGGCGACGGCGGCGGCCACCGTGGCCAGCCAGGTGAGGGGCAGCGGGCCGAGGACGAGCGGACCGGGCACCCGCAGCGGCATCCGCCGCTCGTCACCGTACGACGAGCCGTTGACGAACGCCTCGCCGACGGTCGGGAGGAAGGCGACGACGGCGGCCAGCGCCGCCCCGGCCACGGCCAAGACGTCCGCCCCGCCCTGCTCCCCCACCACCGCGGCCCAGACGGCGACGACGAGGGCCAGCGGGGCGACGGTGCGCAGCACCGTGAGGCTCACGGTGCGGGGCAGGAGCACGGCCACGAGCACCGCGGCCCACGCTCCCCAGGCCTGCACCGACCCCACCACCTGGACGGCTCGGCTGGCGCCGTCGAGGGCGTCGCCGAGCGCGCCGCCGACGGCGAGCGGCAGGACGAGCCACGTGATGCGGGCGGGCCAGGGACCAGAGGGCAGCTGCATGGCGCTCACGAGACTTGCCCACGCCGTGGGGCGGTCGCTATTCCAGTGGTCTGGAAGCCGGGGAGTATCTCGTGGGAGACCATCAGTTGGGGGCACGACGGTGAACGACCCCTCCGTCGTGCACGGCCAGAGCGCCGGGATCGGCAGCCTGCCGCACGTCGACGCGGACGAGGCCGTCGCGCTCGCGCTCGAGGTGCAGCCCCGCCTCGCCACGGCGCCGTCCCTGCCCAACCGCTCCCCGCTCGAGGGGATGATCGCCCAGGCCGCGTGGGGCATCCCGGGGGTCGACGTGCTGCCCGACGGGTCGCTGCGCGTGGACGACCCGCTGCTCGACCCCACCGTGCCGCTGGACGGCTCGGTGCGCGGCGAGCCCTTCGAGGGCTTCCAGGCCTTCGCGACCGCCATCGCCGGGCGGGTCATGCCCGTCAAGGTCCAGCTGACCGGGCCCGTCACCCTCGGCCTCGCCCTGCACGCCTGCGGGGTGCCCGCCGAGCGGGCGTTCCCGCTGGCCGGACGGGCCGTGCGGGCCCGCGCCCTCGCCACGATCTCCACCGTGCGGGCCTCCGCCCCCGTGGCCCCGATCGTCGCCTTCGTGGACGAGCCGGGCCTGACCGGGGCCATGCACCCGGGGTTCCCGCTCGACCCCACGGCCACGCTCGACCTCGTCTCCTCCGCGCTCGCGGCGCTCGAGCCCCACGCCGTGACCGGGCTGCACTGCTGCGGCGCGGCCGACTGGCCGATGCTGCTGCAGGCCGGCCCGCAGATCCTGTCGCTCCCCGTCGGCGCGGGTGCCGTGGACCACGCGGCCACGATCGGCGAGTTCCTCGACCGGGGCGGGGTGATCGCGTGGGGCGCTGTGCCGACCACCGGCCCGCGCGGCTCGTCGGCCGCCCGCCTGTGGGAGCAGCTGTCGGCCGAGTGGTGCGGGCTGACCCAGGGCGGATGCGATCCGATGGCCCTGCGGGATCAGGCGATGATCACCCCGGCCTGCGGCCTCGCCAACCACGACCCCGCGCAGGCCGAGGCCATCCTCTCGCTCAGCAACCAGCTGGCCCGACGCCTGCGCACGCAGACCCAGGGCGTCCGCCTCACCGTCGGCGCCTGACCCCCTCCGCGGCGCGCCGGTCGCTCCCCGCCTCGAGCGGGTAGGCAGGGGAGGTGCCGGACCAGCCGCAGGAGCCGACCGCGCCCGACGCCGCGCCGCCCCCGGCCGACGCTTCGCCGCCCGCGGCCGACCCGGCCCGCCGGCGGCAGACGCTGGCCGCCATCGCCGCCGTCGCGGTCGTCGCGCTCGTCGCGGCCTTCCTCGTCGGGCGCGACGGCGACGGCGCGCGGCCGGCCGGGGCCTGGACGCTGCGGCCCTACCAGGGGCTCGGCGCGTGGGTGGACGTCTACGACTGGACTGAGGCCCTCGGCGGGCCGGACCCGGCCGTCGGCCCCGAGGACCTCCGGGCGATGGCCGACCTCGGCGTGCAGACGGTGTTCCTCCAGACGGCCCACGCCCGCATCCCGGGCGACGTGGCCGAGCCCGAGCGGCTCGAGGCGCTCGTCGACGCCGCCCACGACGCCGGGCTGCACGTCGTCGCCTGGTACCTGCCCGCGCTGGTGGACGTCGACGCCGACCTGGCCCGCCTCGTCGCGGCGAGCGAGCTCGACGTGGACGGGCTCGGCGTGGACATCGAGACCACCGAGGTGGAGGACCCCGCCGTCCGCAACGGCCGCCTGCTCGAGCTCACCGACCGGCTCCGGGACGCGGTGGGCGACGACAAGGCGCTGTCCGCCATCACGCTGACCGCCGTGCACCTCCAAGTGGTCAACCCGGCGTTCTGGCCCGACTTCCCGTGGGCCCAGATCGGCCAGGCCTACGACGTGATCCAGCCGATGACGTACTGGACCATCCGCACCGGCGAGCTGCGCAGCGGGCAGCGCTACGTGGGCGACAACCTCGCCCTGCTGCGGGAGCTCGTGGGCCCGGACGTGCCGATCCACCCCATCGGCGGCATCGCGGACGAGGCGACGCCCGAGGACCTGGCCGGGATGGTCGAGGTCGTCCGCTCGGGCGGCGCGATCGGCGGCAGCCTCTACGACTGGGCGACCTCCCGGCCCGAGCAGTGGGAGGCGCTCGCCCCGCTGCGGGCCCTGCGCCCCGACGACGGCTGAAGGCGAGCGGTCAGGCCGCGGTGCCGGCGCCGACCACCTCGTCGCCGTCGTAGAGCACCACGCTCTGCCCGGGGGCGACGCGCCGCTCCGGACGGGCGTAGCGGACCGCCCCGGCCTCGACCGTGCACGGCCGCGGCTCGCCGTGGGCGCTGACCTGGGCGAGCAGCGGTCCGGCGACGGGACCGGCCGTCCAGGCGAGGTCCCCGAGCGGGGTGACCTCGGTGAGCAGGTCCGCCTTGCGGCCCACGGTGACCGTGGCGGCGGGGACGTCCACCGACACGACGTAGCGGGGGTCGCTGCCCCCGGACAGCCCGAGCCCGCGGCGCTGGCCGATCGTGACGAGCTCCACGGCGGGCACGTGGCCGAGCTCGGTGCCGTCGAGGTCCCGCACGACGCCCGCGGTCGTGGGCATCCGGTCACCGAGGAAGCGCTCCCGCCCGCCGGTGGCGGTGATGAAGCACACGTCCTGGCTGTCGGGCTTGCCGGCGGTCGCCAGGCCGAGCCGCGCCGCGTGGCCGCGCACCTCGGCCTTGGTCAGCCCCCCGATCGGGAAGCGGACCCTGGCCAGCTGCGCCTGGTCGAGCATGTGGAGCACGTAGGACTGGTCCTTGGCCCGGTCCGCGCCGCGGGCGACCCGGCGCGTGCCGTCGGACCGCTCGACGATGCGGGCGTGGTGCCCGGTGGCCACCGCGGTGAAGCCGAGCACGTCGGCCCGGCGCAGGAGCCGGTCGAACTTCACGTGCCGGTTGCACTCGATGCACGGGTTCGGGGTCCGCCCGGCCGCGTGGGCGGCGACGTAGGGGTCGACGACGTGACGGTCGAAGTCGTCGCCGAAGTTGAAGACGTGGTGCTCGATGCCGAGGCGGCGGGCGACGTGGCGGGCGTCCTCGACGTCGGCGACGGAGCAGCAGCCGGAGTCGGACTCGCCGCCCCAGAGCTTCAGCGTGACGCCGACGACCTCGTGGCCGGCCTCGACGAGGAGGGCGGCGGCCACCGACGAGTCGACCCCGCCGGACATGGCGACCATGACCCGCTCGCTCACGCCGGGCTCCCCGAGCGGGCCCGCACGTGGCGGGCGACGGCCGGCACGGCGGCCTCCGCGGCGGCGACGTCCTCCTCGGTGGTCGTCCAGCCCATCGACAGGCGGAGCGAGCCGGCCACGAGGTGGTCGGGCAGGCCGAGGGCGGTGAGCACGTGGGAGCGCTGCTGGGCCCCGCTGGCGCAGCTCGACGCCGCGGAGGCGAGCACGCGGTGGTCGTGCTCGAGGAGGAACAGGGCGGCCTCGCTGTCCACGTCCGGGAGGCACACGTTGACGATCCCGGGGACGAGGTGGGCGCGGTCGCCGTCGGGCGCCGCGCTCTCCACCGCGCCGTCGACCTCGGCCAGCACCGCCGAGGCCAGGCGGTCCCGCCACCGGGCGACCCGGCGAGCGAGCTCGTCCCGACGGGCGGCGGCACCGGCCGCGGCGACGGCGAAGGCAGCGGCGGACGCCACGTCGGGGGTGCCGCTGCGCCGGTCCCGCTCTTGACCCCCGCCGACCTGCTGGGCGGCGATGCGGACCCCGTCGCGCACGACGAGCGCCCCGATCCCCCGCGGCCCGCCGCACTTGTGCGCGGCGAGGGTGACGAGGTCGGCGGGTGCCGCCTGGTCGGCGACGTCGAGCCAGGTGAGGGCCTGGGCGGCGTCGGTGTGGAGGAGCGCGCCCGGGGCGCGCTCGGCCATGACGGCGCGCACGGCGGCCAGGTCCTGCACGACGCCGACCTCGTTGTTCACGAGGCCGATCGACACGAGGCGCACGTCGGGGGTGAGCGCCGCGGCGAGGTGGTCGAGGTCGACCTGACCGCGGCGGTCGACGGCGACGGTGGTGCCGCCGGCGGCGAGGACGGGGTCGAGGACGGCGTGGTGCTCGATGGCCGTGCAGACCGCGGTGCCGCCGTGGGCGGCGAGGACGCCGCGGACGGCGAGGTTGTCGGACTCGGTGCCGCCGCTCGTCCAGACGATCTCGCCCGGGCGGGCGCCGACGACGGCGGCCAGCGCCTCGCGGGCCTCGTCGAGCCGGTCCCGGGCCTGGCGGGCCAGGGCGTGGGCGCCGCTCGGGTTGGCGTACGTGTCCGCGAGGCGCGCCGCGAGGACCGCGGCGGCGTCGGGGTGCACGGGCGTGGACGCGGCGTGGTCGAGGTAGTGCCACTCGGCGGGCGGGCGCTCGGCAGGCATCGCTCAGGAGGGGGCGCGGAAGCCGCCCGGGGGCTCGTCGGCGGGGGCGGCCGCCGGCGGGGGCGGCGGGGTGGGACCGGCCGCCGGCGGGGGCGGCGGGGGCGCGACCGGCCCGCGGGGCGAGCTCGCCGGGGCGGGCGCGGATCGCTTCGGCGGGACCGGCGCGGCGGGCTGGTGCCGGCGCTGGTAGGCGGCGGCCACCGACTGGAGGAACAGGTCGGGCGTGATGCCCGGCGGCGGTCGGTGCGCCATCGCGGCGGCCAGCGGCGGGGCGATCCGCTGCGCCAGGTGGGCGCGGGCCTCCGGGGCCAGCTCGGGGAGGCGCAGCAGGTAGGACCGCACGAGCCCGAACTGGGCGGCGGTGACCGGGCTGACGTCGAGGCTCTGCGCGTAGGGCAGCAGCCCGGGCGGCGGGTTGAACCAGACGGCCTGCGCGGTGGGGCGGGCGGTGCGCTCCCGCAGCACCATGGTCCCGGCGAAGACGTCGCCGAGGCGCTGGCTGCGGGGGTTCAGCAGCGCGCTGATGGCGGCGACCATCCCGCCCGGCGGGAGCATGAAGTCGACGAGGCCGAGCGCGCCGCGGACGAAGGCGTGGCGGAACCCGATCGGGGCGCCCTCCACGGTCACGACCCGCAGCCCGAAGATCGCCTTGCCCGGGGACTGGCCCCGCATGAGCAGCTCGATGCCGATCGGGTACCCGAGGGCGACGAGCGCCACCGACGCGACCGTGAGGACGAGGGCCGCCGTCCCGGCGACCGAGAACAGGAGCACCCCGACGAGGATGAGGAGGTAGAGGGCCACCGCCTGGATGGCGAAGTCGACGGCCCGGGCGAGCCCGCGCGACGCGATGCCCGCGAGATCGAACTCGAGGACGACGGCCTCGGGGGTGACGATCCCGCGCTCGACGCTGCTCATCGCTGGGTACGGTACCGGCGCCGGGTCCTCCGTCCCCGGCTCACCTCGTGGACGTCGATCGCTTCATCGTGCAGAACCAGCCGGCGTGGGACCGGCTCGCCGTGCTCACCCGCGCGGCCCGGGGTCGGCCGACGCTGGCGCAGGTCGAGGAGCTCGTGCAGCTGTACCAGCGCACGTCGGCCCATCTGTCCCACGCCCGCAGCGAGCGGGCCGACCCGGCCCTCGTGGCCCGGCTGACCCGCCTCGTGGCCGACGCCGCGAGCACGCTGTACGGCACCCGCAGCCGCTCGGTCCGGGGCCTCGGGCGCTTCTTCACGACGACCTTCCCCGCCGCGGTGTGGCACGCCCGCCGCTTCGTGCTCGTCGCCGCGCTGCTGCTGCTCGTGCCCGCGTTCGCCGTCGGCACCTGGATCGGCGTGTCCGACGCCGCCCTCGAGGCGAGCGGCCCGGAGGCGGTGCGGGAGGCCTACGTCACGAGCGACTTCGAGGCCTACTACTCGTCGTCCCCGGCGGCCGAGTTCGCGTCGTCCGTGACGATCAACAACATCCAGGTGGCGATCCTCGCCTTCGCGGCCGGGGCCCTCTTGTGCGTGGCGACGGCGTGGATCCTGGCCTACAACGGCGCCAACGTCGGCGTGGCGGGCGGGCTGTTCGCCGCGGTCGGCGAGCAGCCGAAGTTCTGGGGGCTGATCCTCCCCCACGGCATCCTCGAGCTCTCCGCCGTGATCGTGGCGGCGGCGGCGGGGCTCGCCATCGGCTGGGCGGTCATCGCGCCCGGCGACCGGCCGCGGGGCCAGGCCCTGGCCGAGGAGGGGCGCCGCGCGGCCGCCGTGGTGATGGGCGTGGTCCTCGCGTTCATCGTCGCCGGCATGATCGAGGGCTTCGTGACCCCGAGCGGCCTGCCCACCTGGGCCCGGGTCGGCATCGGCACGGTGGCCGGCCTCGCCTTCTGGACCTGGGTCCTCGTCCTCGGCCGCCGGGCCGCGCTGCTCGGCTACACGGGCGCCGTCGGCGAGCACGACCGCCTCGCCCGCACCTCCGCCCTCCCCGGCTGACCCCGGCGTCGCCGGCGCGGGTGACGGTGCCCTCCGGGGACTGTCACACCCCATCCGTAGGGTGCGGTCATGGTCGCCGCGGTCGTCGTGCCGGGGGTGCGGACCCCGAGGGAGCAGGTGCTCGCCGGCGCGGCCGAGCAGGTCGAGGCCTGCGTCGGGGCGATGAACCTCGCCGTCGTCGGGGTGGTGCGGGCCATCCAGTCGTTCGTGGCGCACGACCTCGTGGGCGAGACCGGCGCCCGCAGCGTGACCCACTGGGTCACGGTGTTCGCCGGGGTGTCGCCGCGCCGGGCCGAGCGCCTGGTGCGCATCGCCCGCCGGGTCGATGAGCTCCCGGCCTGCTGGGCGCACTTCGAGGCCGGGCGGCTCACCGAGGACGCCATGGGCCTGATCGCCGAGCGGGTCCCGGCCCATCGGGACGCCGAGGTCGCGGAGCTGGCGCCGGCGATGCTCTACACGCAGCTGGCCCGCTTCCTGCGCTCGATGCCCGAGCAGCGCGAGCAGGAGCGACACGAGCTGCGCCAGCCTCGGATGCAGGTGTGCCAGCGGGACGACGGCTGGGTGACCGGCAGCTTCTGCCTCCCGCCGGACGACGGCGCGCAGCTCCAGCACGGGCTCACGCTCGCCCGCGAGGCCGAGCACCGCGACCGGCTCGGCGCCGACGAGACCGCTCGCGAGCGCCCCGGGCCAGCCCGCGAGCGTGCCGCGGCCGCCGCGGTGACGTGGGTCGACGCGCTGAACCGGCTCGTCAGCGAGGCGGTCCGCGGCCTCGACACCGAGGACCCCCGCACCGGGGCGCCGGGCGAGCGCACCAAGCTCGTGCTGCACGCCCACCTGCTGCCCGACGGCACCCTCACGCCCGCGCAGGTGGCGCTCGGACCGCGGCTGAGCCAGCACCTCTCCCGCTTCCTGGTGTGCGACAGCGACGTGCAGGCGGTCCTGCACCGCGAGGGCCGGCTCGTCGGGATCCTGCCCAGCCAGCGCACCGTCTCGCGGGCCCTGCGCCGGGCCATCGAGCACCGCGATCAGGGCTGCGTCCACCCGCTGTGCACGCAGCGCCGGTGGCTGCACGTGCACCACATCGTCCACTGGGCCGACGGGGGCCTGACCACGCCGTCGAACCTGGTCTGCCTGTGCCCGCGGCACCACCGGGCCCTGCACCGGGGCGAGCTGTCGATCCACGGCAGCCCCGAGCGCGGCACCCTCGAGGTCCGCGACGCCCGCGGCAGCCCCATCCGGACGCCCGACCGCGCCCCGCCCGCCGGCGACCCGCCGACGGGCCCCGGCCCGTTCACCCACCCGTCCGGCGAGCGCCTCCACCTCCACCTGGTCACCTGGCGCTGACGAGCGCGTGCGCCCTGCGCCGCGCTGCGGCACGCCTCGAGGATCCCCGCGCTGGTGCCCGCTCAGGCGGTCAGGGCGACAGCGGTCAGCGCCAGCGCGGTGACGACCGCGCCGCCGTATTGGCGGAGCCAGCGCCTCTCCCGGCCGTCCGAGCGGACGACCAGGACCTGGTGGGCCAAGCCGAGGATCAGGAGCACCACCTCGACCGTGAGCTCCGTCCAGCTCCGGGGCGTGCGGTCGGCGCCCGTCCCGCGGACGTTGCCGGCCAGCGCGATCGCGGTGGCCACGAGCGTGATCCACACCGTGAGCTGGCCGGCCAGGGCGACGAGGGCCCGGAGCGGGCCGCCGGCGAGGAGGTTCTCGCTGCGCAGCGGCGGGATGGCCCGGCGGATCGGGTAGCCGTGCTGCCGGAGCGCGGCGAGGACCTCGGCCAGCCCGAGGTCCACGGCGTCGTGGTGCATCCGGTAGACGGCGCCGAGCCCGCCGTGGAACGCGCCGACGGCGTAGGTGGACCGTGCGCCGTCACGGGTCCGCACGACGAGCGTGTTCAGCCTCGGCGTGACGCGGGTGACCTCGTCTCGGGGATGCGTCCGAGGTGCGCCTGACTCCGGCCGGAACGTGATGGCCCGCTCGTGGATGCGGAGGCGCCCGGCGTCAGACGCTCGGTGGGTGGCCGGCACCTCCATGGGCGCGCAGTCTGGCAAACCGTCCCGCCGCGCACCGGGCGCGCCGGCGATCGTCAGAGGCGGCCGGTGGCCTTGAGGTCGAGGTAGGTGTCGGCGAGGCGCGGGGCGAGCTCCCCGGCGGGGGCGTCGACGACCACCACGCCGAGTCCGCGGAGCCGGGCGATCGTGCGGTCGCGGTCGGCCAGGAGGGCGTTGGCGGCCACCGCCCGGTAGGCGCCGTCCACGTCGTCAGGGGGCGCGGTCGCCCAGCGCACGACGTCGGGGTCCCGCACCGCGGCCACGACCACCACGTGGTGGCGCACGAGGATCGGCAGGGCCGGGAGCAGCGACTCCCCCACCGCCTGCTCCACGAGGTCGGTGAACAGGACGATGAGCGAGCGGCGACGGAAGCGGGCGGTGACGTGGGTGAACGCCCCCTCGTAGTCGCTCTCCGCGAGCACGGGCTCGAGGGCGTACATGGCCTCGGCCACGGCGCCGAGCTGGGCCCGGCCGGCCCGGGCCGGGACGGTGGCCCGCACCCCCCGGTCGAACACCACGAGCCCGCAGCGGTCACCGAGGCGGGAGGCCACGGTGGTCAGGCACATCACGGCGTCCATGGCGTGCTCCACCCGGGGCACCCCGGCCACCTGACCGGCCATGACCCGCCCGTTGTCGAGCAGCAGGGTCACCGTCTGGTTCCGCTCCGCCCGGTAGGTCCGCACCATCGCCTTGCCGGCCCGCGCCGTGGCGGACCAGTCGATGCGGCGGACCTCATCGTCGACGCCGTACTCCCGCAGCTGGTCGAACTCGGTGCCCCCACCCCGCCCCTTGGCGGAGCGCAGGCCGACCTCGAGGATGCGGGCCCGGTTGAGGCGGAGCTCCGCCTCGGCCCGGCTGGCGAACACCGGGTGGACCTGGAGCACCGCGGGGAGGTCGAGCGTGCGCTGCCGGGCGCCGAGGCCGAGCGGGCCGTCGACGCGCACCACGAGGCGGCGGACCTCGAAGCGGCCCCGACGGGCGGGTCGGATCCCCGACTCGCCGTGGAGGGTCGCGCCAGCGGGGACGACGCCGTGGAAGCGGCGGTCGTCGGCCTGGAGCGACGGGGCCAGCTCGTCGGCCAGGGCGACGCGCACCGTCCGGCCCGTGGGGTTGCGGACGCTCCAGCGCACCTCGGCCGGGGTGCGCAGCACCACGACCGGCGGCAGCTCCCGCTCGATCTCCAGGGTGCGGGGGTCGACGGCCAGGAGCGCGTCGACGAGCGCCACGACGAGCAGCACGCCGTTCGCCACGAGGAGCGGCAGCCGGACCGCGTCGCCGGGCAGCACGAGCAGCGCGCCGGCGAGGAGCGCGGCGACGGCGGCGAGGCGGCGGGTGGGCAGCGGCACGCTCACCGGGCGGTGGACCCCCGGGCGGGCTCGGCGACGGCGGACGGGGCGGGCACGGCGCTCAGCGGGGCACCGGGACGGTGGCGAGGATGCCGTCGAGGACGGCGTCGGCGGTCACGCCCTCGAGCTCGACCTCGGGACGGAGCTGGACTCGGTGGCGGAGGGTCGGCTTGGCCATGGCCTTGACCTCGTCCGGGGTGACGAAGTCGCGGCCCATGAGCCACGCCCAGGCCCGGGCGGCGTGGAGGAGCGCGGCGCTGCCGCGGGGCGACACGCCGAGGGCCAGCGAGGGGGACTCCCGGGTGGCCCGGGCGAGGGCGACCACGTAGGCGAGGACCGGATCCTCGAGGCGGACGGCGGCCACCCCGGCGCGGGCGGCGGCGAGGTCGGCGGCGGTGGCCACCGGGCGCACGACGGCGGCGACGTCGTGGGGGTCGAGGCCGCGGGCGTGGCGGGCCAGCACCTCGTGCTCCTGCTCGGCCGTGGGGTACGGCACGAGCAGCTTGAGCATGAACCGGTCCATCTGCGCCTCGGGCAGCGGGTAGGTGCCCTCGTACTCGATGGGGTTCTGCGTGGCGATCACGAGGAAGGGGTCCGGCAGCGGGCGGGCCTGGCCCTCGACGGTCACCTGCCGCTCCTCCATGGCCTCGAGCAGCGCCGCCTGGGTCTTCGGCGGGGTGCGGTTGATCTCGTCGGCGAGGAGGATGTTCGTGAACACCGGACCGGGCCGGAAGTCGAAGGTGCCCGTGCCGGTCCCCTCGGCCCGGTAGATCAGCTGGCCGGTCACGTCCGACGGCATGAGGTCCGGCGTGAACTGCACCCGGTTCAGCTCCAGGTCGAGGGAGCTGGCCAGCGCCTTGGCGATCAGGGTCTTGGCCACGCCGGGGACGCCCTCGAGCAGGACGTGGCCGTTGGCGAGCAGGGCGACGACGAGCCCGGACAGGGTGCCCTCCTGGCCGACGACGACCTTGGCCACCTCCTCCCGGACGCGGAGGACGGCCTGGCGGGCGTCGGCGCTGGTGGGCTCGCTCATCGGGGGACCTCCTGGTCGAGCGTGGCGATGGATCGGGTGAGGGCGAGGAGCTGGTCCTCGCTCGTGACGGGGCGGTCGTCGAGCGCGGCGCGCACGTCCTCCGCGGGGAGGCCGGTGCGGTTGGCGACCTCGGCGGCGAGGCGGTCGGGCGGGGTGTCGGCGGGGAGCCCGAAGCGGCGGGCCACCCGTCGGCGGGCCTGGGTGCGCAGGATCTGCGCGGCGTCGGCGTGGGCCTGCGTGCGGGCGATGAGCTGCCCGGTGGCGGTGACGAGCTCGGAGCCGGCGACCTCGACCGGGAGCTGCTCGCGGACGGGCTGGCCGAGGCGGATGGCCCGCCAGATCGCGTAGAGCACGAAGGCCGCGGCGAGCTGGAAGAGGGCCCGCACGAGGCCTCGGGGGACGAGGTCGCCGAGGGTCTTGTCGCCGGCGGCGGCGGGGATCGGGGCGTCGACGAGCCGCACCCGCGTGCCCTCAGCGGGGGCGAGCAGGGCGACGGCGAGCATCGCGTTGTCCTCCTCGCCGAGCCGCTCGTTCGTGAGGAACCACGGGCTGCCGGCCGCGACGAGCTGGCCCTGACCGACGGCGGTCGCCCACACGTACCAGCCCCGGCTCTGGACGCCGCCGCACGAGCCGTCGGACCCGGCCCGCTCGAACAGCCACGCGTCGCCCGGGTCGATCTGCTCGACGTCGTCCAGGGCGGCGATCGTGCAGGTGCCGCGGCGCAGCACCTCGTCGGTCCGCACCCGGGTGGCCCGGCCGGGGGCGAAGGGCGAGTACGGGTCGGTGACGACGAGCGTGCCGCCGTCCTCGACCCACCGCTCGAGCGTCGCCCGGTCGTCCGGGGCGAGGCGGTCCACGAGGAGGAGGGCCACGTCGTCGTCGCGGTCGGGCAGGCCGCCGGAGAGCACGACGTCGGCGCCGACGCGATCCAGGAGCGACACCATGGCGCTCGTGCCGTCGGGCAGGTCCGAGCGGGGATCGAGAGGTGGGCCCTCGCGGCGTCCGGGCCCGCCGAAGAGCACGACGACGAGCAGGGCGCCGAGCACCACGAGCGCGCCGACGACGGCGCCGCGGGGCGGGCGGCGGCGCTCGCTCACGACGCCTCTCCCGCGGTCGTCGCCGGGGTCCGGTCGGCGGCCTCCGCCGAGCGCACCGCCTCGTCCAGCGCAGCGAACCGGGCCGCCTCGGCGGCACCGGTGTCGGCCGCGCCGTACCAGGCCCGCTCGAAGAGCTCGGTGGCCTCGCGCATGGCGGGCTCGGCGCCCGGGGCGCGGCGGCGGACGTCGCCCACGTACTCCCGGGCCGTGCGCCCGGCCCGCTCAGGGATCCAGCCCTTGGCGACGAGGTCCGCGACGAGCGCCCGGTGCCGGCACCGCAGCCCCTCCCGCCAGCGCCCCTCGGCTTCGAGCGACGCGGCCTCGGCCAGCCACTCGTCGCGGGTGCGGCTCAGCTCGACCATCGTCGACGCCCGCCGCGCCGGGGCCGACGGCAGCGACGGCATCCGCATCCCCCGCACGATGAGGACGACGATGCCGCCGATGACGGCGGCGAGGATCGCGAAGACGAGGACGGTGCCACCGGGCCCGCCGAACATGCTGCCGACGAGGTCGCCGAGGCGCTCGAAGAACCAGCCGAGGATCCGGTCGAGGAGCGGCTCGGTCGGCTCCCGGTAGCGGGGCTCGCGGAGGATGTCGTCGATCGCCTCGCGGACGGCGTCCGGGTCCGCCTCGGGCGGGGGGAGCTCGGCGAGCAGGGCGAGGAGGGGCACGTCAGCGGGCGGGCAGGACCTCGGCCGCCTCGAGCTCGAGGTCGAGGCCCTCGGTGCGGACCCGCAGGTCGAGGTAGACGAGCACCGTCGCCGCCGCCACGACGGGCATCGTGAGGAGGGAGCCGAGCACGTTGGCCACGGCGATGAGCACCCAGCCGGCCCCGTCCGTGCCCACCAGGAGGGCGAGGAGGGTCGGCAGCAGCCCGATGGCGTACCCGAAGAGGGTCGCCACGAGCCCGGAGAGGATCCCGAGGCCGAGCACGGGCCAGAACCGGCGGCTGGCCAGACGGGCGGAGCGGCGCATGGCTGCGACGGCCCCGAGGCCCTCGGCGCCGATGACGGGGGCGGTGACGAGGAACCACGTCATCGCGACGAGCGCCGGGAAGGCGAACAGGAGGAAGCCGACGCCCTCGGCCAGGTGGACGAGGAGCCAGGCGCCGAGCAGCGCCGGGGTGCGGGGCAGCGTGAGCCGGAGCAGGTCGCCGATCGACAGGTCCCGCCCCACCTGCCACGCGCCGACGAGCCGGGCCAGCCCCGCGGCGATGAACATCAGCGCCAGCGAGGGTCCCATCAGGCCGATGAGCTGGGCCGCGGTGCCGCCGCCCGAGGAGGCCCGGTCGAGGGCCTCCGTGTCGTTGGCCTGGATCACGTCGATGATCGAATCCCCGCCGAGCAGGTCCCGCTGGAACCACGACAGGAGGAGCTGGACGGGGAGGGCGAACACGGCGGTGTAGCCGAGGACGGTGGCCGGGGCCCGCTTCAGGACGTCGAAGGCGCCGTCGAGCACGTCCGACACCGTCATCGGGCCGAGCCGGGGCCCGGGCGCGCCCGGGCTCGGGGTCGGGGCAGGGGCCGCGGCCGGTCCTCCCGGGCGGGGGTCGCTCGAAGGCGCAGGTGCGTCGGGGGCGGCCCACTCCACGGCCCCTGTTCTACCGGGCGCACACCCCTCCCGCGGGCCGCGACACTGGAGCGGGCATGGACGGCTACGACGCGAACACCTACGGCGACCGCTTCGCGGACGTCTACGACGACTGGTACGCCGACGTCTCCGACGTCGAGGGCTGCGCCGACCACCTCGCCGCCCTCGTGGGCCGGAGCGGGGGCGGGCCGGTGCTCGAGCTGGGCGTCGGGTCGGGCCGGCTGGCCCTCCCGCTCGTCGAGCGGGGCCTCGAGGTCCACGGCATCGACGCGTCGGCCGCGATGGTCGAGCGGCTGGTCGCCAAGCCGGGCGGGGACCAGGTGCGCGTGACCGTCGGCGACATGGCCGCGCTCGCCCTGGCGGATGGGGCGCCGCCGTTCAGCGTCGTGTTCGTGGCCTTCAACACCTTCTTCAACCTGGCCACCCCGGAGGCCCAGGCCGGCTGCCTCCAGCGGGTGGCGGCCGTGCTCGCCCCGGAGGGCCGCTTCGTGCTCGAGGCCTTCGTCCCCACCACCGAGCCCCGGGCCGCCGCCGAGGCCTCCGTGGCCCCGCGGCACATCTCCGCCGACGAGGTCGTCCTCACCGTCAGCCAGGTCGACCACCGCACCCAGACGATCACCGGGCAGCACGTGCACCTCACCGAGGCGGGGATCCGGCTGCGCCCCTGGCACCTGCGCTACCTGACCCCGGAGCAGCTGGACGAGCTCGCGGCCGCGGCGGGGCTGGAGCTCGAGTCCCGGGCCGGCGGGTGGCGGGGCGAGCCCTTCGACGAGACGAGCGACGTGCACGTGTCGACGTACCGCAAGCGGGGTGCTCGGCAGCGATAGGGTCCGAGCGTGCCCGTCGCACCCAGCCGCTCGTGAGCCAGCTCCGCCTCAACCCGCTGACGGGCCGGTGGGTGACGATCGCCGTGGAGCGGGCCGCCCGCCCCGGCGAGCTGATCTCGCCTGAGCCCGCGCCCGTCGACGGCGGACCCCGCTCGTGCCCGTTCTGCCCGGGCAACGAGGAGGCCACGCCACCCGCCCTCGAGACCTACGGCCCGGGCGGCCAGTGGGTGGTCCGGGTGGTGCCGAACCTCTACCCGGCCTTCGAGGGCGACGAGCCGATGCGGGAGACCCGGCTCGGCCCGGTGTTCACCCAGGCCACCGCGAGCGGCGTCCACGAGGTCCTCGTGTTCTCCCCCGACCACCGGGGCAGCTGGGCTGATCTCGGGGACAAGGAGGCCGGGCTCACGATGGCCGCCATCCGGGACCGCATGGAGGCCCACGCCAGCAGCGGCACGATCCAGTACACGCAGGCCATCGTGAACGCCGGCCGAGCCGCGGGCGCGTCCCTCGAGCACCCGCACGGGCAGCTCCTCGGCATCCCGTTCGTGCCGGACCACATCGCGGAGGAGCAGGCCGGCTTCGCCCGCTTCGAGGGCGGCTGCCTGCTCTGCACGGTGCGCGACGAGGAGTCGGCCTCGGGGCACCGGACGGTCATCGAGACGGACCGGGTGCTCGTGGTGTGCCCGTTCTGGAGCGGGGCGCCCTTCGAGATGCTCGTGCTGCCCAAGGCCCACGCCGAGCACCTGGAGGGGGCGGCGCCGGCCGAGGTCGTCGCCGTCGGCCGAGCCATCCGCGACGCGCTCGTGAAGCTGCGGGCCCGCCTCGGCGAGGTCGCCTACAACATCGTGTTCCACACGGCCCCGCACCAGCACGGCGGGCCGTACCACTGGCACGCCCACGTCGTACCCCGCCTGACGAGCCTCGCCGGCTTCGAGCAGGGCACCGGGGTGATGATCAACATCGTGGCACCGGAGACTGCCGCGCGAGATCTGACGACCGCCTAGCCGCCACGCAACCGACCACGCACCAGACCCACTGGAGGGGGCTCGCGTGCTGTTCCCCACCGTCACCTTCGCCGTCTTCTTCGTGATCGCCATGGCCGTCAGCTGGCTGCTGCGGCCCACCTACCGCGTGTGGCTGTGGGTGCTGACGGTCATGTCGTTCGTGTTCTACGGCTGGGGGGACGCCCGCTTCGTCTGGCTGCTCGCCGGGTCGATCGTCGTGAACTGGGGCCTCGGCGAGGCGGCGCACCGGGCCATGGACGAGGACGGCGGAGCGACGGCGCGCTCGGTGCTGCTCGTGCGGGGGGCCGTCGTCGTGAACCTCGCGCTGCTGGGGTTCTTCAAGTACTACGGCTTCTTCGTCGACAGCATCGCCTCGACCCTGGACGCCATCGGGCTGTCCATGTCGCCGCCGGTGCTCGAGATCGCCCTGCCGGTCGGCATCTCCTTCTTCACCTTCCACGCCCTCAGCTACGTCATCGACATCGGGCGGGGCGACATGGCCCCCGTGCGCCTCGACGAGTTCGCGCTCTACATGTCGTTCTTCCCCCACCTCGTGGCCGGGCCGATCGTGCGGGCCAGCGAGCTCGTGCCCCAGCTGCGGGAGCCCTTCGACCCGCGGCGGGTCCGCTCGGCCGAGGCGTTCCGGCTCATCACCGCCGGCCTGTTCAAGAAGGTGGTGATCTCGAGCTACCTCGCCACCGAGCTCGTCGACCCGGTCTTCGGCGCACCCGGCGCCCACTCGCAGTGGGAGCTGCTCGTGGGCGTCTACGGCTACGCGATCCAGATCTACGCCGACTTCTCGGGCTACACGGACATCGCCATCGGCTGCGCGCTGCTGCTCGGGCTGCGCTTCCCCCAGAACTTCGACGCCCCGTACCGGGCGCTCTCGCTCCAGGACTTCTGGCGCCGCTGGCACATCACCCTGTCCCGCTGGCTGCGGGACTACCTGTACATCCCCCTCGGCGGCAACCGGGGCACCGTCCGGCGGACGTACCGGAACCTGTTCCTCACGATGGTGATCGGCGGCCTGTGGCACGGCGCGGCCTGGACCTTCGTGATCTGGGGCGCCCTGCACGGCGGGTGGCTGGCCGTCGAGCGGTGGGCCCGGGAGCGCTGGCAGGCGACGGGCATGGCCTCCCCCCTCCCGGCGCCGGCCAGCGCCTTCCTCCGGTGGGCCGTCACCTTCCACGTCGTGTGCCTGGGGTGGATCTTCTTCCGGGCCGACTCCTTCGGCACCGCCATGGACGTGATCTCCGGGATCCTCAGCGATCCCGGCCCCGCGCCGCTCGTCACCGTCCTCGTGCTCGTGACGATCGCGGCGTCCCTGGCCAGCCAGCTCGTCCCGCCGGCGGCCGTCACCCGCCTCGAGGACCGCTTCGCCGCCCTCGGCCCCCTCCCCCAGATCGTGGCCGTGGCCGGTGCCCTGACCGTCATCGACGTCCTCGGCCCCGACGGCGTCGCCCCCTTCATCTACTTCCAGTTCTAGGTCGCCATGTCCGACTTCCGCCCCTCCCACACCCCCCTCCGCGACGAGGAGCCGCGCCGCCGGCCGCAGCCGGGCCCCCGCCGGGCCCGCCGCGCGCGGCCCGGCGAGCAGCCGGCGGGGCGGGTGCTCGCGATCATCGTCGCCGGCCTCGCGCTGGCCGCGCTGATCAACGCCGACGCCCTCGTGGAGCGGGCGGAGCGCAAGCCCCTCGGCCCGGACCGGGACCGCTCGCTCGCCATCTGGCACCCGGTCCAGGACGTCTCCCACATCCTCCAGCTCCACCGGCTCCGGGATCTCGGCGACTGGCTGGTCGGTGGCGAGGACCCGCCCGCGGCGAAGGACCCGACGGGCTCGCCGGTGCTGCAGACCACGACGACCCTCCCGCCCGAGGAGGAGGAGGAGCCGGCCCTCGAGCTGCGCACCCCCACCGCCGAGGCCCCGCTGCGGGTCTTGATCGCCGGCGACTCGATCGTGCGGGACATGGGCGAGTCGTTCCTGCGCTTCACGGCCGACGACCCGCTCATCGCCCCGGTGATGCACTACGAGAACGCCACGGGCCTGACCCGGCCCGACTTCTACGACTGGCCGACCGCGCTCGTCCAGGACGCCGAGGCCAACCAGCCCGAGCTCGTCATCCTCATGTTCGGCGGCAACGACGCGCAGGCGATCGTCGCCCCGGACGGCACCGTCCACGACACGATCGACTCCCCCGGCTGGCGGGCCGAGTACGGCCGGCGGGTCGGCGGGGTCATGGACGCGCTGCGGACCGAGGGCCGGGTCATCGTCTGGATCGGTCTGCCCCCGATGCGCTCGGAGGGCTTCAACGGCCGGGCCGGGGTCATCAACGAGGTGGTCTCGGCCGCCGCCGCGGAGCGGGACTGGGTGCGCTTCGTCGACACCAGCCGGGTGCTCGGCGACGAGCAGGGCCGCTACGTGCCCCGCCTGCCCGGCGTCGACGGCGAGCTGCGCCAGGGCGACGGCATCCACCTGGCCCGGGCCGGCGCCGACGTCCTCGCCCGGCACATGCAGCAGGTGGTCGCCGATCTCCTGGCCGAGCTGGCTCCGGCGCCGACGACCACGACGACCGTCCCGGCGTCCACGACGTCTACCACCGCTGACGACGGCTGACGGGCCCGCCGGCGCGGGCGGTCAGGCGCGCGAGCGGAGCCGGGTGGCCGCCTCGTAGGCCACCCGCTTGGGCACGCCGAGGGCCTTGGCGACGGCGGCGGCCGCGTCCTTGGGGCTGTCGCCGGCGGCGAGGCGGGCCGTCACCGCGGTGTCGACGTCGTCACCGGTGGCGGCCGGCGCGGGCGGCGCCCCGCCGAGCACGACGACGAGCTCCCCGCGGGGCGGGTGGGCCTCGGCCCAGGCGAGGGCCTCGGCCAGCGTGCCCCGCCACGTCTCCTCGTGGAGCTTCGTGAGCTCGCGCCCGATGGCGACCGGCCGGTCCGGGCCGCAGGCGGCGACGAGGTCGGCCAGGGTGCGGGCCAGGCGGTGCGGCGCCTCGTAGAGCACGACGGTGCGGCGCTCGGCGGCCACCTCGGCCAGGCGCTCGGTGCGGCCCGAGCCCTTGCGGGGCAGGAAGCCCTCGAAGGCGTACCGACCCGTGGGCAGGCCGCTGGCCACGAGCGCCGTCACGGCCGCGGACGGCCCGGGGACGACGCGGACCTCGTGGCCGGCGGCGAGGGCGGCGGCGGCGAGGCGCTCGCCGGGGTCCGAGATGCCCGGCATGCCCGCGTCAGTCACGACGGCCACCTGCGCCCCCGCGGCCAGGCGGGCCAGGACGCCCGGGGTGGCCGCCTCCTCGGTGTGGTCGTTGACGACGATGAGCGGCGTGCGCTCGATCCCGGCGTGCTGGAGGAGCCGGCCGGTCCGCCGGGTGTCCTCGCAGCAGATGGCGTCGGCCTCCCGCAGGGCCTCGACGGCCCGGGGGGTGAGGTCGCCGAGGTTGCCGATCGGCGTGCCCACGAGGACGAGCGTCATCGGGCGTCCCGGCGCTCGAGCTGGTCCCCCACCCGGAGGCCCCAGCGGGCGACGGCCCCGGCCTCGGCCTCGATCACGGCGTGGGCCCGCGCGACGGCGCGGGTGAGGCGGTTCGGCCGGACGGTGGCCGTGCGGAGCACGGTGAGCTCCCGGTCGCACCAGATCACGTCGATCGGGAACCGCATCCCGAAGGTGTGCACCGAGCGGGCCGGCTCGAGGAGCAGCGCGCCCTCGATCCCGTCGCGCCCGAGGAGCCCGCGCCGGCGCGCGGATCGGGTCGCGGCCACCTCGAGCGACGCCAGCACCTCCCCGTCGCGCAAGAGCCAGCTCACCCGCCCCAGGCTAGGGCGCACCCGATCGGCGGTGGTCGGGCGGCGCCGTTGACAGCGGGCGCCGCCAGGGTGGACCCTTCGACTGTGGCGGAACCGGTGCCGGACTCGAAGCTCGTGACGATCGACCTCGGGCGGGTGGAGCAGCGCGCCCGGGAGGCGGCCGCGGCCCACGCCGCGGCCGTGGAGGAGCGGGACCGGCTGCTCGCCGTGCTCCAGGCCAAGGTCGACGAGACCGCCGCCCAGCTCGCCGAGGCCGAGGCCGCGCTGGCCGCCGTCCAGCAGGCGGCGCTGGAGTGCGGGCCGTTCATCCGCCCGGCCGCCGCCGAGGGCGACGACCCGGTGACCGCCCGCCTGGCCGAGGCCGCGATGCGCCTCGCCGCCCCGGACGAGGGGCCGGCCACCGAGCCCACCGTGGCCATCGACCTCACCGTCGGCGAGGGGCCGGCGCCCCGGCACCGGCGGCGGCGCATCCAGCGGATCGGCTCGGACCTGGCGGGCCTCACCACCCGCGACGCGGTGCGGGCCGTGCTCGAGGAGCGGGCCGGCGAGATGCTGTCGCTCTACACGCTCCACCGCGAGCTGCTGGCCCGCGGGTTCCAGGGGACCCACAACGAGGTGCACGCGGCGGTGTCCGAGCTGATGCGGTCCGGTGTGCCCGTGGAGCGGGTGGCCAAGGGCCACTACCGCCTCGCCGTCGACGAGCCGGCGGACACTCGCCAGCGCCACCCCGCCTGAGCGCGGCTCAGACGTTGAAGCGGATCTCCATCACGTCGCCGTCCTCGACGACGTAGTCCTTGCCCTCCACCCGGAGCTTGCCGACCTCCTTGGCCTTGGTCCACGAGCCGAGCTCGAGCAGCTCGTCCCAGTGGATGACCTCGGCCCGGATGAAGCCGCGCTCGAAGTCGCCGTGGATGACGCCGGCGCACTGCGGCGCCTTGTAGCCGGCCCGGAACGTCCAGGCCCGGGTCTCCTTCTCCCCGGTGGTGAAGAAGGTGCGCAGCCCGAGGAGCTTGTAGGCGGCGTGGAGGAAGGTGGGCAGCGCGCCCTCGCCGAGCCCGAGCGCCTCGAGCATCTCGGCTCGCTCGCTCTCGTCGAGCATCGCCGCCTCGGCCTCGAGCTGGACGCACATGCCGATGACCTCGGCCTTGTCCCCGAGCTCGGCCTGGACGGGGGCGATGACCGACGGGATGTCGTCGAGCTGGTCCTCGGCCACGTTCACGAGGGCGAGGACGGGCCGGTTGGTGAGCAGGAAGTACGGCTTCAGCAGCTGGCGGTCGTCGGCGGTGAGGTCGGACCGGTAGATCGGGGTGCCGGCCTCGAGCACGGCCTTGGCCCGGTCGAGGGCCTCCACCTCGGCGACGAGGGACTTGTCGCCCTTGGCCGCCTTGCGGCGTCGCTCGATCTGCTTCTCGACGGTCTCCAGGTCGGCGTAGGTCAGCTCCAGCTCCACCACGGAGAGGTGCTCGAGCGGGTCCGAGGGGCCGGGCACGTCGTCGTCCTCGAAGGCGCGGAGGACGAAGACGACGGCGTCGACCTCGCGGATGTGGCTGAGGAAGCGGTTGCCAAGGCCCTCGCCCTTGCTCGCGCCGGCGACGAGGCCGCCGATGTCGACGAACTGCACGGTGGCCGGCACGACGTTCTTGCTCTGGCTCATCTCGGCCAGGGCGGTGAGCCGGGCGTCGGGGACCTTGGCCACGCCCACGTTCGGGTCGGTGGTGGCGAACGCGTAGGGCGCCGCGAGGGCGCCGCCACCGGCCAGTGCGTTGTACAGCGAGGACTTCCCGGCGTTGGGAAGCCCGACGAACCCGAACCGCTCCATGGCGGTGCAGGGTACGGGGCGGTCCGCCACCTCCACGAACCTGGGCGCCCGATCCGGGCGGCGGCCGGTAGGTTGCCGCGGTGGCCGATGCCCCGATGTCCCCCGCCGAGGCCCTCGACCGGGTCGTCTACCTGAAGGACCGGGCCCTCGAGGAGAGCCGCCGGGTCATGGCGTACAGCCGGGCCCGGGACCTCGTGCTCGAGCTGGGCGACGAGGAGATCGAGCGCCGCCACGCGGCGGGGACCCTCCAGGACCTGCCCGGCATCGGGCCGTCCACCGCGAAGGTGATCTCGCTGGCCCTCGACGGCGGGATCCACGAGTACCTGGCCGAGCTCGAGGCGAAGACGGCGATCGACGTCGGCGAGGGCGCCGAGCTGCGGGCCGCCCTGAAGGGCGACCTGCACAGCCACACGACCTGGAGCGACGGCGGCTCGTCGGTCGAGACGATGGTGCGGACGGCGATGGCCCTCGGCCACGAGTACCTCGTCATCACCGACCACTCCCCTCGCCTGACCATCGCCCACGGCCTCAACCGGGACCGGCTCCTGGCCCAGCTCGACGAGATCGACGCCGTCCGGGAGAAGGTGGCGCCGTTCCGGATCCTCACCGGCATCGAGGTCGACATCCTCGAGGACGGCAGCCTCGACCAGGACGAGGATCTGCTCGAGCGCCTCGACGTGGTCGTCGCCAGCGTGCACTCGAAGCTGTCGATGCCCGCCCCCGAGATGACCCGGCGGATGGTGATGGCCGTGGCCAGCCCCCACGTGGACGTGCTCGGCCACTGCACCGGCCGCAAGCTGGTGGGTCGGGGCCGGGCCCAGTCGAGCTTCGATCCCGAGATCGTGTTCGCCGCCTGCGCTCGCTTCGACACGGCGGTCGAGATCAACTGCCGTCCCGAGCGCCAGGACCCGCCGGAGGAGCTCCTCCAGATGGCCCTCGACTGGGGCTGCAAGGTCTCGATCGACACCGACGCCCACGCGCCGGGGCAGCTCGAGTGGCAGGCCTACGGGTGCGACAAGGCGGCCCGGCTCGGCATCGAGCCCGAGCAGATCATCAACACCTGGGACGCCGACGAGCTCGTGTCCTGGGCCGCCGCCCACCCCACGGCCTGACCCCGCGTCCGGTCCCGCCAGGGACCCTTGACCTCAACTGCACTTGAGGTCATACGGTCGCCCCATGGCCCCCACCACGACGATCCGCCCCGCCTCCGACACCCTGCACCGCGTGCTCGACGAGGAGCTCCAGCTCTCCCCCAGCTTCCGCCAGCGCTACAGCAACCACCTGGCGATGATGCTCGTGGCCCTCGACCAGATGGGCGCGCCCGCCGAGCGGCTGACCCGCGTCCTCGAGCGCCACCTCGCCTCCGCCCACGAGCCCCGCCTCGACCGTCCCGCCCTCGAGGACCGCATCGCCGAGGTCGCCCGCGACGGCGTGGACGCCACCGTCCGCCGGCGGGTCCCGGCGCTCGCCCACGCCCCGGACACCGCGCTCTTCCACCCGCTGATCCGCCTCGCCTACGCCCTCGACGCCGGGCACGAGGGCCAGGTCGCCGCCGCGCTCCTGGACTGGGAGACCCGCCTGCACCACTACCCGGCCCCGGAGGCCGCGGCGGGCGAGCGCACCCTGTGGGACGTCGCCGACGCCCTCAGCGCCCAGCCGGCCGGCACCTGGTCGAGCGCCGACCTCGGCGAGGTCGCCCGCCACCCCCGCCTGGCCGAGGCGCTGGACGGCCTCGACGTCGAGGGCCTCGACGTCGACACCGTGGTCCGCTTCGCCCTCGACGCCCACGTGGCCGCCGACAGCTTCTACACGCTGCACCTCGTGACCGGCGCCCGGGCGCTCGAGCGGGTGTCCCGCCTCGTCGACCCCGCGACCACCCACCAGATGGTGGCGGCCGCCGCCCAGGCGATGGTGCTCGCCTATGCCGCCTCGGGGGCGCCCCGGCTGCTCACGGTGGCCGAGCTCGAGGGCCTGCGCCGGCTCTCGCTGCCGTCGGTGGCGGAGGTCGAAGCCCGGGCCGTCGTCAGCTCGGACGCCCACGTCGTGAAGCTGGCCAACGTCGCCCTCGTCGAGGAGCGCCGCACCGGGGACCCGCTGTACCGGTACGTCGCGGCCCGGGTCGTCGACCTGCTCTGGCGGGACCCGGCGGCCTGAGCGCACGCGGGACGGGCGGGCCCGGACTGGAGCCCGGTCGGCGCCGGCCGGTAGCCTCGACGCCCTATGTCGAAGCGCACCAAGAAGGCCACGCTCCGGGCTCGCAAGAAGAAGGCCAACCACGGCCGCAAGCCCAACCGGGGTCGCAACTCCTAGCTCTCCTGCTGGCGCCCCCGTCGGCGCCGCGGTCAGCGCAGGGTGGTCCGCAGGGCGTGGTTGGCGGCGTGGAGGCCGCACATGCCGTGCACGCCGCCGCCGGGCGGGGTCGAGGCCGAGCAGATGAAGTACCGCGGGTTGCCCGTCCCGTAGGGGCGGGCCGTGAGCCCGGGGCGCAGCAGCAGCTGCAGCCCGCCGTGTGAGCCGCCCGCGATGTCCCCGCCCACGAAGCTCGGGTTGTAGGCCTCGTACTGCACCGAGTCGATCGTCGCCTTGGCGAGGACCAGGTCTCGGAACCCGGGGGCGAAGCGCTCGATCTGCGCCTCGATGGCGTCGGTCATGTCCCGGGTGGACCCGTGGGGGACGTGGCAGTACGCCCACAGCGTGTGCTGGCCCTCCGGGGCGCGCCCGGGGTCGGCCAGGCTCTGCTGGCCCACGAGGACGAACGGGCGGTCCGGGTGCCGGCCGGCGACGACGGCCGCCTCCCCAGCGGCCACCTCGTCGATCGTGCCGCCGAGGTGGACGGTCGCCGCACCTCGGGCCGGCTCGTAGGTCCACGGCACCGGGCCGGACAGCGCGAAGTCGACCTTGAACACGCCCGGCCCGTAGCGGAACCGCTCGAAGCGGCGCCGGTTCGAGGCCGGGAGCTCGTCGCCGCAGATGGCGAGCAGCTGCCGCGGGGTGACGTCGAACAGGACGGCCTTGGCCGGCGGGAGGTCGGCCAGCGAGCGGACCATGCGGCCGGTCTCGATCGTGCCGCCGAGCGAGCGGAGCTTCGACGCCATCGCGTCGACGATGGCCTGCGAGCCACCCCGCGGCACCGGCCAGCCGGCCACGTGCGCGGAGGCGAGCAGCATGATGCCCATCGCCGTGGTCAGCGGTCGCGACAGCGGCAGGAACGAGTGCGCGGCGCACCCGGCGAGCAGGGCTCGGGCCTCGTCGGTCTTGAAGGCCTTGGCCGCCCAGGTCGTGGGCGGGAACCCGCGCAGCCCGAAGCCCATCAGCGCCAGCGGGTGCTTCGGCACCCGGACCACCGGGCTGAGGGCCACCTCCCCCACCGCGTCCCAGTTCCGGGCCGCCCAGCCGACGAGCTGGTCCCAGCGGCGCCCGTCCACGCCGAGCTCGGCGATCGCCGCGTCGAGGTCCCGGTGGAGCACCGCCCCCCGGTCGCCGCCGAGCGGGTGGGCCAGCGGGTGGGGAGCGTGGAGGAGCTCGAGGCCGTGCTCCTGGAGGCCGGCGAAGGCGAAGAACGGCGACACCGCGGCGAGCGGGTGGATGGCCGAGCAGACGTCGTGGTGGAAGCCCGGCAGGGTCAGCTCCGCCGTGCGGGACCCGCCGCCGATGCGCTCGTGCCCCTCGAGCACGAGCACCGATCGGCCCGCCTCGGCGAGGGTGAGGGCAGCGGCCAACCCGTTGGGGCCGGCTCCCACGACGACGGCATCGATCATCGGGTCAGCCTACGAGCGAACCGGGACCTCCCGGGGCCGGTCGGAGCGACCTGGGGGCGCGACGGGCCGCGTAAGGTCCCGCAGATGGGAGTGACCATCGACGAGATCCTCGTGGGCGATCCGCCGGAGGCGTGGGCGGCGGCCGGCTACGCGGTGGACGACGACGGCACCTGCCGGATCGGCCACGTGCGGGTGCGCCTCGTGGGCCGCGACGGCGGCAAGCGGATCCTCGGGTGGTCGCTGCACGATGCGCCGCCGGCCCGCCTGGCCGACGGGGTGCTCGACGGCATCCCCACCACCGCGTCCGACGCCGAGCCCTGCGAGCCGGCCGAGCACCCGAACGGCGCGCAGCACATCGACCACGTCGTGCTGCTGTCGCCGAACCTGGAGCGCACGATCGAGGCCCTCGCCGGCCTCGGCGTGGTCCCCCGGGGCGAGCGCCGCACCGACACCTACGGTGCCCCGATGCGCCAGGTCTTCTTCCGCCTCGGGGAGGTCATCCTCGAGCTCGTCGGCGGCGAGGAGCCCGGCGAGGGCGACCCGGGGTTCTTCGGCATCGCCGTGACCGTGGCCGACCTCGACGCCACGGCGGCGCTCGTCGCCCCGCACATCGGCGAGATCAAGGACGCCGTCCAGGAGGGCCGCCGCATCGCCACCCTCCGCCACCGCGAGTTCGGCATGTCGGTGGCCACGGCGTTCATGTCCCCCGAACCCCGCCCCTAGCGCCGACCCCCCCCCCTAGCGCGAACTCGTCGACGAACGGCGGCGTTCCTGCTGCTTTTCGTCGACGAGTTCGCGTCTGACGAGCGGCGCGGTGGCTCGTGGGGCACCATTCCGGGATGCTGCTCGCTGCGCTGCTCGCCGACGTCCCCCTCCTCTTCGCGGACATCGCGCCGGAGGCGGACGACGAGGGGTTCGCCCCGGCCCTGGCCGTGGCGATCGTGGCGGTGGTCATCGTGCTCGTGGTCGTCGGCGTGGTCCGGCGCTCGAAGCGCGGCGGCTGACCGCCCTCCCCCGCCCGCCTGACCCGTGCCCGCCGCGGACGACTACGCCCTCGCGCTCGCGCTGACGCTCGTCCTCGAGGTCCCGGTGTGGACGGCGCTCCTGGTCCGGCCGGGCGGGGTGCGGGCCCGGGCGGCGCTGCGGACGGCGGCCCTCGTCAACGTCGTGAGCCACCCGCTGGCCTTCCTCGCCGGCTACCCGCTGCTGCGGGGCCCGCTGGGCGACGGGCCGGCGCTCGTCGCGGTGGAGGTGGCGGTGCTCGTCGGGGAGGCGGCGGTGGCCGCCCGCCGTCACGGCGACGTCGTGGCGGCGGTCGTGGCGAGCGCGGTCGCCAACGTGCTCTCGCTGACGCTCGGCGTGGTGCTGCTCGGGTAGGCGTCGATCCCGAAGCGGCGGGGTCGGGCCGCGCTCGGTGCCGCGCCGGCGGCGCGGGTCCCGAAGAGCCGGTCCCACACGGGCAGGACGAGGGCGAGGTTCGCCGCGTGGCCGTCGACCTCGTGGTGGGTGCGGTGGTAGCGGGGCGTGGCCACGAGGTGGTCGAGCCAGCGGCCCGGGACGTGCACGTCGGCGTGGGCGAACAGGGCGACGAAGGTGACGGCCGCGGCGGCGCCGGCCACCGCGCCCGTGCCGACCCCGACCGCGGCCGCCGCCGCGTAGGGGACGGTGAGGTCGAGGGCGGCGTTCACCGGGTGGAAGCGCATCGCCGTCCACCAGCGCACGTCCGTGGCCCGGTGGTGGGCGGCGTGCACCCGCCACAGCGGCCCCCAGCGGTGGGCGGCCCGGTGCAGGCCGTAGGCGACGAGGTCGACCACCGCGAGCGCGACGAGCCACCGCAGCGGCGCCGGCAGCCGGCCGACGACCGCCGCCGCCGGGGTCGCGCCGTCCAGGCGCACGACGAGGCCCGCGGTGAGCGCGCCGACGACGGGCGCCACGACCACGTACACGCCGAGCCAGCCGAGGTGGCGTCGCCGCTCCGCCGGGTCCCGTCGGGCGCGGCGCAGCACCTCCGGGTTGGCGTGCTCGGCCAGGGCCAGGAGGGCGCCCACCACCGCGAGGGTGACGACGAGCTCGCCGTGCTCGGCCAGCGCCCAGCGCTCCACCCCCTCAGTGTGGCCCACGAGGTTCGCCGCCCGGGCGCGCCACAGCCCGGACGGCGAGGTCCGGGCCGTGACGCCTGGGAGGTCGGGGCCTACGGGCGGAGCCGGGGCGCCCGAACGGCGGCCGAGGTCGACCGGCGGCTGCCGGCGATCAGGGCCGCCCCGAGGAGCAGGAGGCCACTGCCGAAGGCGGTCAGCCCGGTGGTCGCGGTGCCGGTCCGGGGCAGGGTGCCGGTGGTGGGCACGGCCTGGGCACCGGTCCGCAACGGGGCCTGCGGGGTGCGGGGCGTGCCGCCGGCCCCCGGGCCGGTCGGCGGCGTGGGCGGGGTCGTCGGCGTGCCCCCCGCATCGGGGTCGGTCGGACCCGGCGTGGGCGTCGGGCCCGGTGCGACGAGCTGGCCGGCGGGCCGGGTGATCGTGAAGCTCATCGGCGCGCTGCGGTCGACGCCGCCGTTGTCCGTGCCGCCGTCGTCGACGGCGGTGACCGTGACGGTGGCGGTGCCGGTGGCGCCCGGCGCGATGGCGTAGTGCAGGTCGCCGTCGGCGTCGATGAAGGGCGGGAGGCTGAACGCCAGCCCGGGCCCGGCCACCACCTCGTAGGTCACGGTCTGGCCCGCCTCGTCGGCCGGGCCGGGCGCGGCGGAGGCGAAGCCCACCACGGACTGCGATCCGTCGGAGGTGACGATCAGGTCGCTGCCGATGGACAGCGTGGGGGCGTCGTTCACGGGCAGGACCGTGATGCGGAACGGGAACGACGGGAAGCTGCTGAGGGTCGAGTCGAAGGACTGGATCTGCGCCGTGATCGAGCCGGAGCAGTTCGGGACGAGCGCGAACGTCATCGCACCGATCACCTCGTTGCCGAACCCGGAGGGGCGGGAGGCGAACGACTGGCTCGCCCAGTCGCAGCCGCCGTGGCTGGTCACCCCCGAGCCGATCGTGACCCAATCCTCGGTGTCGGCGTCCCAGCCGATGGCGACGTCGACGGTGATCGGACCGGCGTCCTCGAGGATCGTGATGCCGTTGAGGAGCTCGGTCTCGCAGTCCACGGCCACGACCCCGGCCGGCCAGGTGCCCGGCGCCGGGCAGGCCGCCTGCCGGGCCTGCGGAGCCTCACCGGCCGCGTGGGCGGGACCGGCGGGGAGGGCGATGGCGGCCAGGCCGGCCACGGTCGCCGCCACCCCGGCGCGGCGGCTGGTGCGTCGGGTCATCACTTCGGCGACACCACCAGACCGACGAAGGTCACGCTGCTGCTGTCCGCACCGATGGTGCCGCCCAGCATGAGCTCGTCGTCCTCGTACATGATCGTGCCGTTCAGGTCGGCGCCGGAGCCACCCAGCATGCGGGCCGTCTCCTCGAGGCCAGCGCCGCGCGCGATCTGGTCGAGGCCGTCGAGGGCGTCCTCCGGGCTGCCCGGCGCCTCGACGGCGATCGAGTAGGACATGCCGGCCTCGACGCGGACCTGGGTGACGTGCACGACCTTCCAGCTGCTCGGGAGCTGGACCCGGTCCGGCCACTCGTCGGGAAGGTCCATCGCGGGCGTCTCCTCGCGCTCGTCGCCGTCCTCCAGGTCACCGAGGGCGAGGTCGGCGAGGTCCTCGTCGTCGATCAGGTCCTCGACGATCGAGCGGACGTCGTCGCTGGCGCCGATGTCGTCGAGGATGGAGTCGGCGACGTCCTTCGTGCCGCGCGCGGCGTCATCGTCGTCGCCGCCGCAGGCGGCGAGCAGCAGGCCGGCCGCCACTCCGGCGGCGAGCATTCGGGTGCGGGCGGGGTGCATCGGTGGGGTCTCCTCAGGTCGACGGGCTGTCGTGCCCTGACGATGCGGGAACCCGCCTCGCGCCTCCATGAGCAGTTTCTGCTCAGGTGCGCCGTCTGTGCTCAGGGACCTCCCCGAGCGGCACTACGATCCCGCCCGGCGTGGTGCGGGACGAGTGGCCCTTCGTCGGGCGAGACGGTGAGCTGGGCGACCTGCGGGCCCAGCTGGGCGGGGCGTCGCCTCGTCCGCTGCTGCTGACCGGCCCCGCAGGCGTCGGGAAGTCCTGGCTGGCCCGCGAGCTCGGCGACCGGCTGGCCGGAGGCGAGCGGACGGCCGTCCGCCTGCACGCCAGCACCGCCCTCCAGCCGGTCCCGCTCGGGCTGCTCGCCCCGCTGCTCATCGCCCTCGACGTCGAGGTGGCGGGCGGGGCGGACCTCGAGCTGGTGACGACGGTCGAGCGGGCGCTGCGGGAGCGACCGGGCGAGGTGGTCGTCGTCGACGACGTCCCCCACGCCGACACGGCCTCCGTCGCCGTGCTCGCCGGGATCCTGCACCGGCGCCTCGCCACGGTCGTGCTGACCGCGCGCGAGGGCGAGGCCCTCCCCGACGCCGTCGCTCGTCTCGTGGACGAGGGCACGGTCGACGTCGTCACCGTCGCCCCGTTCGGCCGCGAGGACACGGCGGCGGCGCTGCGGGCTGCGCTCCGCGGCCCCGTCGACCCGGTCACCTCCCGCATCCTCCACATCGCGAGCGGCGGCAACCCGCTGTTCCTCCGCGAGCTGGTCCGGGGCGCGCAGGAGCGCGGGGCGTTCGCCGAGGGCTCCCACGGCGCGGTCCTCACCGACCCGGTGCCGAGCCGGCGGCTGCTCGACCTGCTCGGCGAGCGGTTCGCGCGGGTCTCCGACGAGCAGCGGGAGGTCCTCGAGCTCCTCGCCGCGGGGCAGCCGCTCCCGGTGGCGGCGCTGGCCGTGGACGTGGTCGAGGCGCTGGAGGCGGACGGGCTCGTCCGCACGGGCGACGAGGCGGGCGCGCTGGCGGCCTGGCTGGCCCACCCCATCTACGACGAGCTGCTGCGGGAGTCGACGCCTCCGCTGCGGTGGCGCCGGCGGCTCGTGACCGCCGCGGGGGCGGTGGCGGGCGCGGGCGACGACGGCCACATGCGGGCCGTGTCCATGCGGGTCGCGGCCGGCGAGCCGGTCCCGGCCGAGGACCTCGTCCGGGCGGCCCGGCGGGCCTACGCGCTGCTCGACATGCCCCTGGCCCGCGACCTCGCCGAGCAGGCGCTGCGGGCCGAGCGGCGCAGCGACGCGCTCGTCGTGCTCGGCGCGGCGTCGTCGCAGACGGGCGAGGACGCCGAGGCCGAGCGGCTCCTGCGGGAGGCGCTGGCCGCCGCCGCCGACGACGAGATGGTCGTCCGGGCCGCCCAGGCCCTCGGGATGCACCTCGCCGTCCGGGCCGGGCGGGCCGCCGAGGCGGTCGCCGTGGTCGAGGAGGCGCGCGCCCGCGTCGCGGACGGGACCACCTGGGCCGACTTCCTCGACGCCGACGTCGTGAAGTGGCGGATGATGTCGGGCCAGGGCCCCGGGGAGGTCGCCGCGCCGTCCGCGGAGGACGGCGTCGGCCGCCTGAACGGGCTGCTCATCCAGGCCCTCGTCGCCGTGATGAGCGGACGGCTGGCCGAGGCCGCGGCCTCCGTCGAGGAGGGCCTGCCGCTGGCCGAGGCGCACCGGGACGTGATCGGCCACGCCACGGAGCTGCTGCTCCTGTCCCGCTTCCTCACCCTGGTGTTCGGGGGCGACATCGCCGGCGGGCGCGCGCTCGTGACCCGGGAGCTCGGCAGCGCGGCCGACCGCCAGGAGGTCCCCGTCGGCATGTGGCGCTACGCCCAGTCCGTGCTCGAGCTCCACACCGGGGAGGCCGGCGCGGCGGAGCGCAGCGCCCGGGACGCCATCGAGATGCTGGCGTGGCGCGACTTCACCGGCCTGCGCCCTTCGGCCCGCGCGGTCCACGCCACCGCCCTCGCCCAGCTGGGGCGCCGGGCCGAGGCGCTCGCCGCGCTGGACGAGATCGACGAGCTGGCCCTGGTCGACCAGAAGGTCGCCATGCAGGAGGGGCAGGCCCGGGCGTGGCTGCTCGCCGCGGACGGACGCCTCGACGACGCTGCCGCGCTGCTGGCCGAGCGGGCCGCCCTCGGCATCGAGAGCCTCCACGCCTACCTGGGCGCGCTGACCGCCTACGAGGCGGTGCGCATGGGCCGCCCGGAGCCGGTGCGGCCCCTGCTCGCCGGCCTCGCCGAGTCCGTGGAGGGCGACCTGGTCGGCCCGCTGGCCGCCCACGCGACCGCCCTCGCCGCGCAGGACGCGCCCGCTCTGGTGGCCGCCGCCGGCGCGCTCGAGGCCATCGGCATGCGCATCGGCGCCGCCGACGCGCTCACCCAGGCCGCCGGCGTGCTCGAGCGCAGGGGCACGCGGGAGGACGCCCGCAAGCTCCGGCAGCGGTCGACCGTCGTCGCCGAGGGTCTCGACGGCTGGCGGGCCGGTCGGGCGGCGGAGATCCCTGCGCTGACCGCCCGGGAGCGGGAGGTGGCGGTCCTCGCCGCCCGCCGCCACCGCAGCCGCGAGATCGCCGAGCGGCTCGGGCTGTCGGTCCGCACCGTCGACAACCACCTCACCCGGGCCTACCGGAAGCTCGACGTGGTCAACCGCGACGGCCTCGCCCGGGCCCTCGTCGACCTCGGGCTCCTCACCGCGGACGACCTCGGGCCCGCCACCCGCTGACGGCGCGGGTGCGATGATCGGTCCGATGGCTGACGACGAGCGCTGCCCCTGCGGGTCCGGGTCGACCTTCGGCGCGTGCTGCGGTCCGATCGTGCGGGGCGAGCGGCCGGCGCCGACGGCCGAGCGGCTGATGCGGTCTCGGTTCACGGCGTTCGCGACGCGCGACGAGGGGCATCTGCTGCGCTCCTGGCACGAGTCCACCCGCCCACCGTCGGTCACCTTCGTGCCCCTGCAGGAGTGGACCCGGCTCGAGGTGCTCGCCACGATCGCCGGCGAGCTGCTCGACCAGGAGGGCGAGGTGGAGTTCCGGGCCCACTACACCCGACGGGGCAAGGCCGGCGTCCTGCACGAGCTGAGCCGCTTCGTCCGCGACGACACCGGCCGCTGGGTGTACCTCGGCCCCGTCGACGCCGAGCTCGACTGACCGGGCGGGGCTAGCCCTCGGCGCGGGCGTCGAGGGCGGCGATGCTCCGCTTCGGCGCGGTGAGGCGGTAGGAGGCGTCGAGGAGCTCGATCACCTCGTCCCAGTCGGTGCGGTCGTCGAGGTCGACGCCGATCCAGCCGTAGGCGCCGAGGTAGGCGGGCACGAAGACCCGGGGGTCCTCGAGGAGCGCCTGCTGGTCGTCCGGGTCGGGCAGCACGACGAGCGCGGTGGGGTGCTGCACCCACTCCCCGTCCACCCGCACGGAGGCGCCGTAGTAGGCGAACACCTTCTTCGTGAAGAAGGCGGGCCGGCCGTGCGACACCTTCTCGGCCGCGTCCGGGAGCCCCAGCGCGAGCTCCCGCACCCGCCGGAGGACGGGGTCGTCGTCGTCGAACATCTTCGGGTGCGCCACGGGGCGCAGGCTAGGCCTCGAGATCGGCGCGGAGGCGGTCGAGCAGCGCCACGGCGCTCGTCGCGTACTCGCTGATCCAGCGGTCGTGGACGTGCTTGATCGGGAGCGCGTTGAGGTGGTTCCAGCGCTCGCGCCCCCGGCGCTGGGGGATGACGAGGTCGGCCTGCTCGAGCACCCGCAGGTGCTGCATGACCGTGCAGCGGTCGAGCTCGGCGAGCTGCGCGCACAGGTCGCCGGTGGTGCGGGGGCCGTCCCGGAGCAGGTCGAGGAGGCGGCGGCGGGTCGGGGACGCGAGGGCCTTGAAGACGCGGTCCTCGTCGACCGACTCCTCGCTGCCCCTTGCCGACGACATGTTATGAAACTACAACATGTCTATGACCGACAGCGGAACCAGCGGCCCGCGCTTCCAGGTGGCCGGGCGCATCGCCAAGCCCGTGCACGAGGTGTTCGAGGCCATCGTCGACCCGGACCAGCTCTCCGGGTACTTCACGACCGGCGGCGCCGCGGGCCGGCTCGAGACGGGCGCGACCGTCCAGTGGGAGTTCGCCGACTTCCCCGGCGCCTTCCCCGTCGAGGTGGTCGAGGTCGTGCCCGACCAGCGCATCGTCCTGCGCTGGGAGGCGGCGGACACGAGCGACGACCAGGCGCGCCAGACCACGGTCACCATCGAGCTGGCGCCGCTCGAGGACGGCCGCACCCTCGTCACGATCGCCGAGGAGGGCTGGCGCGACACGCCGGAGGGCCGGACCGCCGCCTTCGGGAACTGCGAGGGCTGGACGGCGATGCTCATCCACCTCAAGGCGTGGATCGAGCACGGCCTCACCCTGCGCGAGGGCTACTACGTCTGACCCGCCCCGGCGCCCCGCCGCCGGTCCCTAGCGTGGGGGCATGACCGACCTGGCCCGCGCCGTCGGACGAGCCCTCGGGTCGCCGGTGACCGCCAGCAGCCGCGTGCACGGCGGCGACGTGGCGGCGGCCTTCCGGATGGACCTCGCTGACGGCCGGCGGGTGTTCGCCAAGACCCACCCCGCGGCCCCACCGGGGTTCTTCACGACCGAGGCGGCCGGCCTCACCTGGCTGCGAGAGCCCGGCGTCGTGCCGGTTCCCGCGGTGCTCGCGGTCTCCGACGGCGATCCCGGCGCCGGCGAGCCCCCGTTCCTCGTGCTCGAGTGGATCGACGAGGGTGGCCGGGCCGCCACCGACGAGGTCGCCTTCGGGCGGGCCCTCGCGGCGCTGCACCGCGCCGGCATGCCCTGCTTCGGCCGTCCCGACCGGCGCACCACGGGCAGCCGGGGCCTCCCGAACGAGCCGTGCGAGACGTGGGCCGAGATGTACGCCACCCAGCGGATGGCGCCGCTGGCCCGCCTGGCCCGTGACGGCCGGGCCCTGCCGGAGGCCGCCATCGCCGGGCTCGAGCGCCTCGACGCCGACCGCCTGGCCGAGGTGGGCGGCCCGCCCGAGCCCCCCGCCCGGCTGCACGGGGACCTGTGGGCGGGCAACCGGATCGTCGACCGGCAGGGCCGCAGCTGGCTGATCGACCCCGCCGCCCACGGCGGGCACCGGGAGTTCGACCTCGCGATGATGCGCCTCTTCGGGGGGTTCGGCCCGGCCTGCTTCGCCGCCTACGCCGAGGCCCACCCGCTGGCCCACGGGTGGGAGGAGCGGGTCGCCCTGCACCAGATCGCGCCCCTCGTCGTGCACGCGATCAAGTTCGGCGGCGGCTACGTCCCCGCCGCCGTCGACGCCATCGCCCGCTACGCGTGAGCCCTCGACCGGCCGTCGGCGCGTCGATCGGCGACGTCAGAGGTCGAGGAGGAGGGCCAGCTCGACGTCGAGGTCGTCGCCGGCCTCGGCGCCGACGCGCTGGCGCACCGCCTTCTTCACCGGCAGCACGAAGCTGCCGTTGCTGGGGAAGATCGACGTCCGCCACGTCGCCGGCCCGACGGTGACCTCCACCCGGACCGACCCGAACCCGCGGCGGACGCCCTCGGTGATGGCGAGGATCTCGTCCGCCTCGTCCTCCGGGAGGGTGACGAAGTGCCAGGTGCTGTCGTCGCGCCCCTCCCAGATCCAGAGCGGCGCGGTGAAGCGGTACCGGTGCGAGGTCACCGCCCCACCATGCCAGCCCCCTGCGACAGCCGAGCGGCGCCCGCCGGCGCCTGTCCTCCGCAACCCCCGAGAGCGCTGTCACACCCGAGGCGTAGGGTGCGTCGGGTGACCGCTGTCGTCTCGGGCCAGGAGTCGCTGTTCGATCCGCTCGAGCTGGGCGGCGTCACGCTGGACACCTCGCTCGTGCCCGGCGTCGGCCTGCACCCGGCGGTGGCCACCTGGTTCCGGGCCCGCTTCCCCGAGGGCCCCACCCCCGCCCAGGCCGCGGCCTGGCCGGCCATCGCCGCCGGCGACCACACCCTCCTCGCCGCCCCCACCGGCTCGGGCAAGACGCTGGCCGGCTTCCTCATGGCGATCAACCGGCTGTACGTGGCCCATGCCCGCGGCGAGGCGGTCACGGGCACCCGGGTCGTCTACGTGTCGCCGCTGAAGGCGCTGGCCGTCGACATCGCCGAGAACCTGGACCGCCCGCTGGCCGAGATCGCCGAGACGGCCCGCCGCCTGGGCCTCTCGGCCCCGGAGCTGACGATCGGGGTCCGCACCGGGGACACCACGGCCAGCGAGCGGGCCGCGATGGTCCGCTCACCCCGCACGTTCGTCGTCACCACCCCCGAGTCGCTGTACCTGCTCGTCACCTCGGCCCGCAGCCGGGCCTGCCTGCGCGACGTGCAGACGGTGATCGTCGACGAGATCCACGCCCTGGCCCGGGACAAGCGGGGCAGCCACCTCGCCCTCACCCTCGAGCGGCTGGCCCACGTGTGCGCCACCGACCCGGCCCGGGTGGGGCTGTCGGCCACCCAGAAGCCGATCGACCGGGTGGCGGCGCTCCTCGTCGGCACCCGCACCGCGCCCGACGGCGCGCCGGCCTGCACGATCGTGGACACCGGGCACCGCCGCGAGCTCGACGTCGCCCTCGAGCTGCCCGACGGCGAGCTGGAGGCCATCGCCTCCGCGGCGCAGATGGACAGCGTGCTCGACCGCATCGCCCAGCTGGTGGGCGAGCACCGCACCACGATCGTGTTCGTCAACACCCGCCGCCTCGCCGAGCGGCTGGCCCACGAGCTGGGCGAGCGGCTGGGCGACGACGTCGTCGCCGCCCACCACGGCAGCCTCTCGAAGGACCGGCGCCTCACGGTCGAGGCCCGCCTCCGGGCCGGCGAGCTGAAGGCCCTCGTCGCCACCGCCTCCCTCGAGCTCGGCATCGACATCGGCCCGGTCGAGCTCGTCTGCCAGATCGGCTCGCCCCGCTCGATCGCCACGTTCCTCCAGCGGGTCGGCCGCTCCAACCACACCCGCACCGGCACGCCCAAGGGCCGCCTCTACCCGCTCACCCGGGACGAGCTCGTCGAGTGCACCGCCCTGCTCGCCGCGGTGAAGGCCGGCCGGCTCGATGCCGTGGAGCTGCCCGAGACGCCGCTCGACATCCTCGCCCAGCAGGTCATCGCCGAGACGGCGGCCGAGGAGTGGACGGTCGACGCCCTCTACGAGCTCGTCACCCGGGCCCACCCGTACCGGGACCTGTCCCGGGCGGCCTTCGCCGAGGTGCTCGACCTCGTGGCCGACGGCATCGAGACCGGCCGGGGCCGGCGGGCCGCCTACGTGCACTACGACCGCGTCAACGGCGAGCTGCGGGCCCGCAAGGGCGCCCGCCTGGCCGCGCTGCAGAGCGGCGGCGCCATCCCCGAGCTCGGGGACTACAAGGTGATCGCCGAGCCGGACGAGACGCTCATCGGCACGGTCAACGAGGACTGGGCCACCGAGTCGACGGCCGGCGACGTGTTCATCCTCGGCACCCACCACTGGCAGATCCGCCAGGTCACCGGCGGGGAGGTGCGGGTGGTCGACGCTGGCGACAAGCACCCCACGATCCCCTTCTGGCGGGGCGAGGCGCCGGCCCGCACCGTCGAGCTGAGCGAGGAGGTGTCGCGCATCCGCTCGCTCGTGGAGCGGGCCATCGTGAACGACGACCTCGCCCGCGCCGTCGACGAGCTCGTGGCGCTGGCCGGCGTGGGCCGGGACGCAGCGGCCACGATCGTCACCTACCTCGCCGCCGGGCGGGCCGTCCTCGGGGTCATGCCCACCCAGACCGACCTCGTCATCGAGCGGTTCTTCGACGAGACGGGCGGCATGCAGCTCGTCGTCCACTCCCCCTACGGCGGGCGCCTCAACCGGGCCCTCGGCTACGCCCTGCGCAAGAAGTTCTGCGCCGGGTTCAACTTCGAGCTCCAGGCCAGCGCCAACGACGACGCCGTCGTCATCTCGCTCGGCCCGCACCACTCGTTCCCGCTGTCCGACGTCCCCCGCTTCCTCACCCCCCGCACGATCCGGCCCACCCTCCAGCAGGCCGTGCTCGACCAGCCGGTGTTCCAGAGCCGGTGGCGGTGGAACCTCAACCGGGCCCTCATCGTGCTGCGCCAGCGGGGCGGCCGGCGGGTGCCGCCGCACTTCCAGCGCATGCAGAGCGACGACCTCCTCGCCGCCGTCTTCCCCGGCGCCGCCGCCTGCCAGGAGAACATCACCGGCCCCATCGAGGTGCCGGACCACCCGCTCCCCCGCCAGGCCATCCACGACACGCTCACCGAGGCCCTGGACTGCGACGGGCTCATCGCGCTGTGGGAGCGGGTGGCCGCTGGGGAGGTGCGCTGGCACTTCGTGGACTCCACGGAGCCGTCGCTGCTCGCCCACGAGATCCTCACCGCCCGGCCCTACGCGTTCCTCGACGACGGCGAGGCCATCGACCGGCGCACGAACGCGGTGCCGCTGCGCCGGGGCCTGCCCACCACGATCACCGAGGGCGGCCGGGTCACCCAGGAGGCCATCGACCGGGTCCGGGCCGAGATCGAGCCCGCCCCCACGACGCCCGACGAGCTCCACGACCTGCTCGCCATGCTCCTCCTCTCCCCCTGCCCGCCCACCTCGGGCGGCCCCTGCACCTGCCCCCCGCCGCCCGACCCCACCCCGTCTCGAGGCAATGGCGCTCACGAGCCATCGGTCGAGGCGATGACGACCGCATGTGAGCGCCATCGCCTCGACCGCGGCGAGGTGAGCGCCATCGCCTCGGGTGCCGACGCCGGGACGCAGCGGGACGAGCCGCGGTGGGCGGCGCTGCTCGAGGCGCTGCAGGCGAAGGGGCGGGTGGCCTCGGTGGTGGGCGACGACGGGGTGGTGCGCTGGCACACCGTCGAGAACGCCGCGGCGGTCACCGCCCTGCTCGAGGGCGTCGACGTCGACGGCACCACCGCGGAGGAGGCGGCCGCCCAGGTCCTGAAGGGCCACCTCGAGGTGGCGTCGCCGCTCACCGCCGCCGACCTCGGGCGGCGCACCGGGCTCGCCCTCAGCCGGGTGGCCGTCGGCCTGGCCCTGCTCGAGTCGCAGGGCTTCGCCGTGCAGGGGCGCTTCAGCGAGCGGGCCGTCGACACGGACGGGGACCCGGCCACCGTCGAGTGGTCGAGCCGCCGGCTGCTGGCCCGCATGCACGGCTACTCCCGGGCCCAGCGCCGCCGCCGGTACGAGCCGGCCACCCCCGAGCAGCTAATGCGCTTCCTCGTGCAGTGGCACCACTGCAGCGACGCCACCCGCCACCGCGGGCTCGACGGCCTCCACCGGGTGATCGCGCAGCTGCAGGGCGTCGAGACGGCGGTCGGCGCCTGGGAGACGCAGGTGCTGGCCCGCCGGGTGCGGGGCTACGAGCCAGCGTGGCTCGACCGCCTCTGCCACCAGGGCGAGGTGACGTGGCTGCGACTCTGCCCGCCGTCGCTCGACGACCCCGACCGCCGGCTGAACGGCGCCACCCGGGCCACCCCGGTGTCGCTCGTGCTGCGGGCCGACCTGCCGTGGCTGCTGGCCGCCCACCGGGGTGACGCCCAGCCGCCCGTCCCGACCAGCGGGGCGGTGGCCGAGATCGTCGAGGTCCTCCGGGAGCGGGGCGCCTGCTTCGCCACCGAGCTGGCCACCGCCACAGGCCGGGTGCTGGCCGACGTGGAGGCGGCGCTGTGGGAGGGCATGGCCCGCGGCCTCCTCGCCTCCGACGGCTTCGAGCCGGTGCGGGCCCTCGCCACCGGCCGCAAGCAGGCCGCCCCGCCCGTCACCCGCCTGTCCCGCATCCGCACGGGCGCCCGGCTGCGGCCGACCGAGACGGCGGGCCGCTGGTCGCTCGTCCCCCCGCCGGCCGAGGTGGACCGCGACGAGCTGGCCGAGGCGCTGGCTGACCAGCTCCTCGAGCGGTGGGGCGTCGTGTTCTACGACCTGGTCGCCGCCGAGCACCTGGCCCTGCGCTGGCGTGACCTGCAGTGGGCGCTGCGCCGCATGGAGGACCGCGGCCTCGTGGCCGGCGGCCGCTTCGTGCGGGGCTTCGCGGGCGAGCAGTTCGCCCTCCCCCAGGCGGCCGAGGCCCTCCAGGCCATCCGCCGGGCCGAGCCGTCCGGCCGCACGCTGACCCTGCCGGGCACGGACCCGCTCAACCTGACCGGCGTCGTCCTCCCCGGCCCCCGGGTCCCCGCCCGAGCCACCGAGTCCTTCACCCTGGCCCTCTAGCCCCGCACCCGGCGGTCAACCCCGTCTCGAGGCAATGACGCCCACCGACGGCGTCTCGAGGCGATGGCGACCGCATGTGAGCGCCATTCCCTCGAGTCCGCTCCGGCGAGCGTCAATGCCTCGGGTCGGCCGGTCCTACTCGGGGAGGTGGCAGACGGCCTCGACGTTGTTGCCGTCGGGGTCGCGCACGAAGGCGCCGTAGTAGCCAGGGTGGTACTCCGGCCAGGCCCGGGGCTCGTGGAGGACCTCGGCGCCCGCGGCGACGGCGGCGTCGAAGAAGGCTCGCACCGTCGCCCGGTCGGGGGCGGCGAAGGCGATGTGCGACTCCCGGAACCCGTCACCGCTCTCGAGCGGCCCGATCCAGAAGTCCGGCTTCGGACGGACGCCGTACCCGATGACCGGGCCGTAGCTCATGAGCCGCTCGGCGCCGAGCGTGGCGAGGACGGCGTCGTAGAAGGCGGCGCTGGCCTCGACGTCGGAGCACTGGATGGCAAGGTGGTCGAGCATCCGCGCATCTTGCCCTCCGGACCGGCGGACGGGCTCGCGGGATCCGACGGGCCGCCGCCCGCAGCGGATCAGGTCGGGAAGACGGCGCGGGCGAAGTCGGTGAAGATCGCCGGGGGCTGCGGGCTGGACCACATCTGGTTGGTCAGCACCACGCCGATGGTCCCGGTCGTCGGGTCGGTGGCCCAGAAGGAGCCGAGCCCGCCGCCCCACCCGTACGAGCCGACCGGGCTGCCGGGCTGGGCCCGGACCTGGACGCCGAGCCCGAAGCCCCAGCCCTGCGAGCCGGTGGGGTCGGGGGCGGCGGTGGCCAGCTGCTCGTCGGTGAGGTGGTTGGTGAGCATGGCGTCGACGAGCGCGGCGGACAGGATCCGCTGGCCGTCGTGGACGCCGCCGGCGCGGAGCATCCGGGCGAAGGTGAGGTAGTCGCCGACGGTGGACACGAGCCCCGCCCCGCCGGAGGGGAACGCGGGCCGGGCGGCCCACTGCCCGTCGGTGTCGTCGAACACGGTGGGGGCGCCGGTCTCGTCGCGCCCGTAGCAGGGGCCGAAGCGGTCGAGCGCGCCGGCGGGGACCCCGAAGCCGGTGTCGGCCATGCCGAGCGGCTCGAGGACGCGGGCGGCCATGACGGCGTCGAGCGGCTGGCCCGACGCCCGGGCGACGAGCGCCCCCAGCACCTCGGCGCCGAGGTGGTACAGCCACCGCTCGCCGGGCTGACGCTGGAGCGGCAGGGTGCCGAGGCGGCGCAGCCACTCGTCGAGCGGCGGGGTCGGCGCCGGGGTGGGCGGTGCGTGGTCGATGTCGAGGGCGAAGATGGCCTCGAGGACGGGGTTGGGGCTCCAGTCGGTGAAGTCCATGCCCCAGCCGAGGCGGAAGGTGAGGACGTCTCGGACGGTGATGGGGCGCGCCGCCGGCACGGTGTCGTCGAGCGACGTCGCCCCGGGGGCGAGTACCCGCCGGTCGGCCAGCTCGGGCAGCCAGCGATCGATCGGGTCGTCCAGGCCGAGGACGCCGTCGTCGACGAGGCAGAGCGCGGCGACGGCGGTGATCGGCTTCGTCATCGACGAGATCCGGAAGACCGTGTCCGGGGTGACGGGGGCGTCGCCGTCGACCCGGACCTTCCCCAGGGCGCCGATCTCCGTCTCGCCGTCCACGTCGACGGCCCAGGCCGCGCCGGGCACCGAGCCCGCGCTCACGTGCCGGGCCACTACCTCGCGGGCTGCTGCTGCGATCGTCGTCATCTCCCCTCCTGCGGTCGTCGTCCGCCCGCTTGGACGGGCCGACGGGAGAAAGATCATCGCTGGTCGCGTCGCTGCCACTGGATGTCAGGGGGCCGGGGTGATGCTCATGGCATGACGAGCCCCACCGCCCCGACCGCCACGCTGACCCGCGAGCGCGCCGACCTCCTCGACGCGCTGACCGACCACCGGCACCTGCTCCGCCGGACCCTCGACGGCCTCAGCGAGGCGCAGGTCCGGCTGCGGCCGACGGTCAGCCAGCTGTGCCTCGCCGGCCTGGTGAAGCACCTGGCGCACACCGAGGAGCGGTGGCAGGCGTTCATCGTCGAGGGGCCGTCGGCGATGGCGATGACCGAGGAGCGCTACGCCGCGCACGCCGAGAGCTTCGAGCCCACACCGGAGGAGACGATCGACGTCCTGCTCGCCCGCTTCGACGCCACGGCCGCCCGCACCGAGGAGCTGATCCGCACGCTCCCGGACCTCGACGCCGCGCAGCCCCTCCCGCCCGCCCCGTGGTTCGACGAGGACGTGCAGTGGAGCGCTCGCCGGGTGCTCGTCCACATCCTGGCCGAGCTCACCCAGCACGCCGGCCACGCCGACATCCTCCGCGAGGCCATCGACGGCCAGAAGACGATGGGCTGACGGGCGACGGGTCAGTGCTCCTTCTTGATGACGAAGTAGGAGCCACGGATGGTGCCGGCCAGCTTGGACCTCTGGCGGGCGAACTTGAAGGCGCTGAGCTCCTCGGGGACGTCCATGCCGTCGCTCAGCTTGAAGCCGACGGCGCGCTTGCCGCCCTCGGCCAGCTCGTAGAGGACGTTGACGGCGAGCCCGCTCTCGTAGAAGACGTGGGCCCACTTGATGCCGTCGAGCTCCACCAGGGCGACCTGCAGCGGCGGCGAGGCGATCTCGATGTCGCGCTCGTCCTTCAGGATGCCGTGGACCCAGTCCACGATGTCGGGCCGGTCGGCCGCCGCGTAGACGGTGAAGTCGTGGTCGTACTTGTTCTTGAAGTAGCGGGCCTCGTTGGCGCGGAGGCCGGCGAGGGCCTCGACGTGCGGTGACGACTCGAGACCGACCGTGGAGACGTTCGTGAAGTCGACGACGTAGCCGGGGGCCTCGCTGGTGGTCTTCGCCATGGGTGTTCCCTCCCGTTCTCGACCGCCCGCCGAGTGGTTCGCATCCGCTTGATTTGAGAGTGTTACTCTCACTTCTGTGGCTGGTCCTGTCAAGCGCCCCACCGAGACCGCTCGCCCTCGTCCTCCGCAGGCCAGGACGCGCCGCACCCGCGCCAACGTGATCGCCGCCGCCCGGGCGCTGTTCGAGGAGCGGGGCTACGCCGCCACCACGATCGAGGCGATCAGCGAGCGGGCCGGCGCCCCGCAGGCCACCGTGTACCGCCTGTTCGGGTCGAAGCTCGGGATCCTGAAGTCCGTGATCGACGTGGCGATCGCCGGCGACGACGAGGACGTCACCGTGGCCGACCGCCCCCAGGTCCGGGCCATGCTGGCCGAGCCGGACCCGCACGAGCTGATCGCCCGCTTCGCCGCCTTCCTCGGCGCGCTCATGGGCCGGACGGCGGTCGTGCACCGCCTGCTCGCCGACGCTGCCCGCTCGGACCCCGAGGCCGCCGAGCTCCTGGCCGACATCAGCCGCCAGCGACAGCAGGGCCAGCGCCAGGTGGCCACGGGCCTGGCCCGCGCCGGCGCCCTCCGCGCCGGCGTGGCGGAGCGCGACGCGGCCGACGTCATCCACGCCCTCGCCTCCCCCGAGGTCTACGGCCTCCTCGTGGCTGACCGGGGCTGGTCCGGCGCCCGCTACGAGCGCTGGCTGCGCGACACCCTCACGCAGCAGCTCCTCGCGTGACGGGCGAGCGCCCGCCTCCGTCGCCCGGTCAGGAGGCGATGCGCTCGACGTCGGTGACCCGGCAGGTGGTGCCGTCCCGCCAGTCCTCGACGGCGCTGGCCGTCCACTCGGCGGTCGCACCGGGTGCGAGGTCCGTGACGGTGGCGAAGCCTTCGGCGTACTGGACGCCGTCGGGCCCCTGGAAGGTCACCGTGATGAGATAGCTCGACTGCCCGGAGGACCCGTTCGTGACGCGGCCCTCGGCCTCCGCCCACCCGAGGTCGCCCCGGCGGCAGTCGACGGCATCGGCCACGTCCGCGGCCTCCCGCTCGGCCTCCGCCTCCAGGTCCTTCGCCGCCTCGTCGGCCGCGTTGCCGAGCAGCGCGGCGCACCCCGCTCCCAGGACGATCACCGCCACGATGATCCCGGCCGCGATCTTGAGGATCGTCTTCACTGCGAGCTCCTGTTCCCCAGCCTTCCGTGCACCTCCTCATATGGGTGCGGTGTGACCGGGGGCGCGAGCCTGGGCGGACGAGGTTCACCCCGGCCTGGGCGGGGAAGGCGCGTGGTCGGGCGGCCGACGACCGCGAGGAGCACCGATGGCCAGGTTCGGCTACACGATCATGGGTGAGCAGGCAGGCCCCGCCCAGCTGGTGCGCGACGCCGCACGGGCCGAGGAGGTCGGGTTCGACTCCCTGGCCGCCAGCGACCACTACAACCCCTGGCTCGAGGAGCAGGGGCACTCGCCGTACACGTGGTCGGTGCTCGGCGCGGTTGCGCAGGCCACCGAGTCGATCGACCTCATGACCTATGTGACGTGCCCGATCATCCGCTACCACCCGGTGATCGTGGCCCAGAAGGCGGCGACGGTGTCGGTGCTGTCCGACGGCCGGTTCACCCTCGGCATCGGGGCCGGCGAGCGGCTCAACGAGCACGTGGTGGGCCGGGACTGGCCCGCCGTCGACATCCGCCACGAGATGCTCGAGGAGGCGGTGCAGATCATGCGGCACCTGCTCGACGGCGAGCACGTGACCCACCGGGGCCAGCACTTCGATGTCGAGGACGCCATGCTCTGGGACCTGCCCGACGAGCGGACGCCGATCGGGCGCCCCGCTCGTCGCATGGTGCGACTCAAGCGACGGACCCTTCGAGGGTCGTCCTGCCCTCAGCTCGCGACGACGCGTGTTGCTGCGAAGAAGTCGGCGGGGAGGGGGGTCTTCAGGCGCCAGACGATGGCGATGGGGCGGCTGCCTTCGTGGCTGACGTACTCGGCGTCGCCGAGGAAGAGGAACGGGCGGGTGCCGAGGTCGTCCTTCTCGGTCTCACGGGCGAACAGGAGGATGTGGCCGCCGCGCTCGCGGTGGGTGAGGTACCGCTGACCCGTTCTCGACGTCGTCGACGTGGTGCTCTGGGACTCCCAGTGGATGAGGTCCTGAGCCATCACGTAATCCCGGTAGAGGGTGGTCGGCGAGTAGTGCCGCTCGGTCTTCTGGAGCGTGAAGGTGAAGACGTCGGCGTCGAGGTGCTCGACGTAGCGGACGCCCTCCATGTCGCTCGCCGGGCTGCGCTCGAGGGTCGCTCGACCGAGGCCCGAAAGCAGCTCCTCGCGGCTGTAGCGGCAGTGGATCGACAGCGGGACGTCGGCAAAGACCGGCGCACGCAGCGGGACCGGCACGTGGCGGATCGCCTCGCGGGCGATGGCGAGCAGCTCGAGCATCTCCGCGACGACCGCCGGGTGCCGGCGTAGGTGAGCCCAGCCGTCGGCGATCGACTGGTGACCGCCCCGGGGCCAGATGGCGAAGAAGAGCATCGTGGCCAGGCGCTGCTCCCGGACGGTGAGCGACCCCCATTCCGGCAGGCCGTCGCGGAGCCACCGGGCCCAGGCGTCGATGCGCTCCACGTCGTCCACCTGGGCGAAGCGGTGCACCCGCTTGAGCAGCGCGTCGTCGTCGGGTCCGGGCTCGGGAGTGGGCAGCCCTGCCTGCCGGCGAAGGGCCGTCCAGCTGCCGCTGCCTCGGTAGATGGCTGCGAGGTCGCGGCCGCTCTCGCCCAGGTACTCGGCGAGGGAGCGGTCGCCGTAGGAGGCCAGCTCCCGGGCAAGTGCCGGGCGGTTGGTGCGCAGCTGGCTGCGGACGTTCTCGAGCACGATCTGCCGGGCGACGGGATCGAGCTGCAGGCTGCACCCGGAGGGCAGGAACGGGAAGCCCTCCTCGATGTCTGCGATGAGCGACGACCGGGACCCGCCGGTGAGCGCCCGGTAGCGCTGGTCGAAGCGGAACTGGCGGTGCTGGTACCCGATGAAGTCGAGGACGGTCAGGCAGTCCTTGCCCGGCGCGTGGCGCAGCCCGCGGCCGAGCTGCTGGAGGAACACCGTGGCGCTCTCGGTCGGACGGAGGAA